>WNFL01308706.1_pt2 | contig 10806 bp, 13 predicted proteins | sample 5400361 | NCBI WGS metagenome assembly WNFL01 (sample SAMN13153351, study PRJNA577476) | soil metagenome | isolation source: 40 cm soil on Douglas fir-dominated hillslope | place: USA:California | collected 2013-09-17 | reverse complement strand
CGGCTCCACAGCTGTCAATGCGCTCTACGTGGTAGGTCTCCGTCCACGCACTCTATCCCTTCTTCCTCCCTTCCTCCCTCCGTGTTGACGATTGTCTAAGGTCCGCGCATCGACCATCGAGCATGACGCATGGGCCAAACTGCAATCTGACCAGAGTCAAGACTGGTCTTGGTCCGGTCTCTTTCCGTACATGAAGAAGTCTGAGCACTATTATCCTCCTTCAAACCCCTCTTTGACCGGCACACAATCCGACCTCAGCTACCATGGGACCGACGGCCCTGTTCAAGTTTCGTACCCAGAGTTCAACTACCAGACTGCTCAGTTTTGGACCCCAACTATGGCCAATCTGAGCCTCAAAACCACCGACCCACAGGGCGGCGAGGGATGGGGCGGATACCTCACGCCCAACTCTATCGATCCAAAAGATGGGACCCGGTCATACGCCAAAACCGCATACCTCGACCCTGCTGCTGACAGGGAAAACCTCAACGTCCTCACCGAGCATCAAGTCATCAAGATTGACTTTGACACGACGGGCTCTATCCCTCGAGCGACGGGTGTTCAATTCCAGAAGACGCGTAACGGCACTGTTTACAAGACGTACGCCCGGCATGAGGTTATCCTATCGGCAGGCGTATTTGGCACACCACAACTCCTTGAGCTCTCCGGTGTTGGTTCCAAGAGCATCCTCGATCTAAAGGGAATCACCCAAATTGCGAATGTACCCGGCGTTGGCGAGCACTTTCAAGACCACATTCTAGTTCCGATGACTTGGACCGCTCCCAACAACACTGTGACTGGTGACTTGCTCGTCCAGGACCCTAACTTCAAGCAAGCACAAATCGACTTGTTCAAAGCCAAAAACCTTACGAATTCCCTCGTAGCCGCGCCAAACAACGGCATCGCCTATCTCAACCTCCGCCAGCTCTTCACCGAAGAGGAAGCCGATAAGTTCATGACCGAGCTCAAAGCGAACATGACCACTGTCATCGATAAACAACAGTTCCCTGATGATACCGTCAAAGCCGGCTATACTGCCACATACACCAGTGAGGCCAATGATATCATTGATTCAAATGTTGGCGTCGTCGAGTTATTGCTCGGGAGCTTCGGAAGCTGGAACAAAGTCAATCGCACAGTGGGTATTCAAGTTGCGATCCAACACCCTATGTCGCGTGGCTCCGTGCACATCAATACGACCAACGCTTGGGACACTCCTATCATTACCGCGAACTACCTCAACACTGATTCGGATTTCCAAATTCTGAGGGCGGCCGTCAGGTGTAAGTATCCGCACCGCTCCGGCTGGTAGCCTCCACTCACCTTTGCTGTAGACTTGAGAAGGCTCGCAATCACGGCACCTCTTTCTCAGCTATTGGTAGAGGAAATTCAACCGGGCTCCGCAGTCCAGAACGATACTGAAATCGACAACTACATTTGGACAATAGCAGGGTGAGTGGATTCCCGGGCGCGTCACCCGACGAGTCCTTAATATCTTTACAGTACCCAATACCACCCTGCATCAACCTCGTCAATGTTGCCGCTCGACAAAGGCGGCGTCGTCGGACCGGATCTCAAGGTGTACAACGTTGAAGGCCTCCGGGTTATCGATGGGTCTGGTGAGATGACCAAATTCAAGCTTAATCGGCTTTGGCTGAGCCCTCCCCATTTAGTTATCCCGATCGGCCTCTGCGCTCACCTTATGGCACCAACTTACGCCATTGCGGAGAAGGGGGCTGATATCATTCTTTCTAAGCCAACTATTGCGAGACCGGACTCAATGCTCGCAAGCGGTGCCAGCATGATTTACACTTGGTCACCCACGCCAGTAGGAGTGGTGGTGATTATTGTCAGTTTATTCTGGGCTTGGTGACGACATAATTTAGAAGAAACCCGCACTTTGACGCATTTACCCATCTCTCCACATCATGTATACCACCCATCATCATTGCACATGCTTACGATCCATTGCATCCGCCACACTTTCAAATCATTCATACCCACCGCGATGCCATAAACCTGTACACCTCTTGTCATGTACCTTGCATCCCTCACTCCTATGAATATTGCCTTGCTATTTCGCCAGTACTGAAATGGACCATGCACTGACAACTCGAAGCTGATGCCATCGTGCCATCGTGCCATCGTAGATGGCTAATACATATAGTTCGGTTTCTTCCTTCGGATGTACGCACTCGCCCACCGCCTATGTACTGAGGCCCCAGAGCAGTGGCGGAAGAGAATGAGAGTACCGTAGGATCCAATAATGTTAAGGACCGTTTTTAATCTTGCTCGTTTTTTAATGATAAGGGGTCGGGCGAACACATCAAGGAACGGTGCGGCGCCGCCTTAGCAAAAGGCAATGAAATGCCCTCGAAATCACCTGGAACCCACCTATTACGCACCACCTCGTCATACCTTTTCTACGTCATTGTTTCCATAATTCTCAATCTTTCGCGTAAAGGGTCGCGGTTGCCTTCGAATCTTCCCGTTCCTCCCGACGTGAGCATCCCATTGCATTTCCTCGTCTCGAGGGGCACCCCTCGCACGTACCGATCTCGAGACGGTGAAATCCAACATAGCAGAAGAGGACTGTTGACGTTAAGTACACAAGCCACAACAAGCGTCAGAGATGGAGGTGGCCAGTGGTCGGTTGTCTGTCGACCCGACTCAGACTTTATCGATGACTGTGGCGTGGCGTGCAGTGGGGGTGAAAGTCAAGCTTCAGACTCTTCTCATACCCTCTGGAATCGAAAGACGTTCTGTGCGAAGTGGGTTGTCTTCGGCGGCTTGTGAGTGGATCAGCCGGAACCTTGATTGAGATTGACTCCTCAGATGTCGCCAATAGTGACTTGCGTCAACAAAGTCAATCTCCTGGCGCGTGGCCGCCATTAAACCCTTCCAATGGGCGTCTAAGGATCCATAATATGGATGTGGGCGCAAATGGCTGCTCTTTGGTGGGTTTATCGCGTTCTTAAGGAGTGGGAGACGCTGTGGAACCGAACAGCGTCACGGGCGGCTAGTGCCTTGTTATCGGCATTGCATTGGCAGCACCCGGACTGCACCTCAGAGCATGGCTGACACGCATTGGGCATTGGGGAGTGCCTTCGCCGGGGCGATCAGTTCTTGGGCGCGGTGGAAGTACTGTAGATCCCCGACGGATTTTCCACACACACACAAGTAGACGCCTCAGCGCTCTTTTTTTGAGAAACCCACCTTTCGTGTTTTCCCTTTGGCCACCGGCATTCCGGCTGACTTTCTATTGGCGTCTGATAGCCTCCTCGGCGCGTGCGGAGGGATCCTGCGGCCAGTAATCTTCCGGGGTGATACATATATAGTTTTGGTTCAATGGTAACCACAGCCCCCTGGAAACACAGCATTGGACACAAGGAGAGCTATGTTCGACGAGCTTGCTCTTGACGCACCCTGGCCAAACGGACAGGCCTAACTCGCAAGACCATTCAGACAAACCCCATGATCCGTGAGTCTGCATTAGTCCAGTGCGCTAGATCGATTGAGTGAGTTTCATCATATAATCTCCAAACCTAAAGTATTCACATAGTTGTTGATTCAATCAATGAAGCTGGCAAGAGCAACCCAGGGTCCAGGGAAATCTCATAAGCTTCTGTCGGGGTTTCACTTCTCGGCCGCTTACCCAATTTTTCTTCTTCCCACCCAACGACGACACCACTCGGCGTACTCTGCCCGCTATTCCAAGCTACCCTTGACAACAGAGCTCTGGGCATTCCAGAGACCTAAGATGTGGTTGGATGGCGACCCAAAGCTTCTCGCCTATTTCTTCTTATATGAAGCTAGCGGGATTATGTTGGCCTTGCTTCTCATATCCTTCGGTGCAAGCAAGGGTACTCGGAGGTGTGCATACTTTATTGCCGCTTTCAGGCGTACTAACCATATTTCGTTTCCCGGTTACCAGAACTCCCGGTAATCACTTTCTATGCTGGCTCCCACAATGCCTTAACTCAACCATCCTCCAGTATTGGTGTCCATGGCCGTTTCCTGGTTGCTGGCGGCCTTTCCCAGTTCCATGATTTTGTAAGCTTGCGTCGTGTCGACCCAGAACGAGTTCCTCAATAAGGGATCGCAAGGTATATCACAAACAATGTCACTGGACCTCCACCGAGCTTCTCGGTCTGCCTTGCCAGCTCTGCTTTGATTATGGCCCAAACACCTCTGTGAGTCGACACCGTTGGCAGTCTTCTTTCTTGGATAATTAACAATACTACCTAGAAATGCTACATGTGCTATTACTTTGGTGTATCACGTATGCCGACCATTGTTCTGAGTTTCTGCACTCTCATGATAAAATTTTCGAAAGATTTGGAAGGTTCTGCAAGAAAAGTCTACGATGCCTTCTGGAGGGAATACAAGAGTCTTCCTGGTACATTGGATGACATACTATGAGTCCTTGAACAATGTTCGCTTACTATCCTTATCCCCCCAGCTTGTCATACTCCCTTATGTTGTGTGGATAATAAGCCTAGTGGTGGTAGTGGTCGTTGGCAGTCTTGACCCAGCGTCTGTTTCTCGGAAGACCTTCTATTGCGTCGTTGATAGGACGGGGCTGACGATATTCCTCGGGGTATATTCTGCCATTTGTTGCATTGCTGCCTTCGTCCTGGAAGGTAACCCGTTTATCACAGTCGGCTCTCCTCCGCCGTGTCTGACAGCACACCCCAGTACTCATCGCTATCAAACTTCGCCGTAACCGACACCAGGTGATAGCGAGCGGGTTGGACGTTTCCCTCATCTTGAGGGTCATCGCCTTTGGTGTTACTATTCTTTGGGGTCTCGTGTACGATTTCCTGTGCACAATATGTGGCAGCCATTGATATCTTCCCGCTCTAGGCTGGCATGTCTTGCAATTCAAGATTGGTACAGTGTGATACCTGACCTATGTTTTGCCACTTTCGGCATTATATTCTTTTTTATCTTCGCCAGTCAGAGTGATATTATCGAGCTATGGCGCTGTTGGTCCGAACCTTTTATCACACTTATTTTCGAGGTGGAAACTGACGTGAATTTCAGGGCACTGTCAATGATAGGCAGTACTTCATCGAAGTTCGAGCGTTCTTCAGAACAAATTGTGTTGACAACTCGTGAAACCAAGTGATCCATTGAACCATGCTATGCCACTGAGCTTAATTGTCCAGTACGTAAGCATTGAATAATGCAGTGCGACAATCTCAGTGGCCCCATGAGTCTAGTCTGTTAGCTAACTGGTGTGATGTATGTAAATAACATCCAAGTAATGAAGCAGCCAGAAGAAAAAGGAGTGGATATACAGGTGATATGCTTATAATCCATAGGTGTTGAGCGTGACCGACCCTATGCATTATAAACATTTCAACTGTGGTGGGAGTCTAATTTTGAAATATCCTAAACCGGTCCAACTCAGTTGTAATGGTTACGATGTAATGGCAGAAGGTACCACAGACATGATATTTACTGCGGGTATGCTTCTCTCATATGCCAAAGCTATGAGGTGGTCCGATCACATGTCCCGTCATGTCAAATGGTCCTCTCGCAGGTGCAACCGGGCTCCTAGCAAGTGGAGAACACTATTATGAGCCTGGTTACAAGGTTACTCTTGACCCCTCTAGAACACGGTTGACTATTTTCTTCCCTCATCGGCTGAGGGCAACGACAGCAAACCCGTACAGGCTAGCCTTCACAACGAAACCGTTAGACACTACAGTGCTTGAACGATCTAGAATGTGGTTGGATGGCGACCCGAAACTCCTTGCCTATTTCCTCTTGAATACCATTAGTGGGGTTTTGTGTACCTTGCTTCTCATATCCTTTGGTGCAACCAAAATTCGAAGGTACAGTATTTATACTTTGTCCCAGCTCTCAGACGCGCTAACCATAATCCCTTGTCTCGGTGACCAGAACTCCTGGTGGCTAATTTCCATGCTCGACATTCGGCAGCGCATTAACCCATCCATTTCCCAGTATTGGTATCCGCGACTGTTTCTTGGGTAATCGGAGCCTTTCCCAGTGCCCTCCTTCTGTAAGCTTGCGCAGTGTCGATCCCTTACATGTCCCTTATTTAGCACAATCGCCAGGTACATTACAAACACTGTCACTGGCCCCGAACCGAGTTTCTTGGTCTGCCTTGCCAGCTCTGCTTTAGCCTCGGCCCGATTCCTCCTGTGAGTGGACATCGTCTATTCTACAGGGACGTTAACAACCCCTCCCCAGAAATCTTTCATGCGCTACTTCTTTGTTGTATTACGTATGTTGAACCATTCTAGGTCTTTACATTCACCTGACAGGATCCCCGAAGATTTGGAGCGCCCCACAAACCAACTTTTCGAGAGGGCCCATGAGACTCTTCCTGGTATATCGGATATCATATCGTGAACTTTCGAATATTGGCTTACTTGTCTTTCTCTTCCAGCTGGTTGTGCTCCCTTATATTGTTTGGATATCGTGCATAATCGCGGTAGTGGTCATTGGCATTCGTGACCCGGTATCGGTATCTCGGTTGCCCTTCAATTGCATTGTTCGTCGTCTGGATCTAGGGCTTGTTCTCAAGGCGTATATCCTGACCTGTGGCACCTTCGCCTGCATCCTGGACGGTACGTTGTGCGACACTGGACACTCTTCCAAATATATAACAACTACTATAGTACTCATCGCTATCGATCTCTACCGTAACCGACACAAGATAATAGCGACTGGTATGGATATTTCTCTCATCCTGAGGGTCATGGCATTCGGTGTAACTATCCTTTGGGGTTTCGTGTACGATTGCCTGTGCACAATATGTGGCCGCCATCTGACATCTTCCCACTCTAGGCTGGTGTGTGTTGGCATCGGAAGGTCGACTCAAGGGATATCAGACATGTGTTTTTCGACATTTGGCATCATATTCTTTTTCCTCTTCGCCAGTCAGAAAGACATTATTGAGTTATGGCGCTGCTGGTCCGGACCTTGCATCAAATTCATGTTCGTGGAAAACTGACATGCATTTTAGGGCACTGGCATTGATAAACGGTCATTCATCGAAGACAGAAAGATCTTTAGACCCTTTTGAATCGAGGCGTTGTGAAGCCATAGAGTAATCATTCGAACGCCGATGGCACATGGACTTGGTAGTCCGGTTATTGCAGTAGAATATAGGATTTACTACGTTTATTATGTTGTTGAATGACCATTTAGCCAGTTTATTTCTTAACATACCAGTTTGGCGTGACCACATCCACTACTCGATCTTTCTGCTATTACGAATTGGGCTTCGGTGGCATTGTATGCGAGGATTCCGTCCCAGCGCGCTCTTCCTCGAGATGCCCAACGTCGCCCACGAACTCGCTCACTGGCATCTACATAATCCACTCCGTCCTCTATCCCCCTCTTGCAGGCGCCGCTTCCTTCTGTCCCCATTTATTGTTCATTGTCCAGACTCCGCAACGAGACGAACATCAGCCTGCAGAAACCATATAAGAGCTTGTACTACGTTGTTACCTCTCCAGTCGAAATCTCGGTTCAGATGCCTTTCCTTCCTTCTTCTTTCCTCCTGACAGTATATCATGGCTAGCAGCCCGAAAGTGACACTTTTGGAAACCTCCGCCTTCGCCCGCTGGGTTCTGATCGTTACGCTGGCTTGCCTTCAGACTGGATAACCAGGTGTGTAGTTCTCAGCAGTATTATGTTGTAGTGGCAGTCCTGCTGGGCTAGTCTATCAAGGATTATGTTAAGGATAGGCGCCAGTGGCCAAATGAAATTGCCATCATTGTAGTGTTTTTGATAGAATTTCCCAACCAAGTGTACGACTAAAGAATTCTGTTGGGACCCGCTACAACACAGAAAGATACAAGGTGTACAGGTCAAAGCCAAAGGTTTGCTGTAGTGACCCCCTGATCATCGGAGCGTTGAGGCACGCACACTACACACCCCATTTCTCAATGTTTTGAGGTGCTCTCATTTAGAGAGAGAAAGCCATAAAAATTCTTCGAGAAAATGCACCCAGGAGCCCAAAGCTTATGGGGCCATTTCATCGATACACGATTAGATTGCAAGCCACAATTTGTTTAGTATCATGAACCCTTGAGGGCGAAGCTTGGCCGGATATACCTATGAATCCAGTGTCTTCAGATACGCTAATACTTGCTTCCACAAGGGTGCTTCCCTGAGACATCCACTATGAGTGAGGTGAATAGACGAAGACTGGCTTTATGCGTTCTAGCAGGGGCGATATAAGAGACATGAGAGATTGTATCGTCCAACAACATTACGATAATGGGCATTTTTGGACCAATGAACTATTTTTCCTAGGATCTGATCAAGCTGATCAAGTGGAGCCTTGGGTTATTTTAGGCATGAACAGCCTGCTTCAGAACTAGGAGTTCCTCTGCAGAGAGCTGGTCCGCAAGGGCTGAAAAGTTATTGACGTTTTGCGCCGCGCACGAGCGAAGGAACTCCACAGTGTGAGCCTAAGGTGAGGCGCATCAGCAAAACCTTACTTTAAAGAGCTGCGAGAATCCTAGAATTCATACGCACGGTAAAGTTAATCTTCATAATCGGGTCCTCGGCCAGGTCAGCCTCATTCAAGCCACTAGCAGCTTCGTCTCCACCACCTTCCTCAAGCTTGACGGCCTCTGTGATATGCGTCGCACTCAGCTATAATAGAGTTTTGCATATTAATTGGTTTGACCTACCAGAGAGGGCAATCGCTTCTGCCACCGCGTCTTCGTCATCCCAGTCTTCATCGTCCTTTCATGGGTCTCACAGTTAGCTTGCACCCAATGGTGTAGGAATTAATGTTACACTAACTTCGTCGTCACCAGTGTCAACGATGTCCTTAGCCACAGCTAGAGTCGCCGATTCACCGTTAACTTGAAGCGCCTTGATGATTAGCTTCAAAGCCTTGAGAGGGAAAGGAATAGTGGTAAATTGATGAGGGGCTATCGAGACTTCAGCGATACGAATCTTGGGAGGCCATAAAAATTGACTTACTTTTCTTTGCACGAGACCGCGTGACGATGACTATGAATGGGTTAGAAGCAGGCCTGTCCATGGCGCTAGACCAGACTCACCATTCGAGGTCTCTGCGCTGATGATTAAATCACCCGTAACAGGGAGTTGTTGGAGGGACGGGCGAGGTGAGAGGAACAACTGTTCAAGAGCCAAGTATCTGGGTGAGCATAGTGTTAATATAAATTCGATTTGGAAAGTATCTTGAAAATTTAATATACCCTGTTTTCCAAGCCCAAGTACCAATGAAGGTCTCTGCATTCTCACACCAGGACTCAATCAAAACACCAAGCCCATTCCATCCCTTGAAGGACCCATCCCCGTCGGGTACAGGAGTATTCTCCAACAACTCCAAGATGGTTTCCCGATGGCCACTGTTAATCAAGAACGCGAACGGGAGAATCAGTGACTGGAAAGAAATATCAATATGGATGAAGGACGTGGTATTCGTTGATTCCGACCTGAGCAAAGGTGGCAGTCTTAGCGAATTTGAGTCTCCTGACCAGGCTTGGCAGCAAAGTCGTGTTGTTGTTTATCGTGTCCCCAGCCCGCCTATATAGGCTGACCAGAAGATCACCGATACCCAGACCACCAGACTCTTCTTCGTCTTGCTCGACTAATTTGCTCACCACATTGAGGACCTTATCGAGACCGGATTTGCCGTCGGAGGGGTCCACCCAGCTGAGGAGCTGTGCGGTATCCTTTCGAACTATTGTGCTGACAAGTTGGACGCCATCCTATATTTGTGTTAGCTCAGTCTCTCTGGAGCCGAGAAGGACCACAGACGGAGAGGAGATCTCTATCCTTCGCTGCTTCCATAACTGCGAATAAACTGTGTCCGAGCAAGGCAACCACTCCATCACCTAAGGCTCCGGGTTTTGCCTCATTGAACAAGGCGCGAAGAATGCGCAAGGTAGAGGTAACAACCCAAGGGTCATCCTTGGCGAGCATCGGGACGAGAGCAGGTACGGCGCTGACGATTGCAGCCTGGTAAATGGCCGGATTGCCGGAGGAGGCGAGCGACGTGAAGGACTCTGTGAGAATGTCCATCGCGATGGGGTCTATATTACAGAATTTAGGCATCGCGACTACAGAGATTGTTGTACCCGACGTACCATTCACGTTCTTCTCGAAAGTCACGAGTAGCATTTGCACAATCGTCGCGACTTGATCTGGGGTGAGCCATTTGCCTTCGTCGACTTCTATCACGGCACTCAAGCCCTCCAATACTAATGCAAGTGCGTCTTCGGTCACAGTGGAGACGAAGGGGGCCAATGCAGAGATGATTCGAGGGCCAAGGGGTCCGAGGGCCTGGTCATCGTCCACATTACAAAGGCTAAGGTGTATAGTCAGAAGTCGACTCTCTGTTAAGCGGTGAATTGACCCACTTTCTCACAGCCTTGAGAGCTGCCACCTTTACGGGAGCGGCCGCATCACTTGACTCCAAAACCGTGACGGCAGCACTGAGATATTCGCCAACCAAGTTGGCAGGGCAAAACTTGGCAAACTCGCTGGCAGCGATGAAAGACCTGCCTTGGAGGAACGGCGATGCTGTACAATGCAGTAGAGGTTAGTGTCAGGTTGGGGCTCTCGCGCCCACTCACAAGGATCGCTGATCAAGTTAGGGAGAATCTTGGCCAAGAGCAGTTCGACGTCAATAGGAGCGGGTCGCTTGGCATCTTTTTCGTCTTCGACCGCATCGGTCACGGCGTCGCAGTCGACTGCAGCAAGGCACGCTTCGAGAGGTCTCCACCAATCTGGTTGGTGGCTCGCTTTCGCTACGGCAAGCGCTTCGACCTGTTGCAAGGC
>WNFL01218857.1_pt1 | contig 10807 bp, 10 predicted proteins | sample 5400361 | NCBI WGS metagenome assembly WNFL01 (sample SAMN13153351, study PRJNA577476) | soil metagenome | isolation source: 40 cm soil on Douglas fir-dominated hillslope | place: USA:California | collected 2013-09-17 | reverse complement strand
GCAAGCGCTCCGTTCATCGAGAGGCCGCATGTCCTCAATATGCGCCGCGTTCCGCATGTTTAGCTTGCCGCCCCAGGTAAAAGCTTGGCCGTGACGCCCAGACCGCGTTGGCATCACGCAATCGAACATGTCGATGCCGCGCTCAACCGCTCCCACAATATCCAATGGAGTGCCTACGCCCATGAGATAGCGCGGCTTGTTTTGGGGCAGAAGTGGCGTCGTCGTGGAAAGCGTGTCGAACATAAGCTTTTGACCCTCGCCAACTGCGAGGCCTCCCACGGAATAGCCGTGGAAGCTCATGGATGTGAGAGCTTCGGCGGATTGAGCGCGAAGGTTGGGGTAGACGCCGCCTTGCACAATGCCGAATAAGGCCCGGCCAGGCTTGCCATAATGGTGAAAAGCCGAGAGTGAGCGTTCTGCCCAGCGCAGAGAAAGCTGCATGGACCGTTCCGCTTCCCCGAACGTCGCCGGGAAGGGAGTGCACTCGTCGAACTGCATCTGGATATCGGCGCCAAGGAGATTTTGCACCTCAATCGACCGCTCCGGCGTTAAGTCGTAAAGGGCGCCGTCGATGTGGGAGCGGAAGGCTACGCCGTTTTCCGAAACCGTTCGGAGCTGACTGAGCGACATGACCTGATAGCCGCCCGAGTCCGTGAGGATGGGGCCATCCCAGCGCATGAAGCGATGAAGGCCGCCAAGCCGATCGATGCGTTCGGCGCCAGGCCGCAGCATGAGATGGTATGTATTGCCGAGAATGATATCGGCGCCCGCCTTCTTCACGTCATCAGGGAACATAGCCTTGACGGTGGCCGCTGTGCCGACTGGCATGAAGGCGGGCGTGCGGATGATGCCCCGAGGCGTCGAAATCTCTCCGAGCCGCGCATCGCCTTGGTTTGATAGGAGCTTGAACGAGAAAGGTAGTGTCACGGAGATTGCCCTTCGGTGGCGCGATGGAGAAGGCAGGCGTCGCCGTAGGAATAAAAGCGGAAGCGCCCCTCGACGGCGTGGGCATAAGCTTCTTTCATTAGCTCCGTGCCAGAGAAAGCGCACACAAGCATGAACAGCGTCGATTTTGGCAAGTGAAAGTTTGTCAGCAATAGATCAGCGCTTCGGAAGCGGTGACCCGGCTTGATGAAGAGGCTCGTAAAGCCTTGATATGGGGCTATCGATCCGTCATCCCTCGCGGCACTTTCGAGAAGGCGGAGCGAGGTGGTTCCGACGGCTATGATGCGTCCGCCTTTCGCTCGGCATTCATTGATCGTGCGGGCCGCATCATCTGAAATCGCGCACCACTCGCTGTGCAGGTGATGATCATCCACATTATGCACTTTTACGGGCAAAAACGTTCCCGGCCCCACATGCAAAGTTACGAAGGCGGTTCGAACGCCCATTTCCGCGATACGCTTCACAAGTTGGGGTGTGAAATGAAGGCCCGCAGTTGGCGCTGCGACGGCCCCCTCCGTTTTCGCATAGATCGTCTGATAGTCTGCTCGATCCTTTTCGTCGGAGGGCCGCGCTCTGGCTATGTAGGGAGGAAGGGGCATGCCTCCGTGCTTTTCCATGATCGCTTCTACCGTTAAGCCGCCGGATGCCACAAGGATGATTTCTCCCTCCTCACCGCGGCCGGTTACGACGAGAGAGGATTGTTCCCCGTCCTGTTCGAGAACGATGACGTCGCTTTCACGCAGCCGGCGGGCGGGGCGAGCGAGCGCTTTCCATGCGCCCCCGGGCAGCCGCTCGATCAACGTCAGGGATACTTCGACGGACGGAGAATTATCGCTTCGGGCGGGGCGATAGCCAACAAGCTCAGCGGGAAGAACCTTGGTGTTATTGAACACCATTACGTCCCCCGGCCTCAAGAAGGCGGGCAGGTTTCGAACGCACGACCGCAGAAATGTGGCGTCGGCGCCCGGCTGGACCACGAGAAGTGCAGCCGAGTCTCGCGGCGAAGCCGGTCTGAGCGCGATCGACGATTTTGGTAGCTCGAAGTCGAAGTCTTCCAGGAGCACAGGGAAATCCGGCCGGCAAAGAGAAACTTGCGCTCAGTATGCCTTTAGCTGGCGGAGCCCACTTTAACGGAGATGATCTTGTCTGGGTCTCTTACCGGCTCGCCACGCTTGATCTTGTCGACGTTTTCCATTCCCTCGATCACGCGGCCCCAAACCGTATACTTCCCGTCGAGAAAGGATGCGTCATCGAAACAGATGAAGAATTGGCTGTCGGCACTATCGGGATGGTTGGCGCGAGCCATGGATACGGTGCCGCGCTGGTGCGAGACGTTACTGAATTCCGCTTTCAGATTCTTACCGGAGCCGCCGCGGCCTGTTCCTGTCGGATCGCCGGTTTGAGCCATGAAACCTTCGATAACGCGGTGAAAAACAACGCCGTCATAAAATCCTTGGCTCGCAAGTTCCTTGATGCGAGCGACGTGGTTTGGAGCAAGATCGGGCAACAGCTCAATCACAACGCGGCCGTGGGTCGTCTCCAAAACCAACCTATTTTCATCATTCTGGGATGCCATGTTCTACTCTTTCCTGGAGCCGGCTAGAGGGAAATGCCCTAATCTAGCGCGGCGCTCTTAATGTAATCTCACCATAAATGTGGTGATCAGCGGGCGTCAGACGCAAGCTGCATCTTGATAATCTTGTCCGGACTAAAGACTCTTCCGTCGCCGCTAGTTCCTTTTTTGATCCGGTCTACAAACTGCATCCCCTCAGTGACTTGCCCCCATACCGTATAAGTCCCGTTCAAATGAGCGGCGTCCTCCAGGCAGATGAAGAATTGACTGTTTGCAGAATTTGGGCTGCTGGAACGAGCTGCCCCGACGGTTCCGCGCTTGAAAGGAGTCTGAGTGAACTCCGCTGGTAAATCGGGGTATTTCGATCCGCCCGTGCCATCTCCCTTCGGATCTCCGGTCTGCGCCATGAAGCCGGTGATGACCCGGTGAAACGTCAACCCGTCGTAAAAGCCCTCTTTCACCAACTGCTTAATTCGTTGGACATGCTTTGGGGCTAGGTCAGGCCGCAACTCGATGACGACACGGCCATCCTTGAGTTGAAGGTGTAGGGTGTTTTCTGGGCTGGCAGCGCGGGCGGTGAGCGAAATTACGGTGAGAACCGATGCAAGCAGCGCCAAGAAAAGGGAAGGACGCGACATTAAGGACCTTTGCGGCTGTTGATTGTCTTATACATTTTGAGCGCGTACCGATCTATCGAGGCGGGATTTGGGCCGAAATCAAGAAACCTTGAGTTTGTCCCTCATGAGCCGGAACACGGTAGGGGATACGAAGAGGGAAACGTCACCGCCAAACGCGGCTACTTGACGCACGAGCGTTGCGGTAATGTGGGCTGTGCCCGGGGAAGCGGCGAAGAATACCGTTTGAACGTCGGGCGCTAGCTGGCTGTTCATCCCCGACAACTGCATCTCATAACCAAGGTCGCAACCATCACGCAGCCCGCGCAAGATGCAACACGCGCCATATTGGCGCGCCGCCTCGACGGTAAGCCCTTGAAAGAGAACGACTTCACTTCGGTTGCCAGCGCCAAGGTTACGCAGTTCCTCTTCCAACATGGTCGAGCGCTCAGCATTTGTGAACATCGGCGCCTTCGATGGGTGAACGCCTATACCCACCACGAGCCGGTCGAATAGGTTGAGCCCACGGCCCATGATATCGCGATGTCCGAGAGTGGGTGGATCGAAGCTTCCAGGATAAAAGCCGCAGCGCATGTGTTGCCTAATTCGTTAAACCTTGCGGACTATTCCAGAGGCTCATCCCCGATATCCGGTCCAACTCCACCATTGGAGTTGCCATTCCCGTTTCCGTCGTCATTGATCAATTCTGCGGAAACGACTCGTTCTTCCTGATCCGTCCTGAAAATCGTAACGCCCTGCGCCGAACGGCCGGTGATGGAAATTCCCTCGATGGGGCAACGGATTAGCTTGCCGCCATTGGTGACGAGCATGATCTGGTCGGTGTCTTCTACCGGGAAGGAAGCGATAAGACGCCCATTCCGGTCATTCACCGCCATCGCGATGATACCTTTGCCCCCTCGCCCTGAGGTGCGGTATTCATAAGACGAAGTGCGCTTGCCGAAGCCGCGTTCAGACATGGTGAGCACATACTGTTCCGCCGCGCCCATTTCGCCGTAACGCGAAGGTGTCAGATCGGCGATCTCGGTACTTTCGATGGCTTCGCCGTCGTCGATCCCGTTGTCCAAACTCGCGATAGCCTCTGCCGAATCGCCATTTTCTACGGTGGCCCGCTCGCCCGCGGCCGCTCTGCGCATTGCGTTGGCTTGTTTGAGGTAGGCAGCACGCTCGGCCGGCGTAGCGTCCATGTGCCGCAAGATCGCCAGCGAAATCACTTTGTCGTCTCCCTCGAGTCTTATGCCGCGGACACCTGTTGATTCGCGGCCTTTGAAGATTCGGACATCCGTCACGGGAAACCGGATCGCCTGCCCATCCGCTGTCGTCAGAAGTACATCATCAGTCTCCCGGCAGAGTTGCACGCCTGCAATCTCATCGCCAGGGTCGAGTTTCATCGCGATCTTACCGTTCTGACGAACCTCCGCGAAATCCGCGAGCTCGTTACGTCGTATATTTCCTGACCGCGTCGCGAAAACAATGAAGACGGCAGTCTCACCCCGCTCCTCGTCTGGCAAGGGCAAGATTGAGGTGATACTCTCATCCTGCTGAAGAGGCAGAAGATTGATCAGCGCCTTGCCTCGTGCCTGCGGTGCGGACAGAGGAAGCCGCCAGACCTTCATCTTATAGGCCATACCGCGCGAAGATAGGAAAAGCACAGGCGTATGAGTATTGGCGACAAATAGCCTCGTTACGAAATCCTCGTCGCGAGTCGTCATACCGGCTCGGCCCTTGCCACCGCGCCGTTGAGCCCGATAGGTCGAAAGTGGCACGCGCTTGATATATCCGCGATGGCTGACAGTGACGACCATATCCTCCTTTTGGATAAGATCCTCATCCTCGACTTCGCCCTCTACATCGAGAATCTCAGTGCGGCGCGGCGTTGAGAACTCCTCTTTGATCGCTATCAATTCATCGCGAACAATCTGCACCACCCGGGCGCGGGAACTTAGAATATCGAGGTAATCGCGGATTTTATCGGCCAAGCCCTTAAGTTCATCGCCAATTTCGTCCCGGCCGAGCGCAGTTAAGCGTTGCAGACGTAGATCGAGGATGGCGCGCGCCTGCTCGTTCGAGAGGCGATAGACGTTGCCTTCGAGAATTACGGAACGCGGATCGTCAATCAGGGCAAGCAGCGGCGCGATATCGTCCGCGGGCCAGCTTCTCGTCATGAGCTGTTCGCGAGCCGTAGCGGGATCGGGCGCCGTCCTGATCAGTTTGATAACCTCGTCGATATTCGCGACGGCGGTTGCAAGGCCCACGAGCACGTGAGCGCGGTCCCGTGCTTTTGTAAGAAGAAATTTTGTGCGGCGCGTTACGACCGTCTCGCGGAACTGCGTGAAGGCCTGAATAAAGTCGCGAAGATTATGCTGCTCCGGACGACCGCTGTTCAAAGCAACCATATTGGCGCTGAACATCGATTGCAGCGTGGTATAGCGATAAAGCTGATTGAGAACGACATCGGCCATGGCGTCGCGCTTAAGCTCGATCACGACGCGATATCCGTCGCGGTCCGATTCGTCGCGCACGTCCGAGATGCCCTCAATCCGTTTTTCACGGACGAGCTCGGCAATGCGCTCTTGCAGCACTGCCTTGTTGATCTGGTAGGGTATTTCCGTGACGATAAGCGCATCGCGGTCCTTGCGGATCGTTTCCACATGGATTTTGCCCCGGACGGGGATCGAGCCGCGGCCCTTGAGATATGCGGCCCTGATGCCGGCGCGCCCCATGATGATGCCCCCGGTTGGAAAATCCGGTCCAGGCACATGCTCCATCAGCTGCTCGACAGTGATCTCGGGTGAGTCCAAAAACGCCAAGCAGGCGTTTATCACTTCGCCGAGATTATGCGGGGGAATATTTGTTGCCATGCCGACTGCGATGCCGCCGGCGCCATTCACAAGCAAATTTGGGAACCGGGCGGGAAGAACCGTCGGCTCGCGCTCGGAATTATCGTAGTTCTCTTGGAAGTCGACCGTGTCGCTGTCGAGATCCTGCAAAAGCGTTTCGGATATCTTCTGCAGACGGACCTCGGTGTACCGCATGGCCGCGGGCGGATCGCCATCAACCGAGCCAAAGTTCCCCTGGCCATCGATCAGTGGCACGCGCATGGAGAAGTCCTGAACCATGCGCACAAGTGCATCGTAGACGGACTGATCGCCATGGGGATGGTATTTACCGATGACGTCACCGACGACGCGCGCGGACTTACGATAGGGCTTATTCCATTGGAAGCCCGTCTCATTCATCGAGTAAAGTATGCGGCGATGGACCGGCTTGAGCCCGTCACGAACGTCGGGAAGCGCACGCGCAACGATCACGCTCATCGCATAATCGAGATAAGAACGCTTCATTTCGTCGGTGATGAGCACGGGGCGAATTTCGCCCACGCCACGATCACCCTGATTGCTATTGGAATTGCCTGCCAAAGTTAAGTCCCTGGCCTCTTACGAGGAGGTGAATGGGTAAGAAGCCGTTCTAAGAAAGCGGATCTGCTTCATATAGGGAATTGTGGGAGAAAATGGAGACTTTAGCCGTATCCGTGTCCTCCCAGCTATTGTCTTATCAGCTATTGTCTTAAAAGGGGATCTCATCGTCGAGGTCTTTTTCAAATGACTTCGGGGCCTGGTTTTCCCGGCCCTTTCCGCCACCCGAGGTCTTGCGGCTACTCTCCTGCGATCCGGCACCGGAACCGGAGTCGTACTCGCTATTCGCGCCATCATTGAAGCCGGAAGCGCCGGCCCGGCCATCGAGCATCGTGAGCTGCCCAGCATAATTTTGCAGCACAATTTCCGTCGTGTAGCGGTCGTTACCGGTGTTGTCCTGCCATTTGCGGGTTTGAAGCTGGCCTTCGAGGTAAACCTTTGCGCCCTTCTTGAGATATTGCTGGGCAATTTTACCAAGCTGCTCGTTAAAAATAACGACGCTATGCCATTCCGTCTTGTCGCGCTTTTCGCCGGTCTGCTTGTCGCGCCAGCTTTCCGTGGTCGCCAGCCTCAAATTGCAGATTGACCGCCCATCTTGCGTGTGCCGCACTTCTGGGTCTGCTCCAAGATTGCCTATGAGGATAACTTTATTGACTGAGCCCGCCATGAGAGCTCCTTTCATCGATCTGTGAGTCGCACTGGAGTTTACACCAGCCGAGGGAAGTATGGGCCGCTCAGCGACGTTATCCACACGGAGTTGGCCCTATCGTTCCCTGTATGTTCTAATAATGGCTTCCCAAAGTCAAGCCCCCAGCGCGGCTGCGGCTGGGAAAGCCAACAGGGGGAACTGCTGCGCGGCCCTGCAGCGGAAGCTCTGCGGCGGATCGTGGACGCGTCTAAAAAACCACAGTTGGCCGTAAATTCGTTTGAGATTTTTACTTCGAGCGCTTTTTCTAGCGAAAGGCTGTTGACGTTTGCGGCTGCACGGCTCGAAGGTCAGCCGCGTTCGTGGGCCAATTTCATTGATTCTATTGGCGCACATGTGGAAAATGCTCTTGACCGGATAGCCTCAAGGTACGACATCGAAATTGTCTTCATACGTCGGCAGCATGGTGGCAATCATGCGAAGAGCTCAAGAATTCTTAAAAAAGAAGGCATGGACCGAGAAGGAACTAAGATGACGAAAACGCAAGCGGCGGCGGCGCCCAAGGCAGCTGCAAAACCAGTGAAGGCCGACATCGTCACGCTCCGCCATCTCGCTACTGAGGTTGCCGAAACGCACGGTATTTCCCAGAAGCAGGCTAACGAAGTGCTTAGCGATACGATTACGTCGATTGGCAAGCATCTGAAAAAAGGCGCGAAGATTCGGATTCCGGGGCTTGGCACCCTGGAGGTGCGAAAGCGTGCGGCCCGTATGGGTCGCAATCCCGCTACCGGTGAGGCGATTAAGATCAAGGCCAGTAAGAAAGTAGCCTTTCGTCCCGCCAAGGATCTGAACGAAGCAATATAAGTCCGGCTGTCCAGCATAGGTGAACGGAGACGCATATTCTGCGTCCCGTCTTCTATTTTGATCGGCAATTGCAAGAGTTAGAAGTGAGCATTCGGTCGGTGAGGATACCTTTTATGGCCGTGACCTCTCGCTCGATCGCCCCGAGGCGTGTGTCCGTTTCACTCTTGTCGCGGGCTACGCCGGACATGAAGCCACCGACAGCGTAGCCCGCCACCACCAAAAATGCGCCAAAGGTTATGACCATGGCAAAGGGGAGATAGATGCGTGTGAGCGAAATTTCGCTTCGCCCATTGCTTCCTGATTGAACCGGCAAAGTGCCACCTGCATCCGGTCCAAGCGCACTCATCGCCTATGCCTTGACTCCCCAATGGAAGGGCAGGGCTTATGCAGAGCTGCCGTTTTCGCCCTTGCGTCGGCTCTGCCCTCTTCGATGTAATGGAACCGGAGATAGAGAAAGCCCAGCCCGGCTGCGAGTAAACAAAGGGCAACTCGCCCTTCCGGGCTTTTCGACAGGGAAACAACGATTTCGACGGCGGCGGTGATAATGCCTCCGATCAACTGCGCTATGCCGCTTATGACAGGTCCAAGCGGGCCGAGAAAAGCAAATGTACCAGCCCAAAGCGCACCTGTTGCAAGCCGGCTCCAGAAGGATGCAATGAAGGCAAGAAATGCGCTCATCAAACCGTCTCCATTTTGGAAGCTGATACCGGCCCCGTTGGCGAGCCCTGATAATCGAAGTTTTGGTAAGCGGCGACGTGTTCGGCGCGCAGCAAGCGAATGAGCGCGATAACACCCAGGCATCCAATGGCAACGAGAAGCCATATGTTGCCGGACGCCCAATCCATGATGCTCCGAAGAGGTTCCAAGATGGACCGTGCGCCATTGATGCTATCGAGAACGCTGTCGCCTTCGAAAGCTTGAGCGACGACGCTTGACCCGAACAGCCATGCAAAGATCCTCTGCAGGAAATTCATATGATGGACGGGTGGATCGCCCGCTGTTTCGAGGTCCCTGTGCGTGACTTCTTTTCTCTTGGGAATCATCGGCTCTGAGTTTTTCAAGAGATCTTGATAGTGCTGCTGCCAAACCCCAGGATCACCATCCAAATCGTGATCGTGCTGAAAGAGGATGATTGCCCGGTAGGTTTGCTCGCCGAAGACCCCGTCGACAGCGCCTGATGGATACCCCAGCGCTCGCAGCTTCTGCTGCAGATCCCGGACAGCCGTTCCCTTCATTCCGGCATGCAGCGCGCCATCGTCGGGTTCCGGCGCCTCGAGTCGCCCGGCCATTGAACGGGCCTCGACGCGGATACCGTTAACGCGCCGCCGCCACCCCGCTCCAAACACGCGCCAGAGCTTCCCGAGACGCTGCAGAAATTCCAGACGCTCATCGCAAAAGCCGTCGATATCTTGCGACTTGGCGGCCCACTGCCTGGCTCGCCCCACGCCAGAATTAACTGCCGCATCAAATACGCAAAGATCGAGGCCTGGCTTGAGTTCGTCACAACTCATTGCGTCCCAGTATTCGGTTCGGTAAATCGCCCGAAGTTCGCCCTCCTCAATCCCTCGAACGGGGCGCCTGCTCTTTCCCTGCTTCTTTCTCCACGCGTCATATTCCCTTTGTATGACGCCTTTCATCGTAGGGCCGCCAGGATCATCGGGATGATTGGAATAGCCGCCTTCCCATTTCACGGTCGTGGCGAGACAGCGCTCGAAGTTCTCAGATGTCATCTGCTTTTCTCCTAGCTATTCGTTTTCATGTGAAGAATTCTAATATTTATGAAGTAATTGTAATTGCTGCTGGAGCTATCTGATTGGACGTAGATTACGGGGTTGCCTGCCACATTGGTGAATCCAACACTTATTGCAGCTGTATTGTCCTTAGAGCTGTCGCTCGTATACGCACCGCTTGTGGTAATGCCTGATATCGCCCCAGCAATGTTTTTATAGCCTTTCGACAGGGAACCTACACAGCATTTACTCAAGTCGGCCAAAGCAACGACGTAATCCACCCGGAGCAAGACCAATTCCCCGGGCGATACCGAAAGGGTGTAGGCAACGCCGCTCGTATCTGTCGCGTTGGATTGTCCAGCGACCTGGATCACCTCCCACTTAGCGTCGGTGAAACCAGAAATCGCTGTGTCACGAAGGACAAGGTGAGACAGAACTGCGCCTGGATCCGCAAAGCTCGCGTCGCCGCGCAGAAAAAGATTCTGCTGCCCAGCGGAGGGCGCGGGAACGAGGCCAGCGGCGCCTGCCGCGCCCGAGGTCGCGGCGGCCATATTAGAAGGGAAGACACCTGCCGGCGCGGTCCATGTTCCGTCCGCCCTCAAGAAATTAACCGAACCGCCGCCGGAGGACGGAACAGCGCCATTCTCGGAGCTGGTAAATAGCGGAAGCCGGCCAACCGGGAGCGTGCCGCTTGAAATGTTAGAGGCGTTCGTCGTGTCCGTTGTAGCGCTCGCTGATAGCGCTGGTTTGTTCAGTATCTGAGCGGTGCCGCCTGTGGCATTCCAATCGGAATTCACCTGGATGGACACAGGAGGAACTGACCAAGTACCATCGGCTTTGAGGAATTTCCCCGAGGCCGCTGTCCCGGCGGCTGGAGCAGGAACGAGGCCGCCTGATCCGCCCGAGCCGCTATCACCGTTAAATCCGCCCGTGTTCGGGAATGTAACGGCGCCCGTTGAATTGTTGACAACGAGGCCGTTATTGAATGCGTTTCCGTCGGG
>WNFL01010348.1_pt1 | contig 10807 bp, 14 predicted proteins | sample 5400361 | NCBI WGS metagenome assembly WNFL01 (sample SAMN13153351, study PRJNA577476) | soil metagenome | isolation source: 40 cm soil on Douglas fir-dominated hillslope | place: USA:California | collected 2013-09-17 | reverse complement strand
CTCGTGCCGACGCTGCTGGGACTCCTCAAACCGTTCCAAGGATGACCATGCCGAAAGTTCTGGTAGTGCACGGCGCAGGCATGAACATGCGCGGCAAGTCGCAGATCGAGGTGTTCGGCCCGCTCACGCTCGCGCAGTACGACGAGCATATCCAGCGGTACGCGCGCGAGCTGGAATGCGAGGTGGAGATCTTCCACTCGAACGTCGAGGGCGAGGTGATCAACCGGTTCTACGACGCCTTCGACCGGAAAATCGACGGCGCTCTGATCAATCCGGCGGGCTACACCACCGACCATCCGGCGCTGTGTGCCGCGATCACCCAGGTGGGCTTTCCGGTCATCGAGGTGCATCTCTCCAACCCGGCGACGCGGGGCCGCATCTCCGACGTGGGCCGGGTATGCCGCGGCGTGGTCACCGGTTTCGGCATCGCCGGCTATGCGCTCGCGCTGCGCGGGCTGAAAGAGATGCTGGCGAAAAAATGAAAAAGCGGCCAAATTTTCTCGTCATCCTGATCGACGACCTGCGCTACGACGAGTTCGGCGCGGGCGGGCATCCGTACATGCGGACGCCGCACATCGACCGCCTTGCGCACGAGGGGGCGCTGTTTGAGCGCGCGTTCCACACGACGTCGATCTGCTCGCCCAACCGCGCCTCGATCATGACCGGGCAATACGCGAGCCGGCACGGCATCATCGACAACGTGGCGCGCGGCGCGATGAGCCACCGGCTGCCGAACTACCACCTCGAGCTGCAGAAGCTCGGCTACGAGACCGCGCACATCGGCAAGTGGCACATGGGCAACGACGGCATGCCGCGCCCGGGCTACGACTACTGGGTGAGCTACGACGGCCACGGCCGCATCGTGAATCCGCGCCTGTGCCACGGCGGCAAGTATGTCGAGCACAACGGCTACATCACGGACATCATGAACGGCCTCGCGGTGGAGTGGCTCGAGAAGAAGCACGCCAAGCCCTGGTCGCTCTTCTTCGCGCACAAGGCGGTGCACCCGGACGCGGAGCAGGCGGCCGACGGCACCGTGTCCTTCGGCAAGCTCGGCGGCTACATCCCCGCCGAGCGGCACCAGTCCTTGTACAGGGACGCGATCTTCCCGAAGAAGCCGAACATGCTGAGCTACGACGAGGTGGTGAAGCAGAAGCCGGCCTGGACGGAGGTTTTCAAGCTGCGGCAGCAGGAGAACGCGCGCGCGCTGCTCGGCGCGATCCACGCCGGCACGCAGGAGGAGATTCGGCTGCGCGCGCGCATGATGGCCTCGGTCGACGAGGGCGTCGGTCTGATCCTCGCGGTGCTGGAGAAAAAGGGCGAGCTCGTCAACACCTGCATCGTCTTCCTCGGCGACAACGGCTACTTCTTCGGCGAGCACGGGCTCGGGCCTGAGCGCCGATTTGCCTACGAGGAAGGGATTCGCTCGCCTTTCCTGGTGCGTTTTCCGAAATTGATAAAACCGGGAACGAGAAAAAAAGATCTGTTGATCTGCCAGGACATCGCACCGACCTTGATCGAGCTCGCAGGAGGAAAGCCTGGGCCGCAAATTCAAGGCCGTTCGCTCTTACCTTTGTTCTCGAAGAAGCAAGCCAAGTGGCGCAAGGCGGTTCTGGCTGAATATTGGGCCGAGCAGGCGTACCCCTGGCTGATCGGCATGACCTACAAGGCGATCCGAACGGAGCGCTACAAGCTGATCCACTGGGTGAACCGCGGCCAGCAGGGCGAGCTCGACGAGCTCTACGACCTGGAGAGGGACCCGTTCGAGCTGAAGAACCTCATCAGGAGCAAAGCCCACGCGGCGATCCGCAGGAAGCTGCACCGCGACCTGAGGATTCTCGTCGCCGAAGCCGTCGGACTTTAGATCTATTCTTCGTAGATCATCTTGCGGGTCATGCCGCCGTCGGCGATGAAGTTCTGGCCGGTGACGAAGCCCGCCGCGTCCGAAAGCAGCCACGCCACCAGCTCGCCGATGTCTTCGGGCTTGCCCACGCGCCCCACGAGGTGCTGCGCATGGTCTTCAGCCCGCAATTTCGCGCCGCGCGTGTCGATCCAGCCCGGGCTCACGCAGTTCACCCGCACTTCGGGACCGAGGCTCACCGCGAGCGCGTGGGTGAGCGCGACCACGCCGCCCTTGGAGGCGCTGTAGGCCTCGGTGTTCGGCTCGGACTGCAGCGCGCGCGTCGAGGCGATGTTGACCATGGCGCCGCGCGCGGCGCGCAGAAGCGGCGCGCAGTGTTTCGCCATGAGGAACACGCCGGTGAGGTTGGTGCCGATGCGCCGGTTCCATTCTTCCAGGGAAAGCTTCTCGACCGGGACGCTCGTCGCGCCCGTGATGCCGGCGTTGTTGACCAGGGCCGCGACGCCCCCGAGCGACGCGGCGGCTTGCCGGACGCAGGCTTCGACCGAAGGCTCGCTCGAGACGTCGCACTCGAGGAATGTCGCGCCGAGCTCGGCCGCGGCGGCGCGGCCCGCTGCTGCGTTGCGGTCGGCGAGCGCGACGCGCCAGCCGCGCTCGGCGAGCACGCGCGCGGTCGCCTTGCCGATCCCCTGCGCGGCGCCCGTGACGAGAACGTTTCGCATGGCGGTTATGCTGCCATAAGGCGAAGGTCTTTCTGGCGCCTGGGGTTTGGACTAGTATGTGGGCGCACTGTCCCCAGGATGGGAGGCGGACCATGCAAGTGAAAGAGATCCTTCGGGTCAAGGGCAACCGGCTGCTCAGCATCGAGCCCGGCGGCCGCGCGGTCGATGCCGTCAAGACGATGGCGGATCAGAACCTCGGCTCGCTCGTCGTGCTCGACCAGGGTCGCATGACCGGCATGCTGACTTTCCACGAGCTGCTCGAGGCGCTTGCCAAGCGCGGCGGCGCGCTCGGCGACGTCAAGGTGAGCGACATCATGGTGCGCGATCCGGTGACCGCAGCGCCCGACATGGAAGTGAACGACCTGCGCCGCACCATGCTCGATTCCGGCGCGCGCTACCTGCCCGGCATGCAGGACGGCAAGCTGCTCGGCGTGATTTCGTTCCGCGACGTGGCCAAGGCGGTTCTCGAGGAGCAGGACTTCGAGAACAAGATGTTGAAGGGCTACATCAAGAACTGGCCCGCCTGAGTTTTTGAACAGAAAAAGAGCTTTACTCCTCGGGGCCGCGGGCCTCGCAGGTGCTGGCGCGCTCGCCGCCTGGCGCTACTGGCCCGAGCAGGGCTTCTGGAACCCGTGCCTCGCCGGACTGCCGCGCAGGCTCATCACGCACGAGCTCGTCAAGGCCGCCTGGGCAGGGCTCGATCCGCAAAAAGTATGGGATGCGCATTCGCATCTCGTCGGCGCGGGCGACTCGGCGAGCGGCATCTACGTCAATCCGCGCATGGAAAGCGTGTTTAGCCCGAGCCACTATGCGCGGCGGCTCTTCTTCCTGAACGCGGGCTGCGCCTACCGCTCGCAAGGCGGCATGGACGAGGCTTATGTCGCGCGCATCCTCAACCTGCTCGACGGCATGAAGCGCGGCACGAAGCTGGTGCTCTTCGCCTTCGACCGCGCGCACACCGAGGACGGCAAGCGCGATCTCGAGCACACCGCTTTCTACATTCCAGATGCCTACGTGCGCGAGACCGCGCGCGAGCATCCGCGCGTCTTCGAGTGGGCGTGCTCGATCCATCCCTATCGGCCGGATTGCGTGGAAGCGCTCGAGCAGGCGAAAAAAGAAGGCGCGCGCGCGGTGAAGTGGCTGCCTGCCGCGATGAACATCGACCCGGCTTCGCCGCGCTGCGACCGGTTCTACGCGGCGGCGGCGCGCCTCGGCGTGCCGGTCACCTCGCACGCTGGCCTCGAGCGCGCGGTGCTCGGCGGCGACCAGCACTACGGCAACCCGCTGCGGCTGCGGCGCGCGCTCGACGCGGGCGTGCGCGTCGTCGTCGCCCACTGCGCATCGATGGGACAGGACCGGGATCTCGACAAAGGAGAGAATGGTCCGTTGACGGATAGTTTTTCTCTTTTTGCTCGTTTGATGGAAAACAAAAAATATGAAAAACATCTGTTTGGCGACATCTCGGCAATGACCCAGGTGAATCGCGCAGGCCCGGCGCTCGTGCAGGTGATCGAGCGCTCCGAATGGCACCCGCGGCTCTTGAACGGCTCGGACTATCCGCTCCCCGGGATCATGCCGCTCTTCTCGGTGGATTACATGGTCTCGCTCGGGCTGCTGCCGGAGTCGGCCGCGCCCGTGCTGAAGGAGATCCGGAGCTACAACCCGCTGCTTTTCGACTTCGTGCTCAAGCGCAACCTGCGTTCCGGAAGGACGAGCGCAACTGCCGGCAAGGCGCTATCGGCGAGCGTCTTCGAGACGCGCAATTTCTTCGATTCCCGGACCTGAGGTCTATCTCTAGAACCGGCCCCGGCCGAACCCGATGCCGAAACCGAAGCCGCTGCCGGGATAGTAGGGGCCGTAGGGCGCGTAGATCGCCGAATCGCGCCAGCGGATCTCGGCGATCATCTGCTGGTGCAGGTAGTCGAGCACTTCCTTGGGCACGCCGGCCTCGGCGAGGCGCGCGAAGTCGGAGCCCTGCAGCATGAGAACGGTGTTCGTGCGCCTGAGCTCCTCGATGATCTGCGGCGCGGTGGCGCCGCTCTTCGCGAGCGCGACGATTTCCGCGGTGCCTAGTGGCGGCGAGGACGGCGTCGTTGCGCAACCGGCGATGAGCAGGGCAATCAACAGAAAAACGAGTCGCTTCATAGGCCTATGCTAAGCTTTTTGCCATGTCCGGCAACACTTTCGGCACGCTTTTTTGCGTCACGTCGTTCGGCGAATCGCACGGCCCGGCCTACGGCGGGGTCGTCGACGGCTGTCCTCCTGGCTTGGAACTGAAAAATGAGGACCTCCAAAAAGAGCTCGACCGCAGAAAACCAGGCACCTCGCGGCACGTCACCCAGAGAAAGGAGAGCGACACCGTCGAAATCCTTTCCGGCCTGTATGAGGGTAAGACGACCGGCACGGCCATCGGGTTCCTCATCCGCAACGAAGACGCACGCTCCAAGGACTATTCGGCGATTGCCGACAAGTTCCGCCCGGGCCATGCGGACTACACGTACGTGCAGAAGTACGGCGTGCGCGACGCCCGCGGCGGCGGCCGCGCCTCGGCCCGCGAGACCGTGATCCGCGTGGCTGCCGGGGCGATCGCCAAGAAATGGCTGAAGGAAAGGTATGGAGTCGAGGTGAGGGGATACCTGGCGCAGATCGGCCCCATTCAGATTGCTTTCAAGGATTGGAAGGCCGTGAGTGAAAATTCCTTCTTTTCACCGGACCCGGCGGCGATCGAAAAGCTGGACAAGTTCATGGATGAATTGCGCGAGTCGGGAGATTCGTGCGGCGCGAGAGTGAACGTGGTGGCGCACAAGGTGCCCGTCGGTTGGGGCGAGCCGGTGTACGGCAGGCTGGATGCCGACATCGCCGCGGCGATGATGTCGATCAACGCGGTGAAGGGCGTCGAGATCGGCGCGGGCTTCGCGGCGATCACGCAGAAGGGCAGCGAGCACGGCGACGAGATGACCCCGCAGGGCTTCCTTTCCAACAACAACGGCGGCGTGCTCGGCGGCATCTCGACCGGGCAGGACGTTACCGTCTCGATCGCGCTCAAGCCCACCTCCAGCATCCGCGTGCCGCGACGCACGATCGACAGTCGGGGGCGGGCGACCACGATCGAAACCAAGGGACGGCACGACCCGTGCGTCGGCATTCGCGCGACGCCGATCGCCGAAGCGATGCTCGCCTGCGTCCTGATGGACCATGCTCTGCGGCATCGCGCACAATGCGGCGACGTGAAACCTCCGGTAAAGTTGTGAGCGGCAGAAGCTAGAAAAGCCCAACAAAATCAATTACAGTAGTATTCCAAGCCTCGGCAAAGAGGTCACAAAATGAGCAACAAAGGGCAGCTCCTACAAGACCCGTTCCTGAATACCCTCCGCAAGGAACACGTCCCGGTCTCGATCTACCTGGTGAACGGCATCAAGCTGCAGGGCCAGATCGAGTCGTTCGACCAGTACGTCGTCCTGCTCAAGAACTCGGTCACGCAGATGGTGTACAAGCACGCGATCTCGACCGTCGTGCCGTCGCGAGCAATCAGCCTGGGCGCGGACCAAAGCGCCGACGCGTAGGGCGCGCACTCCGAACAGCTTGCTCGCGCCGCCGCCCCGGCCGCCGCGGTCCTCGTTTGTCTCGATTTCGGCGAGGACGGCTACGAGGAGAACGTCGCCGAGATCGTTCGCCTCGCGCAGAGCGCGGGCGCCCGGCGCACGCGCGTCGTGCGCGGCCGCCGCGACCGCCCCGATCCCAAGCACTACGCGGGCAGCGGCAAGGTCGAGGAGGTGAAGCGCGTCGTCGAGGAGATGAACGCCGGGTTCGTCATCTTCAATCACGCGCTCTCGCCGGCGCAGCAGAGGAACGTCGACCAGGCGGTCGGCCGGCGCGTGCTGGACCGCACCGATCTGATCCTGGAAATCTTCGCGCAGCGCGCGCAGACCAGCGAAGGCAAGCTGCAGGTGGAGCTCGCGCAGCTCGAGCACCTCTCCACGCGGCTGGTGCGCGGCTGGACGCACCTAGAGCGCCAGCGCGGCGGCCTCGGCAAGACCGGTGGCCCGGGCGAGAAGCAGATCGAGTTGGACCGGCGTTACATTGCGAAGAGAGTCAAGGTTCTGAGAGAGAAATTGGCTACATTGAAAAAACAAAGAAAAATTCAGCGACTGGCCCGCTCGCGACGGGACGTGTTCTCGATCTCGCTCGTCGGCTACACCAACGCGGGCAAGTCGACGCTGTTCAACGCGCTCACCCACGCCAACGCCTACGAGGCCGATAAGCTGTTCGCGACCCTGGACACGACGACACGGCGCCTCATTTTCCCCGACCGCCTGGAGCGCGCGGGGCAGGTGGTGCTCTCGGACACGGTGGGCTTCATTCGCGACCTGCCGCACTCGCTGGTCGCGGCGTTCCGCGCCACGCTCGAGGAGACGGTGCGCGCGGATCTGCTCCTGCACGTGGTCGACAGCGCCTCGGCCGCGCGCGCGCGGGAGGCCGAGGACGTGAACAAGGTGCTCGCGGAGATCGGCGCGGATGCGATTCCGCAAATCGCGGTCTGGAACAAGATCGACAGCTCGGGGCTCGAGCCCGGAATCGACCGCGACGAGTATGGTAGGATTTCCCGCGTACGCGTGAGCGCGCGCAGTGGCGCGGGCCTCGTGGAGCTGCGCAGCGCGATCATGGAGGCGTCCCGCGCGCGCACGGCGGTAAAATCCTCTCCAGCCTCGGAATCAATCTCACTCTGACAGCATTTCTATGTCGTTGAACGACCCCAACTGGGGACGCGGCGGTGGTCCCCGCGGCCCGGGCGGCGGCAACCAGGGCCCGCCCGACCTCGATGAGCTGTGGCGCAATTTCAACCGCCGGCTCTCGGAGCTGTTCGGCCGCAAGCGGCCGGCGGGCGAGCAGCCGCCGCGCATGCCCTCGGCCGGCCCGCGCCTGGGCGGCGCCGGGTTGATCGGCGGCGTCGTGCTCGCGGTGTGGCTGGCGAGCGGCTTCTACATCGTGGTCGAGGGTCAGCGCGGCATCGTGATGACCTTCGGAAAATTCGCCGAGGAAACCGGCTCGGGCTTGCGCTGGCGGCTGCCCTGGCCGATCCAGAGCCACGAGATCGTCAACCTCGCGCGCGTGCGCGCGCTCGAGGTCGGCTACCGCAACAACAACGTCAAGACGCGCGTCGACAAGGAAGCGCTCATGCTGACCGACGACGAGAACATCGTCAGCGTGCAGTTCGCGGTCCAGTACATCGTCAAGCCGACCGAGACGCAGAACTACCTGTTCACCAACAAGCGGCCCGACGAGACCGCCCAGCACGCCGCCGAAACGGCGATGCGCGAGGTGATCGGCAAGAGCAAGATGGACGCGATCCTTTACGAATCGCGCGCCGAGATCAACCTCGCCGCCAAGAACCTGATGCAGCAGATCCTCGACCGCTATCGCACGGGGATCCTGGTCTCGAACGTGACCATCCAGTCGGCGCAGCCGCCGCAGGACGTGCAGGCCGCGTTCAGCGACCAGCAGAGCGCGAGCCAGGACCGCGAGAAGCAGAAGAACGAGGGCGAGGCGTACGCCAACGACGTGATCCCGAAGGCGAAGGGCACTGCCTCGCGCCTTACGCAGGAGGCCGAGGGCTACAAGGCGCGCGTGATCGCGAGCGCAGACGGCGACGCGTCGCGCTTCAAGCAGATCCTGACCGAGTACTCGAAGGCACCCGCGGTGACGCGCGAGCGCATCTACATCGAGACGATTCAGCAGATACTGACGACGACCTCGAAGGTGATGCTCGACTACAAGGGCAGCGGCAACCTGCTCTACCTGCCGCTCGACAAGCTGATGCAGCAGGCCGGAGCGGCCACCGCCGACGCGGCGCGCGCGCCTCAGCCCGATGCCGCGCCGGCGCCTGAAAGCCCGCGCTCGCGCGATCGCGACCTGATGCGCGAGCGCGGCAGGGGAGAGCGGCCATGAGGGCCGGAGGAATCATCGCCGCGGTAGTCGCGATCGCGCTGCTCGCGAGCTCGGCGCTCTACACCGTCGACCAGCGCCAGCACGCGATCGTGTTCCAGCTCGGCGAGGTGAAAGAGGTGATCACCAAGCCCGGCCTGCACTTCAAGTGGCCGCTGATCCAGAACGTGCGCTACTTCGACATGCGCATCCAGACCTTCGACGACCCGGAGCCGCTGCGCTTCCCGACCGCGGGCAACAAGCCGCTCGACGTCGACTCGTTCGTCAAGTGGCGCATCGCCGACGTCAAGCTCTACTTCACTTCGGTGCAGGGCGACGAGTTCGCCGCCACCACGCGCCTCAAGCAGACCATCTCCGACGGATTGCAGTCCGAGTTCGGCCAGCGCACGGTGCACGACGTGGTCTCGGGCGAGCGCGAGAAAATCATGGCGCAGGTGCGCACCGAGGCCGACAAGGACCTGCGGCGCATCGGCATCGAGATCATCGACGTGCGCCTGAAGCGCGTCGACCTGCCCACCGAGGTGAGCGCCTCGGTATATCGGCGCATGGAGGCCGAGCGCCGGCGCGTCGCCAACGAGCGGACGCCGACCGCCAGCGCGAGATCCTCGTCGCGGAGGCCTATCGCGATGCGCAGAAGGTGCGCGGCGAAGGCGACGCCAAGGCGGCGGCGATCTATGCCGCGGCTTTCCAGCAGAATCCGGAGTTCTACTCGTTCTACCGCTCGATGGAGGCGTACAAGTCGAGCTTCCGCGGCAGGAACGATCTGCTGCTGCTCGAGCCCAACTCGGATTTCTTCCGCTACCTCAAGGATTCCACCGGGAAGCAAGGCGGGCGCAAGTGAAGCCTTGCGCCTTCGCGGCCGGCGGAAAGAAATGATGCTCGATGGGCCCCACGATCCTCATGGCAATCGCCCTCGTCCTGGTGATCGAGGGCCTGCTGCCTTTTCTCGCTCCGGGTGTCTGGCGCGAGACCTTCCGGCGCATCCTCCAGCTGAGTGACGGGCAGATCCGCTTCTTCGGCCTGAGCTCGATGCTGGCCGGCCTGCTGCTGCTCTACTTCACCGCGAGCTAGCCCCCGGCATGCGCTGGCTTCTTCCCGAGCACATCGAGGACATCCTGCCCGACGAGGCAATGCGCATCGAGGCGCTGCGTCGAAGGATTCTCGATTTGTTTTTCAAGAATAAATTCAAGCTGGTCATTCCCCCGCTGGTCGAATTCACCGACTCGCTGCTGACCGGCACGGGGCACGACCTCGACCTGCGCACCTTCAAGCTGGTCGATCAGCTCTCGGGCCGCATGATGGGCGTGCGCGCCGACATCACGCCGCAGGTGACGCGCATCGACGCGCACCTGTTGAACAGCAAGGGTGTGACGCGCCTGTGCTACTGCGGGAGCGTCCTGCACGCGCGCCCGGCGGGTCCCGGCGCGACGCGCGAGCCGATCCAGATCGGCGCCGAGATCTACGGCCACGCCGGCGTCGCGAGCGACCTCGAGATCCAGGCGCTGCTCTGCCAGGCGCTGAAAGTGGCGGGCGCGAAGGGCCTGCGCATGGACGTGGGCCACGTCGCCGTGTTCCGCGCGCTGGTGCAGGCGGCCGGCATCGAGCACGAGCGCGAAGTCGAACTCTTCGAGGCTTTGCAGCGCAAGGATGTCCCTGCGCTGAAAGCATTGACAAAAAAACTGGCTGGCGAAACCCGGAACGCGCTCTTGCTGCTACCCGAGCTTTACGGGGGCAATGAAATTCTCTCGCTCGCAGAGAAAAAGCTGCCTGATATGAAGGCAATAAAAGCTTCCCTGGTCACTCTGCGTGCGCTCGCCAAGGCGAGTCCTATTCCGCTCAGTTTCGACCTCGCCGAGCTACGCGGCTATCACTACCACTCGGGCGTCGTTTTCGATGCCTACTGCGATGGCGTGAGCGGCGCGGTCGCGAGGGGCGGGCGCTACGACGAAGTCGGCAAGGCTTTCGGCCGCTCCCGGCCTGCGACAGGGTTCTCGATCGAGCTCCGCAGCCTTGCATCCGCGATGAAATCGAAAATCAAAAGATGAAAGGCAGCGGCAGGAACGTCGTCGTCGTCGGCACCCAGTGGGGCGACGAAGGCAAGGGCAAGATCGTCGACTGGCTGACCGATCGCACGCAGGGCGTGGTGCGCTTCCAGGGCGGCCACAACGCCGGCCATACGCTGGTGATCGGCGGCAAGAAGACGGTCCTGCACTTGATCCCGTCGGGAATCCTGCGCGCCGAGGTCGACTGCTTCATCGGCAACGGCGTGGGGCTCTCCCCC
>WNFL01008429.1_pt1 | contig 10808 bp, 7 predicted proteins | sample 5400361 | NCBI WGS metagenome assembly WNFL01 (sample SAMN13153351, study PRJNA577476) | soil metagenome | isolation source: 40 cm soil on Douglas fir-dominated hillslope | place: USA:California | collected 2013-09-17 | reverse complement strand
AGAATCTGCCGCAGATGAGTCGGATCGGTTCGGACGCGCGGCAGTGCCGCACCCATCACAAGCGAAAGACTAAGGCCTTTCTCGCTCACCAGTGATTCGATCTCGCTGGCCACGTCGAGAACGAATGGGCGCAGGTCGATGTTCTCAGTATGAATCTCGAGCCGGCCGGCAGCCATTTTGGCGAGGTCAAGAACCTGATCAACCAGGTGTCTAAGGTGATTAGCAGACGCTTCTATGCGCTCAACCGGCTTCACCTGTCGTGGCGCAAGCTCCCCATAGACACCCTCGCGCAACAAGTCTACAAAACCAACGATGGCATTCAGCGGAGTTCGGAGCTCGTGAGACACATTTGCGAGAAATTCACTCTTCATCCGATGCACGCGCAGAAGCTCGGAGGAAAGTCTTTCCAGCTCCTTCGACCGTTCCACCAGACTACGCGCTTGACGCCGCTCGTGCCGAAGGACGAGGCCAAGACCGAGTACAGTTGCAAGGGAGACAATCCACCCGACTAAACCGGTCCAGTGATCGAACCCGATCTCCGAAAGAAGATGCATTGACTCCAATCATAAGAATCCATAACCTCCCGCACCATGACCGACCATTCCACGCTCGTCGCGCTGCTGGCCGAACGTTCCACCAGACGTGGGGAGTTCACGCTGGCATCCGGCAAAAAGTCCAAGTACTACATCGATGCAAGATTGACAACAATGAGCCCAGAGGGCTTGTCGGTAATCGGCCGGTTGGGACTTTCGACCCTGCGTCAATCGGGATGGGCGATTGATGCAATTGGCGGCCTTACGCTCGGCGCTGATCCAATTTCTTACGCGATCAGCTACGCCAGCGCCGAGTCCGATCACCCGCTGCGGGCATTTACCGTACGAAAAGAGACAAAGACTTACGGAACGGGGAGGCTCATAGAAGGTCCCTTCAGGGAAGGTGATCATGTGGCCGTGATAGAAGATGTGATCACTACCGGCGGATCAGCACTCCGTGCCATCGAGGCGATTCGCGCCGCACACGGACTCGTGGAGGGGGTGCTAGCTCTTGTCGACCGCGAGGAAGGCGGCCGACAAGCGATTGAGTCCGCTGGTGTCTCGATCATCAGCCTTGTCTCGGCAAGTCAGATCATCAAGACACTTGAGGCTTAGCGCCTCGATGGAGCTGAACCTTCGGAATCCAGCCCGGGTACGCGGACGAAGGGCGAAAAGTGCGCAGGACATCGGCATAGGGAAGAATCAGCTCGGTTCTGAACTGCTGAAGCATTCCCTGTCCATCGTATGTGCTCCTGAACTTAACCGGCGACATTTTCATCACCGTACGAACGTGGCGTCCAAAACTTTGAGGCGACGAGTAGTCGAGATGATTCGCTACACGCGCAACGGATAGTCCCGGATTCTCAAAGAGTCTCGCGGCACGTATCAACCGCGCGAGCGACAGATATCGTTTCGGAGCCGGCAACTTAGCACGGAAGAAACGGCTCATCAGAGTACTCGGAAGAATATTGAGATGGCGTGCGAGCTGGCGCACGGTCGAAACTTTCGGTGATGGTTCGAACAACAACTCGATAAAACACCAGCAATCCTCAGATATTCCTGGCAAATCCAGACTTATCTGGTTCAGTGCCGAGCGCTGCAGGTCACTTGAACCTTGCGTCGCCAGGATGTTTCTGAGCGTCTGCCAACCGGCTGGCATTCTTGCATCAACGAGTGTCCGGATCCCGAGCTGGCCCAGAGCAAGCGTCACGTGCGGCGTTGAGCTTTGCGTCTCGGTAAGTAGCGCCACGGTGGGAACTCTCGGGAATTCACGCACCATTGCAGCTACTCTGCTGGAATTCTGCGACCCGTAACGAGTAACCGAGATGAGAACCAGGTTCGCTTTCTGTTGTCTGAGATCCGAGAGAATCTCATCGAGCGATTCTCTATGAAGGGCGTCACACAACCCCTGCGCCGCTGCATCCACTCTGGAACGTTCCAGCGGTGTCAGGATAGTGGAGACCGGAGTACGGTTGCTACGCTTCGAGTCGGATGACATATAGATCCTCACGGTTTGTGGGTGGGACCGCGCCGATGGGGAACTATACGGTCACGCCGTCAGAAGACCGTCACGCTACAGTTAGGCTGAAACCAGGATCTACCTGCCATCGTCATTCAGCTATATTTGCATAGGCAAGTGGTCGGACGATCGCGCATTAAGTATCCATGTGATACCTATTTCGAGGAAAGTCCGGGCTCCAGTGGACAGGCTGCCAGGTAACACCTGGGCACGAATGGCGCGAGCTGTTCGTGACGGAAAGTGCCACAGAAAACAGACCGCCACCTTTACAGGTGGCAAGGGTGAAACGGTGGGGTAAGAGCCTACCGCGCACATGGCAACATGTGCGGCACGGCAAACCCCAGCTGGGAGCAAGGCCAAATATGCGGCGAGAGGCGTCCACCTCGATCAAGACACCGCGGGTAGGCTGCTAGAGAGCATGGGTGACCATGTTCGTAGAGAAATGATCGTCCGGATTACGAGAGTAACCCGACAGAACCCGGCTTACAGACCATTTGCCCATGGATTGCAACAACCTCCGACGGAATATTGTCGGAGGTTGTTCTTTTTCCCAACGAGGATGTCATTGAAGAGTGAAGACTGTGCGTCGTAGAAGGAATTACCTGTGCTTCTCCGTTCTCATCACGACTGGGTGTGCGCCTTCCGCTGTGCAACAGCCTGTTCAGCCTGCACCATTGCCTTCATTACCGAATCCAGTGGCATCCGGCGCCAGCACCTGGACGATCAACCGTGCATCCGGTGCAATTTCCTACCAGATATCGAGAAGTGCGGCGATAGAGAGCCAATCTGACTCCAATCCTCACCGGGAAATTTCAACGAACGCGACCCACGAGCGGATCACTCTCGACATCGCTGGTGACACAACTCTTGTCACGGCAATTATCGACACGTCTTCAACCATTACTCAAGGAACGATCGGGCCCGTACAACCGGTTCAACTGCCAGTACAGCTGTCCGGATTGCAAATAGGAAATAGCCTCGCAATCTCAACCGACAGTGCGACAGAACGATGCAATCCGGTCAGCTCCGGTCTTTCGGCGGATCTCCACAATCTGCTGGTTGCATTTCCCATTCAGCTTTCACAGGAAAGTGGCTGGCGTGATTCGCTGGAGTTGAGCACGTGCCAAGGCATGATCCCGACTACGGTGCATATTGCCCGATCGTATGTCGTCTCGGGGCAAAGTATCTACCAGGGGTTGCCAGTTATTGTCGTACAGCGCCGAGATTCAATCAACGCTCATGGGGAAGGAGCACAGCAACAGCATCGGGTAACACTCGATGCGAGCGGAATTGGAAACGCGACTTATTACCTAGATCCCCAAGACGGGTTTATTCTGCGGCTCAACACGCTGCAGAACCTGGATCTCGTAATAACCACATCAGGCAAAATCCACCGCTTCAGAGAAAACTCTACACAGAGCTTTAGCTCTGTCCGCTAATCAACAAGCCGAAGTGGCATCACCAGGCACATGAACGATGCAGGATCCTTCCAGCCTTCAGGCTCCACTGTAGCCGCGCGCTCAGGTGCTTTAAAAGTCAAACGAACTTCATCGGTCGGGATGTAACGCAGGATCTCGAGGAGATAGCTGGCGTTGAATCCGATATCGAGCTGATCACCGGTATAGCGAATAGGAAGTTCGTCCTGGGCCTCACCCAAATCCGGCGTCTGCACACTGAACTTCAGCAGACCTGAGTTGAAAGAGAGGCGGATTCGATGTGTCTGGTCCGAAGCAATTACAGACATTCTCTTGAGCGCGCTTGCGAGAGCAACCTTGTCGGCGATCGCAACCCTGTCATTATCCTTTGGAATTACTTGTTCGTAATTCGGATACGGACCTTCGATGAGTCTTGTAAAAACGGCAGTAAATGGAGATCTGAAGCCAATGTGATTGTCGCCGCGCGCAATTTCCAACTCTTCCTCAGCCGGGAATAGTCTCCTCACCTGCTCGAGCGCTTTGGGCGGAACGATTAGATCGCTCGCTGGTGCATTAGCCGAGTTTATCGGCATCTCCATCTTTGCTAGTCGGTGGCCGTTGGTAGCGACCATACGCATTTTATCCGGCCGAAGCTCCCACAGCACACCGTTCAGAATTGGTCTGCTCTCTTCAGATGAAACCGCGAATGACGTATGTGAGATCAGCTGTTGTAGATCTCCCGATCGGATCCTCCAACTTTCGTTGAATCGTACGGACGGAAACGTAGGAAATTCATCGCGAGGAAGTCCCAGAAGCTTGAATCGGGACCGGCCGCAATCGAGCGTGACACGCTGCTCACCAACCGCGGCAATTTTCACAGGAGCTGGTGGTAGCTCACGAGCAATTTCACTCAGCTTCTTGGCAGGAATGGTTACAGCACCAGCTGTCTCCACATCCGCCATGACCTCCGTGCTCACAGCTATATCCAGGTCAGTTCCCGAAAGCTTGATCCCCTTATCTGTGGTCTCGAGAAGAATATTTGCAAGCACCGGCAATGTTGTTTTCGCTGGAATGCTTGCTGCAACAGCGGCCAGTCCTTCTTGAAGCTTTTCGCGAGAGATCGTGAAACGCATCCCTTCCCCTGTGGAAATTCGGGTGAGGTACTAAGAGCTCTTTTATAGAGGCTTAAAATAGTAGCTGCAGTAGGCTTTGTGGACTTCTGTCGAACGGGTCTAACTTATGGCAGCAGCATAGTTTCCGCCATGCTGCGTGATGTGTGGTCGGATGTGGGTAATGAGAGATTTCAGCTGTTGTCGACATCCGGTCAGGATACTCTGATCGTTTCCACATGCGGAATTGAACGAAAGTTGAAAGCTTCCAGCGAATTACGGATTCGATTGATCCGGGTTTTGAGGTCGGAATCCTGAGTAATGCTTTGCTGGACTTTTTCCAGGCTGTGAATGACGGTAGAGTGATCTCGCCCTCCAAAAGCATTTCCAATTTCAACGAGCTGTGTGGAGAGAAGCTCTCGAACTAGATACATGGCAATTTGGCGAGGCGTCGTAAGCGTTTTTGTCCGAGTCTTTGACCGAAGTCCGTCGACTGTGACTCCCCACTCTTTGGCAACTGCCTGCTGGATCGTAAAAATGGTGAGTAATGCGTTGCCTTCGTGTTGAAGACCCTCGATTGCACGAAGCTTGTCTCGGAGAGCTTCTCGAGCGACATCGACGGTGATGTCCTTGTGCTTGAGAGATGCGTAAGCAAGAAGCTTGATTATTGACCCTTCCAGCTCACGCACGTTCGACCGCACGTGTTCAGCGATGAAGTGAATGACGTCATCGGGAATCGTCAGCTCGAGGCGATCCAGCTGTGCTTTCTGCTTGAGAATCGCCACTCGATGCTCAAAATCCGGGAGGCTGATATCAGCTACCATGCCCCACTGAAATCTGCTGATGAGTCTCGCCTCGAGCCCGGCGATCTCTGACGGTGGTCGATCACTGGTGAGAACTATCTGACGACCTGCCTCGTAGAGCGCGTTGAAGGTGTGAAAAAACTCTTCCTGAGTCGTTTCCTTCCTTCCCTTCAAGAAATGAACATCATCGATCAGTAGCAGGTCAGTCTCACGGTACCGGCGGCGGAACTCAGCTCCTGTGCGATCCAGGATGGAGCCAATCAGTTCGTTCATGAACTGTTCTGTGCCTACATATGTGATCCGGGTTTTCGGACTGCGCTGAAGGGTCTCGTGTGCGACCGCCTGCATTAGGTGAGTTTTACCCAAACCCGTATCACCATATATAAAAAGCGGGTTGTAAACCTTTCCAGGCGCCTGACTTACGGCGTTGGCAGCAGCCGCGGCAAGTTCGTTGGACTTCCCCACGACGAAGAGATCAAACGTATAGCGTTCGCTCAGTGGCGGTGAGCTGGCTCCATTGTGGGGAACCATTGGTTTTAGCGACGCAGGGGGAGGACTGACAAAAAAATCCATCTGCGACCGCTTTTTCCGCTCCTCATGAACCCTGAATGCGACGCGGAGCGGATACCCAAGAACTATGGGGGCATAGCTCGACAATAACTCGGCGTGCTTGGAATCATTCCAATCCGCCGTAAACTGGTCAGGAGCTCCTACGAAAAGGGTGCCTCCTTCAATGGTTAGAGCTTCGGTAGGCTCGAGCCAGGCTTGGAAGGTTTGATCGGGGAGTTCCTGACGCGCGCGATCGAGCAGGCGTTTCCAGACTTCAGCGGGGCTCAGCGACATGACGCGTTACCCTAGCCCGTTTATGTGGAAAAGTCAAACGACGATGCCACGAATTCCTTCACCTGACTTGAACTATCTTCAATGCTGGAATAGTTTTACCGGCTCTGTACTGCACTCGTTCTTTTTGGTTTCTGGAGCATTGTAATGGGTAAGCCCACCTACCGTCCCCGTAATAAGCGCCGTATTCGCACGCATGGTTTCAGGTTGCGGATGGCTACTAAATGGGGTCGCGAAGTTTTGAGCAGGCGCCGTAAGAAGGGACGTAAACGGCTCACCGTCCAATTGCCGACAAAATACGCCGGCGCCTAAATCGCTCGGGTTTCCTCGCAGCCGCCGGCTGACGAGTGAAGCCGATCTGGAAGCAGTAAGGCGTACAGGGAAGCGCATGCAAACTGAGCGTCTGGAGGCTCGGGCATCCGCTTCCCTGTTGTTGCATCCACGGATTGGGATAGTTGTTCCGAAGCATAGACACAAGATCGTCGATCGAAACCGTGTGAAACGCCGACTGCGCGAACTCGTAAGGAGTAAGCTGCTACCAGGGCTACAGGGAGTCGATGTTCTCGTTCGCGCCAAACCGGAGGCATACGATTCCAGCTATTCGCAGCTTGCCGGAGATATAGGCACAATCGGCGAGTGGACGTCGCGAATATCTCGTTGACGCATGCGTTCCATATTTATTCTTCTGATTCGCGGCTATCAGCTGGCCTTATCGCCGTTATTTCCGGCCAGTTGCCGTTACTATCCAACGTGCTCGGCCTATGCGCTCGAAGCCTTCGAGCGATACGGGGTGATAAAAGGAATGAGGCTCACTATCAGCCGCATTCTTCGCTGCCACCCCTTTCGGCCGGGCGGTTACGACCCGGTTCCCTGAATGGATAAGCGCTTCTTTCTCGCTCTTTTTCTCTCGCTCGTCGTCATTGCGATTTCTCAACTATTATTTCCGCCATCCAAGCCAGTAAGCTCCGGCCGAACGGCGTTGGGAAAAGACTCCGCTTCAAGTCAAAGCAGTACTGCCTCGTCAACCAAACCGGCGGAAACACAGGCATCGACGGTACCAGCTCCGACAGGTCCGGGACAGCGTACCACGGTAGGAACCGCAGTCGGCGCTACACCATCGCAAGTGGTGGCCGAGACCACGACGGTCGCCACACCGAAAGCGATCTACAAATTCAGTAACGTTGGCGCGGCTCCGATATCGATTGTCATTCGAGACTACAAGAACAGATCGGCAAGCGGCGGTCTTGTTGATTTGGGAATTCCCGGTGCTCCGCCAGTGAGATACCGGCTCGTTACGCCGACGGATACGGCGGATCTAGCGCAGACACCCTTTCGGCTTTCGCGAGTCACGAGTGCCGGGGGAGAAGAGACTCTCACCTATAGCGCCACGGTAAGAAATCTTGGCGTCTCAATCTCCTACAGAATTTCACAGGATACGGCGGCGAGCTATACGCTTCGCGTAGATGGTGCAGTTACAGGAGCGCAGAAGCCGGCGTACCTGATCATGAGTCTTCCGAAGACACTACTGCCGACCGAGGCTGATACCATAGGTGATCATCGGACCCTCGCTTACAGTTTCAAGCCACAGCGTGATCATGCCCGAAGCGTTCTCTTTGGCAGCCTTGATCCTGGCGAAAGAACGCTCGAAGCCGGCCCGCTCAATTGGGTGGCGATAAAGAACAAATATTTCGTATTCGGCGTTCTGGCCCCACCAAACGGAACACCCTTCAGCGAAGTCACTCTCGCCGGCGGGCCACGCACGTCGAAAATCGCTACAAATGCATCGGCAGACGTGGTTCAAGAGATTCGCAACGGCACCTTCTCATTCGAGATCTACGCAGGGCCTCAGGAATCACAGCGTCTCATGCGGATGGGCCAGGATTTCGATCACGTAAATCCTTACGGCTGGCGCTTCCTTCAGAGCGTAGTACATCCGATTGCGTCAAAGGTCATCCAGGCTCTGCTCTGGATGCACAATCGACTCAATCTGACCTACGGATGGGTGCTCGTGATTCTGGGCGTCCTGGTGAGGCTTGCCCTCTGGCCGCTGAATCAGAGCACAATGCGCTCGAGCCTCAAGATGCAGGAGCTGCAGCCGAAACTGGCGGCCGCGCAGAAGAAGTACAAGGATCCGAACCAGCAGCGAGAAGCGATCATGAAGGTTTATTCGGATGCGGGCGTGAGCCCCTTTGCGGGGCTCACGGGCTGCCTACCCGCGCTCCTCCCCATGCCGATTCTTTTCGCGCTGTTTTTCGTTTTCCAGAACACGATCGAGTTCCGTGGTGTGCCATTCATGTGGCTGCACGACATCTCCATCAAGGACCCGCTCTACATTCTACCTCTACTGATGGGTGCGTCCATGTATCTGCTGTCGTGGATTGGAATGCGTAATGCTCCTCCAAATCCGCAGGCGAAAATGATGGGCTACATGTTCCCCGTTATGATGACAGTCGTGCTGCTGAACATGGCGTCAGGCCTCAATCTCTACTACACGGCGCAGAACATTGCAGCGCTTCCACAGCAGTGGATGCTGGCGAGGGAACGCGCAAAAGCACGTCCCGCAGGGTAGGGTAGGGAGGTCTCATGCTGCGTGTCACGTATATTGGTCACGCAACGCTACTAATCGAAATCGGGGGGAAGCGGATTATTACCGACCCCAATTTCGATCCAGCGCTCGGCAAATTTCTTTCGCGCGTCAGCGCTCCCGGTATCGCCCTTGACGCCCTGCCGAAACTCGATGGCATACTGCTGACGCATGCGCACGCGGATCATCTGTCGTTTGATTCTCTCGATGCCCTTCCGGGAGACATTCCTCTGTTCTCTCCGCCCGCGATCGCAAAATGGTTGTCAAGGCAGGGCTATGGCCATGCGGTTGGCGTTGCTCCAGGAGAAACAACCGAGCTTAATGGCGTGAGGATTCGCGCGGCTTCCGCCACCCACAAGGGGAACCGCTACGGAGTGGACCGCTGGAGAAGCGCAACAAATATGTATCTCCTTGATACGAATTCAGTATCGTGCTTCTTTGCCGGAGACACGGCCCTCACCTCCGATACGACATACCTAGTAGAGAGCAACCTCGTCGCAAAAGGACGGAACCTGGATCTGGCTCTTCTACCAATTGGACATGCACCATGGTGGAAACCAGGATTTCGCAAAGGCCACCTCACGAGCGGTGATGCGTTGACTCTTTTCGAGAGACTCAACGCCAGATACTTCATTCCCTACCACTGGGGGACGTTCAATCACGTCACATCGACTGCTTTCGATGCAATCGACAGGCTGAGAGCGACACTCGAGAACCATCCGCTGCATCCCTCGGTGAAGATCCTGGAACCCGGTACTACCTTCGTCCTTCCGGCCGTGAGCGCGTGATATCGCCTGGCACATCAGCCGTACAACTGGAGGACACGATTGTCGCCCTTGCCAGCGCTCCGGGCCGAGGTGCCATCGCTTTAGTGAGGCTGAGTGGTAGGGATGCGTTTTCAATCGCCGGGACGATATTGCGTAATTCGCCCCAGGAGCCGCGAGTAGCTCATTTGTGCGATCTGTTTGATGGTGAGGAGAAACTCGATCAGGCACTGGTAACGCTATTTCCGGGTCCTAACTCTTTCACCGGCGATGACACGGTCGAGTTCTCAATTCACGGTGGAAATCTCGTCTCGAGCTCCCTGATTGCGGCCCTGATTTCATTGGGCGCCAGGCAGGCAACGCCTGGGGAATTCACGCGTCGAGCGGTACTCAACGGGAAGCTCGACATACTTCAGGCCGAAGCAATCGGTGACCTGATAGATGCGAGCTCCCACATCATGCAGCGGACAGCGCTAAGTCAGCTGGATGGAGGGCTGTCGCGTCGCTTACTGAAGCTGAGAAGTGATCTCATTGGTCTCGAGGCGCTGATCGCCTACGATGTCGATTTCCCTGAAGAGGACGACGGACCGGTCCCCCGGGGAAAGATCGATCAATCAGCGGGAGAAATTACCGAAGCACTGCAAGCGCTTATCTCCACCGGGCCGGCCGGCGAAGTCATCCGCGAAGGCGCGATCGTGGTGATCGCCGGCCCAACGAACGCCGGTAAATCATCTCTCTTCAACGCGCTTCTCGGTCGAACGCGCGCAATCGTGACCGAGATCCCAGGCACTACTCGGGATGCACTCGAGGCTGTGATCGACAGCGGCATGTGGCCGCTGCGTCTCGTCGATACGGCGGGACTGAGGGAGACCGAAGACCGAATCGAGCGTCTCGGGATCGAAGTGAGTCAGCGCTATCTGTCGAGTGCAGCTGTCGTGCTCGCGTGTGGGGAGGATTCCAGGAGCCTCGAGGAGACAGTCAGCGTCGTGAGCGGCATGTCGACAGCGCCGGTAGTGCCAGTGCATACAAAGGCTGATTTAGTTTCAAACGAAAGGTGGATTCCTGATGCCATTTCGGTGAGCGCGGAAACCGGTTCAGGATTGCAGGATCTGCTGCGCGCGATAAATGAGATCCTGGATGCGCGCCACGGTGAAGTAGTTCCCGATTTGCCGATACTGACGAGGGCGCGTCATCGGAAAGCCCTCGACATCGCGCGTTCGGAGCTCGAGCAATTCAGGAGC
>WNFL01352952.1_pt1 | contig 10809 bp, 9 predicted proteins | sample 5400361 | NCBI WGS metagenome assembly WNFL01 (sample SAMN13153351, study PRJNA577476) | soil metagenome | isolation source: 40 cm soil on Douglas fir-dominated hillslope | place: USA:California | collected 2013-09-17 | reverse complement strand
GCGCGCGTGCGGCGCTCTTCCAGCGGCGCGTCGTCGAGGAAGGTATAGACCGCGGAATTGAGGAGCTCGTGGCTGAGGACCGAGGGCTCGGGCGTATCGCGGGCGGTCAGCCGAATTTCCCCGGCGTAGAGGCGACGCAATTGCAACGTCAAGCCCTCGACGTCGACCGCCTCTTCCATCGCGTCGCGCAGCGCCTGCTCGACCAGCGGATGGTCCGGCACCTCGCGCGCGCCCGGCAGGTTGTCCTGGCAGGCGACCGCGTCCGGGAAGACCGCCTGCAGCAGGTCCTCGGCGTACATGCGCTGCAGCTGATTGGGGATGCGCGCGCCGCCGCGGTTGCGCGGCACCGCGAGCGCGAGCGTCGTGCTCCAGCGCCAGCGCGTCTGGAAGATCGGCGAGTCGAGGATCGCCTGCACCAGCGTCTCCCGCACGCTGTTCGGATGCAGGTAGCGGAACACGTCTTCCAGCGGAAACGAATGCAGCGCGCCGAGCGAGAGGATGACGCCCTCCTCGGTGGCCGCGGCCTGCAGCTCGAAGTTGAACCCCTGGCAGAACTTCTTGCGCAGCGCCAGGCCCCAGGCGCGGGCGTGCAGCACGAGCTGCATGCCGCCCGACTCGTCGAAGAAGCGCTCGAGCGCGATGGAGTCGGCGGTGGGCACGACGCCCAAGCTGCGCTTCGTCTGATCGAGGTACTGGGCGATCTGCTCCGCCGCCGAGCGGGTCAACCGATATTCTTTCTCAAGGAGACGTATTGCTTCTTCAAGATTCGGCAGCAGCGCATCCACCGCGGCACGGAGGCGCGAAACCGCCACGCTCATTTCGTCGCTCCGCGCCGGCGCCTCGCCCAGCCAGAACGGCATCGACGGCGGCTGCCCCTGCGCGTCGGCGACGCGGACCACGCCGTTGCCGATCCGCAGGATGCGCCAGGAAGTGTTGCCGAGCTGGAAGACATCGCCGGGCAGCGACTCGATCGCGAAGTCCTCGTTCAGCGTGCCGATGAAATGGCCTTCGGGCTCCAGCATCACGCGATAGTCGAACACCTCCGGGATCGCGCCGCCGGAGGTGATGGCGGTCATGCGCGAGCCCTTCCTGGCTCGCAGCTTCTTGTTCAGGCTGTCGTAGTGGACGAGCGCGCCGCGCCGTCCACGGCGCGTTGCGTATCCGCGCGCCAACATATCGACGACTTCCATGAATTGGGATTTTTCAAGGGTCCGGTACGGGTATGCCGTACGACAAAGCGCAAAAAGCGCGTCCTCGTCCCACTCCTCCTGCGCCGCGGTCTCGGCGACGATTTGCTGCGCGAGGACGTCGAGCGGCTTGTCGGGCACGGCGACGCGGTCGAGCTCGCCGTCGTAGACCGCGCGCACCATCGCCGCGCACTCGACGAGGTCGTCGCGCGTGAGCGGGAAGATGCGGCCTTTGGGCGTGCCCTTGACCGTGTGCCCGGAGCGGCCGACGCGCTGCAGGAAGGTGGCGATGCGATGCGGTGACGAGATCTGGCAGACGAGGTCGACGTGGCCGATGTCGATGCCGAGCTCGAGCGAGGCGGTGGCGACGAGCACCTTGAGCTTGCCCTCCCTCAGCCGGCTCTCGGCGTCGAGCCGCGCCTCTTTGGCGAGGCTGCCGTGGTGCGCGGCGACGTTTTCGGCGCCAAGCCGCTCGGAGAGCTGGTGCGCCATGCGCTCGGCGAGGCGCCGCGTGTTCACCGTGATGAGCGTGGTGCGATGCGACTCGATCAGCGCCACGAGCCGCTCGTACATCTCCTGCCACACCTCGTGCGACATCACCGCCTCGAGCGGCGAGCCCGGGACCTCGACGGCGAGATCCATTGCGCGGCGATGGCCCTTGTCGATGATGGAGCAGGATTTTCCGGTGAGAAATCTGGCCACTTCGTCGATGGGCTTCTGGGTGGCCGACAGCCCGACGCGCTGCAGCTTTCTTCCGCAGACGTGGTCCAACCGCTCGAGCGAGAGCGCCAGGTGCGCGCCGCGTCGCGATTGCAGCACGGCGTGGATCTCGTCGACGATCACGACGCGCGCAGTCTTGAGCATCTGGCGCGAGCGCTCGGCGGTCAGCAGGAGGTAGAGCGACTCCGGAGTGGTGACCAGGATGTGCGGCGGCGTGCGCAGCATCGCCGCGCGCTCGCTCTGCGGAGTATCGCCACTGCGGACCGCGGCTGTTATTTTGGTTTTAATTAATTCGTGGATCTCCCGCCGCGGCACCGCCAGGTTCTTATGGATGTCCGCCGAGAGCGCCTTGAGGGGGGAGACGTAGATGACGCGCACCTCGTCAGGCAGCCCTCCCTGCTCCACGCCTTCTTTCAGGAGCTCGTCAATCGAGGTGAGGAAGGCGGCCAGCGTTTTGCCCGAGCCCGTGGGCGCGGCGATGAGCGTGTCCTCGCCGCGGCGGATGGCGCGCCAGCCCTCGAGCTGGGCTTCGGTGGGCTCGGCGAACCTGCCAGACCACCACTGCTGCAGGACGGGATGAAAATCGGAAGGTAGCAAGATGATTATTTTGACATTAGATTGCGGCCATGAATCCCGCCGAGCGCAGGAAACTGAAGGCGCGCGCGCACAAGCTCGATCCGGTGGTGCGGATCGGCGCGAAAGGCCTCACCGACGAAGTGGTGAAGGAGATCGACGCGGCGCTGAAGGCGCACGAGCTCATCAAGGTGCGCGCCGGCGAGGCCGAGCGCGACCAGCGCAGCTTCATGCTCGCCGCGATCTGCGAGCGGACCGGCGCGCAGGCGGTGCAGGAAATCGGCAAGATGCTCGTCCTCTTCAGGAAAAACGATGAACAAGCCTAATGAATAAGCCCAAGGGCATGCTCGAGCTGGGCGAGCTGCGCGGCATGGCCGCGCAGGGCGAGATCGAGACCGTGGTCGTCGGCTTCACCGACCACTATGGCCGGCTGCTCGGAAAGCGTTACGACGCGGAGATGTTCGTCGAGGACGTGACGAAAACCGGCGCGCACGCCTGCGACTATCTCCTCACCGTCGACATGGAGATGGATCCGGTCCCCGGCTACCGCTTCGCCAACTGGGAGCTTGGCTACGGCGACTTCCACCTGGTTCCCGACATGGCGACGCTGCGGCGGGCGAGCTGGCTGGAGAAGACCGCGCTCGTGCTCTGTGACGTCAAGAGCGAGAAGACGCATGACCTGATCTCGGTGGCGCCGCGGTCGATCCTGCGAAAGCAACTCGATTCTTCCAGGAAGCTTGGATTTGAATCCTTCGCAGCCACTGAGCTCGAGCACTACCTCTTCCGCACCAGCTACCGCGACGCGGCGCTGAAGGGATACCGCGACCTCGAGCCCGCCGGCTGGTACCTCGAGGACTATCACATCCTGCAGGGCACACGCACCGAGAGCTTCCACGCCGCGGTGCGCCGCCACCTCAAGCTGTCCGGCGTGCCGGTCGAGACCTCCAAGGGCGAATGGGGCGACGGCCAGCACGAGGTGAACGTGCGCTACGCCGGCGCCCTCGACATGGCCGACCGGCACGTGGTCTTCAAGCAGTGCCTGAAGGAGCTCGCCGACGCCGCCGGCCTGTCGCTCACCTTCATGGCCAAGTTCGCCGCCGACCAGGCGGGCTCGAGCTGCCACATCCACTTCAGCCTGTGGCGCGACGGGAAGAACGTGTTCCAGAAGGACGGCGAGCTCTTCCGCTGGTTCCTCGGCGGCTGGATGGCGCGCGTGCCCGAGCTGATGGTCTTCTATGCGCCGACCGTCAATTCGTACAAGCGCTACGTCGACGCGTCGTGGGCGCCGACGCGCCTCGCCTGGAGCTACGACAACCGCACCGCCGGCTTCCGCGTGGTCGGCGACGGTCCTTCGATGCGCATCGAATGCCGCATCCCGGGCGCGGATTGCAATCCGTACCTCGCATTTGCCGCCTCGCTCGCCTCCGGCCTGGAGGGCATCGCGAGCGAGACCGAGCCGCCGAAGAGCTTCGTCGGCGACGTCTATGCGGCGAAAGACCTCAAGCACGTGCCGCGGTCTCTTGCCGAGGCGGTCGAGCTCTTCGCCGCGAGCGAGTTCGCCAAGCGCGCCTTCGGCGAGGACGTCGTCGAACACTACACTCACTTCTATCGCACCGAGGCCGCGGCCTATGACAAGGCCGTCACGGACTGGGAGCGCAAGAGATACTTCGAAAGGATCTGACTCTCTGCCGATGAGACTCAAAGACAAGGTTGCCCTCATCACCGGTGCCGGCAGCGGCATCGGCCGCCACGCCGCGCTCCTTTTCGCCAGGGAAGGCGCGCAGATCGTCGCCGTCGATCTCGATGAAAAAACGGCCCAGGAAACCATAAAGCAAATCGGCAAAGGCATCGCTGTGCGCGCCGACGTTTCGAAAGCGGCCGACTGCCAGGCGATGGTCGCGGCCGCCGAGAAGGCCTTCGGCAAGCTGAACGTGCTCTTCAATAACGCCGGCATCATGCATTCGAAGGACGACGACGCGGTGTCGACCGACGAATCGGTCTGGGATCTCACGCTCGACGTCAACGCCAAGGGCGTGTTCCTCGGCTGCAAGTACGGCATCCCGGCGCTGCGCCGGGCGAAAGGCGGCTCGGTGATCAATACCGCCTCGTTCGTCGCGCGCATGGGCGCGGCGACGCCGCAGATCGCCTACACCGCAAGCAAAGGCGCGGTGCTGTCCATGACGCGCGAGCTGGCCGTGATCCATGCGCGCGAGAACATCCGCGTCAACGCGCTCTCGCCGGGGCCGCTCAAGACCGAGCTGCTCATGAAGTTCCTCGACACCGACGCGAAGAAGAACCGGCGGCTGGTGCACCTGCCGATGGGACGCTTCGGCGAGGCCGAGGAGATCGCGCGCGCCGCGCTCTTCCTCGCGAGCGACGAGTCGTCCTATGTCACCGGCACGGAGTTCCTGGTCGACGGCGGCCTGACCGCCGCCTACGTCACCGCGGAATGAGGTATCTCGAGGACTTCGCGGCCGGCCAGACCTTCGGCTCCGGCCGGCTCAAGGTCGATGCCGCGCGCGTCAAGTCGTTCGCCGCCGAGTTCGATCCGCAGCCCTTCCATCTCGATGATGCGGCCGCGCGCGACTCGATCTTCCGCGGCCTGGCCGCGAGCGGCTGGCACACCGCGGCGATGACCATGCGGCTGCTGGTCGAGAGCGAGCTCAAGCCCGCCGGCGGCATCGTCGGCGCCGGCTTCGACGAGTTCCGCTGGCCGAAGCCGGTGCGCCCGGGCGACGAGCTGCACCTGAAGATCGAGGTCATGGAGGTGCGGCCGTCGAAGTCGCGCCCCGAGCAGGGCCTCGTCAAGGTGAAGACCACGACGCTCAACCAGAACGACGAGCCGGTGCAGGTGAGCATCGGCAACCTCGTCGTGCCGCGGCGCGGAGCGCGAGCGTGAGCCGCCTGCAGCGCACGATCAGCCCGGTCGACGGCTCGACCTATGTCGAGCGCCCGATCGCCGCCGAGGTGGGCGTTGAGAACGCGCTCGCGAGAGCGGTGCCCGCGCAGCGCGCCTGGAAGCAGCTGCCGGTTCGCGACCGGGCCGGGATCTGCCGGCGCATGGTCGCCTGGTGCGTCGAGCGGGCCGGCGAGCTCGGCGAGGAGCTGACCCGGCAGATCGGCCGGCCGATCGCCTACACGCCCAACGAGCTCAGGCGCGGCTTCCAGGAGCGCGCGCTGCACATGTGCGACATCGCCGAGGAAGCGCTCGCCGATATTGCCGTTACGCCGGGAAGCAGATTCATCCGCCGCGAGCCGCTCGGCGTGGTGTTCGTGATCGCGCCGTGGAACTACCCGTGGCTCACGTCGGTGAACGCCATCGTGCCCGCGCTCCTCGCCGGCAACAGCGTCATCCTGAAGATGGCGCAGCAGACGCCGCTCGTCGCCGAGCGCTACCAGCAGGCCTTCCAGGCTGCCGGCCTTCCGGCCGGCGTCTTCCAGCACCTGGTCCTCAGCCACGAGCAAACGGCGCGCATCATCGCCGACCGGCGCATCGCCTTCGTCGCCTTCACCGGGTCGGTCGCCGGCGGCCACGCGGTGCAGCGCGCCGCCGCGGAGCGTTTCATCGCCACCGGCCTCGAGCTCGGCGGCAAGGACCCTGCCTACGTGCGCGCCGACGCCGACCTCGCCTTCGCGGTCGAGAACCTGGTCGACGGCAGCTTCTTCAATTCCGGACAGTCGTGCTGCGGCGTAGAAAGAATTTATGTCCAAAAAAACATTTTCCCCGAGTTTGTCGACGGCTTCGTCGCGCTGACGAACAAGTACCGCCTCGACAATCCGCTCGAGCGCGAGACCACGCTCGGCCCGATGGTGCGCACCGACGCCGCCGACAGCGTGCGGGCGCAGATCCGCGAGGCCGTGGGCAAGGGCGCGAAAGCGCTCGTCGACCCGAAAGGCTTTCCCGCCGACAGGGAAGGCACTCCTTACCTCGCGCCGCAGGTGCTGGTCGACGTCGACCACGGCATGCAGGTGATGAGCGAGGAGAGCTTCGGCCCGGTGATCGGCATCATGCCGGTGAAGGACGACGAGCGGGCGATCGAGCTGATGAACGACAGCCGCTACGGTCTCACCGCCTCGATCTGGACCCGCGACGCGGACGCCGCGCTCGCCATCGGCAATCGCGTCGAGACCGGCACCTGGTTCATGAACCGCTGCGACTACCTCGATCCGGCGCTCGCCTGGACCGGCGTCAAGGATTCCGGCCGCGGCTGCACCCTGTCGCAGCTCGGCCTCGAGGCGTTCACGCGCCCGAAGTCGTTCCACCTGCGCCTCGAGACATGAATATCGGCCTGCTGGAATGCGACCACGTCGTCGGCCGCTTCCCGACGGTCGACGGCGGCTACCGCGAGATGTTCTGGGACCTGCTCTCGCCCCACGTCCCGGAGCTGAAGCTCAGCTTCTACGACGCCTGCCACGACGAGGTGCCCCAATCGCCGCGCGAATGCGACGCCTACATCTGCACCGGATCGAAGTGGTCCGTGTACGACGGCTTTCCCTGGATCGCCACACTTTCCGCTTTCATCCGCAAGCTGCAAAAACCCTATGTTGGAATCTGCTTTGGTCACCAGATGCTCGCCCACGCCTTGGGCGGCGAGGTGAAGAAGGCATCACAAGGCTGGGGTGCGGGCGTGCTGCCAATGACGATCGAAAAAAAAGAATCGTGGATGCAGCCGCCGCTCGACACGGTCCAGGTTCAATACATGCACCAGGACCAGGTGCAGACGCTGCCCAAAGGCGCCGCCGTGCTCGCCCGCGCGCCGCACTGCGAGGTGGCGATGTTCCGCGTCGGCGAGCGCATGCTCGGCATCGAAGGGCATCCGGAGTTCACCGTGGCCTACGGCGAGGCGCTCATCCACGCTCGCTCGCAGCTCATGGGCGAGGAACGCGCCGAATCGGCGCTCAGGAGCCTTTCGGGTCCGACCGACTCCCGCGCGGTCGGGCAGTGGATCGCCCGCTTCCTGAAACGTTAGCGCCTGCCCGACTTCTTGGAATAGACGTTCGGGTCCCATTCATAGTCGTAGCGCAGCATGCGCCCGTCAGGCCCGAAGGTGATGTACAGCACCTTGGCGATGCCGAGATCGTAGTAGCGGTAGGTCCAGGATTCCCTGCCGTCTCCGTAGCGCGCCTTGCCGAAGGAGAGGACGCCGACGACGTCCTCCACCTGCGCCGCGGTCATGCCGGACTTGAGGTTCTCGAAGTTCTGCTCGGTGTGGAGGTCGCGCACGTCCTTGCGACCGTCCGGCCCGGTCGTGACGCGCAGGTAGCCGTAAGGCTGACGGGAGAAATCCTGGTAACGGGCGCCGTCGGGCAGGACGCCCTCACGCACCGGCTTGCCGGTCTGGATCCCGGCGCAACCCGCGCTCAAAAGGAGGCAGAGCGCTAGGGCTTTTTCGAATAGACGTCGGGGTCCCACTGCGTCTCGGTGCGCAGTACGCGCCCCTCGGGGCCGAACGTGATGTGCAGCAGCTTGGCGATGTTGGCGTCCTTGTACTTGTACGTCCAGGAGCTCGTGCCGTCGGCGTAGGCCGCCTTGCGGTACGACGCGGCGCCGACGGCGGCCTCGACCTCGGCGGGCGTCATCCCGGGATTCACGCGCTTAAGCACCGACTCGTCTCGCAGCGGCCCGAGGCCGCACGCGGTGATCGCGAGGCAAAGACTGACGGCAAGCTGTCTCATTCGTAGCGCACGTCGATGATCTCGTATCTCTTAACACCGCCGGGGGTCTGAACTTCCGCCGACTCGCCGGATTCTTTGCCGATCAGGCCGCGCGCGATGGGCGAGCTGACGGAAATGCGTCCCTGCTTGATGTCGGCCTCGTCCTCGCCGACGATCTGCCAGGTCGATTTCTCGCCCGCCTCGTCCTCGACGTCGACCGTGGCGCCGAACACGCAGCGACCGTCGGCGTCGACCAGCTTCGGGTCGATCACCTGCGCATTGCCGAGCTTTGCCTCGAGCTCGGAGATCCGGCCCTCGATGAACCCGGCGCGCTCGCGCGCGGCATGGTACTCGGCGTTCTCGGACAGGTCGCCGTGCGCGCGGGCCTCGCCGATCGCCTTGGAGTTGGCCGGCCGCTCGATGGTCTTCAGCCGGTGCAGCTCGTCGCGCAGCAGCTCGGCGCCGCGTCTTGTCATGGGGGTCTTCATGAGGCGAGCGACTCCGCTTCGGGGCGGCGCAGGCGCGCGTGCAAGTCCTGCAGCCGGTACGGCTCGAGTCGCGCGAGATGCTTCATGCCGGCGCACGCCGCCCGCGCGCCGGCGGCGGTCGTGTAGTAGGTGATGCGCCGCGCCAGCGCGGTGGTGCGGATCGCCTTGGAATCGGAGTGCGCGGTGCGCGTCGAGTCGGTGGTGTTGACGATGAAGCTCACGTCGCCATTCTTCATCATATCGACGATGTGCGGCCGGCCCTCGGCGACCTTGTTGACGATGGTGACGGCGAGGCCGTGCGACTTGAGCACCGCGCCGGTGCCGCGCGTCGCGAGCAGCGTGAAGCCGAGCTCGATCAGGTCGCGGGCGATCTGCACCGCGGCGACCTTGTCCGGGTCGCGCACGCTGATGAAGGCGCGCCCGCCCTCGGGAAGGCGCACGCCCGCGGCGATCTGCGACTTGACGAAGGCCTCGCCGAAGGAATCGCCGATGCCCATCACCTCGCCGGTCGACTTCATCTCCGGGCCGAGGATGGTGTCGACGCCCGGGAACTTGGCGAACGGGAACACCGCTTCCTTCACCGAGAAGTAGCTCGGCGTGACTTCCTCGACGCGCTGCTCCTTGAGGCTGCGGCCCGCCATGCAGCGCGCCGCCACCATGGCGAGCGGCACGCCGATCGCCTTGGAGACGAAGGGCACGGTGCGCGAGGCGCGCGGGTTCACTTCCAGCACGAAGACCGTGTCGCGCTGGATCGCGTACTGCACATTCATGAGGCCCACCACCTTCAGCGCCCTGGCGAGCTGCGCGGTCTGCCGGCGCAGCTCGCGCTCGACGTGGCTCGAGAGCGAATACGGCGGCAGCGAGCAGGCCGAGTCGCCCGAATGCACGCCCGCCTCCTCGACGTGTTCCATGACGCCGCCGATCAATACGTCGCGGCCGTCGCATACGCAATCGACGTCGACCTCGGTCGCGTCCGAGAGGTAGCGGTCGATGAGCACCGGCGAGTCGTTGGAGACCTTCACCGCGCGCTCGGTGTACTGCAGGAGATTCGTCTTGTCGTGCACGATCTCCATGGCACGCCCGCCGAGCACGTAGCTCGGCCGCACCACCACCGGGTAGCCGATCTCCTCGGCGAGCCTCACCGCCTCCTCCGCCGAGCGCGCGGTGCGGTTGGGCGGCTGGCGCAGCTTCAGCTTGTCGACCAGCTTCTGGAAGCGCTCGCGGTCCTCGGCGATGTCGATCGCGTCGGCGGATGTACCGATGATCGGCACACCCGCCGCGGCGAGGTCGCGCGCGAGCTTGAGCGGCGTCTGCCCGCCGTACTGCACGATCACGCCCCACGGCTTCTCGAGGTCGACGATCTCGAGCACGTCCTCGAGCGTGAGCGGCTCGAAGTAGAGACGATCCGAAGTGTCGTAATCGGTCGAGACCGTCTCGGGGTTGCAATTGACCATGATGGTCTCGAAGCCGTCGTCGCGCAGCGCGAAGGCGGCGTGCACGCAGCAGTAGTCGAACTCGATGCCCTGGCCGATGCGGTTCGGGCCGCCGCCGAGCACCATGATCTTCTTCTTCGCCGTCGGCGCCGCTTCGCATTCGTCCTCGTACGTGGAGTACAGGTAGGCGGTCTTGGCGGCGAACTCCGCGGCGCAGGTGTCGACGCGCTTGTACACCGGACGGATGCCGAGCTGGTGGCGCTTTTCCCGCACTTCCTTTTCGTTGGTGTTGAAAAGGTAGGCGAGACGCCGGTCAGAGAAGCCTTTTCTTTTCAGTTCCAGTAGTTTTTCTTTGGCTATTTCGTGGAGCTTTCTATCGTCGAGCTCCATCTCCAGCTCGACGATCTGCTTGATCTGGTCGAGGAACCAGGGGTCGATGTGCGTCAGGCGATGCACTTCCTCGAGCGTGAAGCCGTTCTCGAACGCGTCGCCGACGTACCAGATGCGCTCCGGGCCGGGCTCGCCCAGCTCCCTCTCGAGGGTCTCGCGGTCGCGCGTGCGCTGGTTGAGGCCGTCGACGCCGATCTCCAGGCCGCGCAGCGCCTTCTGCAGCGACTCCTGGAAGGTGCGGCCGATCGCCATCACCTCGCCCACCGACTTCATCTGCGTCGTCAGCCGGTCGTTGGCCTGCGGGAATTTCTCGAAGGCGAAGCGCGGCACCTTGGTGACGATGTAGTCGATGGTCGGCTCGAA
>WNFL01218635.1_pt4 | contig 10809 bp, 11 predicted proteins | sample 5400361 | NCBI WGS metagenome assembly WNFL01 (sample SAMN13153351, study PRJNA577476) | soil metagenome | isolation source: 40 cm soil on Douglas fir-dominated hillslope | place: USA:California | collected 2013-09-17 | reverse complement strand
GTGGCCGCGAAATGGTAGGTCGCCACTTGCGAAACCAGGCGGCGGTTCATCTCCTCAGGAAACGGGCTGAGCGGATTGCCGGAACGCAAGCCGGCTTCCACGTGACCGACGGGAATGCGGTGGTGAAATCCGGAGAGCGCGCCAGCAAGCGCGGTGGTGGTGTCGCCTTGCACCAGAATCAGAGCCGGCTTCTCGCGTTGGATGATGGGGTCGAGGCCGGCCATGACACGCGCGCAAACTTCGTTGGGCGTCTGATCGGGCTGCATGACGCACAAATCTTCGTCCACGTGGATGCCAAAAAAATCGAGAAAAGGATAGAGCAAGCTGGTGTGCTGACCAGAACTGACGACGAAGGTCTGCAAATCCTGGCGGCTGCGCAGAGCATGCAGCACGGGCGCCAGCTTAATGACCTCGGGGCGGGTGCCAAAGAGGCAGAGAACCCGCCGTCTGGCAGCCTCACGAGGCAGAACTCGGCCTGAGTCGCTCACGGCGGAATCGAAGGGCTGCGGGGGTTGGCCTGATTCCTTACTCGGTCGTAAGGTGACTTTGCTCATCCGTTGAATTCGAGGGGGAAGAGCCAGCTTTAGGTGCAAATCCAGTGCCAGAAATCTCATTTTAAGCATACGCCAAGGTAGGTTTAGAAATATGGCGTTACAAACCCCTTGTTGCAAAACTTCGGTGCAGTGTGCAAATTATTGCACACATGCGGTTCGGGGCAATGGGCATGTGTCTACTGTAGCGGTGGAGGTTTCCATCGGAAATCCCCCCTCGGTGCTAGGGTGCCTACCCGGTCGTTACTTCGAAGTTCAGTATGCCGCCCATGTGCCGGGGCACTGACAAAGCAGAGATTTTTTCGAGGGCCATGAGGGTAACCTGGGATCTTCCGTGGAGTCTGCCCTGGGGTCAGCCGTGCGCGCCTTTGTTGTGCCGGGCGAACGATGCTTTTCCCAGTGGAACGGAACTTTGGCGCGTGCGCGCTCTGGCTTGCGCTCCCGAAATACCCGCATTCAAGCTGCCTTCGCATCTGCCGATAACCCCTGAAGAAATGCACGCATAGGAGCCGTTCTGTGTTGTCTCGTCGAACGCCATTTCTTCTCCTGCTTGGACTCCTCCTTTGTGGCGCGTGGTTGCATGCTGAAGGGCGACTTCGTAAAAAGCGGGTCCCACCCACATATCCGGAGCTGGCGAAAAAGATGCATATCACCGGTTCGGTCAAGATGGAAGTGGACGTCGATGCCGAGGGCCAGGTGCAGGAGGTGAAGGTGACGACCGGTCACGCTTTATTGCGCGACGCGGCCGTGACTGCGGTGAAGCAGTGGGTGTTCCAAAAGGCCCCGGCCAAGACGACCGAGGTGGTCGAGATTAGCTTCCAGTAAGGTGCAAGACCTCCCCACGAGCGACATGAAGCCGGGGCAAGCAGGGGAAGAGGAGTTCCGGCGCCGGTTCGAAAGAGAGCAAGCATTGGTGATGAAGCTCACAATTCGCAACAAACTTATCGCGGGTTTTGGCGCCATCGTCGCCCTCATGCTGGTGAGCACGGGTATTGTCAGCCTGCGTTTGCGCACGGCTGCGGCCAGTGAAGAGCGCATCAAGAGCGTCCGTTACCCCGCGAGTATGGAGACCGCCCTGGTCCGCAGTTCCATCGCCAGCGCGGCGGCAGCTCTTCGCGGGTACATCCTGTTCGGCTCCGATCCGGCGGAGGCCGGGCACTTCAAAGAGGAGCGGGCGAGCAACTGGAAAACGGCGGAAACGGCCATCACGCAGCTCCAGGCTCTCAGCGCGGAGTTGACGCCTGCGGAAAAAGAAAAGATCGACATCCTGGCCAGCCAGACCGCCACGTACCGAGCCCTGCAAGACAAAATCGAGAACCTTGCCACCGGACATGGCAGCGACGCCATGGGTCAGGCCTTCGATCTTTTGAAGACCGAATCCGCTCCCCAACAAAGGGTTTTGGCGGAGGGTCTGAAGATGCTGATGGAAGACCAGCAGCAGTCGACCGACCGTGAGATCGCCGTCCTGACGGCCACGGGCCAAAGCACACAGGAGGTGGAATGGGCTGTAACCCTGCTCGCTGCCATCGCCGCGATGGGCCTGGCGTTTTTTATCAGCCGCCGTTTTGCCGTTGGGCTCGGGCAGGTGGTGGCGCGGGCCACGAGTATTGCTTCCGGCGACCTCACCGGGGAGCAACTGAGGGTGCATTCCAACGACGAACTCGGCGAGCTTACGGGCGTCGTCAACGAGATGCAGCGCGGACTGCAACAGATGATCGCGTCGGTGCGTCAGGCTTCGGACCGGCTTGCGGCTGCCACGGACCGCGTTTCGTCTTCCACGAGCCAAGCCGCCCAGTCGGCCGAAACCCAGCGCGACCGGGCCCATCAGGTTGCGGTCGCCATGCAGGAGATGTCCACGACCGTCGAGCAGGTCGCCGGCAACTCGCAGACTGCTGCCGATGCCTCCCAGCGCGCGGCGCAGGCGGCACGCCAGGGCGGCCTGGTCGCCGACCAGGCCCTGACCACCATGCGCAGTATCGCCGGGTCGACGGAGTGTGCCGCCTCACGCATCGCGGAGCTGGGCAAGAACTCCGAGCATATTGGCCGCATTGTGGCGGTTATCGACGACATTGCCGATCAAACCAATCTTCTCGCGCTGAACGCGGCCATTGAGGCCGCGCGGGCCGGCGCCCAGGGCCGCGGTTTCGCCGTGGTCGCCGATGAAGTACGGAAGCTCGCCGAGCGTACCACCAAGGCCACCAAGGAAATCGCGGAAATGGTCCGAACCATCCAGTCGGAAACGAAGAACGCGGTCGAAGCCATGCGCACCGGGAGCCATGACGTCGAAGTGGGAGTCGGGAAAACCACAGAATCCGGGGCGGCGCTAAATCAGATCATCCAGGTGGCCGAGGAAGTCGGCAATCTCATAGCGTGCATAGCGACGGCCGCCAGCCAGCAGGCTAGTGCCACAGAAGACGTGACCCGGAATATTACGCAAATCTCGAATCTCGCCCAGGAATCCGCGAACGCAGCGGAACAAGCCGCTACCTCGTGCGGGGATCTTTCCACGCTCACGCACGACCTGCGTAACACGGTGAGCCAGTTCAAGTTAGTTGGTTCCACGAGAAACGGCAAGCCCGAGTTCCAGCGTCCGCGGAGCTGGGCCACCTCGGCTGTGGTTGCGACTAAGCTGCTCGCGCCGGCGATCCGTGCTCGATCTGCTCCTCTGCACCCCTGAACAAGGCCTTCAGCGAGCGCAGGACAAACCGAATGATCAAGACCACGAACACCAACCCCACCAGGACGATCCCGGCGGCGGAGTATGGATGCTTGGTGGCCAGCCACGTCAGTCCTATGGCCACAGCGTCTTCGGTCAAGCTCAGCGCCGCGTTAGAAAAGGGCTCGGGCGAAGGCGTCACCGCAGCTCGCGCTGCCGTCTTGCCGCCATGAGCGGCCAGGGCGATTAGCCCACCAACAATGGTGGCTAGCATCTGTTCCCCTGGGGAAAGTGACGCGGTGGCCTTATAGGCCATGAGCGCGGCCACGGGAACGCGCACAAACGTGTGCATCGCATTCCAGATCAAGTCGAAGGCCGGTATCTTGTCGGCGAAGAATTCAACGACGAACATGGCTGCCGCCACCGCGATCACCCACCAATCGGTCAGCAGGTGCAGCCCGTCGGGCAGCACCAGGAGGTGATAGCGGCCCAGGATCCCCAGTGTGCCCACGGTAGCGTAGGTGTTCAACCCAGCGGCGAAGCTGGTCGCAATGAGCAGCGCCACAAGCTCTGGCATCGGCAGGTTCACGCCGGAGAGAATGGGAAGGAGTGCCAACAGCCCCAGGGCACTCGTCTTCAGCAATGCCAAGCCATTTAGAGACATGGAGCTATACCCCGGTTATGGCGTGTTTAGTTTATGGGGCACAGGCCGGATCGAGCAAGGGGTCGCCTTTAGTCGGCGACCCTGAGTTTTTCAATGTGTGCCAAAGACCTACAGTGTCGATTCGATCTCAAAACCCCAGGCCTCGAGCAGGGGTTCCGGGATGTACTTGGAATTCTTATTGCGTCGCGCCCATTCGCGCAAGCGGGTGGACCGCAGATATTGATCTGGTTCGAGCTTATATTCCTTCACCACTTGCTCAAACTCGGTGATGGTGGGGGTGATCGGACCTAACGGTTCCGGTTTACCCCAGTTGGGGTTTCCGCGTCGTTTTGCCATGGGGGAATTTTGCCTCGCAACTTTCTCAGGATGACTGCCGTTCCTGCAACGCACTACTTTTAGGGCCTACCTATTTCAGGGCCAACCTACATACATATAGACTCGGCCAGCCGCTAACGGATACAGTCTTTCCCATCCAAATTTTGTAAAGTAATGCAACTGTTCTTGAGCCCGGAGCCCGGTAGAGACGACTGATGTTTCTGACGACACTCCAGCCATCGACAGCTTGGCAGATACTTTGTAAGTCTATTATTCTTCAATAGCTTACCACGTTTCTCAGGAAATGTAAAGACCCCTGTGATCCAGCCTGGCAGGGGTTCGAGCGAGGGCCAAGACAGGGTTCGCTTCCAAGGAACCCGTAGTTATCCTGCCAATTCAGGCACTTACCGAGGTAATCCCGGCAGAACGGCCGTCGTTGCTTCCCGCCGATAGCATGGTTAAAGTCCAAACAAGGAGGCTTCACTTGAAAGACATCTACGAGGTCATACGCCGTAAACAGGCCCAGCAGGCGCAGTTGCTCGATCAAATTGAAGCTCTCCAGGCCGCGGCGAAGGACTTGGAGGCGGTGCAATACCTCCTGCAGGACGACGATGCTCCGTTGGCCGTCGCCCGAAGAGCAGGGAACTAGCCAGGGCGCATTCCGCGCGGTGACTCTGTTTTCGCCCAAGGAACTGTAGTTGTCCTCCGAATCAGCATTGACGGCGTTGTTGGTGAGCTCCAGTGAAAAGCTGCAGCGTTTGATGCGGCGCGTCCTCAGCGACCTCGAGATCCAGGTCGTGTCGTGCCCCGATGGCGAGACGGCAATCCAGAAAGTGACCCGCCAGCGGTTCGAGGCTGTGCTCGTCGATTTTGGCGACACGATGGCCGCCGATCAGGTGATTCGCGGACTGCAACTGGCACCCGGAAACAAGCGCGCTGTGGTGGTTGCTTTCGTTGATCCCGAGGTTCCCCTCCGCTCCGCATTTGCGCGTGGTGCGCATTTTGTTCTTCATAAGTCTTTGTCGGCGGAACGCACCAAGTCGAGTTTCCGGGCGGTGCAGGCCCTCATGAAACGGGAACGCCGCCGCAATCAGCGCGTCCCGGTAGAGATATCGGTCAAGTGCCGATGGCTCGACAAGCCGGAGGTAGCGTGCCAAAGCTCCGACCTTGGCGAGGGTGGCATGGCGTTGCGACTGCCGAAGTCCTCGCCCGCCGCTGGGGTCGCGCAGCTTACATTTTTTGTGCCCCAAGCGCTCGACCCGATCACGATCGGCGCAGAGGTAGCGTGGAGCAATCCGCAGGGGCTGGTGGGGATGCGATTCACCGACATCTCTCCCGAGGCGCGCCAGCAATTGAGACGGTGGCTGGAAGGAGCAACGGGAGAGCCAGTGGATGAATCCGACGCTCCCATGCCGGCCGAGCTTACAGACCTCAGTACGCACGCATGCTACCTCAAGATCGTGGCCCCATTCCCCTTGCGTACGCGCGTTGCCTTGGCCATGCGCACCGGCATTCACGATTTGCGCGCGGAAGGGACGGTGCGGGTCACGCATCCGGAAATCGGGATGGGCGTCGAGTTCTTGCAGAAGACGGAAGCTGAGCAGGCCAAGGTCATGGAGTTTCTGGAGGCTCTGCGTAGCGAATCCTCGCGCACGCCGCAGATTTTGGTCGAGCCCGAAGAGATCGACCTGAGTCCCGCGTCCCTCACCGATGCAGCGAAGCTTGAGGCTGATCCACTATTGGCATTGTTTCTTCGTGGGGACGAATTCTCGCCTGAGGAATTCCTCAACGAATTGTCGGCGCAGCGCGGCAGAGTTCCCCAGTCCGTTTCCCTTGCGGTAACTTCGGTAACGGCTCCTCCACCAGCTTGAATTGATTCTGAATCCGCGAAACTTCTTTCGCTTGACCGGGTTTCCATTGCGTAAGGCGGAATACAGTATCTTCACTCGACGCCCGAGACTTGACGCACGAGGTCGAGAACTGTTTTCAGAACGAAAGAAATGTTGATAGCCCCACAGGAGAAAACATTATGCGACGCAGTCTATTAACTTTGACCTTTGTGTCCTTGGCTTCGATGTTCACACTGGCGCAAGCACCGGCCGCCGGCGATGTTCCGGCCGACCGCCGGGATTTGCGACAGGACCGCCGCGATGTTCGCAAAGACCAGCGCGACATCAACCACGACAAACGGGACATCAACCGCGACCGCGTAAAGCGCAATCGGGACGTCAAGAACGGTAACTACGCGGCTGCCAAAGCGGAACAGAGAGACATCAACCACGACAAGCGGGATCTGCATCACGACCGAGCGGACCGCAACCGCGACCGGAAAGGTGTCCGGCACGACAAACGCGATCTGCGCCAGGACCGGAAAGGCCACTAAATCGAGGCTAGGCGTGCGCAGTTTTCGAGATGGAAACGGCGGCAGGGATCTCCTGCCGCCAATTATGTTCGCCGACTATCCGCCCGGTGTCACAGCCACAGTCTGCGAAGGAACGTTCCATTCCCGAATCGTCATCGCGGTGCTGTTGGCGCGGCGTCGGCGGGATACTCAATCTTGATTTCTCGCGTCTCCCCGGCAACAACGAAACGTAGTTGTCGTTGAACTAAGCAGGAAGAAAGCGAAGAACAAGGGTGCTTTTTCTCGCCCCTATCCGGTGTTGGTTAGCTCTTCGGGAAGTTCGGATCGGCCTTTACTTCCAGAATCTGCTTGGTATGCCGTTCACTGTGGGCGCCGATAAATAGAATCCACTCGTACGCATCTAGTTTCTTGCCCAGGAAACTGTCATCCGCATGATCGCGCAGCCCTTGGCCACTCTTCGCAAATTCCTCCGTCTTGGCACGGCTCTCCGCAAAGTGTTTTACGCTGCCTTCTGGAGATCCGAAACGGTTGGTTGGTTTCAGCGGCTCGGGAGCCTGTGCCTTGTGCGTCCGGTCGGCAATTGCTGCCATAACCATTTCGTCAATGGCCTTCACGTCCTCTCCAGCGGGCCGGGCGGGTGCTTTCATGATCTTGTCCTGGATATTGCCATACAGAAAGTCTTCTGCGGCTGCAATGTGTTCCATTACTTCGGCCACCGACCAGCGGTCGGGTGCAGATTTGAAGTTCCATTGAGCAGGCGAAAGACCCTTGGTCGCGTCCACGACGCCTTGGCGTGCCTTTTCCAAATATTGAATGGCACGATCACGATCAGCTTGAGTTTGGGCGGAGGAGCACACGGCGCTTGCCGTGAGCACCAGGAAAACAACGAGAATGCGCTTCATGGGGAATTCTCCTCAAAATTGTTCGGGGCGAACCTCCCGACAATATATGAGCCGCTTCGAATTCGCAAGGTTGCTCGAAGAGTGCCGCCCGGGTACTCTGGGCTGGAGCGGAAACGGCGGCCAACAGAGAGGCGAAGCAGGCGTGTTCGTGAAACCAAGCTCTGAGATGTGCGCGCTCCTTGTGGTGCTGTTGGCGCCATTGGGGTTTGCGGAGAAAAAGGCCGCGGTTGCGCCCGTGCTGCGCTGGAAGCAGGGAGCCGCGGGTTGCTCCCTGGAGCAAATTGCCTCTGACAATCTCGACCGCTACACCATCACACAAGAAGCAGTGGCCGTTACTCTGGCGGTCGATCCTCGGGAGCTTGCGCAATCGCAGCGCCGTGCCGGCCACGTTGTGAGCGTGCTGTTGACGGTTCGGAATAAGAGCGCAACGCCTGCCGTTGTCCAGCAGAGCAATGCCAGTCTCGAGTTTGTGAATCATTCGCAGTGGCGCTTTAGCTCGTGGGATCCCGATAACCTGGCGAACCATATTCAGAGCCAGACCGATGAGCTGATGCACCAGACAGAGAAAGATTTGGGAAAGCGCCCCGAGAAAGTGGAGAAGAATGAAGACCGCCTGCGCGAGCACCAGAAACTGGTGAGTGAAATGCTGGACTTTCTCAGCACGAAAGCATTGAAAGACACGGTTCTCGATGCCGCCACGCCGGAAGTTTCAGGATGGATCTTTTTCCCGTCGCGCGGCAAGTGGGTGGGAGAGTGGAAGAAGAGGGAAGAGTTTGTGTTCCGGATTCCGGTCGGTGGCTGGATGGTCGAGTTTCCATTTCAGCTTCCGCCAGCAAGCCGTCCGCAATTGAAGGAGCGCCCGTAATTCGTGGGCCCGGGCGCCCTCACTCGCGAAAAATTATCTAGAACCTTAACTGCGGCCCAAAGGTGACCCGCATGTTGTGCCGGACTCCGCCATCGAAGTACATCTCATCGCCGGCATCCAAGCGCAGGCCGAAAGGCCCCGTGAAGCCTTCCACCCCCAAGCCCGGGTAGAAAGCGACTCGAGTGTTGCCGGAAGTAACGCTGCCCAGCGCTCCCTGGAATCCCGCAGCGGCGTTCTGGTCCGAAACACTGAAGTTCACAAAGCCGGTTTTGCCGGTTATGAAGACCCGTACAGGCCCGCTACCGAAGTCGTATTTCGGTCCAAACAGCCCATGCAGATTTCGCAACCGAGTATTGACCAGTTGCGTGGTCACGCCATTGCTGAAGGTGCTGGTGAAGTTGCGCTTGAAGTCGTAGTTCATTTCGCCTTCCAGCTGCCAGTTGGGACGCAGATTGAATGCCGCCCTGGCCCCCAGGCCAATGTAGTTGATGTTGGGGGTGGTTCGTTGCAGCCCAAAGTAATCGGCGAAGATGCCACCTTCAAAACGATCCCCGCCCAGCGCTTGCCCGAATAGCGAAGAAGAGGCCGATAAACAGCTTGCCAGTGCAATGAATACGGCGCGTTTCATGATTCCTCCTTTAGAACACACGTCTCCTGCGAAAACGAAGTGGGATCGGGCAGGAGGCGTGTATTGCTTCTCAGTGGTTCGATGGCGGTGGGCGCGCAGAGGTTGTTTCGCAAAAACCTTTAGACGGCGGGAGCGCAGGGGTTTCCGGCCGAGCTAACGGCGCACCAAGCTCTCCAATAGATCAAAGAATCCTGGAAACGAAATGCTGGCGCACTCCGCTCCATCAATCTCCGTCTCGCCCTGCGCGCGCAGTCCGGCCACGGCGAATGCCATGGCGATGCGATGGTCGTCAAAAGTATTGATGCGCGCCCCGTGCAGCGATTGCCCGCCTGGAACACGGAGGCCGTCCGGAAATTCTTCCACGTCCGCGCCCATGGCGCGCAGGTTTCCCACAATCGCCGCGATGCGGTCCGACTCTTTCACGCGCAGTTCGCCAGCATCGCGAATCTCGATGCCGTCCGATGTGTAAGGCGCAATTGCCGCCAGGATCGGAATTTCATCGATCAGCGCTGCCGTATCGCCGCCGCTGATCTTGCAGCCCTTGAGCGGGCCACCCTCGGCTTGCACGGTGCCGACGAGTTCGCCGTTCAACTCTTCCAGTTGCGTGACGCGAATCTTCACTCCCAGTTGCACCAGAAAATCCAGCAACCGTGCGCGCGTCGGATTCAATCCCAAACTATCAATCGCCAACTGCGAACCGGGAAATAGCGCCGCCGCGCACAGAAAGAAAGCGGAACTGGAAATATCGCCCGGCACGCCGCCTTCAATTGCCCGCAGCCGCTGCCCCCCCTGAATGCGCACTTCGCCCAAACTCCGCGTGACCTCCGCCCCAAACGCGCGCAACGCCAGTTCGCTATGATCGCGAGTTCTTATAGAGGAACGAACTGCCGTTTCGCCCTCCGCGAACAGCCCGGCAAAGAGGAGACAAGCCTCCACCTGCGCGCTGGCCACGGGCATGGTGTAGTCAATCCCGCGCAGTTTTGTTCCATGAATCCGAAGCGGCGGGCGGTTTCCTTCCGCCCCGGGAATCGACGCGCCCATCTCCGCCAACGGCTTCATGACGCGCGCCATCGGCCGCCGCGAAAGCGACCCGTCGCCAACAAGCTCGGATTCGAACGGCTGCCCCGCGAGAATGCCGCTCATCATGCGAATCGTCGAGCCGCTGTTTCCGCAATTCAGCGCATTCCGTGGCGCGCTCAGGTTCATCCCCGTTCCCTGAATCTCCACCGAAAGCGTCTCGCCCTTGCGCGTCGTCTCCCAGCGGCAGCCCAGTTCACGCAGGCACTCGAGGGTGCTGGCGCAATCTTTTCCGGTGGAAAAGTTTTCGAGCCGAGTGGTTCCTTCGGCCAGCGCCCCCAGCATTGCGTAGCGGTGTGAAATGCTCTTGTCCCCGGGCAGGCGTATACCGCCTTCAATGTTTTTCGCTGGATGAATTACGACCGTAGTCTTTTCACTCATGGGATGATTGCTATTCTCGGGTGCAGTGACGGGCGTTCAAAGAAGAAAAATTGTAACAGGCCCGAGAGGTTCGGCGGCTGGGTGCCCCGTCCCTGTCACGCAGCGACAGGCCTGCCCTGAGCGAAGTCGAAGGAGCGGGGAAGTTGCCGTCCCCGTTGCACAATTTGATCCGTCAGGCTAGCGCTGCCGCTAAGCTTGTGAGAAACTTCTGCTCATGGGAAGCAAAGACACACCGCGCCGCGAAAAAAAGAAGCCCAAGAAGAAGCCGTAGGCGACTTCGCGCGAAAATGCAGCGAATCCGCGGTTCAAGCTTGGCAGGTCTGCGTCTACGCGTTGGTTGCCGGATAGCCGGCGGGCGCAGCCAATGCCTCAGCTTCTTCCGGCATTACGATCCAACCAATCACGTAG
>WNFL01129721.1_pt1 | contig 10809 bp, 7 predicted proteins | sample 5400361 | NCBI WGS metagenome assembly WNFL01 (sample SAMN13153351, study PRJNA577476) | soil metagenome | isolation source: 40 cm soil on Douglas fir-dominated hillslope | place: USA:California | collected 2013-09-17 | reverse complement strand
GCTCACGAATGAGACTCAGGGCGAGCTCTGTCGAACCGGCGGGAAGTAACGGAGCTTGGTAGGCAGCGACTCTCAACTGTTTGTCCGATTGGATTAAGTACGGTCTAAAAGTGGAGTTGACGCGGCCGCGCGGTAGCGCCAACTTTGATTCTTACAAAAGTATTTTGAGAAACACGCTATCGCGGCTCGCGTCCAACCATTTGTTAGACGTTTCCAACATTCAAAACATACTTCGCCAGATCACCGAGACGCTGCAAAGTCTTCGGACGCATGCGCCCGGAATGGTCGGCCGGCGATGCTTGAGCTTCTCGTGGGACAAAATGAGCTTGTATCGAACGACGTGGCCTGCCCGACCGGTTTGCACCATGGCCATGCCATGCCGACGCGTTGAAGATGATGATTGATCCTGTTGGACCACACGCGAGGACTTGCTTGTCGTGGGCGTCTTGTGGGTTGTTCATGACCTCACTAGGTTCTTGCGAATGCAAATGAGACCGCGGCACAAATCGCGTAGCGCCGTTCTCGGCGTCGAAGGCATCAACCATGAAGATGCAGCCAACCAACGGCCAGCCGTTGGCTCGATGCTTGACGTCCACATGAAGCCCTTCAGCCGGTGCGCCAGGATTGAGCGTTCTTGCGCGCATGCCGCTGAGTTTGAAAGGTGCGCCGATGATCTCACAACAAGCAGCCAACAGCGGCTGGTAAATGTAGATCCCATCGAACTCCGACCCTCGATTGACGAAATCATCAATACGTGTCGAAGAACTGGTCCTCCCGATGTGCACATCGGCAGGGTCGGCCGTCGCTACCGCGTGATCGTAGGCATCGGATAGTTGTTCGCAACCGCCTTTAATCGCAGGACCAGGCATGACGATAAAGCCAATCTCGCGCAGTTGTCGGGCAGCGTCCGGCGACATATGAGATTCCGCAGCGATGAAGCTATGCCAGTCGTCTGTCTGCGCCATGATGTCTTTCGTCTAACGATGAGCAGTTGACCGGGCGCGGCGAAGATTGGCGAAGCACCACCCAGTTGAATTGAGTGCTTATATCACCTAACCCCGTTGAGAAACAATCCCTATCCGACAAATGGCGATTTCGACGGGACGGCCCACCGAGTCAGTCAGGTATATTATTCTAATTTGGAAAGATCTTCGGGCAACATTCGGAACTCGATTGGCCGAAGCCGTTGCGATGCATTCACAATTGCTCAACTTCTCGGCCATTCGGATATTCGCGTGAAGATGCGTTACGTGAGAATGGTTGAGGGCAGCAAGCGAGCTGCGGTCGAGGCATCTGAATGTAGTTAGGTGACCAGCTCCTTATCCATCGCAGGCTCTCGAGTAGCAACCACATCGCCATCTTTCAGCGGCTCTCTAAAGTTGGGAAACGAAAAAAATTTGGAACCAATAAGTTGCCGGGCTCTTTTGGAACCATAAGCTGCCGAGAACTGCCGCTATAAATAGCGGGTGACAATTTACGAAGGAATTTAGGGGTAGTTCGAACTTTTCCGAAAATTGGAACCAATAACTTGCCGGAGGCTATTGGAAGCAATAAGTTGCCGGAACGGCAGAGTATTGCTTCAAGTTACACAACCGCTCCCGGTTCTGACATTGAAACTAACCGCCTTAATCACGCGTAAGAACATCTCGGACTTGTGGGCGCCGGAAACTGTTTCAATTCCAATTTAATAAACTAGAATCTAAATTCCCGGATTTGTCCGAAGGAGGATTCCCCTTGATCCAGAAAAATCTCTTTGCTCGTCTTTTGGTCACAGCGACTGCGGTCGCTTTTTTCTTGCTCGCGTCCAGTGCAGTCTTTGCCCAAACCAAGCTGCTGCGCTTTCCCGACATTCATGGTGATCGCGTTGCCTTTACCTATGGTGGAGACATCTGGACGGCACCGACAACCGGCGGCTCCGCAATTCGTCTGACTGCGCATCCGGGCGTTGAAGTCTTTGCCAGGTTCTCTCCGGACGGCAACTGGATCGCATTCACGGGCCAGTACGACGGCGACGAGCAGGTATATGTCATCCCCTCTTCCGGTGGCGTGCCGCGACAACTGACGTTCTACCCTGCCAAAGGCCCTTTGACGCCGCGCTGGGGTTGGGACAACCAGGTTTACGGTTGGTGCCGCGACAACTGACGTTCTACCCTGCCAAAGGCCCTTTGACGCCGCGCTGGGGTTGGGACAACCAGGTTTACGGTTGGAGCAAAGACGGCAAGCGAGTCTTTTTCCGCTCATTGCGTGATTCGTGGGCGCTGCCCATCGCGCGACTCTACAGCGTGTCCGTAGACGGCGGTCCAACCGAAGCTTTGCCCATGCCTGAGGCCGGTTCCGGCGACTATGCTCCGGATGGCGCGCGCATGGTTTACTCGCCACAATCACGTGACTTCAGATCCGAAAAGAGATACAGCGGCGGCGAGGCGAACGTCCTCTATATCTTTGATCTGAAAACAAACGACACCAAACGAATCACTGAAGGGCCGCGTGCAACGCGCGATCCGATCTGGATCGGCGACACCATCTATTTCAACTCCGATCGCGACGGTCATTTCAATCTCTACAGCTACGGCGTTTCTTCGGGCAAGACGGCGCAGGTCACTCGCAGCAAACAGTGGGACGTGCGCTGGCCGAGTTCCGACCACGATGGTCGAATCGTCTATGAAATGAGTGGCGAGCTACAGATTCTCGACGTGAAGAGCGGCAAGACTACGCCCATTTCGATCACCGTCCCGGATGATGGACTGGCGCGCCGGCCCAGCCGCATCTCGGCTGCTAATAACATCGAGTCATATGAGCTGAGTCCAAAAGGCGAGCGAGCTTTGTTCTCAGCACGGGGCGATATATTCACCGCGCCAATTGAGAAAGGGCCGACTCGCAATCTGACGCATTCATCCGGCGCTCATGACAAGTGGCCCTCCTGGTCACCCGATGGTTCACAGATCGCTTTTATCTCTGACCTCAGCGGCGAAGAAGAGCTTTATCTGGCGCCACAGGATGGTTCAAAGCCGGCGCAACGGATCACCAACGGCGGCAGCGCGATGCGCTACCAGCCTGAGTGGTCAGCCGACGGAAGGCGAATCGCCTTCGGCGACAAAGACGGAAAAATCTGGGTGGTGACGCTCGCGGATCGGAAGATGACCGAGATCGTCGATTCGCCACGCGGTCAGATTCGCGATTATGTTTGGTCGCCTCGCGGAAACTACCTCGCCTTCAGTATGCCGGTGAGCGGGAATGGAATGACGTCGGTTTACGTCTGGAGCGCTGCCGACAACAAAGTACATCGCCTGACTGACGCCATGTTCAATTCTTTCAATCCAGTTTGGGACCCCCAGGGCAGCTATCTCTATTTCATCAGCAATCGCGAGTTTGCCCCCCAGATCTCGAATATCGAATTCAACTATGCGACGAATCGCGACGCATATATCTACGCGATGGCTTTGCGCAAAGACGTCAAGCATCCCTTCCCGCCCGAAAGCGATGAAGTCAGCCTTAGCAAGCAAGCTGAAAAGCCGGCTGAAGCCGCGCCCAACGAACAACCAAAACCGGCCGAGCCGAAACCGGAGAGTACACCCAACCCTCCCACCGATCTTGTCGTTGACTTTGACGGCATCACCAACCGGGTTGCACGCGTGCCGGTGGGTGCAGACAACTATGGCGGTCTGGCCGCTAAAGCTGGCCACCTGCTCTATTTCGTCGGTCCCGCTTTCTACTATGGCCGTCAGGGCGATCGCCCCGCGCAACTGCGCATCTTCGCATTCAAGGATCGCAAAGAGACCACTATCGCCGACGACGTCAACGGTTATGCGATGTCGAGCGACGGTTCGAAAGTTTTGGTGCGACAAGGTCCGGGCTTCAGTCTCTATGACGCAACTCCGCAGGGCGATAAGACCCGCAAACCGATTGCCACCACCGGTCTCGCCGTCGACCGCGTGCCCGCCGAGGAGTGGAACCAGATCTTCAATGAAGTCTGGAGGCGTTATCGCGACTGGTTCTATGTCCCTAACATGCATGGCTATGACTGGGTAGCGCTGCGCGAACAGTACAAGCCGCTCCTGCAATATGTCGCGCATCGTTCAGATCTGAATTACGTGATCGCTGAAATGATTTCCGAGCTGACAGTCCAGCACGCTTACATCGAAGGTGGCGATTTCCAGATCCCGCCGCGCCCACGCGTAGGTCTTCCGGGGGCGCGCTTTGAACTCGACAAGCAGTCCGGACGCTATCGGATCTCAAAGATTTTTGGAGGTGAGAACGAAGAAGATCTCTATCGCTCGCCGCTCAGAGAGATTGGCATCAACATTAATATCGGCGATTACGTGCTGGCGATCGACGGCGAAGAGTTGAAGGGCACCGACGATCCATATCGCATGCTGCGCAACAAGGCAGACAATCCGGTTCAGCTCACAGTCAACAACAAGCCAACAAGGGACGGCGCCCGCACCATTTCCTACCGGCCCATCGCTGACGAAGGGAATCTGATTTATCTCGACTGGGTCACGCGTAATCGCGGAAAGGTGGAAGAAGCAACTGGCGGCCGGGTCGGCTATATACACGTTCCCGATATGGGTGCAGCCGGCATTCGAGAATTTATCAAGTGGTACTATCCACAACTTCAAAAAGAAGGATTGATCGTGGACGTGCGCGCCAATGGTGGCGGCAATGTTTCGCGTATGCTGATAGAGCGCTTGCGGCGAAAGGTTTTGGCACTTAACTACCAGCGCACGGACGACGAAGCGAGCACCTATCCTGATGGGGTGTTCCTCGGCCCGATGGTGGCAATACTCGACGGTAACTCCGCCTCTGACGGCGACATCTTTCCAGCAATGTTTCGCGAAGCCGGTCTGGGGCCGCTGATCGGCAAGCGTTCCTGGGGCGGGGTGATCGGCATCAGCAATCGCGGCAACTTGATCGACGGAGGCGCGGTCTTTGTGCCGGGCTCGGCCTTCGCCAGCAAGGACGGGCAGTGGATCATCGAAGGCCACGGCGTCGATCCGGACATCGAAGTCGATAACGATCCGGCGTCAGAAATCGCAGGACGCGATCCGCAACTCGAGCGCGGCATCGCCGAAGTGATGGCGAAACTCAAGAGTCCGGTGAAGTTGCCACCGCGGCCGCCGGCCCCGATTAAGACGCCAAAGTAGAATCACAGATTTCAGTCTGTGATTCAAAAACCAGTCGGGTAAATCTCATTGGCTTTGCACCGCTAATTTATCCAAAGGCACCATCGCCGCCATTCCTTTGTGTTGAAAGCAGCGTTCGCCGGCAACATGCACCCGTCGATGACATGGTGTGCCTTTCTTTGTCCGAGCGCCGCAAATGTATACCTTGTCGTCTGCCGGTAACTGATTGAGAGCTTCCGCGCTCTGGTTTGTCGAATTACGGCGATTGGCCGCGCGGGCGGAATCGTTCAGGTTCACGGGCAGATCAGAAAGCGGTGAATTTGCGGCGCGTTGAATTAACAGAGGCGGTGGCGGCGGACGTAAGTACCTGCCGACGGCAAAGGCCGAAGCCGCGACGATCGAAATTATCGCTACTGGTTTGGCGTAACCACTACGGCCCAGCCGGCGACCGCAGTCGCCACAAAACCGCGCGTTAATCAACGCGCGCCAACCGCGGCGTGTCAGGCGCTCGCCACATTCCGCACAAAAGTTAGGACGGTACATCGCGGGAGATTTTGTGATTTTGAGGGCTGATTATTATATTCGATCGACCCGGACCGAAAATAGGTCCATTTTGTTTGATGAGTATGGTGTTGAGTAACTGTTAGTTAGACTCAGTAGCAAATTGGGATCTTCTTGTTTGACGTGTCTGCGGCGGGAATGAAATCAATCTCTTCCTCGCTTAGCGTGGTGGCTTCCCGCTAACGCGCATGACACCAGAGGGTCTTCGTGGCATTTCGTGGATCGCTTTTCCGATTTATAAGCTATTGGAAATCGATATGCGCAGGCCTGCGCCTGCCTCTGCACAGTCGAATAGGGTGTATAGACATAGGCTCCGTTTGATTCCATGGGGCTGATTAAGTAACTTAGGCTTAGGATCTCGAATGCATTCTCTTGCCTGGAAATTTTAAAGATGGCACACGGCTCTCCTTTTGATCGAATTATTCTAATTGTCCTCGACGGCGCCGGCATTGGCGCAATGCCTGACGCGCCTGATTGGGGTGATGCCGGGTCGGACACGTTTGGCCACATCTGTGAGTCGCGAGAGGTGCGCCTGCCAAATCTGCAAAGCCTTGGGCTGGGCAACATTCGCCCGCTGAAAGGCGTAGCGGGGATCGAAAAGCCACGCGGCGCTTATGGCAAATGCGCGCTGGCTTCAAACGGTAAGGACACGACCACCGGTCATTGGGAAATGGCCGGTATTATTTTGGATCGCGCTTTTCCCACTTATCCGAATGGCTTTCCTCAGCCGGTCCTCGATCAGTTCATCGAGCGCACACACGTGCCGGGGATTCTCGGCAACATTCCTGCGAGCGGGACTGAAATCATAAAGGACCTGGGAGCCGAACACGTGCGGACGGGCAAGCCGATTGTTTATACGTCAGCCGATTCAGTCTTTCAGATTGCCGCGCATGAAGAAGTGATTCCTCTGGCACGTCAATATGAGATCTGTCAAACGGCACGCGAGCTCTTGCGCGGTGAACACGAAGTTGGCCGGGTGATCGCGCGTCCTTTCCTGGGAACGACGGGCGCCTTCTATCGCACTGAGAATCGCCACGACTATGCAGTTCGTCCGCCGCGTGAAAACCTTTTGCCGCTCTTGCAGTCACACGGACTAGATGTCGTGTGTATCGGGAAAATCGCTTCCATTTACGATTCGGCCGGAGTGACTCAGGACTTAACCGCAAAGAATAATGAACAGTCGATCGATCAGACGATTCGGGCTCTGCGCCACAACACGCGCGGCCTGATCTTTTCGAACCTCGTCGACTTTGACATGCTCTATGGCCATCGACGTGATACCGAAGGCTATGCCCGCGCCCTCGAACACTTCGATTCGCGCTGGCCTGAGGTCGAGGGCGCTATGGGCAAAGGCGATCTGGTAATTATCACGGCGGATCACGGCAACGATCCTACTTATCCGGGAACCGACCACACGCGCGAATACGCGCCGCTGCTGGCTTTCGGCAAACAGGCGCGGCCGGCCGTCAATCTGGGAACGCGCGGCTCGTTGTCGGACATCGGGCAGACGATCGCAGAGAACTTCGCGCTGGGTCTAAATGCAGGCAAGAGTTTCTTGAGCCAGATCGTCTGAGGTGTTCGCGCGCAATGCGGCGTTATTATTTCTAACCCCATCGTCTCGTCATGATGCGGCTTTTTACCAAACGAATTTCGTGCGCCAACTTTGCGTTGGTGCTTGTCTTTGCCCTCAAGACTTTTGCAATCAGCGCCGAAGCCCAGGGCAGACGTGCACCTCGGGTACTTACCGACCTGGACGACGTTGTTTTCGCGATCGCGTTTTCGCCGGATGGCAACACCCTGGCCATAGCCCGAGGTGCCCGCGACCCTGCCCAACGATACGGCCGGATCGAACTCTGGGACATGAAAACCGGAAGCCTGCGTCACACAATCAAAGGTTTTGACGGGCCCGTAAAATCGATATCCTTTTCTCCCGACGGGCTCACCCTGATAAGCGGTAGCAGCGAATACCTCGCCCGAAAGATCCAGGAGCAGACGCGAACGTTATTCACCCTGACCCGTGGTGAGCTGAAGTGGTGGGATGCTCAAACGGGTGAGTTAAGACACAAGCTCACCCTGCCAGGCGAACACATTTCTTCGCTTCGGGCTGCGTATTCTCCGGACGGCAAACAGATCGCGCTGTTTGAATCGTCTTACAACTACAGCTTTCTCCAAACCAATTCACGGTTTGATCCATCAGGCCAAGCCGCTCCGCCTCTCCCGCGGACCATCGTGCCGATAGACTTCTTCGAGTCAGATTTGAAATTACTCGATGCGCAAACGGGCGCGGTGACTGTCAAGCTCGACGCCAATCGATCTGGGACCTTTGTGTTCTCTCCTGACGGCACGCTTATGGCGAAAGAGAACGGAAAGGAAATCAGGGTGTTGAATCTGCAAACAGGGCGCGAGGAGCACCGGCTCAAAAACTTTAAGGGCGTTTCCAACACGATGGCGTTCTCGCCCGATGGCCAATCTTTGGCAGTGGCGGTCACGAAGTACTATAACCAAGACGCAGGCAGGGTGATCAGGGTAATCGGTAGCAGCGCAGTCCAGGTATTTGATGTGCAAAGCTGGAAAATGACCTTTCAGTTACAGAACGTCGGAATGGTTAATTCCCTGGCCTTCGAGCCAGGGGGAAGGCTGCTGTTAATCGGCGGCTTGATTCATGAACTGGAAGACGCCGTCCCGGGCGTCAAACTCTGGGATTTGCAAAGCGGGAAGACGGCCAATTTTTACACGGGCGGTGCGGACTTTTCCCAGGCGGTAGACTCGCTGGCGATTTCTCGGAACGGCAGCTTGCTGGCCTTCAAGTCCGGACCGGATGTCGTGCAGGTACTCGCGACACAGACATGGAAAGTCAAATACAGCTTCGATAAGAATAGCGATCCCGACAACCAAAGACCCTCCAGCCGTTTCGTGCTGTCACTGAACCGGATTACCGCCCTGGGATTTTCTCCGGACGGAAATAGCTTGACTGGTGAAATCGAGGGAGATGGAATCAAGCGCTGGGATCCGCGGACCGGAGAAGTCAAAAAGCATTTTGGTGATCAGGAAGACCGCAACACCATCGCGGAGGTTTCATCCAGTGGAAGCAAAGCGGCCGGCGTGGGCGACGATGGGACGATCCATATAAGGGATTTGATTACCGGCGAGCAGACAAATCTTACCGGCCCCGGCGCTACGGCCTCAGCGCTCAGCGTTTCAAGTGATGGCGAAAGCCTGGCGATTGCTTATCCCAACCGGATCGTTCTTCTCAATATCATTACTGGCAAGATAACGCGGAGCATCGATAGCCGCATTACAAATGTTGGACGCATAGCTTTTTCGGCTGACGGGCGATTCGTGGCGGCCGGCGATGAAAATGGCGCTATTGCAACCTGGAACCTGACGAATGGCCAGGCTTTGCCTGCGATATCATCCGCGGGAAAGACGATGGCGCTGCGCTTCACTCCGGGTAACCGCATTTTGGCGAGCGCAAACGAAGACGGGAGTGTGTTCCTTTGGGATCTGCAAACGGGCGCCTTGCGTCTGCGACTCAAAAAGCATTCTGCGGCAGTAAATGCCATCGCCTTCTCCGCCGATGGAGAGTTGATGGCTACTGGCAGCGACGACCGCACAGTGATTATCTGGGACACGGCTTCAGGCAAAGCGCGGCACACGCTTAAAGGCCATGACCTGGCAGTCACCGCCCTCGCTTTTTCACCCAATGGAAGTTTGCTCGCCAGCGGCGCCGGCAATGCTTCGGTGGCCTTGTGGGAAGTAGCGAATGGAAAACTCAATCGGGTGCTGAAATAGCTTTTATCTCACCATCTCAGATCCGGGATCTCAAATTTCAAATCCTGGGCAAGCGCCGGTATCACAAAGAGAAATAGAGCAATGAAAAGCGCCAGGTCTTCTCACTTGTTCTCCTGACCATAGCGACAGCAGAGTCATTCCTTTGCTCGTCACTGCGCCTGACCCACGGGTTCAACTCTAAACGTCCAGGGTTTTCATGGGCAGCCCCAATTGGGCTTCTTGCGGGTTCTTCAGCACCGCTATGAACGGCAGGTTGCGATAGCGCTCGGCGAAATCCAATCCATAACCGACCACGAACTTGTCAGGAATCTGGAAGCCCAGATAATCGATCGGGACTTCTTTCTCTCGCCGTTCGAACTTATCGAGCAGCGCCGCAAGTTTTACGCTCTCCGCGCCGCGCGACTTCAGATTGGCCAACAGATACGAAAGCGTCAGGCCTGTGTCGACGATATCTTCCACGACCAAAATGTGCCGGCCTTCGATGGCCACGTCCAGATCTTTCAGGATCCGGACTTCGCCTGAGGTGCGCATCTCGGCGCCATAGCTGGAAATCGCGATGAACTCCACGTTCAGAGGAATGTCCGCCGCCCGCATCAGATCGCTGAGGAACAGGCACGCGCCCTTTAGCACACCGATCAGCAATGGATTTCGTCCTGCGTAGTCGCGGGCTATCTCGGCACCCAACTCGCTGATTCTTTCTTTGATCTTTTCAGTTGGGATCAGGACTTCCAGATTCGGGTTGGTGAATTCTGACATGATGATTCTTGCTGGTGATGTGGACAAGACGTTTTCTTCCCTTCAATTGGATTTCAAGTTTCGCTCAGGGTCGGCTCGGCGTCAAAGTCGTTACAGAACCGGGAGCGGTAGCGACCGGGGTCCTGGCACTCAATGTGACCTACAGGCCTTTTGAAATTGTTTACTGCAAGTTTGAGTGTAGGACCCGGTCGCCACCGCTCCCAGTTCTGTAACCACTCACCGATCATGCCTAATGATATCAACTAGACGAACTTGCGCCAGCCTCTAAACCCTTTCCCGTTTGCACCGCGCCAACGCTGCGAGATACTATTGAAGCTCCCGCTGTCAGGTCAATTCGCAAGTGGTCTTTAGACTGTTATATTTGCTTTCACCAAGTTTCTATCAGGAATCGAAAATGAAGAAATCTGCTCGAAAGATTCACTCCGGCCGGTCAATCCCGTTGCTTTTGCTCCTGTTGCTGGTGACGATTGCACCCTCCCAGGCATGGTCGCAACAGCCGGCGGCCAGGACCACAGTCCCGACCCAGCCCGGCACTTCCGCGCGTGTGACCGAGACAGCCATTGACGCTTCGATTCCA
>WNFL01382284.1_pt1 | contig 10810 bp, 9 predicted proteins | sample 5400361 | NCBI WGS metagenome assembly WNFL01 (sample SAMN13153351, study PRJNA577476) | soil metagenome | isolation source: 40 cm soil on Douglas fir-dominated hillslope | place: USA:California | collected 2013-09-17 | reverse complement strand
TGTATGCCTCCCTCGGCATCGTGCCGCGCATGCCGCTCTTCAACCTGGTCGGCCGGCCGTGGGAGGGCTGGCAGCCCCCGCTGCTGCCGACGAGCCTGCGGGTCCTCAGAGTGACCGCCGACATTGCCGGCTTCCCGGCGGATCGGGACGCCCTCGATCGCGAGGTCCTCGGCTTCGATCGCCAGGTCGATCATGCGTACGCCAGCGGCGACGGCCGCCACACCTTCGCCTACGTCGACGATGCCGGGGCGCTCCTCGGCTACGGCTACGCCGCCGATGCCGGGCGCGTCGGGCCGATCGCGGTCCGCGATCCGAAGCTCCTCGCGCCGGTCCTCGCCCATCTCCTCGTTGCGGTCGAGCCCCGCGGCGCATCGTCGACCTGGCTGCCGGGCGCATCGGACGAGGCGATCCGGACGGCGCTCGAGGCGGGCCTCCGGATCGAGGGCTTCCCGACGATCCTGTGCTGGTCGACCCCGTTCGGCGACTTCACGCGCTACTCCCCGATCTCGCCCGGGCTGCTCTAAGGTCCGGCGTGACCTCGGTTGCCCCGTTCTGCGGCGCAGGTGTAGCCTCGGGGCCACACGTGGCTCCCAGCGCCGTGCCCGCGGTAGGAGTCCAGCACCGCCTCCGGATCGCCGATCCGGGGATGCTCGATCCGCGGAGCCGATCTTGACCACCGACACCCTGACCGATCGCCGCCGGGGGCCTCGCCGGGCATCCGCGCCATCGGACCTCGAGCGCGAGGTCGGCTCGGGCGGCCGGCCCGTCCTCGTGCTGAACAACGTCACGAAGACGTATCCGAACGGGCGCAACGCCCTCCAGGAGGTCGACCTCGTCATCCCCGAGGGTGACTTCGTCTTCCTCGTCGGTCCGTCGGGCGCCGGCAAGTCGACGCTCATGAAGCTCCTGATCCGCGACGAGCTCGCGACCGAGGGCACGGTCATGCTCGATGGCGAGGACCTTGCGAAGCTGCCGCGGCGGCGCGTGCCACGGGTTCGGCGCAAGGTCGGGATCGTCTTCCAGGACTACAAGCTCCTGCCGACGAAGACGGTCCGCGAGAACATCGCGTTCGCCCTCGAGGTGACCGGCACGCCGCGCGGACGGATCGGTCCGGCGGTCGAGCGGGTCATGTCCCTCGTCGGCCTGACCGGCGCCTCGGAGCAGTACCCGAGCCAGCTGTCGGGCGGAGAGCAGCAGCGGACGGCGATCGCCCGGGCGCTCGTCCACGATCCCCGGATCGTCATCGCCGACGAGCCGACCGGAAACCTCGACCCGCTGATCAGCTGGGAGATCATCCAGCTCCTGCTCCGGATCAACGAGCTCGGCGTGACGGTCCTCATGGCGACCCACGACGCCGATGTCGTCACCGCCCTGCGGAAGCGGGTCGTGGCGCTCGAGGACGGCCATGTCATGCGCGACGAGCTCTCGGGCTCCTACCACCGCAGGGGCTGAGACAGGCCCGTGCTCTCCTTCCTCGCGTTCAGCATCTCCCGGGCGTGGCAGTCGTTCTGGCGGAACACCGCGATGAGCCTCGCCGCGACCGCGACGATGACGCTCATGCTCCTGCTGCTGTCGGGCTTCTGGATCGTCCAGGCGGGGATGCTGGCCGGCCTCCAGTTCGTCGAGCAGAAGGTCCAGGTCGTCGCGGACCTGCGCGACGCGGCCACGCCGACCGACATCGCCGACCTCCAGGCCCGGGTGAACCAGATGCCCGAGGTCGCGGAGGTCATCTACGTCTCGAAGGACGAGGCCCTGAAGCGGTTCCAGGAGGCGCGCAAGGCGCAGGGCGAGGATGACCTGACGGCCTACCTGGGCCAGAACCCGCTGCCGGCGAGCCTCGAGGTCCGCCTCCGCAAGGCCGACGACTTCGGCGTCGTGACGAACGTCCTGCGGGCCGATCCGTCGGTCGAGCGGGTGAAGGACATCACCAACCTGGCGGACCGCGTCGTGACGGTGACGGGATTCCTCAGGACCGCCGGCGTCGCGCTTCTCGCCGTCGTCGGCGCGATCGTCCTCTTCATCGTCATCAACACGATCCGGCTGGCCGTCGTCGGCCGGGCCGAGGAGATCGAGATCATGCGGCTCGTGGGCGCCTCCGACGCGTTCATCCGCTGGCCCTTCGTGTTCGAGGGCGCGATGGTCGGCCTGCTCGGGGCCGGGATCACGCTCGGCCTGCTCGCCGCGGCCTCGGGCCCGCTCGGCCGATTCATGTACGACTTCTTCCAGATCCTGCCGCTCAGCCTGTCGGCCATCGCACGCGACGTCGGCCTGCTCGTCACCGGAGCCGGGATCGGCCTTGGCGTCCTCGGCGCCTGGATCTCGGCGCGGACCTACCTCATCCGGTAGGCGATTCCGGCAGCCGATTCCGGCAGCCGATGTAGGCTGCCCTCGGCCCGGAGGCGACCGACCGTCCCGCCCCGGCAGAGAGGATCCCCGAGAGCATGCTCCCCGACGACACGACGCCGCCCGCCGCCGACGCCGCCGACGCCGCCCCTGACACCTCGCCCAACGAGGCCCCCGAGCCGACCGGCTACGTCGCCGGACCCGTGCCGGTCCCCGTCGCTCCCCGCGGTGCCCGTCGGAGCACCGTCGTCGCGGTCGCGCTGGTCGTCGTCGCCCTGCTGGGTGGCGGCGCATTGTTCATGTCGGGCTACAGCCTCGGCCGCGACCAGGGCCTCGCGCCCGGCACGCCCGCGTCCGAAGAGCAGGCGTTCAAGGCGTTCTGGGACACGTACCACGCCGTTCGCGACCAGTACGCGCTCGGGCCCGTCGACACCAACACCCTCGTCGAAGGCGCGATCAAGGGGATGGTCGGGGCGGTCGGCGATCCGTACTCGTCGTACCTGACCCCAGAGGACTACGCGGCCTCGCTCCAGGACATCTCCGGCCAGTTCGAGGGGATCGGGACCGAGATCGGGACCGTCAACTCGAAGGGCGCGACGGTCGATTGCGGCACCTTCGGGCCGGAGTGCCGGCTCGAGGTCAGCGCGACGATCGAGGGCTCGCCGGCCGAGACCGCCGGGGTCAAGGCCGGCGACATCATCGTCGCCGTCGACGGGGCCTCGATCGACGGGCTCACCCCCGATCAGGCCCGCGACAAGATCCGGGGCAAGGCCGGAACGTCGGTCACGGTCCGGATCGAGCGCGCCGGGACCGCACCGTTCGACCTGTCGATCACCCGAGCGAAGATCCAGCGCCAGGAAGTCGTCGCGAAGGACCTCGCCGGCGGCTCCGTCGGCTACGTCAAGCTCGCCGGCTTCTCGGACGCCGGGGCTGACGCCTTCGTCGCCGCAGTCAAGGCCGACGTCGACAAGGGCCAGAAGAAGCTGATCATCGATCTCCGCGGCAACCCCGGCGGGTTCATCACGGACGCCCAGAAGGTGGCCGGCACGTTCGTCGCCTCGGGACCCGTCTTCTGGGAGCAGTTCGCCGACGGCCACCTCCAGGAGTGGGACGCCGACGGAAAGGGTGTCGCGACCGATCCGTCGATCAAGATCGTCCTGCTCATCGACCATGGCAGCGCGTCCGCCAGCGAGATCGTCACGGGCGCGCTCCGCGACACGAAGCGGGCGACGATCGTCGGCGAGACGTCGTTTGGCAAGGGCACGGTCCAGGAGTGGATCACGCTCGAGGACAAGGGCGCCGTGAAGCTCACGATCGCGAAGTGGCTCACCCCGAACAAGGACTGGATCCACAAGATCGGGATCGTCCCGGACATCGCGGTCACGGTCCCGACGAGCACGCCGGCCGGGTCGGATCCCGTCCTGGACCGGGCTCTGACCGTGCTCGGCACGGGCGCGGAGGCGCCGCTGGCCTGGCTCATCGCCGCGTAACGAGGTTATTGCGCGAAGCGATCGATTCGGGTAGCGTTTCCCTCGAACGAAAGGAGGTGATGTGCAGTGTCAGAACACAGTCGCTGCACCACCTCGACGGAGATGGCCGTTTAACCGGTCTACTCCGCGGGTGATGCCGCAATCGAACGCCGGTCCGGTAACGGGCCGGCGTTCGTGCGTTCAGTCGCAGAGAACGATGGGTCCGGGTCCTGGCGCTCAGCCAAGCCGCCGTCCTCGGGACCCACGCCCGCTTCGCATGCGACTGTCCCCCGGGCCGGCGGATTCGGCTACCGTCACCCGGACCCACCGCACGCGGCCGCTCCAACGACTTACAACCCGTAATCTGACCGGACGATGCCTGAAGAGAAGACGATCTCGCTGAATCGGCGGGCGCGGCATGAGTACTCGATCGATGACACGTTCGAGGCTGGCATCGTGCTGTACGGCACAGAGATCAAGTCGATCCGTGCGGGACAGGTGAGCCTGAGCGACGCGTTCGCCCGGATCGACAAGGACGAGGCCTGGCTCGTCGGCGCGCACATCGCGCCGTGGGAGGGCGGGAATCGCGAGAACCACGAGCCCAAGCGCAACCGGAAGCTGCTGCTTCACCGGAAGCAGATCGACGAGCTCCTCGGGAAGTCGAAGGCGAAGGGCCTGACGATCGTGCCGCTGCGGCTGTACATCAGCGACCGCGGCAAGGCGAAGCTCGAGATCGGGCTCGGCCGCGGCAAGCAACTCTACGATCGCCGCCGGGAGATCGCCGAGCGCGACGCTCGCCGCGACCTGGACCGCGACCTCGCGGACGCGCAGCGGAGCCGGTAGCCAGCCTTCGAGTTCGAGCCGGCGGGGCCGATGCGAGCCGTTCGAGCCGGCAGGGCCGATGCGAGCCGTTCGAGTCGTTTGAGCCGTTCGAGCCGAGGTCGCCCCCGGGACCGGGACTGGCGACGCTCGCGCCAGCCCCGTTCGAGTGGAGTTCTTGTCAAACGGACTCCCCCGGTCCGTTAGACACGGATATCGGCGGGTGCCGGCCGATTGAGAATCCGGCCCTTGGCTCGAAGGCGGCGTTTCGTGCGTGGGATCACGACCCGAAGCGGCGTCGGGAGGCGCGATCAGACGCGAGCGGCCCTTTCATGCGGCACGCATTTGGATAACGGACCCCCCGAGGCCGTTTGGGAAAAAAACCGCCCGCCCTTTCCGCCGAGGAGCCTGACAGACCGTCCCGATCTCCCGGATCCGGCGGATCGGTGGCGGCTCAGCGGCTCAGCGCAGGAGGGCGCGACGGCTCAGCGCAGGAGGTAGAGGCGGCTCAGCGGAACCGAGGTCAGGGGCTCGGTGGCAAGCCGCCGGCCGGCCAGCGTGACGCGGCCGTCGGTCGGGTCGACCTCGATCGGAGCCGTCGCGCGGTTCAGAGCGAGGGACGATCGCGTGAGGCCGCGACAGCCCGAGATCGCGACGAGCGTGCGACCCGTGTCGAGCCGGCGAGCCAGGGCTGCTCGGTCAGCCGCGCCGGACACGAAGAGCAACGAGATCGACGGCGCGGCGTGGGGCAGACCCGCCCATTCGGGCGCGTACCGGGTCGGCTCGGAGCGTTCGACCGTGGCGTTGCCCTCCCCGAGGGGCGACCAGGCCGGGTGGCCGCCCTTGAGGATCATCTCCGGCTTCACGCCGAAATAGGCGGGCTTCCAGAGCACGATGTCGGCCAGCCGGCCCGGGGCGAGCGAGCCGACGTGCCCCGAGACGCCGTGTGTGATCGCGGGCTCGATCGTGACCTTGGCGAGGTAGCGCAGGACTCGGGCGTTGTCATCCTCGGCGCCGTCCTCGGGCAGGCCCGGATGCCCGCTCCCGGCCGGCATCGCACGCCAGGCCTTCATCGCGTGGGCGAGCTGGATCGTCCGCCGGAACGACTCCATGATCCGGCCCATCCCCTGCGAGTCGGAGTTCACGATCTGGATCGCGCCGAGCTCGTGGAGGGGCCCTTCGGCGGCCATCGTCGCGGGGTGCAGGCGCTCGCGGATGAGCTCGAGATCCTCCGGGACGCCGAACGAGGCGCCGTGGTTCAGGACCGTCATCGCGACCGTCTCGTCGCCGGCCGACACGCCCCACGGGATCGTCGGCGTCGTCGACGAGCAGATGACGTTGGCCTCGCGGACGATCGCGATCAGATCCGGGACGTGACCGCCGCCCGAGCCCTCGACGTGATAGGCGTGGACGGTCCGCCCCGCGATCGCCGCGATCGTGTCCTCGAGCTCGGCGCTCTCGTGGAGCCCATCGGTATGCAGCGAGACCGAGACGTCGTGGGCTTCGGCGAACGTCAGGGCGTGATCGATGAGCTCCGGGTAGGCCCCGTAGTCCTCGTGGATCTTGAAGCCAACCGCGCCGGCTTCCAGGAGCGCCTCGAGCGGGCCGTCGTCCATCGATCGCGCGTTGGCTTGAAGGCCGACGTTGACGGGGAAGCCCTCGAGCCCGCGCAGGGTCCGCTCCATCACGGCCGGCGGCTCGTCGAAGCCGCCGCTGATCAGGGTCGTGATGCCGCCGGCGAGAGCAGCCGGAATGAGCTGCGGGCCGATCGTGTGAACGTGGCTGTCGACCCCGCCCGGCGTCGCGATGAGGCCATAGCCGGCGACCGGGTTCGTGTGCGGCCCGATCGGGAGATCGACCCCCGCCGTGATCGACGGGTTGCCGGCTCGGCCGATCCCAACGATCCGGCCATCCTTGATCCCGATGTCGGCCTTCACCACGCCGAGGCTCGGGTCGACCACGATGGCGCCGACAACGATCGAGTCGAGCTCCGATGGGCCCGCGTCGCGGCCCTGCGCCATCCCGACGCGGAGGTTCTTCGCGTATCCCCAGATCGGCTCGTCGCCGGGCGCCTGGAGGTCACGCTCGACGCGGATCCACAGGTCCGTGTCACCGAGCCGGATCCGATCCCCGGCGGATGGCCCGAAGCGGGCCCGGCGGGCGTCGGGGGAGAGGCGGCGGGCGCTCACGAAACGCCCCCTTCGGTATGCCCCTTCGGGGCATATCGCACGAGGCGGACTCGCCTGGTCTCACCCGGCGACCAGCGCTCCGAGCTGCCGGCTGGCAGGTCGAGGCGGAAACCCGTGGCTGCCGCTCGATCGAAAGCGAGCCGGGGATTCACCCGATCGAACGGGAAGTGCGACGAGATCCGGACGACTCGGCGTGAGCCGTTCGCGACCTCGAGCTCGATCCGCGCGAGGTGGGCCGGGGCCATGTCGTCGGCGGTGCCGTCGCCGGTCTCGGCCGGGACGATCGCGCCGGGTCCGACGCCGGACGTCGGCCGGCCCTTGCCCAGCGGGTCCACGAGGACGATCAGCCGGGCACCGTCCTCGAGGAGGACCTCGAGCCGGACGTCGTCGACGAGCTCGCGGACGCCATCGATGACCTCGTCAGGTGACACAGCGGCGAGCCCGGCGGCCTCGACCTTCGCGTAGGAGGCGCCTGCGCGGGCGGCCTCCAGCATCGCGTCGCAGATGAGCGCCACCGCCTCGGGCGAGTTCAGCCGGATCCCGGCGGCACGATGCCGCCGCGCCAGCTCGGCCGCGGCGAAGATCAGGAGCCGCTCTTCCTCCCAGGGCGTCAGCCGCATGCCGGGATCGTAGCCGCGGCGCGGGTGGTGGTGGTGAGCGGTGGTGGTGAGCGGCGGCGGTGAGCGGCGTGGAGCGTGCGCTGAATGACCCTATCGGCGGTCGGGACAGGTCCCGAGGGCCGTGAGGGTCATCGGACGCACGTTACCTGCCGATTCCGTCGGGAAAGGTCACCGCATGCACGCTCCAGTGGACGAGACGCCTGCCAAGCGTCGATGGGGTCGTTGGATGCACGAACGTAGATGAACAGCGAGTTGCGGCGGCCTGCCGCAGATCGCAGGTCAGGCGAGGGCGCCTCTGGGCAGGCGGGCGACGGCCTCCGCCGCCAGGACGAGCTCAGTCGCGAGGTCGGGGTCGATCGGGTCGCCGGTCGCATAGGTCAGCCAGCGCGCCCGTTTCGTGATCCCGGCGCCGCTCATGACCCCGCGCGGATCGTCGACGAGGACCCCGGCCGGAAAGCCCAGGTGCACGTGCTCCTGCTCGGGGAAGACCCAGGCGAAGAAGACCGAGCGACGGCCGATCGGCAGGTCGAACCCGATGAGACGCCAGCCGACTCGGACGCGCTCGGTGGCCCCGGGCACGGCCTCCAGCACGATCGATCGCAGACGTTCGGCGATCGCGCGGTGGGCCGGCGAGAAGCCGTCGAGGAATGCGTCGACGGGCAGCGAATCGAGCGTGTGAGCCGGTCGGCGCGAGGGCATGGGCTAGACTATGACCGGATGCCGATGCGGTGTCCGACCCGTGGGGATGCGTGGTCTCGACAGGGTCTGGTTGTCAGCGAACGCGAGCCGAGGTGCCGTCAGGCCTCGTTAAACCGGCGGCAAAACGAAGTACCTGCCAACAAGCAGTCGACTCTCGCCCTCGCGGCTTAGGCCGTAAGGTGAGCGTGGAAGCAGCCTCCGCCTCGCGGGCTGTGGAAGCGTCATGCAGCGGGGCTGCGAACCGGATGAGTGTCACGTAATCCGGGAATAAGCCCGATCTAGGGACACGAGACTGGACCACGGGTGAGGGTGCCGATCCTCGCCCCCGCGGTCGACGAAAATGATCGGACACGCTCGTAGCTGGTCGCTGGCGAAGGGTTCTGGACGGGGAGTTCGACTCTCCCCCATCTCCACCACTACCCCTGCTCAGGGGTAGGGCACCGGCCCTCCGAGGCCGAGCAGCTGGCCGACCGTCACGAACCGGAAGCCCCGCGCCTGGTAGCCGGCGATGATCGAGGGCAGCGCGGTCGCGGTGGCGTGCACGAAGGTGTGCATCAAGACGATCGAGCCCTCGCGGCCCGCCAGCGCGTGGCTCGCGATCCGCCGCGGACCGATCCCCGACCAGTCCCGGGTATCGACGTCCCACATCACGACCCTGGCGTCGCCGGCAGAGTGGGCCGCGAGTCGCGTGACCCGGTCGTAGGCGCCATAGGGCGGCCGCATGACGGCGAACGGCGCCGCACCCAGGACGTCAAGGAAGATGGCCTGCTGCGGCGTGAGCTCCGAGAGCTGGTCCGCGAAGCAAAGCCCCTGCATTCTCCGATGGTCGTACGAGTGATTGGCGATCGGAAAGCCGGCGGCGGCGACGGCGCGCCAGACGGCCGGGAACAGCTTGACTGCTCGACCGACAGGGAAGAAGGTCGCGTTCACGTGGAGGCCCGCGAGGGTCCCGAGGATCTGCATCGTGTTCCCGGGATCCCAGCCATCATCGAAGGTGAGCGCGACGACCTTCTGGTCGCGAGGCCCGCTGCTCACGAGCTGCGCGGCCTTCGCGGTCGCGGGTGGCGGAACGCAGCGTGACTCGGCCTCGCCAGGGCCGGCCGTGCGCGGCGGATCCGGTTGCTGCCTCGGGACCCCGGTCGGTACGACCGCCCTGACCAGGCTTGCGGCCGGGCCTCCCACCCCGACACGGAGATTCGCGTCGGGGGATCGTTGGGCCGCGGGCGCGGCCCCGGTGGTGGGAGCCTGGGGCCTCGCCGACAGGATCACCGCCGGGGAGAGCGTCGAGGCCAGCAACGAACCGGCGACCAGGAGGCTGGCGAACCCGCGCGGTCGCGCGGCAGTCGGTCGGTCCATGAATTCCGGCGCCCTTCTGCGGTCTGGCTGGCGGCTCCGAGCGCCCGGAGATGCTCACGTAGCGTATACGCCTGATCGGGTTCGCGGCGCAGCAGATAGTCCGGGCATCAGGCGTTGCCCGGATGCACCAATATGTTCAGGACTGTCATCCTACTGACACGTCGCCCCCCGATCCCTAGCCTTCACGGTCCGCGCGGGTCGCAGCGCGTCACGACCCTTGTGCGACTGGAGGATGTTCATGCGGCTGATCCCGCGACGCCGACCGACGAAGGCTCTCCTGCTTGCCCTCGTGACCGGTCTCGTGCTCAGCACCGCGCCGCTCGGCTCGAGCGCCGCCGCCGCGACGGAGACCCTGTACGTCGCCAACTGCAACGCCAACCTCCGTGCGACGACGTCGACGTCGGGGACGCTCGTCGCATCGATCCCCAAGGGGACGACCGTGCTGGTCGTGGAGACCGTGACCGGCGACCCCTGGACGGTGTCGTGCAATGGCGTAACGCTCTCCGGTTCGACCTGGTACACGATCATCCAGGTCGCCGGTTTGAGCACGAGGAACCGCTACAACCTGTCCGCCGTGTTCGCGGCCACGGGGCTGTTCAGCCTCGCCCCAACCCCGCCGCCGCCGGGCACGAACCTCGAGGGCATCGACGTCAGCCAGTGGCAGGGCACGATCGACTGGGCCGGCGTCGCTTACGCCGGCAAGGCGTTCGCGATCATGAAGGCGAGCGAGGGCCGGACCTTCGCCGATCCGAGCTACGCCACGAACCACGCGGGCGCGCGGGCACACGGGGTCCGGGCCGGCGCCTATCACTTCGCCAACCCGGATCTGACGGCGAATGACGCACTGATCGAGGCCGACTCCTTCGTCCAGAAGATGGCGATCCTGCCCGGCGACCTCAACCCGGCCCTGGACCTCGAGGTGGCCGGCGGCCTGACCGTCGCCCAGCTGCAGGCGTGGGTCGGCACGTGGCTGAACGAGGTCTATGCCAAAGTCGGGATGCGGCCAATGGTCTACACGAGCCCGGCTTTCTGGGGGAAGTACATGGGCAACACGAGGCTGTTTGCCGACCAGGGCTACACGATCCTGTGGGTCGCCCACTGGTTCGTGTCGGCACCGACGGTGCCGGCCAGCAACTGGGGCGGCCACGGCTGGACGTTCTGGCAGTACGACGACTGCGGCCACGTGCTCGGCATCACCGGCGGCTGCGTCGACCTCGACCGCTACAACGGCCTCGATCTCACAAAGGTCACGTACAACCCGCAGCTGACGATCTCGGCGCCGTCGGTCTCGGTGAAGCAGGGGGGCACGGTCGCC
>WNFL01218524.1_pt1 | contig 10810 bp, 7 predicted proteins | sample 5400361 | NCBI WGS metagenome assembly WNFL01 (sample SAMN13153351, study PRJNA577476) | soil metagenome | isolation source: 40 cm soil on Douglas fir-dominated hillslope | place: USA:California | collected 2013-09-17 | reverse complement strand
CCAAGGTCTTCCCATAATAATTAATTCCAGATCGGCATCTCTAAGCGTATATTCTCTTAACATATCTTTTATATCATGGCTTATTTGTTCAGCTAATAATTAAGTAGAAATATATTTATTTATTTTTACAGATTAAGAAATTGATAGAGATCTATACTCCTTTTCATAATACTCTCATCTTAAAACAGGTAGAATAGAATAAGTTTAAGTCTCAGGAATTACATAAACATAATCTTTAAGTTTAGACTCTAGTATAGCTTTACAACTTTAAAATTATAATTTACTTGAGTAAGAGGTAAATTGATTAATATTACCAAAATTATAAATATGAGTATAGCCTAAATAACCACCTCCGTAAGCTTTCTTAAAATCTTTTAATTGTTTTTTTATAGATTTATCTGAGTTATATTCTAAATTATCTTGGTCTAAATTAATATTTTCGAAATCATTAATATTATTATTTTTGGCAAAAGTACTAAAGCTTCTGGAGTTATAGCTTTGAGAAAATAATACAGATTTGGGGGTTAACCACAACGGATTAAAATTAAAGTTTTCAATAGGATAAAAATTAATATCACTTAAAACTTGAATGCAATGTTTAATATTTAAATAAATTTTGAATATAAATAACAGAAAGTTATTACTACTTAAAAATAGTAAAATACTTATTATTGTAAATACAGAGAATAAAAAATAAATATTTGTTTGATTAAACATTGAATTAAAATCTAAATATATTTTAAATAAATAATTATTTTTAAATAAAAAAATAATTAATATAATAACTGAGGAATAATAAATTTTAAGAAAATTAAATTTAAATTTAATAAATTCTCAATCTTTAATTAAGCTTAAATATTCAGGATTTAATTTATTTTTATTTATTCTTTTATTAATAGAACTATAAATAAAATATATTAAACACAAAGTAATTAATAAGTATAATAAAAAAACATTAATAAAAAAAATTGGTATTAAATAGTTTGTAAATAAATTAAACATGATTTTAGTTTTGAGGGATACAATTATCCAATGAAAATAATAAAATTCTTAATTGCGGTTAACCGTAAATTATATTTAAGGCAATATAATATATTTAAGAATTTTATTAATTTAAACTTCGCAGATTATACTGTTAATATAATTATAAAGAAGTTAATAGTGTTTATATTTATAATTAATTCGAAAATACACGAAAACTATTATTTATTGCAACTAATTATTTTTTATTTTTTATTATTTTTATTTTATTTTTAATTTTCAATTACGCATAACTTATTAACTACAGTTAACAGTCTTATAAAAATATTATTAAATTAAAATGTTAAAATAAAAAATAAATAAAAATAAAGATTATTACTTTAAAATAAACTTAAAGTAATTTTTTAATTTGAATAAAATTTAAAAAGAAAGACCCTGTACTGATACAGTCTTTATTAACTTTTGTAACTCCTTAAAATGCCTCACCGGTTATGTTTAATTAATTAAAACCACCGTAAATATGAAAAAGGACTTAGAAAATAGTTTTATTGTTTAAAAAGAATAAAATTTTAAGAAATAAAAACTTTTAATTGTTTTTTTATAGATTTATCTGAGTTATAAGTTAAATTATCTTGATCTAAGATATTATTTTCAAGTTCCTTAATATTATTATTTTTGGTATAAGTAGAAAAGCTTCTAATATGGGTAAATATTGTAGGTTTAAATTTATTAATTATTTCCATGTTTTGTTTATTAAATTTAATTTCATTTAAAGAATTAATAATATTTTTTAATCTTAAATAAATTTTGAATAAAAATAAAATAAAATTATTACTAGTTATAAATACTAAAATACTGGCTAGGGTAATAATCGCTAATAAAAAATAAATATTTGTTTGGTTAACCATTGAATTAGTGCTTAAGCTGTCTAAAGATATATTAAATAAATAATTATTTTTAAATAAAAAAGTAAAATTTAGGATTACTGTGGAATAATAAAAATTAAATAAATTAAATTTAAAATTAATAAACTCTCAATCTTTGATTAAACTTAAATATTTTAGATTCTTTATGTTAGAATTATTTTTGGTTAACCGTAATAATAAATAAGTTAAATATAAAGTAAATAATAAATAATTTAAAGCAAGTGTTGAGAATATAAACAAAAATTAAATTTATACAAAATTAGGGATAAAGTAATTAAAACTTTTATTAAATAATTTATATAAAATTTAAACATGACTTTAGTTTTGGGGGATATGTAATTATCCTATAAAATTAATAAAAAATTTTAATTCCGGCGATTGTGATTAATCAACATAACCGCAAATTACATTTAAGGCAATATAATAAATTATAATTTTTATTAATTTAAACTTAACTTTATTTCTTTTTAATTTTAAATGAAAGAAGTTAATAGTGTTTATTATTATCTAATTAAGTAGAAATTACACGAAATAATTTTATTTATTTTGCTGTCTGTGTTATATTCTTTTGTGACTAAATATTTATTTATTTTTATTTTGTTTTTTATTTAAATTAAAATTTCAATCCACATTACTTATATGATTAACCATGGCGATTATTATAAGAGTGGAGAAATAAAATTTAGATTAAAATAAACAAATTATATGTAAATACTGGAAGAATGTGGCTATTTTATATTAATAAAAAGGTACAAATAATAGTTATATATTAGATGTTATTAATGAAATTGTAAAATTAAAAATATAAGAATAATGTAATTAAATGAACCCCTTAAGATTAAATATAATTATAAATTCCTATAACATAAAACCCCGGGTTTTAATTTATATAACATAAAACCACGTTTTTATTTTGTAGTCCTGTAACTTTTAATAATACTTTAAATTTTAGATGGGTTTTATGATATATTAGGTATTTCTTATATTTTAATCTATTTCTATATAAGTTTGAATTTCTTAAAAGAGATAATTAAATTTATAATTTATTTTTATTTTATGCATATTATTTAATACCCCCTAAATTAGTATAAAAATTTATAAAATTATAATACTAATTTTTTATATTTTAATAAGTAAATATTATGAGTGTACTGGGAAATAAGAATAAATTATTTAAATTTTCATACTTTATTTATTTTTATTTAAATTATTACTAATTTAGAAGTGTACTGGGTAAAACAAATAATAAATATAATTAAATAATTATAATAAGACTCCAGAAAATAGTACATTAAAATTATAATTAAATAATAATAATACTATTAAAATACTTAAATAAATATGTAAATAATTTAAATATTTTAATTAATAAATAATAATAAATATTATAAAATATTATAGGAACTGTAAATTTAAAAAGATATAATTAGATTAAATAAATAAACCCCTAATATTAAAGTAAAATATACAAATTAATTCACATCAAATCCCGGTTTTCAATATTTAATTACCTGGGTTTTAATTGTGTTATAAATTTAAAGCGGGTTTTATGTTACTCTTGGGATTACATTTATTTTTATTACTTTTAATATCTCTTTGAATTTGTTAAAAGAGATAATTATATTCATATTTTATTTATTTTATTTAAATTCTGTACTATACCCCTAAATTAGTATTATATTTACATATTTGAGACTAATTTTGGGGGGGTAAGGTACAAAATATTAATTATAAATAATTAAATTAGATTATATAATATTATATTAAAAGTTGAGAGGTGTAGTGTTAGAAAAATAAAAAAAAAAATAAATAAATAATAAAAATAAAATAAAAAAATAATATCTCAATGATTTTAATCAATAAAATAAATGATTTTTAATCAAATAAAAAAAAAAAATAATATATATTCTTTGGTAATTAAATAAAAATATAATGAAAGGAGTTCAACTTAATCTTTGTACTTTATTAAATGTAAATATATTCAGAAGAAAAAAGTATTAATAAATTTTAAAATAAAATAAATAAAATAAATAATAGGCAATAATAAAATAAAAAATAAAGGCGGACGGGGGAAAAATAAAAATAAAAATAAAAAAACCCCCTATTTTGTCCAAATGTATAGTAATAAAATAAATATAAAATAATTTAAAAACGCCTAAAAATAAGAAAAAATTTAAATTTTATTATATAAACTTACTATAAAAATTAAGTTAAAAAAGGTACGGACACATATAGAGAGTAAAAATCGAGAAACGAAAATAATTTATTATAATTAAATATTTCCCCAGCCCCGCCCTTTTGTGTTTGTTTTGTTTTGTTTTTTATATTTTGTTTAATTTATTCTCTTAATAACGCTTATTATATTTTATATTTTAATTAAAAATATTACTTCCAACACCAACAGTATACATTTTAATATTTATCGAGACAAATTTAAATCATCGGAAGCCTCCCTGTCCTTTTGTATAGTTTCTATTATTTTTCTAGTTTCACTCAACAGTATTTAATTATATTATTTTTATTAAAATTTTATTTTTTATTTTGTTTAAAATCTTCAAATAAGCACCCAGCAAGTTTACATTTAAATTATATAATTAAATTTAACAAATTTATAGTTATATAAACTAATACCTAAATTAATATAACAGAATATTAATTTTCTTTATAAATCTATTAAAACCTATATTTTTATTAATTAAGATTTAATTATAAGATTTATTCATTTGCATAAATATATATACCTTAAATTTAAGGAATTATTAATTTATTCTAAACCACCAAAAAAATATATGTTTGAGATTCGGTAGATTTTTAAAATAAACTTAGGAAAATAAAATAAATTGTATAATTAATATACAGTAAAATGTTTATGAATCTCAATAAAATAAGGATAACTAATATTATCATTAACTTACAATTTTTATATGATAAAAGGGATTATAATTAAATTATATTCTATAATACTAAGAATTACTGTACTTAAATAAATAATATTAAGAAAAAAATAAAGATAATTACTCTTGTAAGGATTTAAATTTTATCTTTAGGATAAAATATTTAGCTTAATATTGCATATTTTTTATTACCTTCTGGACCTGTATAAGCTCTAATTGTTTAAGATGAATCATCAGATCCAATAGATCCCGTTGGACTTATCGGACGTGAATGATCTGGTGTATTAGAAGTATTAATGGTTATGGTTAACCATAACCTAATTAGATGATGAAGGAGCATAAAGGTTTTCATTAATTAATATTCCTTCTAGTCTAACTTAACTGACCTATTCTTTCTTGTCTTACTACATCTAAAATGTTTTAAAAGAAAGTATTAAATAAATAATTAATTAAATATTAGAACTAAAAATTTTCTCTTAGTTTAATGGTTAGAACTACATTCTTCTAAAGTGTTAATTTCGGTTCGAATCCGAGAGAGAAAAATTTTACTATCTTCTTTTCCAAAGGATAAGAAATTTTATAATCTTATTATTTTTTATTATTATATTAACTAATTAGTTAATTGTGAGAAAAATTTAAAACAAAAAATAAGTAATAAAATACAAAAAATAATAATCCTAACAGAAAGTTGTAAATAACAGAAAATGTCTTTAATTAAGAGTGATTAATTATTTTTTATTAATTAATTCTTTTTTAAATTAAAATGTAAACAAAAAAAATAGGTAAGCATATCAAAATTCTTCTTTGAACTGGGTTATAATAAAATTAATAATTAATAAAGAATAAATAAAATTTTAATAAGGGGGTATCTGATAATGGTAATCAATTGTACTTGCACTACAAAAATAATAGTTCGAATCTATTTATCTCCAACAATAAAGTAATATTTTGTTTGTCTATCAAATAAACAATTTTAATAAAATAGAAAAATACTTATTAAAGAATAATAATAAAATACAAGGAATTTATAGTAAATAGATTAAATAAAGATATAAATATTAGGAGTGACTAGGGTAAATTTAATCCTCTTACCAGGGTATAAATACAAGTCTAATAAAACAAAAATAAATTAAAAGATATAAAATATAATAAATTAAAGGGCAATAATTAAATACAAAGTGGTATATAATAAAAAATAACAAATAATAATCTGAGTAAAAAAGGGGGGTATAATAAAATTAGTATTATATTTTATTATATTTTTATACTAATTTAGGGGGTATATACTAATTTATAAATATTATTTATATAAATATTTATTTTATTTAAATTAAATATAGATAATAGAAGAATACTGGGTATTATTAAAATAAAATATAATAATTTAAATAATATAAGATCTAAAGAATGAAGTGTAAGAAGTAATAAATAATATATAAAAGATAAAAGGTAATTACTGGAAATAAAAGATATAATATAACCTTAATAATAATAATAATAATAAAATAGAAATTAGATAATATTATAGGAATTGTATAAAAATAATAAAACAGGAAAAATAACAAAGTAAAACCCGTAATATATAATTGAAAATATAATTTTATAAACCCTAAAAACCCGGTTTTCAATATTTAAGTTACCTAGGTTTTAACTGTTATTTAAAATTAAGCCTCTAAACCAGATAAACTACTTTATATTAAGATTTTATTCAAAATATTATCTAAATAAAAAATATTTAGGAAACGGTATATTTAAAGGGGGAAAATCTATAGGATTATGTATAAGATAAATAAATAAATATAGATATAAATAAAAAGGGATTTGATTGAAATCAGTATTAACAATAGTCTATACCTTATAGGTTTAGGAATAAAAATATATTTTAGTTTTAAACATAGGATAAATAAAATTATATATCACAATAAAATAGTTAAGATTATTATCATTAACTTACAACTTTTATAAATAATTTTATTTACAATTTAATTTTAAACTAAGGGTACAAATCACCACAATAAAAAACTAGAATTATAAATTATTATTAAATTACAACTTTTATATAGAATAAAGGGGACTGGATTGAAATATTAAGTTAAATTTTATTATTTATTTTTATAGAAACAATCTTATCTATGGTAAAACCATAAATAAATTAGGAAAAAATAAAAATATTAGTTTCCCAATTTTAGCAATTAATTAAAATTTAATCTCTAGGAGTAAAAAATATATCCATTTGAGCTTGTTTAATTGAATTTTGGGTTACAGTTTCACCTGAACCATCAGATCCACTTGGAGATGAACTTCTATCTATTAAAGATGAGGTAGAACTATCATTTTCAAGCCCCCAAGGATTATTTAGAATAGGTACTGATTTTGAAGGATCTTGTTTTAGAGATTCTAATCTTTCGTTAAGATTTCCACTTTCTGCTCTACCTCAATCTACAGCGTTATCCAATAGCTCTCTTCCAGTATGAGAAATAGAACCTACAGGATTATCTAGAATAGGCGGTATTGCAGGAGTTTGATTATCTATAATACTAATTGTATGGGGTATTGTGTTATAATTAGGAGCAGGAGGATTAGGATAAATAATATTATTTCCATTTCCGCCTCCACTCCCAGGAACATCCCAATAATATCATATTATAATACCACAAATTAATATGGCAACACTTAAGGTAATTATTATTTCAGTATTAGTTAAAAAAGGTTTTTTAATTACTTCAACAGATTCAGGTTTTATAGGCAAAATTTTAACCTTAGCTTTAGGAATTGACTCTGGTTTTAAATTATTTATTTTAGCTGTATCTTTTCACCAACTTATCCAACTACTATAAAGATTAAGATATTGTATATAAACTCATTGAGGAACATTAAACCTAAAGATATCAAAGCAACTTAAGATCCAACTCACATCAAACCCCGATACAGCATAAATAAATGCATATATCCCTATTTTAAATGGTCACAATATAAATTTTTTAAATAAAATATATTGTTTATATAAAATTAGGGTTGATACAAAAACTACTCAGAATATTTTTTTAGGATTAGTGTTTATTAAATCGTTAGGACTAACTCCTCCTATAGTTGGAGTTGATGAGACTATCCTAAAAAAAATATTATTGGATACTCTATTTAAAATTAAATCTCTTAAGAATAATAACGATTGCATTATAGACAAGGTAAGAAGATGTGCCCTAAAATTACTAGTTATTAGTCTAAAGTTCATTCTAGTTATAAACCTGAACATAAAGTTTCAAGTAATTGTATGGAAAATATAATTAAAAAATCTAGCTATCATTATTGTTATTGTTAAATAATTTTAAAAAACTAATTATTCTATGATAAAATCAATCTATTACACCTAAACTTAAGTTGTTTAATATATTAAAAATGTAGGAAAAATCATACCCTAAATATTTAAGAATATAATAAATTAAAGCTAATTTGAAAGGTATTCACAATATTTTAAACATAAAACTTATAAATCTCCTAATTAAAGCTAATATTATTAATGTTCAAACAAAATTATCTCAATTATTTTCAGGTTCATAGAATTTGTTAGCCATTAATTTGGCATGTATAGTACTTTGGTCTAATTTATTTTTATAATCCAAAGATTATGTACTATCGGATTCTTAAAATAATGAACTAAACAACATAAAAATAGAAGGTATACTAACTAAATTTTTAAATTCTTTTTTATTTAATAAAGCTAGTAGAATAACTCATATTTGATAAGGTTTTAAATAAATAAAAAACCTGTACGTTAAACTAAATAATTTTTTATAGTAGTTATTATTTAATTTAGGAAGAGTGGCTTTAAGTCGCCATCTTAAAACTCTTAGTGTAATATATTTTATCATTATAATTTATTTTTAATTATTTTGTATTATTATTATAAAAATGCGGATTTAAATTAAATTTTTTTAATAGGAATAAACTCTTTTTTAATAAATGATAACATTATTCCAGACATTAGTAAATTGTTTACTAATTTATATTTAAAAAATAATTTAATCCTTGATTGGTTATTTTCTACTGCCCCAATTTATAATTAATATTATTTTTTTAATTAATTATTTGTAGAAATTTTATAACCAATAGGGCATAACTCTTAACTACTTATAAACTCGTAAGTTTATGTAGTATTAAACAAAAAATATTTTTTAATTATAAAAATAAAAAAAAATAAATAAAAAATAAACAATTAATGAATCTACTAATTATATAGAAATATATGGAAAAGGGGTTGAGGTTGATTAATAGTTGCTATAACTTAATATTTTTTCTAGGAAAAATACCAAACCCAGTAGGTAATAAAGATAGAAAATAAATATTTTTATTTATTTATAATTAATAAATTTTATAGAGAAAATAAGAGAATAAAGATAAATAAATAAATAAAAAAATAAAATAAATAAATATTTCTAAGTATGAGAATTCAGATATGTTTTTATTTTGTTTTATTTTGTGCTCTAGCCTTGGTTGACCTACCTTATTATTATTTGTTGTGGGAATTATTGGATATAAAGGATGAACAATAATATTTAATTTAATTGGGAAGGAAATAAATCTAAAGTTGGCATATCATTTAACATTGCTTTGGGGTATTGAGAGTTTAAATCATAATGATAAGCTTTACTTATTTTATTTATAAATACATCAACATTTCCTCCGAAGTAAGAAGATCTAATTTCAGTTTCTAATTCACCTTTAATCATTTTTAAATCTTTAATTAAATTATCCGGAAGATAAGAAGATCTATAAACGGCAAGGGCCAATGAAGAAATAGTTTTATACTTAGTAATATTTAAATTATATTTATTATAAATATTAATATTAAATTTTATTAAAGCTTCAAGTAAACCTTCTACATCAGATCTTAAATAGTTAAGTGCTTCCTTTTTTAAGTCCCAATTATTAATTGTAATACTTTCGTAATCTAAATCCGAAATATTGTTATAATAAATTTTAGATGGTTTATCCCCTACGTAATATAGATTCTCTTTATTTACGAAACTATAAGGGAATTGACCTTTTTGGGTAATACAATCGAAAGATTTTAAAATATTATTCAAACTTTCAGGTATTAGTTGTAAAGAATCTAAAATACTTATTTTTATATTATTATATTTAATAGACAAAGATAAAATAGAATTATCCTTCCAGATAGGTGTAATAAGAATATTTTTATTAGTAATTAATGCCTTTAGAATAAATATTGAATCGAATCTTCCAAGATTATGAGCATAAAAGGTGTAGCCGTTTATTTTAGGATTCATAAAAATACTTAAAAAAAATTAATAACAAATTGTTCGCTGGTTTCTCTTTTGTTTCTATAAAATAAATTTGTTTGGTCCTTAATTGCTCAACCACCAGCGAAAACTTGATGATGGCCTAACCCTAAATTGTCACCGTATGTTTAAAAGTCAATTGTTCCTAATTTATGGTCCAAGTTATTAAAATTTATTTCTACTGGTGGGAATGAAGGGTAGGAATAAGTTGATTCAACATTGATAATAGTATTATTTTTATCGTAATAATATTTATTTTTATTAAATTCTCTAACAAATCCTCCTTCAGTTTTTATATCTAACCAATGGATTAAAGCGTTATTTTGAGGAGACAATTCCTTTTTCTGTAATTCCTTAATAGTTACTTTATTACATAATAAGTTATCAGAATTATAATAAGTCTCAACTGAAGCAAACTTATTATCATTAATTTTATAACCGATTAGATTATTAGTGTTATCGTAAACAGGATCTCCTTAATTATCCATAATAATATCCTTATATAAATATTCTTTACAACCTAAAATTTTATTTGAAATATTTAAATTTACTCGGGAACTTGAGATAGAAGACAATTTTTTTTCCATAACTTCATTGAAAAGATGTGTAAGGTTTTCTCTTTCCGAGTATCTATACAAATAAAATTCATCTACACTTAACCAAGGTCTTCCCATTATATAAAGTTCAAGATCACCTTCTAATAAGCTAT
>WNFL01441114.1_pt1 | contig 10813 bp, 10 predicted proteins | sample 5400361 | NCBI WGS metagenome assembly WNFL01 (sample SAMN13153351, study PRJNA577476) | soil metagenome | isolation source: 40 cm soil on Douglas fir-dominated hillslope | place: USA:California | collected 2013-09-17 | reverse complement strand
CCCCCACCGCCAGTCCTGAGGCGAGACCGCCCGCGATGCCGGAACCGATTCCGCCGCCGCCTGCCGGCGGGGGACCATAGCCCGGCCCGTAGGTGCCCGGCGCGCCAGGCGTGCCGCCTGGACCGGGGCCGGCCGCGGGATATTGAACATAGCTATTGCGCCGCCGAAACACCAGCAGCAGCACGCCGACCACACCGGCCAGAATCAGTACCGTGCCCCAGGGAAATCGGGCCTCAGCCGGAACGGACCGGATGACGGTCGGGCTCATCGCTCCCACCCTAAGTCCAAGCTGCGCTTTCAATTCTTGCACCGAGCGCGGATTGGCAAAAGGCAGACCGGGTTTCAATTGTTCCGCAGTACCGAGCTCCGAACGCGCCAGAGCGGTCTTGCCCTCCTTGGCATACAGTTCGGCTTGCACGTAGTGCGCCTTGGCGCTGGTCGGATGATCGGCCAGAACTTTGCTGATCATCTGCTGAGCTTGATCGAGATGACCGCCGGCCGCCGCCGTGTAGATTTGGTCCATGGTGGGGTCGGCATCCGCAAACGCCGGCGACACCATTGCGACCGCGAACGTCACGGTTGCGGCAAGGGTTGCAGCAGCTAATAGTCTTCGCATAAAAGCCCCCGACAGGTCGAATTGACCCTTGCCAAGTTAGATATGGGCGCTTCCGCGAAGTTCAACGCCCCCTTGGCAGGGCAGTCAGCGCGGGCGGGGGCCCGGCGAAGCCGCGCGGCGGGCGGGGCCGCGCCACACTCAAGACGGCGCGACTGCCTTGTCGCGAACGCCGATGGCGGTGCCGAACACCTGATCCCACACCCGCGTGGTCACGCCGAAGTTTCCGCTTCTCGGCGAGTAGTGATGGCGCATGTGCCAGGCGCGAAGATCATTGAAGTAAGCGGACGAGGATGTGTTCGCGTGATGGTGGATGACATGATGCACGACCCCGTACCACCAGTAGCCGAGCATGACGCCGACGGTGAGACCGTCCGCGACATTGAACCCCAAGCACAACCATGCGGGAACCAAGATCGTGACGCTGAGGACCGCCACGCTGATCCAGGACGGGGTGCCGATGAACGCCAACGGCGAGGCGTGGTGCAGGCCGTGCATGGGCGAGAAGTAGGGCATCCGATGCAAGGCAATCCGGTGCAGGGCATACTCGGCCAGAGTCCAGAAGGTCAACCCCACCAGGGTGGCCCCGAGCCATTCCGCGCCGCTCACCCAAGTCACATGGCCCCAAGTCACATGGCTGAAATTGATCGCCGTCAGCGCGACCAGCACCAAAGGGTACACGACGAAGTCAGAGTAATAGCTCAATTTGCTGAGTTGCATAGTATTGCCCCTCGCTTCGAATTCGATGCGCTATTTGACCACGGATTATGCAGAATGTTAGCGAAAGAGTGAATCACCCCCCTTGGTAGAATTTTCAACGATGCGCGACACCCTGATCATCGTCGGCGCCGGCTTTAGCGGCACGGTGCTGGCCGCCAACCTGCTGCGCCGACCGCCGCCGGAGCCGACGGACATCGTGCTGATCGAGCGCGGCTCGACGATGGGCCGGGGCGTCGCGTATGCCGATCGCGAATTCCCCTATCTTCTCAACGTGCCGGCGGCACGGTTGTCGGCGGACTCGCGCGATCCATTGCAATTTCTGCGCTTCGCGCAACGCCATGTGCCGAATGCCGACGGCGAGGATTTTCTGCCGCGTGCGCTGTATGGCGACTACTTGCAGGACGTGCTGCTGCAGGCTGAGCGGGCGGCGCCCGGGCACACGCGGCTGCTGCGCATTTTCGGCGAGGTTCGGCACGTCACGCGGCGCGGCGGGGACAAGCCGTTCAGCGCGGAATTTGCGGATCGTCCGGCGATCATGGCGGACCGCCTGATTCTGGCGCTGGGGAATCCGCCGCCGCCGCTGCTGCCGTGGGCCGCGGCGGTCCGCGACCATCAAGCGTATCTGCATGATCCGTGGGAGCTGCCGAAGACACTGGCCGCAAAGCATTCGGTCCTGATCGTCGGCAATGGATTGACGATGGCGGATGCCGCCCTGGCGTTGACCCAGGATACGGATCGCGCGCCGGTGCTGCATACGATTTCACGGCGCGGTTTGGTTTCCCTGCCGCAGACCGCGTTTCGTCCGTCCGCGGTGCACGGCGATCGAGAGGCGTTCCTGGCGTGTACGGACTCGCTGCGGCGGCTGTTCGCGATGACTCGCGAATTGGCGCGCGACGTCGAAAATCGCGGGGGCGACTGGCGCGAGGTGGTCACCTTCGTGCGTCACCTGGCGCCGGATCTGTGGCGGCGGCTGCCCCACCCCGAGCGGCGGCGATTCGTGCGGCCCCTGCAGGCGTACTGGGACATACACCGGCACCGCCTGCCGCCGCAAATGGCCGCGCTCATCGCGTCTCTGCGCCGCAGTGGGAAATTGCAGGTGAACGCCGGCCGCATCGATGCGGCGGCCGCGGCGGGCGAGCAGTTGCGGGTGTCGTGGCGTCCCCGCGGCGGCGAATCGACGGCGACGCTGACGGTGGACCTGATCGTCAATGCGACGGGTCCCGATTACGTGCTCGAGCGCTCGGCGGACCCGCTGCTCCGGTCCCTGCGCTCGGCGGGGCTGGTCTCCGGGGATGCGCTGAATCTCGGGCTGCGCACGGCCCGGTTCGGCGCGTGCGTGGACGCGCAGGGTCGCTCGGGCGAACACCTCTACTATCTCGGACCCATGCTGCGCGCGGATCATTGGGAGGCCACGGCCGCGACCGAGTTGCGGGATCACGCGGAGCGGCTCGCGGCGCATCTTGCCGAGCGGCGCGTGTGAGTCTCAGCCTGACGCCAGCCGTTCCAATCCCGTCAGCAAGCGTTGCAACTCGGCGCGGGTGTTGTACATGGAGATGCCGGTGCGGAGCAGCCCGCCGCGCTCGGCGAGACCCAGCACTTGCACCGGACGCGCCGCGTAGAAATCGCCGTCCCAAACGCAAATGCCCTGGTTTCCGAGCGCCGTCGCGGCCGCGGCTGCAGTGATCTTCGCGATGGTGATCGAGACCGTCGGCGCCCGCGCGCGGCCGTCGGCGAAGTCGGGACCCCAGACGCGAACGCCGGGAATGCGGAGCACGGCGTCGTGGTAGAACTTCGCCAACTCGTGTTCATACGCCGAGATGTGCGTCATGGCGTCGACGATGCGCTCGCGCAGCGTCGCGCCCTCGCCCCAGCCCGCGATGTACTCCACCGCCGCGCGCACGCCGTCGATGGCGGCGTGATTCAGGGTGCCGGTTTCGATGCGGTAGGGAGCCGCGGGATCCTGCACGCTCAATCGGTCCGTCGGCAATCGATCGAGCGCGCCGGGCCGCGAATACAGCACGCCCACATGCGGTCCGTAGAATTTATAGCCCGAGCAAAGGAGAAAATCCGCGCCGAGCGCCTGCACGTCGATCGGAAAATGCGGCGCATAGTGTACGGCGTCGATCACCAGCAGCGCGCCCGCTTGCCGGGTGAGACGCCGTGCGAGTGCAAGGTCATTGACCGTTCCCAGCGAATTCGCCGACGCGCCGATGGCAAACAGCTTGGTGCGCGCCGTGATCTTGGCCGCCATGTCGGCCGGATCCAATTCACCGGACTCGAGCAACCGCACTTCGCGCACCACGACGCCGCGCTCCTGCAGACCGAGCCACGGTCCGCGATTCCCCTCGTGGTCGAGTTGGGTGACGAGCACTTCGTCGCCCTTCTCCAAGGTGCGCCCGATGGCCGCGCTCAAATTGAAGCTGAGCGTGGTCATGCTCTGGCCGAACGATATGCATGCGCCGCTTTCCGCGCCGAGAAAGTCGGCGACGACGCTGCGCGCCGCCGCCATGCGCCGGTCCACTTCGCGCGATGGCGCAAAGCTGCCGTGAGTGTTCACATTGCAGGTGGCGTAGACATCCGCAATGGCGTCGATCACGACGCGCGGCACCTGAACGCCCCCCGGTCCGTCGAGGTAGGCGAGATCCGGATTCTTGATCAACGCCGGGAAATCCAGCCGGCTGCGCAGGCAATGCTCTTGGGTGTAGGCCATTACAATAGGTCGTAGGTGAAGTCGTAGCTCGTCGACTTGGCGTCGCGCGGATGCAGCTTCATGCTGCCCTTGGCGCCCGCGTATTTGCCGGTGCCGCCGGTGACGATGAACAACGAATCCCCTTCGTCCATGAACGGGCCTTCGACGGTGATCTGGCCCGCCTTCAAGGTCAAGGTCCAATTGCATTCCCAGCTCTTGCCGACGATGGTGCGCACGCAATAGCCCTGATCGCTGCCGATCTGCGTCTTGTTGGCCGGGTCGAACACGCCGTTGGCGAACACCAGCAGGTCGCCGATCGAATCGCCCTTCGCCCCGAGATCCACGGTGGTCTCGCCCACCGGCCGTTCGACGACTTTGATCTGTTCGGCGGCAAGAGCCGGCAGTGCCAAAAGCGCCGCCGCGAGCGCCGCGATGCGGCCGATTGTGATGTTCATGGTGTCCCCTTTTGACGAGCTAAGTTAGTTATGACGGCTAAATTGGTTGCGGCCAGCCAAGTCGATTGCGACAGCTAAGTTGCCGTTTGTGCGCCGGCGTTCTTTGCAATAATAGCAAGTTGTTCGGTCTTTGCCTTCCGTCTGACCCCAAGGTGCCGCGATGCTGACCCGCGATGTGCTGCCAATGATTCGAGAAGCGGCGAATCGCGTGTATTCGGTGGTGCGCGAAACGCCGTTGGTGCCGTTGCCGCGCCATGCGCTGTTGCCGAATTCCGGCATCGCGTACGCCAAGCTCGAACAGCTGCAAACCACCGGTTCCTTCAAGCTTCGCGGCGCGGCCAACAAGCTCATGAGCTTGAGTCCGCGTGAGGCGGCCGCGGGAGTCATCACGTCGTCCACCGGCAATCATGGCCTCGGAGTCGCGGCCGCCGCTCAATTTCTTGGGATCGACGCCGAAGTGTTCTTGAGCGCGCAGGTCACGCAGGCCAAGCAAGATAAGATCCGCGGCCAGGGTGCGCGAGTGCGCGTCGTCGGAGACGACCCGCTGGCCGCCGAAGTCGCGGCGCGAGAGGCGGCCGCGCAATCCGGGCGCAGCTACGTTTCCCCCTACAACGATCCCTACGTGGTGGCGGGGCAGGGCACGGTCGCCGTGGAATTGCTGCGCCAGCTGCCCGACATGGAGGCCATCTTCGTCGCCACCGGCGGCGGCGGCTTGATCAGCGGCATCGGCACTCTGCTCCACCATATGGCGCCGCGCGCCGAAGTGATCGGCTGCTGGCCGGAAAATTCGGCGGTGTTGTACCGGAGCCTGCAGGCCGGACGGATCATCGAAGCCCCGGAGTCCGCCACTTTGAGCGAGAGCACCGCGGGCGGCGTCGAGGCGGGCTCCATCACCTTCGATCTGTGCCGCGAGGTCATGCACCATGGTGTGTTGGTCACGGAGGATGAGATCTTGAGCGCCATGCGCTGGGGTCATGCCCAAGGTTGGGCAATGGAGGGCGCGGGCGGCGTCGCGTTGGCTGCTTATTTCAAAGAGGCGGCGCGCTATGCGGATCGCAAGGCCGTGGTGCTGATTTGCGGCGGCAATCCGTCGCCGGCGATCCGCGAATTGTTGGGGTGATTACTGGAAATCGGATGCGATCACTTCGATGAGCGTGGGCCCCGCATGGTTCAAGGCGGTGCGAAGCGCCTCGGTGAGCGCGGCGGGGTCATGCACGCGGTAGCTCTCCGCGCCGCAGGCCTTCGCCAATGCGACGAAGTCCGGGTTGCGGGCGATCACACCGAGTTCTGGTATGTGCGCGGCGACCATGTCGTCGCGAATTTGTCCCAACGCAGAGTTGTTCCACACCACGATCGGCAGACTGAGGCTTTCTTCGACCGCGGTCATGAGTTCCAATAGGGTGAATTGCAGCCCGAAGTCGCCCGCGAGCGCGATGACGGCGCGGGCGGGGGTCGAGATCTTGGCGCCGATCGCCGCGGGCAGCGCGAATCCCAAGGTGCCGTAGCCGGAGGGATGGAACCATTGTCCGGGGTTGTCGACCGGATAGGCGTAATTGCCGAAATAGGCGATCTGCGTCATGTCGCTGAATACCACGCCGTCCCACGGAAGCGCGGTCTTGATGGCGCGCAGCGCGCTCCACTGCGCTCGTGCCTTCGAATCCAAGCTGCGCTCGATCTCGGAGTGAAATACCGCGGGTCCGCCTAGGCCTGAACGCCACCCGGTGCCCGCCGCCGCGTCTTGCCCGCGGCTCGCCAACGCTTGATTGATGGCGTGCAAGGCGCCGCACGCGTCGGACCAGAGGCAGACATCGGCGCCGTATTGGTCGGCCAGCTTCACCGGGTCGACGTCGACGCGGATGAGCAGGCCGCCCAGCGGCAGCTTCGTGGTGAAATACATATCGGTTTCGCCCAACTCAGTGCCCACCGCGAGCACCACATCCGCATCGAATATCAAGCGCTGAATGGGAGGATAGGGCAGCGAAGTGCCGAAGTTCGAGGGATGGCTTTCGGGGAGCAACCCCTTGCCCGCCGCCGTCGTCACCAGCGGACAATCCAGGTACTCGACCAGCCGGCGCAGCTCCGCGGCGGCGCGCCGCGCGCCGCCTCCGGCGATGATGAGCGGCCGCGCAGCCTGGCTCAGCAATCGTGCCGCCGCGTCGATTTGCTCGGGGCTCGATTGCGGCAGCAGTGGGGCGTCCTCGAATCGACCGGCCTCCAGGGTCGTGGTCTCGGCCAGGACGTCGAGCGGGATCTCCAAATACGCCGGGCGCGGCCGCCCCGAGCGGAACGAGGCGAGGCAGAGCCGAAGGTGTTCGCGCACATCCTCGGCGCTGTGCGCCGAGCGCGCGATGCCGAACACCCCGGCGGCAAGCGCGGCTTGATCGTACAGCTCGTGCAGCACTCCCCATTGTTTGGTGAAGGACGCGCGAACCGGCGCGGCCGCCACCACCAACAGCGGCACGGAGTCGGAATACGCTTGGGCGACCGCGGTCATGATGTTGGTGAGCCCCGGCCCCGAAATCACGAAGGCGGCCGCGGGCCGTCCGCTCAAGCGCGCGAATCCGTCGGCCGCAAAACCCGCGCCCTGTTCGTGACGGACGAGCACGTGGCGCAGGTTCGCGGAAGTCAGGCCGCGATACAGCTCCAGGTTGTGCACGCCGGGTATGCCGAATACGGTGTCGATGTCATTGGCGGCCAAAAGTTCGACGAGATAAGCGCCGATGTTGCGCGACATTTGAACCTTCGTTGAAATTGAACATTAGTTCATGAAGCGGGTTAGGATTGCGCACCGCCGGCAGGTAGGCAAGAGAAAAGATGCGATATTCACCCCTGGTCAAGCGAATCGCGGGCGACGGCGCGGACGCCTGGCTCATTCACTACGAGGCGCGGACGGCCCAGGAGCGCGGCGAAGACGTCATCTTGCTGAGCGTCGGCGATCCCGATCTCGAAACGCCGGCGCCGGTGCTGGAACGGGCCATCGAGAGATTGCGCGGCGGCGACACTCATTACACGCCGGCGACGGGACGGCAGCACCTGCGCGAGGCGATCGCGGCTTCACATCAAGCGCGCACCGGCCAGCCGGTCGGCGCCGCCAATGTCATCTTTCTCGCCGGGGCACAGAATGCGCTGTTCGTGGCCTCATTGTGTATCGCGGCGCCGGGCGACGAGCTGATCGCACTCGAACCCTTGTACCCGAGTTATCCCGCCACGCTGGAAATATCCGGCGCGCGCATGGTGCGGGTCGCTTCGCCGGCGGCGCGAGGTTTTCGAGTGGACTTGGGCAAGCTCGAGGCGGCGATCACCCCGCGCACCCGGGCGCTGTTTTTCGCGACGCCGAATAATCCGAGCGGCGTCATCTTGAGCGCAGCGGACTTGGCGGTGATCGGCGATCTGGCGCGCCGGCATTCACTGTGGGTGGTGGCGGATGAAGTGTACGCGGGACTGGCTCCGGGCGGCCGAGTGCCGAGCCTCGCCGCTCAATTGCCCGACCAGGTCGTGACCATCAACAGTCTCTCCAAGTCGCATTCCATGCCCGGCTGGCGCGCCGGCTGGCTGGTGGGACCGCCGCAGATGGTGATTCACGCGGAAGCCATGGCGCAGTGCATGCTGTTCGGTCTTCCAGGTTTCGTCCAGGAAGCGGCCGTCACGGCCTTGAGCGTTTCGAATACCGCGGAATCCCGGGTTCGGGATTATTGCGCCGCCCGGCGCGGTCTTCTGCTGGCGGGGCTCGAGGGCATCCGCGGGCTCAAGTGCTGCAGTCCCGACGCCGGCATGTTCATGTTGGTGGATGTGCGCGCCACGGGACTTTCGGGCTACGATTTCATGTGCGGGCTGTATCGGGCCGAGCGCGTGTCGGTGCTCGACGGCGGGGCGTTCGGCAAGGAGACGAGCGGCTTCGTGCGAGTGTGCTTCGCCGCCGACGAAGGACGGCTGCGCGAAGCCATCGTCCGCATCCGGCGCTTCGTCGACACTTTGGTGAGGTAGTTATGGCGGAACAAACGACCGACATGGGGGTGGTGGTGCGCACCGCCGGCGGACCTGAAGCTCTCGAATGGACGCCGCTCACCACGGCCGCGCCGGGGCGCGGCGGCGTCAACTTCATCGACACCTACTTCCGCAGCGGCCTGTACCCCTGGCCGTCGACGCCGCTGATTCCCGGCGCCGAGGCCGCGGGAGTCGTCGCGGAGATCGGCGAAGCAGTGGCGGATTTCAACGTGGGAGATCGCGTCGCGTACACCCTGCCGCTGGGCGCATACCGTACTCAGCGCGTGGTTCCCGCCGAGCGGCTGGTCAAGCTGCCCGACGCCATTGCATTCGACGTGGCCGCGTCGGTCATGCTCAAGGGATTGACGGCGCAATTTCTGCTCACGTCCTGTTATCCGGTCAAGGCGGGCGATACCGTTCTGGTGCACGCGGCCGCCGGCGGGGTTGGGCTGCTGCTCGGGCAGTGGTTGAAGGTACTGGGCGCCACCTCGATCGGCACGGCCGGTTCGCCGGAGAAAGTGGAGATGGCCAAGGCCAATGGCTATTCCCACGTGATCAATTATCGCAGCGAGGATTTCGCCGCCCGCGTCGAGGAGATCACGGGCGGCAAGCGCTGCGACGTGGTTTACGATTCGGTGGGCAAGGATACCTGGCGAGGATCGCTCGAGTGCCTGAGGCTGCGCGGCATGTTCGTGCATTTCGGCCAGTCGTCGGGAATGATCGCGGACTTCAAGTTCTCCGACCTCGCGTCCGGCGGTTCCCTGTTCGCGACGCGGCCCATGCTCTTCGACTACATCAAGAGCCGCGCAGACCTGGCGTCGCGCTCGGTGGACATGTTCGCCCGGTTGGCCTCGGGTGAAATCAAGGCGCACGTGGGTCAGCGCGTGGCGCTGCGCGATGCCGCGGCCGCGCACCGCGACTTGGAGGCCAGGCGCACGATCGGGGCGACCGTGCTGCTCCCCTAGCGGCGCCCGGGCGACAAAGCCCCGGCACCCGGGCGACAAGCCCGCGCTACAAATTCGCGTCGATGAATGCCGCCAGCTGCGACTTGGAGACGGCGCCGATTTTGGTGGCGACCACTTCGCCGTTCTTGAACAGCATCAGGGTCGGAATGCCGCGCACGTGATAGCGCGAGGGCACCGATTGATTCTCATCGACGTTGATCTTGGCTATGTTCAATCGGCCGGCATAACTCTCGGCCGACTCATCCAGCGCCGGCGCAATCATCTTGCACGGACCGCACCATTCGGCCCAATAGTCGACCAGCACCGGGGTCGATGATTCGAGGACTTCGCTGTTGAACGTGGTGTCGGTGACGTGTTTGATCTTGTCGCTCATGAACTTTCCTGGGTTTTCCTGGGTTGGTTAGGAACCTGCACCATATTGTTCGAAAGAGCAGGGTTAAAGTGCGATAATCCGAAATGAGTATTCAATTTACTGAACAATCCTCATGAACAAACTGCAGGCCATGCAAGTGTTCGTCCGGGTGGTGGAAACCGGCGGGATTACGCGCGCCGCCGACAGCCTGCGAATGCCGAAGGCAACTGCTACCACTCTGATCCAACAACTGGAAGCCGAGCTGGGTGTGAAGTTGCTCAACCGAACCACCCGCAGCGTCAGTGTGACCACCGACGGGGCGGCCTATTATCCGCGCTGCGTCGCCATACTGGCGGAGGTCCGGGAGACCGAGGAGTCGCTCGCGCAGCGGCATGGGAGTCCCGAAGGCCGGCTGCGGGTCGAGGTGCCGACACTGATGGCGCGGCTGGTGATCGTGCCGGCGTTGCCGGCTTTTTTCGTACGCTATCCCGACATCGAACTGCAGCTCGGCTGCAGCGAACGTCGCGCGGATCTCATCGAGGAGGGTATCGACTGCGCGGTGTGGAGCGGCGAACTGGAGGACTCCACACTGATTGCGCGCCGCGTGGGCCAGCTCTACTTCGGCACTTGCGCCGCGCCCTCCTATCTTGCGGCGCATGGCGAGCCGCATCATCCGGACGAATTGACCGCGCACCGCTGCATCAATCACTTCTCGCCGCGCACGGGCAAGATCTTCGACTGGGTGTTCGCCAAAAACGGCATGCGCATACAGACGACGCTCCGCGGCCACATCGCTCTCGACGATGAGAACAGCTACGTGGCGGCAGCCGAAGCGGGCCTAGGTATAGCGCAGATTCCCGCCTTCGTGCTCAAGGAGGCGATGGAGCGCGGCAGTCTGGAACTGCTGCTCGGCGATTGGTTCCCCGAGCCCGCGCCGCTCAACGTCGTCTACCCCGAGAATCGGCACCTGTCGAGCAAGACCCGCGTGTTCGTCGACTGGGTCGCCGAACTCTTCGGCGAACATGACGGCATTCA
>WNFL01391991.1_pt1 | contig 10814 bp, 11 predicted proteins | sample 5400361 | NCBI WGS metagenome assembly WNFL01 (sample SAMN13153351, study PRJNA577476) | soil metagenome | isolation source: 40 cm soil on Douglas fir-dominated hillslope | place: USA:California | collected 2013-09-17 | reverse complement strand
CGTTGGCGAGGCCCTTGACGCGTTGGTTGCCGGGCCTGGCGGCGAGAGGCTCGTCGGCATCCGGCACCAGGTCCACGACGAAGCCGACCCGGAATGGCTTTGCCGCGCCGATGTTCGGCGAGGCCTTGCCGCTGTCCAGGAGCGTGGTCTCGTTTACGACTTGCTGGTGCGGGCCCGCGAGCTCCCGGCGGCAATTGAAGCCGTCGCCGACCTGCCTGGCCTGGAGTTCGTGCTCGACCACATCGCCAAACCGCGCATCGCCGATGGGCAAGACCCCGAGTGGCGGAAACGCATGCCCGACCTTGCCTCACTCCCGAACGTCGCCGTGAAGCTGTCCGGAATGGTGACCGAGGCGAACTGGGCTTCCTGGACGCCCGCAGACCTGCAGCCGTTCGTGGCGTCGGTCGTCGACTGGTTCGGGGCCGAGCGGCTGATGTTCGGCTCCGACTGGCCGGTTTGCCTGCTGGCCACGTCATACGCCGGCGCGGTCAAGGGCCTGGAGGAAGCGCTGGGTCCGATGTCCGCCGGCGACCTCGAGCACATCTTCGGCCTGAACGCCGTTCGCGTCTACCGGCTGCGCAGTGGCTGATGCTGACCTGCCGGCCGGTTTGTCGCGTTCATCGCATCTCGCGACGGACGCTTCATTAATGGAAGCGGGTTCATGATGGATGGCGGGATGACAGCGCGGTAGTGCGGGCATCCGCCCCAGTCCAGGCGCTGCGGGAGCTGGCTGCAGTAGTCGGTGACCGGCACTTGATCACCGACGCCCTGGAACCCTTCAGGCATGACGCCACTTTCATGGATGGCGAGCTCATTGCGGCCGTGCTTCCCGGAACCACAGCCGAGGTTTCGGGAGTGATGAAGGTCTGTCACCAGCACCGCATTCCGGTCGTGGCCCGAGGCGGTGGATCCAGCCTGGTCGGAGGCTCCGTACCGCTCGGCGGCGGCGTCGTTCTATCGCTCGAGCGCATGAGCGGCATTGAGATAGACACCCACAACGTATGCGCGGTCGTGGAGGCTGGAGCGATCACAGGCCGCATACAGGAGGAGGCGGCGCTGCACCGCCTGATGTACCCGCCCGACCCGGCGAGCGCGTCGATGTCATCGATCGGAGGCAACGTCGCGTGCAACTCGGGCGGGCCGAGCTGCCTCAAGTACGGTGTCACCGCCGACTACGTGATGGGCATGACGGTCGTGCTTGCCGATGGCCAGGTCTTGAGATTGGGCGGCCGGACGAGGAAGCGCTCCTCAGGCTACCGCCTCGCCCACCTGTTCATTGGCTCCGAGGGAACGTTGGGCATCGTCACCCAGGTAACGCTGAAACTCATCCCGCTGCCGCAACACCGGGCTACCGCAATCGTCAGCTTTCGCACCGCGACCCACGCGGCGGAGGCAGTGGCTCGGCTGATGGGCTCCGGACACCTTCCCGCCGCCCTCGAGCTCATGGACCGGGGCGCGCTGGAATTGGTGGAAGATCTCCTACCGCCCGGTTTGGGCACCGACGCCGGCTGCGTGCTGCTCATCGAACAGGACGGTGCGTCACCGGAGCAAGTTCAGGACGACATCGAGGCCATGGTTGTCGTGGTCGACGGAATCGACAATCGCCTGGCCCAGTCCGGTTCGGAACGGGACAAATTGTGGAACGCGCGCCGAAGCTTCGGCAAGGTCCTGATGGCAATGCGTAAGAACTACTTCGCAGAAGATTTGTCCGTGCCGATCTCGGCGATCCCCGAGATGCTTGCTCGCATCGAACGGCTCGCCGTCGAGACGGGCATGAAGATCCCGGTGGTGGCACACGCAGGCGATGGAAACGTGCACCCGGCCATCATCTTTGACGATCATCAACGAGACTTGGTGGGCCCGGCAGCCGCACGATTGTTCGCGGACGCGGTGGAGCTCGGAGGCTCGATCTCCGGAGAACACGGCCTGGGCTCGTTAAAGCGTGACCACGCCGCCAGGGAGCACAGCGCCCTGGAGTTCGACCTCATGAGGCAGCTGAAGGCTCTGATGGACCCGAAAGGCATTCTGAATCCTCACAAAGTCTTCCCCGAAGAGCCGGCCGACGGAGCCTTCCTCGACCGTCAACCAGGCTGGAGCGCCGGTCAACGGAGCTCCGAAATCGGCGACTAAAACGACAACGTGGACGTCGTAGGCAAGCGGCAGCTACGCGGACTTGACCGGACGGTTTAACACAGGAGGCAACCCGTGTCGCGAATTCGAAGCTTCGACCATGTCGGCATCACGGTCCGGGACCTCGACGCGGCGACGGCGTTCTTCGTCGGGCTGGGTCTAGAGGTTGAGGGCAGGACGTTCTTGGAAGGCGAGTTTGTCGACACCGTCATTGGCATACCGAACTCCCGTTCCGAGATCGTCACGCTGCGGCCGCCCGACGGTGGAACAGGGCTGGAGCTGTCGAGCTTCATTCGGCCCGACCACGAACCGGGATCGCCCAACGCCATGTCGAACGAGCTGGGGCTGCGCAACGTTTGCTTCGTGGTGGATGACCTCCAGGCGGTTGTCGACCGTGTTGCCGTGGACGGCTATGGTCTGGTCGGCGGCATCGGTCAGTACGAGGACATCTGGCGCATGGCATACGTGCGCGGGCCGGAGGGAATCATCGTGGCCCTGGCCCAGCGAATCGACTGACCACGCGCTCGGCCGGAGCTACGATGGGCGATCGATGGGTTCCAGGGTGGTCTCGAGCGGAGTGGTGCATACCGTCCCGGTGGATTTGAGACGGGTCCTGATTGCCAACCCAAAGGTTCTGGCGGCCTGGCAAGACCTCACGCCCCTTGCCCGCAATGAATGGATCTGTTGGGTGCTCTGGCCGAAGAAAGCCGAAACGAGAAGCCAGCACATCCAGCGAGCGCAATCCGAGCTGCTCGAGGGGAAGCGCCGGCCGTGTTGCTGGCTTGGCTGCACCCACCGCAAGGACAAGGAACTCAGCCCCTCGGTCCGCTGGGTGCTGAGCAGCCGCAGCAAAGCGTCGGCATGAGCGACGCATCCGCGACCCAACAGATAGATGACATCGTCCGCAGAATGGCCGGCTGGAGGGGCGAGAGGTTGGGCCAACTGCGGGCTCTGATCAGGGGTGCCGACCCCGGCCTGATCGAAGAGGTGAAGTGGAAGAAGCCTTCCCGCCCCGAGGGGGTGCCCGTCTGGTCGCACGACGGCATCGTCTGCATCGGCGAAGCCCTCAAGAACGCGGTGAGGCTGACGTTTCCAAAAGGTGCCCAGCTGAAGGATCCGAAGGGCCTCTTCAACACGCGTCTGGACAGCAAGTCGGTGCGTGCCATCGATTTCCACGAGGGTGATGCCATCAACGCGTCGGCGTTGAAGGCACTCATTCTCGAAGGTGCCCGCCTGAATCGGAGCTAGGTGCGGGTCTACAGAAAGGTGTCGAAGAACGGTGGCATCATGTTTTCTCAACCATCCCTCGACCGATCAATGGAGTGGCAGGAACGATGAACGCGCCACAGAGCGGGATCTTTGCACTTGGGAACCCGTCTCATGCATACCTCGAGTTCAACCTTCAGCCGGCTGGAGACCCGCGTGCGCTGGTGACCGCGATGGCCGACTTGCGCGAGCCACGAACAACGATCGGCGGCGTCAACCTGGTGTCCGGATTCCGGCCCGAACTGTGGCGTGAACTAGTGCCGGACGGTCTCCCGGATGGCCTCGTTGGCTTCAATGAAGACGTGATCGGGGCTGATCACTATGTGATGCCGGCGACCCAACACGACGCGGTGCTCTGGCTCTCCGGCAGCTCTTATGACGTGATCTTTGACGAGGCGCGACAGGCAATCAACGCTCTTGCAGCGATTGCCACAGTCGCGGATGAGACGTCGAGCTGGCCGTACCGGCGATATCGCGACCTGACGGGATTTGAGGATGGCACCAAGAATCCCAGTCTGCTCGCCGCGCCCGGCGTGGTCCTCATTCCGGAAGGCAAGGCCGGCGCCGGTGGCACGATCCTCCTCCTGCAGCAGTGGGCTCACGATGCGACGGAGTGGGAATCGCTGCCGCAGGAGGCGCAGGAACGAGTGATAGGACGGACGAAGCCAGACAGCGTCGAGCTGGATCCTCAGCCGCCTGACTCGCATGTTGCACGGACCGACCAAGACAAGTTTGGAGAGATCTTTCGGCGGAACATGCCTTACGGGACCGTCACCGCACATGGCACGATGTTCGTGGGCTTCAGCGCCAGTCAGCGCCCCTTGAAGGCAATGCTCGAGAGCATGGCCGGCGTCTCTGACGGCACCCGCGACGCGCTTACCCGATACACGAAGCCCCTCACCGGCGCCTACTACTTCATTCCCTCGACCGACGCAATTCTCCGGTTCGCGCCGATCGGCGCGGCAGGCTAGTTGGCCGCGCCAGCCGGCCCTGAACCAAGGCCTATACGGGCTGCGCTGATGTCCAGACGTCCGTAACCCTCTGCCACGAGGCGGCGCCAGCGCTCGGCGATCGATTCCGCCACTGGAGTGACCTCGACTCCGCCGGCCACCCGGGCAAGATCGAGATCTTTGAGCGCCCACTCCAGCGAGAAGTCAGGTGAATAGTCGCCGCTCTCCATTTTCGCGAGCTTGGTCATCGCGACACCGGATGCCAGCGGGCTTCCTGCGACTGCCTCGCGGAGCGCCGCGTGCGCCACGCCCAGCCAGTCGGCGAGCGCGGCGACCTCGGCCGTGGCCTCTATCTCGAACGCGAGCCAGGTGTTGAGCACCAGCTTCATGCGGCTGCCGGCGCCGGCTTCGCCCAGCCACACCGGGCGTCCAAGAGCCTCGAACACCGGCGCGAGGATTGACCGAGCCCCGGCAGGGCCGGAAGCAAGAATGAGCAGCCGGCCGCTGCGGGCCGGCTCGCGGCTCCCGGAGACTGGCGCGTCGACGAAGGCGACGTCAGAGCGCGCCCGCGCGACCTCAGATCGCAAGGTCTCCGTGGATTCGACCCCTATCGTTCCCATCTGCGCCCAGACGGCGCCGGGCAGGATGGCTTTGAGGACGCCCCGGTCCAACATCACTTCTTTGACCGCGTCACCCGTGGGCAACATGGTCAGGACGATGCTGGCGCGGGCGGCGGCCTGCTCGGGCATCAAGTGGGCGGTCGCTCCGCGTTCGGTCAGAGGCGCTGCCGGGCCTGGAGTGCGATTCCATACGTCGACCGCGAATCCCTGATCGAGCAAGCGCTGTGCGATGCCGGCGCCCATGGTGCCGACACCAAGGAGTGCGACTGTTGGGCGGGGGAGGGTGGTGTTGCTGTCGGCACTCATTGGTTCCTCTCCCGTGCTAGTCGGGCGCGATCAAGTCGAGCTTGTCGCTGTATCACGGTCCCCGTGACTGGGGACGTTCGGTCCAACTTGGAGCAGCTTCACTGCCGACATCGCGACCGCAAAGGTCATGGTGAAAATGCTCACCGTCGCCATCGATTCGGCGATGCTCCTCGTCTGCCAAACCACGCCGGCCGCATCGGCAATTGATGTGTTGCTTCCGCCAACCGCGAATGTAAGAACTGGGGTCAGTCCCATCACCGCGTACATCAAGAGCGCCTGGGCGAAATGAGAACGCGGGAACTTCGTGACCGTCACACCGCCCGGCCGAAATCTAACGAAGAGCGCGAAAAGTTGGAGGAACAGATAGACCGTGAAAAACCAGCCCAGGTAGTTCGTGAGCGGCACCCCGAAATAGCCTCCGCCTTGCTCCCAGATCCACTGGTGCTGGATGGTCGAGGCTCTTGGGTCAAATGTCAGATCCCACATGACCATGACAAAAGCAGAAATGAACGGAACCGCAACAGTCAGGACAGCGCTGGACCCGCGACGCAGTTCTCCAACCAATATGTTGCCGATCACCCAGGCGAAGTAGCCGTTGGCGAAATAGGCCGGGCCAATCAGCAGCGGGACCAGGAAGAGTTTCGGGCCGAGCGCATCGGTGTAGTGGTAGTGACCGAACGGAAAGCCGGTCAGGATGCTGGTGTTTTCAAGGATGTTGCTCACCACCAGGCATATGACGACGAACGCCAAGATGCCGGTCCAGCCATAGCGGACGGCGCCGTGAATGAGTGCAAACGCGACCGAAATCAAAAGCACCACCGCAATCGGGATGCCGAGCCCGAACGCGATGTTTGCAACCAGTGCCACCGCATAGGCCGCGGCGAGAACCCACAGGATCGTCGTGGTCAGCTTGTTCATCTCAGACATGTCTGGCTGCTTCTGACTGAAGATTCTCCTTCGTCCGGGTTCCGCCGGTGATGCTGACGGTGCGACGGCTGGTTTGAGGACTCGTGGCCGCCTGAACCAACCGTGCCGCCACGTCCGCGCGCGCGATCCTGTTCGACAGATTCCATCTGCTTCCCTCGGTGAGCTCGACCACAGATCCGCCGCCCGGTCCGTCGGTCAGCGCGCTCGCGTAGACGATGGTCCAATCCAGGTCGCTGTCGCGCAGCGCCTTCTCCCCGGCGCTCTTGTCTTTGATCATTGAGCCCATCGCGAGACCTGTGAGAAGCCGCGTGACAGGATCCAAGCGATCACGTTCGACCAGAAACGAGGAGAGAACTACGACGCGGCTGACTCCCGCCTTGTGTGCGGCTTCAATGATGGCCCGAGTCGACTCCGAGATCACCGATCCACTTCCGCCCAACGCGCTGATCACGGCATCGGCACCGCCGAAGGCGCGTGAAACAGCTGAAGGATCTGTTGCCTGGCCGGCGATCACACGAAAGTTGGGGTCGCTGAGGGTCAGCTTTTCTGGGGACCGGACCAGCGCAGTTACGGTGTGGCCGGCGGCGAGCGCCTGCTCGACCACGAGACGACCGGTGCCACCGGTGGCTCCGAGGACTACCAGGTTCATGGGATCTGCTCCTTGGCGCGAATGTCTCGAAGTTGAAGCTTCAAGTTGCTAACCTAGAAGAGCTTGAAGCGTCAACCTATTCCCAGGCCGGATTCCCCCCAGCCGCCGCGACCGCTCCGGTGGTTGAACAACCACGAGTGGAGCGCCTGGCTTCATCTGATGGCGACCTTTACCCTGTTGCCGGCGGCGATCGATTCCCAGCTGCAGCGCGAAGCAGGGATGACTCACTTCGAGTTCGGCGTCATGGCTGCTCTGTCCAGGCAATCGGGCCGCCAACTTCAACTCAAAGACCTGGCCGTGATCGCAAACGGTTCGCTTTCGCGGCTCTCCCACGTGATCTCGCGCCTCGAGCGGGAGGGGTGGGTGCGCCGAGTGAGCGGGACCAAGGGCCGCGCGACGAACGCAGAATTGACTGACAAGGGCTACCGGAAGCTGATGCAGGCGGGTCCCATTCACTTCCAGGAGGTTCGAAGGCTCGTCTTCGATGTGCTGACGCCCGATGAGGTCAAAGACCTGAGGCGCGTGACCAGCCGTCTCAACGCCGGTCTGATTCCGGAGACGAATCTGGGACCGCTAGCGCGCAGGACCCGAGCAAGCGCGCTGCGCCAGTCGAGCTAGCGCTGGCGACAGGGCCCACGAGGTGGGATCTTCGGGGATATGTGGGCAGGTCGCATGGGGCGCGGAGCAGCCGCATCCACGCCCCTGCGCCGGAGACAAACGCTTAAGCGGTCAATCGTGGGGTTAGCTGACCGGCACCGCCGCGGTGTAGATATCGAGCTGGTGCAGGGCGCCGTCAGGGTTGTTGCCCGTGCTGTGTTGGAGTTGTCCGACCACGACGGGTGCGCGACGCCGCCGTAGAAGGACAGGCCTGTGTAGTCCCCGTAGTCGATCCCGTTGCCGGAGTCGGCGGCGTTTGACGTACCCGCGCTTATCTGGAGGTTGACGCCGAATGACACGCCCCCGTTGGTGCTAAAGGCACCCCAGAGCTGCGCGTCGTCGTTGGCGATCCCGTCAGTGTCGCCGGAGCCGCCGGTCCCGAGGTCGCGACGCGAGTCGTACCAGACCGCGGCCAGGTTGCCGGTCGTCGGGTCGAGCGAGATCTTGGGTAGGAACTGGCTGCTCACCGTGGAGTCGTCGTTGACGCGAACGCCGAGGCTCCACGTGAGGCCGCCGTCGTCCGAGTAGCGCACGTAGATGTCAGTGTTGTCGCTCTCGTTCTTCTGCTCCTTGGTGTAGATGAGATAGACCCGCCCGTTGTGCGGTCCACCGGTGCGGTCCCAAGCGAGTCCCGGCTCCGCGTCAACGGAACGATCCGGCTGTGGAGGGATGAAGTCGAACCCGCCGACGTGGGTGTCAGTAACGAAGATCCGGTCTCCGAAGTTGGCGGGCCCCAGACCGTCCGGGTCGATGTTGACGAACAGTTTGCCGCCACCCTGGCCGCTCTCGGTCAGCGTACACACCTGCATGATCTGCCCAGCCGGCCCGATCGCAATGTCGCCGTACGTGCAGTTGTTGGTGCCCGGCACTACCTCGCCCACCAAGAACGAGCCGACCTGACCTAAGCCGCTCACCGGCGCGCCCGTCGCGAACATCGGCCCGCCGGCGTTGAAGATCACCCACACCTCGCCATGCGCGGCGGTTATGGTCGGCTGGTCGACGAAGCGGAACAGCCCACGGTTGTCATCGCTCGACTTTGTTGGGGTGCCGCTGGGCGGCGCGACTATATCGCCGACGACGTTGAAGTTGAGACCGCCATCCGTGCTCAGCGCGATTGGGACCGTGTTCTCGACCTGGAACAGGTAGGTCATGAACAGATTGCCGTACTGGTCGAAGGACAGGCTCGGATCGCAGCAGGCGTCGCCGAGATTGTCGTTATTGCCGATCAACTTCGTGGACCAGGTCCTGCCGCCGTCGAAGCTGACGCCTTCGAACATGCCGGCGGTCAGTCCCGCTTCCTTGTGGCCGACGTTGGTCACGACGACGATGTTCTTGGGGTTCGTCGGGTTGACCGCGATCGCCTCCTCGGACTCGTTCAGATGCCGCTGGCTGACGTCGACGTTGGTCGGCGTGGCGCGGACGGTGGCGGTGGCGGTGGCGACCGGCACCATGGCTAAGGCGGCGGCGATCATCAAGAGCCCCTCAGACAGCCTGCGCATGGCGTCCTCCTATCACCTGTGGCCGGTGAGCTTCGAGTCTATTGCGCCATAGGTTCCGGCCGCAAATGCCACATTGAGCTACCACTTCGGGCCGGCGGCGGTTCATGAGGCTGGGTTGAGTCGCCGGATCGTGGACTTCGAGGCACCGTCCCTAAGTCATCGCGGTCGGGCGAGTAAGTCATCCACCTTCAGCCGCCGTGAAAGAAGTAGTCGTCCGTCAGAAGTCAAGAATTGATTGGCCGACCTAACTTGCTTGCATGAGCACTGCAACAACACAAGCAACGGGGGGCGAGATGACGACTCAGAGCAACCTGGAGGAAAACAAGCGGATCGTTCGCGCGTTCATCGAGACGGCGTTCAACAAGCATCAGGCCGATCGAGCGGCGGACTTCATGACGGCCGACATCAAGTGGCACGGCGGCACCCTGGGAACGGTCGAGGGTCGCGACAATTTCGCCGGGCTGATCGGCGCCATCGTCTCTGCCCTACCGGACCTGCGCAATGTGGAGCAGGACATCATCGCGGAACGAGACATTGTGTCTGTGCGCGCGGTGGTCGACGGAACGCACAAGGGGGACCTCCTAGGGATCCCCGCGTCGGGCAAACACGTCAAGTGGGATGCGGTCGATGTGTACCGCGTGGCGGACGGAAAAATCGCCGAGGAGTGGGCTGCGGACGACCTGCTTGCCTTCGTGTACGGGGTTGGCGCGTACACCCCTCCCTGGCTCGCGCAGAAGTCGTAGCGACGAGTTGATTTAGGGGAAAGTTACCCCGCCGTTTACCGTGTCAGGGCCGGCTCGATCGAGTCAAGAGCCCGAGCCAGCTCTGACCGGGAAACGATCCCGAGTTTCGGGAAAACGCGATACAGGTGGGCGCCCACAGTGCGGTGCGATAGGAACAAGCGATCTGCGATCTGACGATTCGAAAGTCCGGACGCCGCCATCTGAGCGATCTGGAGCTCCTGGGGCGAGAGGGGCTGGCCAGGCGCCCGCGCAGTCTCTGGAATCCTTTCGCCCGAAGCCCGCAGCTCCGTACGCGCCTTGTCCGCCCATGGCTGCACCCCGAGGGCATCGAACATGTCCCGTGCTGCCCTCAGGTGCGGCCTCGACTCGGTGATGCGGCGCTGCCTTCGTAACCAGCTGCCGTACGACATCTCCAGGCGGGCGAAGTCGAAGGGCCACTTCGGCTCAGCATTCAGGGCGGTCTCATAAAGCCCTTGCGCGTGCGCATCGTCTGCTAGCAACGGACGTGCGAACCGCAAGCCGATATGAACGAGGGTTGCCGGAGTGCGCTTGCCGAGATCCTCGAGCAGCGCCATCATGCGGCGCGCATCGTCGTTCCGTCCCGCTCGCACCGCGACCTCGATCACGTAGGGCGCGGCCGCCTGTGCCACCACCTCGTGGTATGCGGGTCCGTGAGGATCGAACATGCGCATGAAATGGTCGAAGGCTTCTGAGTGACGTCCGGCGGTGAGGTGTGTGACTGCGCGTGCAAACTCCGCTTTGGCGAGAACGATTGAAAGGCCCAGGGACGCCACAGGTTCGGTCGCCTCGGCGATGAGCAGTTCGGCGGTGCGCTCCTCGCCCTGGAGGCCGGACAAAGCAGCACGTCCCATCTTGCTGATCGCGGTCCAGATCGGCTGTCTGGTCTCGATCGCGAGGCGGTTGGCTTCCTCCATGGAGTGAATCGCGTCCCGGAGTTGGCCGGTGTTGATTCCGGCCCAGGCGCGCACAGCAAGCAGCTGAGCCAGGAGCCCGAGGCGTCCCTGGGCACGCAAGATGGGGGCGGCGCGATCCATGAGCTCGATCGA
>WNFL01299660.1_pt1 | contig 10814 bp, 10 predicted proteins | sample 5400361 | NCBI WGS metagenome assembly WNFL01 (sample SAMN13153351, study PRJNA577476) | soil metagenome | isolation source: 40 cm soil on Douglas fir-dominated hillslope | place: USA:California | collected 2013-09-17 | reverse complement strand
TTTGGAGACGGCGCTCCTCTCCGCTGATTTGGGCGTGAAGCCAACGCGCGAAATTCTCGACGCGATACGCGAAAAGATGGACCGCAACGCGCTTGCCGACGCCACGCAGCTCAAGCACGAAATCAAGTCGCATATCATTCGAATCTTGAAGGCGCCCGTCCGGCCGGACGTGGCGGCCGGGAGCGGCATCGCTACTTCACAGAATGGCAGCGGCACACGCGTGATTTTCATTGTCGGAGTGAACGGCGCGGGCAAGACCACCAGCATCGGTAAACTTGCCAACCGGCTGCGCCAGGAAGGCCGCAGCGTGGTGCTTTGCGCCGCGGATACGTTTCGCGCCGCCGCCGTCGAGCAATTGGAAATCTGGGCACAGCGCAACGGCATCGAGGTCATCAAGCAGAAGTCCGGCGCCGATCCGGCGGCGGTTGTTTATGACGCGGTGGCCGCCGCCAAGGCGCGCTCCTCCGACGTGGTTATCGTGGATACCGCGGGACGTCTGCACACCAAATCAAACCTCATGGCCGAACTCGAAAAAATGAAGCGCACGGCGGCGAAGGTGATTCCCGGCGCGCCGCATGATGTTTTGCTGGTTCTTGACGCCACCACGGGCCAGAACGGTCTTGCTCAAGCGCGCGAATTCACTTCCACGGTTGGCGTCACCGGAATCATTCTCACGAAACTCGATGGCACGGCCAAGGGCGGCATCGTCGTCGCCATCTCGCGCGAACTGGGCTTGCCCATCCGCTTCGTTGGCACCGGCGAGCAGATCAACGACATGGTTCCCTTCGACGCGGAAACCTACGCCAACTCTCTTTTCGACTAAATCGTGGACGCACACGACATCCGTTTCATGCAGCACGCGCTGGCGCTGGCCCGCAAAGGCGCCGGCCTCGCCAGCCCCAATCCCATGGTGGGTTGCGTCATTGTGCGCGAAGGACAGATCGTCGGCGAAGGTTTTCATCAATACGACTGGCGCGATCACGCGGAAATTGTCGCGCTAAGATCTGCCGGCGAGAAGTCGCGCGGCGCGACGCTTTACGTCAATCTCGAGCCCTGCAATCACACCGGGCGCACCGGGCCCTGCACCGAAGCGATTATCGCGGCTGGCATTCAACGCGTCGTCGCAGCGATGGACGATCCCAATCCCGTCAATTCGGGCCGGGGCTTTGAGCGGCTGCGCGCAGCAGGCATCGAAGTTTTCAATGGCGTTTGCGAAGACGAGGCGCGCCGCCTCAACGAGGCCTTCGCGTGCTGGATTCACACGAAGAAGCCATTCGTCACGCTAAAATCGGCATTGACGCTCGATGGGCAACTGGCTCTCCCGCGCTCCGGCAAAAAGGCCGGCAAGAATTCAAGCAAACGCCACGCTTGGATAACGTCAGAAGAATCCCGTGCGGAAGTCCATAGCATGCGGCATGCTTCTGATGCGCTGCTTACAGGAATCGGCACGATTCTCGCTGATGATCCGCTGCTCACCGATCGCAGCGGACTCCCGCGCCGTAGGCGGCTCCTGCGCGTGGTTCTCGATTCGAAGCTGCGCCTTTCGCCAAAATCCCGCATCGTAGAAACCTCGGACGACGATCTCCTGGTCTTCACCACTGTTCCAGTAAATTCCGCGAAGGCGCGCAAGCTGCAAGTCGCTGGAGTAGAAGTGATCCGGGCCGAAACAAGGAGTGGCCGTATCGAACTTTCTTCGGTGCTGGCGGAACTCGGCCGCCGCGAAATCCTCAGTGTCCTCCTGGAGGCCGGCCCGACGATGAACGGCGCGGCGCTTGCCGCGGGCTTCGTCCACAAACTTTTTCTCTTCTACGCGCCGAAGATTTCCGGCGAAAATCGCCTCCCCTTCGCGCTCGCTCCGAAGCTGAGCCTTCCTCACCTGCGCAACATTCGCACGCAGCAGTTCGGCCCGGATTTCGCTATCGAAGCCTACTTGCAGGACGCCGACAAGAATTAGACGCAGCTATACCGCAACGCGAAGGACCGCGGCGCCGGGTATGGCGTCATTCTTCAGCGCATTGAGCGCGCGGTTCGCTTCGCTCAACGGAAAAATCTGCACGCGCGTACGAATCGGAATTTCGGCCGCCACGCGTAGGAAATCTTCTCCGTCCTTCCGCGTATTGTTCGCCACGCTTCGAATCATGCGCTCCTGATAAAGCAAATCGTAGCTGAACGACGGAATCGGGCTCATGTGAATTCCGCCGAGAACGAGCAGGCCGCCTTTTTTCAGCGCCTTCAGTGCAGCCGGAACGATCTCTCCAGCCGGCGCGAAGACGATAGCGGCATCGAGTTTCTTGGGCGGCTCGTCGAGCGTTCCTCCAGCCCACGCCGCGCCCAGCTCCAGAGCCAGTTTCTGATGACGCGCGTCGCGCGTAGACGCAAACACCTCCACGCCCCAGTGCCGTGCCACCTGAATCGCCACGTGCGCCGCCGCGCCGAATCCATAAAAGCCCAACCGTCCGCCCGCCTTAATCCCGGAGAGCCGCAACGACCGGAAGCCAATGATTCCCGCGCACAGCAGCGGCGCGGCTTGCTCATCAGGAAAACCCTTGGGGATCGCATAAACAAAATCTTCGGGCGCGACAATAAATTCGGCGTAGCCGCCATCCACGCTGTAGCCCGTGAACAGCGGGTTATCGCAGAGATTCTCCGCGCCGGACCGGCAATATTCGCACGTTCCGTCCGTTCGATGCAGCCACGCGATGCCCACACGGTCGCCGATCCCAAAGCGCCGCGCGCTCTCACCTTGCTTCTCCACAAGGCCCACAACCTGGTGGCCCGGAATCACCGGGGATTTGCGCGGCGGCAATTCTCCTTCAATCACGTGCAAATCGGTTCTGCACACGCCGCAGGCGCGCACGCGCACCAATACTTCACCGCTTTTCGGCTGCGGCGTCGCGGCATCCGCGTACTCCAGTGGATTCGTCTCAATAGCGGCTGGCGCGCGCAACAGGCATGCTTTCATCATGAGACCTCAGCATTATCTCAGCCCATTCGATGCGCCTAGTCTAGTGCTTTCTACCTTGCGCGCGAAATACGGTACACTCGAATTCGAGAGCCATCGGGATCACCATGTTCACTGGAATCATCGAGCACACCGGCACAATCGAAGCGCTCGTCCTGAACGAGGATGGGGGCCGCGTCACGATTCACGCCCCGTCCGTCGCGCCGTCCCTCGCCGTTTCAAACAGCATTGCCGTGAACGGCTGCTGCCTGACGATTGTCGATCTGCGCCACTCGCGATTCAGCGCCGATCTTTCCGGCGAAACGATTCGCAAGACTTCCTTCGGCGCAAAGACCGGGGCGCTCGCACAAGGCGCACGCGTCAACCTGGAACAGCCACTCACGGCGGGCAAGGAATTTGGCGGCCACTTTGTCCTCGGGCACATAGACACGGCCGGCCGCGTAACACATCTCAGCGCCGAAGGAGAAAACTGGTGGTTTGGCGTGCAAGTTCCCGCACATTTCGCTCGCTACGTCGTGCCAAAAGGCTCGATCACCATTGACGGCATCAGCCTGACTGTCGCCCGCTGGCACGACAACATCGCCGAAGTCGCCGTCATCCCCTATACCTACGAACACACCAACATCCGAGACCGCAAGCCCGGCGACGCGGTCAACCTCGAGGGCGACGTGCTTGGAAAGTACGTGGAGTCTTACTTGCAGCAGCGGAACCTCGCGGCTCCCCCGGATTCGCAACTCACAATCGCACGCCTTCAGGAAGAAGGATTCTGACGCAACGCAAGCCGGCAAGCGGGCTAATCAACGGCCGCCAGCCACCTCTTGAGATGACGCGAGCCGCTTTTCGCGTACCCCGCGGTAATACAACACTAGCCCGAGCCCGACCGCGATCACCGTCCCGCCGACTAATTTGAGGCTAAACACAAACTTGTTCTCCGATTCTCCGGGAGGCACGAAGGAAAGCGCGATTCCGCCGAGGGTAATGAGAAAGCCGAATCCTCCAGCGACCCAGACACCGATTTTCCCGCCGGGGATCAGCACCACGTGCACATTCTCCGCGCGGTCCTTGCGCCCAGCGAGCTTGATCGCGGCCGCGTACATATAGAGAAACGGAATGAAATACAGGATGGTCGCGGCATCCACCAGGTATTGATACGCACCGCTCGTTGTCTCATTGATGTTGCTCAGGAGCAGCACGCCCAGCGAGATTCCCGCTTGCACCAGTATCGCCACATAGGGCGTGCGCCACCGGGAGTGGAGCTTTCCAAACGCCGCGGGCAGGTATCGATCGACCCCCACAATAAATGGCACACGAGAGAGCCCTGCTACCGTGGTTCCCACGCCACCGGCATTTCCAAACGTAACGAGAAACGCGGCAATCATTCCCATCAATCCAATTTTCAGTGTTTCCGAGCCGATTGCCAGCGCTTGATACACGCCGGACTTCGGATCCACCGGTGCTGCCTGCATGATCGACAGGACTGCAAACGTACCTGCGATATACATCGCCGCGATCAGTATCCCCGAGCCCCAGATGGCGCGAGCCAGCGTGCGTTGCGCGTCGCGTATCTCGTCGCTCATCGCGGAAACAAGTTCCAGCCCAGCAAAGGCAAAGAGCATTTGCGGCCAGAAATTCACGGTTTCCCAATTCCAGCGCGGCATCATGTTCGCCCAGGTAAAATGCGTCGCCGAACCGTAGCGCAGCCAAATGGCGCCGCCTGTCCCGACCAGGAGCAGTAGCGGCACGTAGGTCATCGCGCCGCCGGCGTTCTGCAGCCACTTCCCCACGTTCAGCCCCACGATGTTCATGCCCACGGCGACGCACAACAAAAAAAGGGAGCCACCCAGCAAAAAGAGCCTGCTTTGCGCGAGATGTCCCCAAGAACTACCGCCGATATAAGCTCCCATCGCCGCGCTGGCCAGGAGCAAGCCTGGAAAATAAAAGAACGAATAGATCCAGTAGGTCCAACCGGCCACGAACCCGTGAAAGTCACCGAAGGCTTCCTTGGACCACACATAGAGGCCGCCTTCATGAGGAAATCGCGTGGAGAGTTCGGTAATCACGAAGGCCGTGGGAACAAAAAAGAACAGCGCCGCCAGCACCCAGAGGCTGATTGACGAAGTGCCGTTGTGCGCCGCGGCCGCAATCCAGCGCGGACCCAGCACCGTAGCGATGTTGAAGAGCAGGACGTCCCAGAAGCCCATCTCCTTGCGTAGTTGTTTGATTGGATCGGGGGAGCCGTTTGCGGCCTGGCTCACAGAGTCACATCCAGTGCGGGGATCAATTCATCCTGCATGCGGAAATTTCTGAGGAAGGGGTCGTCTGAATTTTCAAATTCGTCCCAGGGTCCGAAGAGAGTTACCCGTCCCTCCTGAAGGAATACGACAACGTCTGCGAGTTTTTTTGCGAGATGCGTATCGTGAGTCACAACGATGGATGTCTTTTGAAATGTTTTCTTCAGCCGCAAAATCAATTCGCCCATGTGCCCGGCCATGATAGGGTCCACCATCGTCGTCGGTTCATCGAAGAGGATCGCTTCCGGATTCTGCGCCAGCGCGCGTCCGATGGCCACAGCGCGCTTCATTCCAGTGGAAAGTTCACTCGGCAATTTGTCCATCACGTTCTCAACTTCCACCATTTTCGCGATTTTCGTGACGTACTCATCGATGTCCTCATCCGTCAGGCCCAGCTGCCCTTCCAGGGGAAATGCAATGTTCTCGCCAACAGTAAGGGAGTCGAAGAGCGCGCCGGATTGAAAAACCATAGTCACCTTGCGCCGCACTTTTTCGAAGTCCGCTTCCGTGAAATTTGTGACGTCCACTCCATCAACGAAAATCCGTCCCGAGTCCGCTTTCAGGAAGCCCATGATGTGTTTCAGCGAAACCGATTTGCCCACGCCGCTGCGCCCCATGATCACGCACGTCTCACCGCGCTTCACTGTGAAGCTGACGTGGTCGAGCACCAGGCGGTCGTCGAAGCTCTTGCACACATCGCGAAACTCGAAGTAATTTACGGGCTTCTCTTCGTTCACTCTCGCTCCGCCTCCAGAATCCCCCGCGCTTCGTCGTAGTCTGCCGCCGTATTCATGTTCCAGAACATTCGCCCCGCGCTATCAAATCGCTTCCAGTCCGCCTCGTCAAGAACTTCCGCGCGGAGCAGTGCGATTCCTGCCGTCACTTTGCGCACGCCGCTTTCGAATTCGGAGCGCAGCTTCGCCGCGGCAGCCGTCTGCCAGCAGGCACACAGCGGCTCGGGACCGGATGTCGAATGCGGAAAAACAACCTGCGCCTTACTTCTGCCCGCGCGTTCACAAAGAAGAGCCAGCCACTCGCGCGTCAGAAACGGCATGTCGCAGCTCAGGATCAGATTCCATTCGGGCCGCGCTGCGGTCCGGGCGGCGTCTTCAAGTGCGGTGATGATTCCACCCAGCGGCCCCTCTCCGGGCCAACGGTCTTCGACCGTTGTCACTCCGAATGCCGCATACTTGTTCGCCGCTGCAACTATTTTTACTTCTTTCGTGACTTGCCGCAGCAACTCGATCATGCGCTTCAGCATCGGCGTTCCGCCGACTTCCACGAGCGCCTTGTCCCGCCCAAATCGCGTGCTCCCGCCGCCCGCCAAAACATATCCAACAACTTCCGTTTCGGTTTTCCCGGCAGTCATCCTTCAACTCTCTGTTTCATTTCTCTTCCTTGCGTTCTCTGCGCTCCTGTGGTCTCTGTGTCAATTTTTATTCTTCTTCCAAGGGTTCTCTGCCTGGCCTGCGGATTCCCAGCTCGCGCAGTTTCTCTTGCAAACTCTGCCGGTGCAATCCGATGGTCGCCGCGGTTCGGGAGACGTTCCAGCGATGCGCGGTCAGTTGCCTGGTCAGGTAGGCCACTTCAAATTTTCGCTTGGCCTCCCGGAAATCCCGTTCGCCGATACCGTTGTCCGGCTCGTCGCCCCGATGCTTCATCGAAACCGTCTCGCCGTGCACCACCTCAGCAGGCAAATCCTCGACACCAATTTCGTTTCCGCGAGAAAGCACGACGCTCCGCTCCAGCGCATTCTTCAACTCCCGCACATTGCCCGGCCAGTCATATTTCTCGATCGCTGCCAATCCTTCCCGCTTCAGCCGCACCGTCCGCCCCAGTCGCGCTCCATGCAACTGCAAAAACGTTGCCGCCAGCAACGGAATATCCTCTTTGTGAGCACGCAACGCCGGCAGCTCAATGGTCACCACGCGCAGCCGGTAAAACAAGTCCTCGCGAAACTTTCCGGCGCGGATCTCCGCGGCCAAATTGCGGTGCGTGGCGCTGATCACCCGCACATCCACCGGAATCGACTGCGTGCCGCCAAGCCGTTCAATGGTGCGATTTTCCAGCACGCGCAACACTTTGGCTTGCGTCACTGGATTCATGTCTCCAATTTCATCCAGGAAAATCGTGCCGCCCGAGGCCAGCTCGAACTTCCCTTTTTTCTGTTGCGCCGCTCCCGTAAACGCCCCGCGTTCGTAACCGAACAATTCCGATTCGATCAGCGTCTCCGGCAGCGCCGCACAATTCACCGCAACATAAGCCTTTCCGGCGCGCGGTGAGCGCGCATGAATCTCCTGCGCCAGCAAATCCTTTCCCGTTCCGCTCTCTCCGAGAATCAACACCGTCGAATCCGTCGCCGCTACGCGGTCGGCCATCTCGAACGCTCGGCGCATCTCCGCCGAGCGCCCGATCATTTGGCCGAATTGTCCTTCGGTCGTCAAACGGCGCCGCAGCGCATCATTCTCTTTTTCCAGCGTGGCCAGCTTCAGCAGATTTGCCACGCGCTGCCGCAACTCCTCGAGTTCGAATCCCTTCACTAAATAATCCGCAGCGCCAACCTGCAGCGCTTGGACGGCCGTTTTCGCCGTGTCCAGCGCCGAAACCATCAGCACCGGCACTTCGCTTCCTTGTTCGCGCATCCAGCGCAAAAACGAAAGCCCGTCCTGCCCCGGCAGCACAACGTCCAGCAGCACCAGGTCCGGCTGCTCGCGCGGAAGCGCTTCTCGCGCCGCTTCCGCCGAGTCTGCCTCCGCGATCCGATACTTCGCCTCCAGCGCGCGACGTAGCCCGTATCTCGCCGCCGGCTCATCGTCCACGATCAGTATGGTATTCATCACGTTGGGTCTCCAAGAGGAAGCCACACCAGGAACCGCGCGCCGCGCCCATTTTTCAACGGACTTTCGAATTCGAGCTTACCGCCTGCATCGGACGCCCGCCGGGCCACAATCGCCAGCCCCAGTCCTGTTCCCTGCGTTTTTGTCGTGAAAAACGGCTGAAGTATTTTTTCTCGCAACTCCGAAGGAACGCCCGGCCCGTCATCTTCCACTGCCAGCAGCCCGTTGCTGTCTTTCCGCGAAACTCCCACCTGCACTTGCCCGCCTCGCGGCGCCGCATCCATTGCATTTACAACCAGGTTCGTCAAAATGTCGTTCAACGCCTCCGTGCTGATAGCCACATGCAATGCGATAACGGCCGGATGAAGCTCCAGCGCAACACCTTTGCGCTCCGCCTCGGGGCGCAGAACACCCACAACCTCCCGCGCGACCTCAGACGCGTTGCATCTCGCTGGCCGTCCATCCCTGAGCACCGCTGGCCGGCTGAATTGCAGTAACTGATTCAATTTCGCGGAAAGACGCCCGATCTCCTCGAGAATCATTTTCGTTTCGCCGCGCATGGACTCCGGCATTTCCGGGTTTTCCAGTTGTACCTGCAAGATCGTCTTCATCGATCCCAGCGGATTCTTCAAGTTGTGCGAGATGCTCGCCGCCATCTGTCCGAGGACCGCCATTCGTTCGCGCTCCGCTAATTCCCTCTCCAGGAGAAGCTTCTCTTCGATCAACCGGCACAAATCCAGCGCCGCCGGCAATTGTTCGCACAAAAACTCCAGCGCCGCCGCGGTTTCCCCCGACAGCATCGCTCCATGCCGCTTGATGCGGAGCGTTCCGAACAGATGTCCGGACGACTTAATGTCAAAGACGTCATCCGAAGGTTGCTGGCCCGCATCCGCGGGATTGCCGCCGTTCATCACCAGCTTTACCTCGGCCAGCTGAAATTGTTCGCTAAGCCACTTCTCGATGAAGCTTTGCAGTTTTTCCAGATTGCCAAGCCGCGCGACTTCCTGAATCGGCGCCATCATGCGCTGCGCGCGATCCATTTCCGAATGCGCAGTCGTGCGAAGGATGGTGCGCATCAGGCGCTGCAACGGCTCGAAGAATGCCACCGGCGCAAACAGCAGGATGGCCGCGGTGGCCTCCGGTGGCAGGTATGGTTCCATCCATTGGCTGATCCTTCGCGCAAAGCTCAAATACAACAACGCCAGGAACGTCGCAAATACGGCATAGATCAGATTCCGCTGCCGCCCGATCTGCAGGAAATTAAACCGCTGCACGTTGCGAATCAGGGCCACCAGAGGCGCCAGCGCAAAGCACGCTACCATTGTCGTAATAATGCCGGCGCTCTGTTCCGTAAATCCTGCCAGCCGGGAGAACCCGAAATGAAGCGCCAGGACCCAGGCGGCCACCCACATCAGGTCAAAATGCAAGGCGCTATGAAATGACTTTTGCTCTTCGTCCGGCGCTGCCTTGGCGAATCGCCACTGCCAGAACGCGGATAGCAGGAGCCCGCAAGCCAGCCAGATCTGAAATCCCTTGCCCAGGGAATTGCCGGGCAGGACAAAATCAAAGCCCGCGCGCAGGCGCAGCGCGGAATAGAGTCGTGGCAGCAAAAGAATAGGAGGAAGATAAGCTACTCCCAACCAAATCGTCTTCGGGATGCCGGCGCGAAGCAGCTCTCGAATCTGCGCATACTCGGCGTGCAGGTGAACCAAAAGGGATGGCAGAGTCCACAAGCCCAGACATAGTATCGTCCAGGCAAACGTTTCAAGTCCCGGCGGAATCGTGGAGTAGTAAAGTTGCGCGTTCAAGGCCAGCAGAGACGCGCCGAAGAAGAAAACGATCGCCAGGCCCAGAAAGAAAAAAATGCGCTCGAAATTCCGCTGCCGCCGGTGACCAAGAATCACGACCATCCAAAAGAACGGCAGCAAGGTTCCCGCCGTCAGCACGATCAGCCGCAGATACAGATAAAAGTGCAAATGGGCTTTGCCTCCGGCGATTCTATGCTTTTGCTGACTGCACGACAATCTCCAAGTGCAAGATTAATCTTGCACCACCTAAACTATTACAAATAAATGCTTTATTCGCAAATAAGTCCAAATGAAACTTGCAGGATCTGTCCGGTAAATGCTTGACATGGCAGGAGTTTCTGCTATATTAGCAGTCGGCTGCGAGGAGTGCTAATTCCCCTTTGCCTTGCAGCCACACTTTAAACCGCAAGTTCACCTATGGAGGTTTTTCAAGATGGCAGTGCAACTAACCCCGCTCCACGACCGTGTCATCGTGAAGCGCATTGAAGAGAAGGAAAGCGTCAAGGGTGGCATCATCATCCCTGACTCCGCAAAAGAAAAGCCCATGGAGGGCGAAATCATCGCCGTTGGCGCTGGCAAGCGCGAGAAGGGCGAATTGATCCCGCTCGACGTCAAGCCCGGCGATCGCGTCCTCTTCGGCAAGTACAGCGGTACCGAAATCAAAATCGAGGACGAGGAGTATCTCATCCTTCGCGAAGAAGAAATTCTGGCGAAGCTGAGCGGCGCAGCGAAAGCGGCCAGGAAGTAATTCCGGTTCCAGTCTGTAGGGGCAGGGCTTGCCCTGCCCGTCGTTGGTACGAGATCAAATGTCAGCAATAGAATATCAGGAGGAATGACCAGTATGGCGAAGCAGATTGTAACAGGTGAGAATTCCCGCCAGGCGATTTTGCGCGGCGTGAATGCCCTCGCCGACGCA
>WNFL01086760.1_pt1 | contig 10814 bp, 9 predicted proteins | sample 5400361 | NCBI WGS metagenome assembly WNFL01 (sample SAMN13153351, study PRJNA577476) | soil metagenome | isolation source: 40 cm soil on Douglas fir-dominated hillslope | place: USA:California | collected 2013-09-17 | reverse complement strand
CCGCCATTCTTTTGGGAGCTATCAAATTCTTTCCCGTCGATGAAGGTGCCCTTATAATTTACTTCAACCGTGTCGGTGTCCTTCGGCTTTTCCCCCGCCCCACTCGTCACGACTTTGTATTGCAAGCCGTCTGGCAACGTGGTTACCTCTTGCTTCTTAGCCATCTCCTGTTCTTGTTTTTGCGCGAGGTTCTGTTGGAAGCCTTGCATCGTTTGAGTGAGTTGCTCTTCGGTCAGGGCAGTCGGCTTTTTGTTGAGGATGTCGAGAATCCCTTGCGTCAGCGCATCCTGGTTGAATTCAACCTGTAAGCGAAGAAGTGTGCGACCGATATCTGTACCAATCGCATAGCTAAGCTTATCCTTATCGTCCTTTAACGCCGAACTTGCAGCTCCGGGGGAACCAGCCGGGGACGGGCTGGGCTTATCGTCCGCGGCATAAGCAGCCGTCGAAACCGCAAAGACCGCAAGAATAATTTGTGTGCGTTTCATAATAGGCATCCAGCGAGCCTCACCGCAAAGGCAATGACCTGCAACCGGATTTTACTTCATATTGCAAGCAAAAAAAGAGCAGCTCAAAGCCGAACAAGCGCGGGTGGGAAGTGCAATCGAACGGAGTTTTGGGCCCTTAATTGCTTTGGTCCATCTGCCGATCTTCGTCGTCCGGCTGCTCTTCGTCCTGATCGCTCTTTTTCTTTTCTTCGTTCTTGGCCTGATCTTTGAACAGGACTCGAAGAAGATCGCCAATCATTGGTGCCGCCTTCGTACCGCCGTGCGCAAATTCACCGGGCGCACCTTCGTAGAGTGCGGCATAAGCATATTGTGGGTTCTCAGCTGGGGCGAAGCCCGCAAACCAGGCCGCCGTCCGTTCTTTACTCTTCGGCCCCCATTGGGCAGTGCCAGTTTTGCCAGCCACCTTTACGCCGTCCACGGCGGCCGAACCGGCCGTTCCGTTCCTGCTATTCACGACTCCGAGCATACCTTGGCGCAATTCTTCCCGAGTTACCGCGCTGAGCTGGAGTACGTCTTTTGGATGCGGGCTGTAGCTGTAGACCACCTCATTGTTGAGCGTTTGCACCTGCCGGACAATATGGGTTTGATATAAGGTGCCTCCATTGGCGATGGTTGCCATTGCTTGGGCCATTTGCAGCGGCGTGATCAAAATGTCCCCTTGCCCAATAGCAAGGTTAGCCAGGTCACCCGATGAGAAATGCCGCTGGTAAGTGGCTTGCATGTAATCGTCCGTCGGAATACGCCCGTCGGCCTCCCCATTCAGCGGGATTCCGGTTCGTTTCCCAAGCCCTAACCGCTGTGCCCAAGTTACCATGTTCGAAGCACCTAACTTCAGACCGAGTTGGTAAAACCAGGTGTTACACGATTGAGTTAACGCATCACGAAAATTCAAATCACCAGCATCGTTTCGCTTCCAATTGTGAAATACCAAGTTGCCGATCGGCAGCGCCGACGGACAATCAAATTCATCATCCGGGCTGATCGTGTGGCTTTCGAAGCCAGCCACACCCATGACCACCTTGAATGTAGAACCGGCCGGATAGGCAGAGCGGTAGGCCCGCGGCAGAAGCGGAATATTTGGATCGCTGCTTAGCTTTTGGAACTTTTGCTCAGAGATGCTCGGCACAAAATCGTTCGGGTCGATCATTGGCCAGGAGGCTAACGCCAAAATTTCGCCCGTATGAGGATCGACGACCACCATCGCTCCCTTCTTGCAACGCTTCTTGAGGATCTGTTCCGCTAATCGTTGAATCTCGGCATCCAAGGTCGTTACGACGTTGTACCCAGGTTGCGGCGGAGACGCAATGCGCTGCCCGGTGAGTTTTCCCTCCTTATCGAATACCAGGTTCAGCTCGCCTGGCTTGCCCCGGAGCTGGTCATCGAAGGTTTGTTCGAGACCTTCGCGACCCTCGTTGTCCGGCCAAAGTAGATCATTATTCTGCAATGCCTTCGTTTGACTGCCGCTGGTCCGCCCGGTGTAACCGACTATATGTCCGGCCAGCGATCCCTGCGGATACATTCGAAGATATATCGAGCGGAGAGTAAGCCCTTCAGGCAGATGATCCTTCATCTTGTCTACTTCGCTCGGCGGCAGGTCCGATGCGATATCGAACGGGATTAGTCCACGGTTGCGATAGTGTTGGATCACCGAGTCAGCCGTATAGTTCAGCGGCCGATGGGTTAGATTTTTAGCCAGGTTCGCTTCCCGGCCGGCGAAGTCGACGATCTGTTGATCGGTAAACTCCAAAGGAGTCGGGAAGACAATGCTCAGATTGTAACTGACCCGAGTTTGCGCGAGAGGCAATCCGTTCCGGTCGGTGATCAGCCCGCGCGGGGCTGGAATGGTCAACAAGTAAGCAGCTGCCTGCCGCTGCGTTTCCCAGCTTGGTTTTATGACCGATGAGGCGCTCGGGCTGGGGGTCGGTTCTTGGGCTGCGGATACGGAAGCAAGGCTTAGGAACAAAGCCAAGCGGGACAGTCGCGGCATCATGGAGCGACTAAGACAACATCAGTCCGGGTTCCATGCAAATTCTTTCAGCGATTCAAAAAACGCAAAATCGTTTCTGCTAATTTGTCGCTGATACCTGCGATACTCGATATTTCTTCGACTGATGCCTTCCGCAATCGCTCGACGGAGCCAAATTTTTTCAGCAGAGCCTGTTTCCGATTTTCGCTAATGCCAGGACAGTCATCGAGAACGCTCTCGGCTATTCGCTTTTTCAGTAAAAGTTGATGGTAGCTGTTCGCAAAACGGTGCGCTTCATCCCGGATTCGCTGAAGCAACCGGAGCGCGCCAGAATCTTCCGGTAGCGAAAGCGGGAGCGGTCGGCCCGGACGGTAGATCTCTTCAAACTCTTTGGCTAGACCGATGATGGGAACGCTGGCCAATCCGAGCCTTTGCAGTTCTCGACAGGCTGAACTGAGTTGACCCTTTCCCCCATCGACGATGATCAAATCCGGTAATCGAACCAGCCGTTCGGGCCGAACCGGTTGTAACCTGGCCATCGCCTCGTCTACCGGCTCCTGATTGAACTCCGCCAATTCAGGAGCGATCTCTCTGCCCTCGAGCAACACTCTGGAGTACCGCCGTCTCACCACTTCCGCCATACTGGCAAAATCGTCCTGACCGGAAACGGTTCGGATTCGGTACCTCCGATAGTTTGCCTTGTCCGGCACACCATTGCGGAAACTGACCATGGAAGCGACGATGTGCGTGGTTGAAATATTAGAAATATCGAAACATTCCATCACCGTCGGCGGACCTGGCAGGAGCAGGGCGTCGGCCAGCACGGCGAGATCGGCGGCGGGATCAATCGCCGAAGGCAGTGATCCGCGAGTGAATCGCCGAGCAGGCCGGGTCGTTCTCCGCAGATCGTCGAGCATGTTGCGAATTTCTGCCGCTCGCTCAAAGTCGAGCTTCTCGGCCGCCTTTTTCATCTCGGCTTCGAGTTGTTTAAGCAAATCATGATTTTGCCCCTCCAGGAACTCACAGGCTTGCGTTACTCGCGCTCGGTATTCATCCAAGGAAACTTTTCGAATGCACGGCGCGGAGCAATTCTTGATGATGTGATCGAGACAACGTCGATAGTCAGTCTCGCCCGGTTCGAACACCCGGCAGGACCGAATTCCAAAACGTTTACGCATCCAGCTGAGAGTGGAACGAAGCGCACCGGCATGCGCAAACGGACCAAAGTAACGACATCCATCCTCTTTCTTTAGTCGCGTCAGTTGGAACCGGGGAATCGGATCGTTGAGATTTACCTTTACCAAAAGAAATCGCTTATCGTCCCGAAAACTGATGTTGTACTTGGGCCGAAATTCTTTGATCAATTTGCCTTCCAGCAAAAGCGCTTCCGGTTCGCTGCGTACCTCGTGAAACTCGAAATTCCAGACGCTGTCGAGCAAGGCTCGCGTCTTGAGATCAGCCGTCATTTTGCGTGAGGGCATAAAATATTGGCTGAGGCGCTTACGTAGATCACGCGCTTTGCCGACATAGATCACCCGCTTCAGCCGATCCTTCATGAGGTATACGCCCGGTTTGTGAGGCACATCCCGGAGTTTGAGATTTACGTCCGGCTTTTCCTGAAGAAAGACCGATTCCATCACTCTCAAAATAACCTGTCCAAGCCCTAAAGTCTAAGCCGACCCAGAATTGAGCCGGCATCGGTGGCGGACTGTCTTGAACCGATCCGGTTTGCACTTCGCCGGTTCGTGCGTTTAAATAAACGCGGTCGAAATGAATTGCCTTCTGTTTCTGTCTCCACCATTTCTCGCTCAGGAAGCGACTCCGAGCCCTGGTGCCACGCAGGAAACAGTCTTGAAGCTACTGCAAGCCGGCGGCTGGGTAATGATCCCGCTGGTTCTGGCGTCGGTTCTGACCCTTGCTCTGATTCTCGCCTGCATGATTAGTCTGCGCCGGAGCAGTGTCGTGACGCACCGGTTTATGGAAACCGCGGAGGCGCTCCTAAGAAAGAAAGATTACCTCGGGCTGATTGCTGTCTCCAATCGCCACTCGAGCGCAATTGCTAGAATCACTTCACGCACCCTCGACTTTGCTACCAAACATCCTTCTGCGCCTCCCTCCGCCATTCGCGATGTGGCCGAGACTGAAGGCGGGCGGGTCGCCAGCAGCCTCAATCAACGCATTATCTATCTTGCAGATATCGCCACGCTCTCTCCCATGTTGGGTCTGCTGGGGACGGTGGTCGGCATCATCAACTCATTTGGCGTTTTGGCCAGCAACACCACTCAGCCGCGACAAATGTTACTGGCCGGGGGCGTCGCCCAAGCGCTTGTGACAACTGCCGCCGGTCTAATCATCGGTATCGCCGCCATGGCGTTCTATTCTCTGTTCCGAGGGAGAGTGTCTTCGATGATTTCCGATTTAGAAGCCGCCACCACTCATATCCTCAACATCATCTCGTCCCAACGCGCTCGCCGGAATGAACCCTCGGGCGTTTTGGAAAATGATGATCTTTGAGTCCGATGAAATTTCGTCGTCAGGCTGAACCGCCTCAAGCTTTCGGTTTCATGATCGCCCCGATGGTCGACATTCTGCTGGTCGTCCTCGTGTTCTTTATCGTTACCTGGAATTTCGCGCTGGCCGAAAACGAACTAGACGTCCGGGTACCAAGCGCAGCGAAAGCGAACGAGCCACAGCCGTACGTCGGACAGGTTGTGATTAATGTGAAATCGGACGGCACTATCGTCGTAAATCGGCAAGCGAAGACCGGAACGGAGCTTTTGGATCAACTGAAGAAGCTTTCTCAGCTCTATCCCGATCAGGCCGTGATCGTCCGTGGAGATGAAGCCGTAGACTACAAACATATCGTCGAGGTGCTGGATATTTGTCGGCAAGCAGATATTTGGAATGTGGCCTTTGCGACGGGAAAGCCCGAGCAATGAAGATTCACGTTCCAGTAGCCGCTGCGATTTTCGTCGCCACCTCGGCGACCTTATTCGCCCAGGAAGTGCGACGCGCAGTTCCAGCTACTCCGACTCCCAACCCGTTCAATGCGCCGCGGGCGTTGCCGGTCAATCCGGCAACTCCCCAGCCAACGTTGAGTCAGCAATCTATTCTAAATCAACGAATTCCAACTCAGCCATCGGCGGAAAGTAAACGCGATTCAACCTCATCGGGAAGCGCGGCTGAGCCCGACAACAACACCAAGAACCGGGTAGCCAACGATGAAATTCGGCTTGCTCCCAATGGCGAGGGAGAGAATGCGGCGGATCCGGCTAAAGCACAGCTCGCCATCGCGGATGGTCTTTACGTGCGGAAATTGTACGACTTGGCCGTCCCCGAATACCCATGTATCGGTTAGCCGATTGCTATTCAAAGTTGGGGCAAGACGCACCCGCAATAAACACTTACCGGATGCTGATTTCGGAAATCGGGACTGGCGAATTCGTCGGGAGCGCCGCGTTTCGACTCGCTTCTCGTGCTTTCGACCAAAAGGAATTCCAAACCGCCGCCCCGCTTTACGCAAAAGCGTATGATAATGCGAAATCGGCGGAGATAAAGATAACGGCTCGTTATTACCAGGGGAAATGCCTGGAGCTGACGAATAAGAGAATCGAAGCCAAAACAGCGTACGAAGAGGTAGCGCGGACCAAGGAAAATAATCCTTATCGTGATGCCGCGCGTCTCTCGGTTGCTTACTTCGCGCTCGAGAGTAACCAGAAGGAACAAGCTTTCAACCTCTTTGAAAGTCTTGGCACCGATGCGGCCAAGCCGGTCGTGAAAGCGGAGGCGATGACTCGAGCTGGAATTCTCGCGGAGGATCTGAAGAAACGGGCTCGGGCGGAACAACTTTTCAAGTCCACGATTGCTCTCAATGCGGAAGGCAAATGGAAGCAGATCGCACAACTCGAATTGATGAAGCTAGAGTACGACAGCGATAAGTTTTCGCAGATTCTTGATTCGTACGCAAAAAACCTCAATGCCTTGGGAGATGATACCAAGCCGGGCGTTTTGTTGATTGTGGCGAATTCTTATCGCCAAATGGGCAAACACCAGAAAGCGCTGGACATCTACAATCAACTTATCCGCCAGTATTCCGCCACTCCGGAAGCGGTCGACGCGCGATATCAGCGATTGCTATCGCTCGATCAATTGCGCGATCCGAGTCTGGCAAAAGAAGTCGACGCTTACCTCGCTACCGGCCCCGCTCGAGACCGCGCGGACAAAGCCAAGTTGCTGAAGGCCCAGGCCCTGGTCCAACAGAACGATTTCGCGTTGGCAGCGAAGCTCTATCTGGAGCTGGTCAACTCTTCATTGCCGGATGCCTACAAAGCGGACTGTTACTACGCAGCCGGCTACGCCTTCAGCCAGATCCAGGACAAGGAACGATCGATCCAAGCTTTTTCCGGGCTGATCGATCATTTTCCAAACTACAAGAACGTCTCCGAGGCGTTATTGAAACGAGCGCTCCTTTACCAGGAAACGAAAAATTATAGCGCGGCGCTGAAAGACTTTTCAGCAATCATTCAGAGTAACGGTAATTCGGAAGAACGAGAAACAGCATTGCTTCAAAAGGCTCTTACCCTGGGGCAACAGGGTGACTACGCGGCGATGAATGATACTTTCCAGCAGTTGCTGAAAGAGTTTCCCAACAGTCCCGGCGCAGCGCAAGCTAACTACTGGATTGGATGGACTGCGTTTGACCAAAAGCGGTATGCCGACGCGGTCGCTCCGTTGATCGATGCGCGAAAACGCAATCCAACCGAATACGACGAAAAAGTCACTCTGCGGCTAATCTTTTGTTATCAGACACTGAACCGGTCTTCCGAGGCCGCTCGAGAGGTCGATAATTTCGTCAAGAACGATCCCAAAAGAATCTCACTGGTGGCCGACGCATGTCGCTGGCTGGGTGGTGTATTCTATGACGCCAAACAGTACGACGGCGCGGCCAAATATCTTGACCTCATCGCAAAGAATCTAGACAAGACCGTCTTTGATAAAATGGTCTGGCTGACGCTGGCCAATTCGCAGAACCAATTACAGAGTTTCGCCGAAGCGGTTTCCGCCGCGCAAAGCTATTTAGAACAGGCCTCTGACCCGGCCGATCGGGCGCGGGGTTTTATCGCCTTATCTTCGGCCCAGCTCGGAACGAAGCAGTTCGACGATGCGACCAAGGCGGCAGAACAAGCATTGAATCTGCAACCAGAAGGTCGCCTCAACGCCGACGCGCGGATGTGCGTCGGCGAGGTCGAATTTGCGCGAGGCAACTACGAGAATGCCGCCAAATCGTATCTCAGCGTCGCCGTTCTGTACGAGGATCCGGAGGTGACTCCCAGAGCTCTGGAGAAGGCCTACCACGCTTTCCAGCAAGCCGGCAACCAAGATCAGGCGAGCAAGACGTTGTCGGAGCTGAAGACACGTTTCCCCAATTATCAAGCGAAGACTCCGGCCGCCGGGTAACCCGCTCATCGATCGATAGGACCGACGCACCAACTCTTGTCCCGGGGCTTAACCGATCTATCTTAATTGGTTGCCCGAAGCAGCCAATATCTCTGAACCATGACTTTTGCCACATTGCTGAAAAATCCTTCTCGCCGCGTAAGTCGAGCTCTGACCGAGTTTTCCCGCCGGCTGGAACCGATTGACGACGCCGGCTTATCCGACATGGCTCAGCAGTCACAGGCGATCAGCCGGCGATTTTTCGGTCGAACAATGCGTTTATTCGCGCCGCTTTATTTTTCGAACGAATGCATCAACAACTGTGCGTACTGTGGATTTTCGCGAGACAATCGTATTCTTCGCGTCACCCTCACGCTCGATCAGGTCGAGCAAGAAGCACGTTACCTAGCCGAACGTGGGTTTCGCAGTCTGCTCCTGGTCTCCGGCGAACATCCCAAGTTTATCCCGAATCGCTACGTGGAGGAAGTTGTTCAACGAGTCAGCCAAGTCGTACCCTCGATCGGACTTGAGATCGCGCCGCTTGAGACAGAGCAAGCCGGTGCCGAAACGCTGGTCGTTTATCAGGAGACTTACGATCGCGACGCATATGCAGCGCTACACACCGCCGGACCGAAACGTGATTTTGATTGGCGCGTCGAGTGCCCCGAACGCGGGTACGACGCTGGTTTTCGGCGTCTCGGCATCGGCGCGTTATTTGGTTTGTCAGATTGGAGGCAGGAAGCGGTCAGATTGGCCGAGCATGTTGAGTATTTGTTGCGCCGATGCTGGCGCGCTCAGATCACAATCGCTCTTCCGCGGTTACGCCCAGCGGCGGGTGGATTCACTCCCAAAGTGAAATTGTCCGATCGGGATCTGATACAGCTTCTTTGCACGTTCCGGATCAGCTTTCCCCAGATCGGCATCGTTTTGAGCACCAGGGAACCCGCAGCACTCCGCGATCTACTCATGAACCTTGGAGTGACCACGATGAGCGCCGGCAGTTGCACCGCGCCCGGTGGTTACACCGGACAAGGGCGAACCTCCCTCCACTACACCGCGCGCGGAAAATTTAGTGAGGCCGAGGCCTGTTCCGGCGGGGCGGAACCTCAGTTCGCTATTGATGATCACCGTACCTCAACCGAAGTAGCGGAAGCCATCTCTCGGATGGGCCTCGAACCAGTTTGGAAGGACTGGGACACGGCAATCGTTAAAGGATGAAAATTCGCATCAACGGCAATTTGAAAGAGATTGGTTCGATTCGGACTGTGGCCGAGCTGCTCGACGTGCTCGGCATACCTCCCAGTTCCGCGCTAATTGAACAAAACGGAAACGTCATCGCACGACCTGATTTTCAGATCACTGCGGTGAATGAGGGAGACGCGATTGAAATCGTCCAAATGGTGGCCGGAGGCTGAGGAAGCGACGATAGCGCCGACATCGCCGGTAACGCCGATAGGGGAGGAACAGCTTGGCAACTCTTTGCTCTACATGAGCTGCCGTCCGCTAATTGTTTGCTGGTTAGCGATTCTCCACCATGAGGCTATCGTCGTTGTCGGCGTTCCCGGCGCTACCGGCGTTACCGGCGATGTCGGCGGTCCAGGACTGCGCTCTTCTCATTGGACTCCGACACCGTGAGCGATCTATCCTTCTTGCTCGACGCACCACTTAAAGTATGCCGCGAATCTCGCCAGAGACGATTGAACAGGTTACGGCCGCCCTGAATATCGTTGACGTAATCGGCAGTTATTTTCCGCTTCGTCGCGCCGGCACCGAATTTCGCGCTCTATGTCCTTTTCATCAGGAAAAGACGCCCTCATTTTATGTCAGCCCGGATAAGCAGACGTTCTACTGTTTTGGCTGCCAACGAGGGGGATCGGTTATCCAGTTTGTTCAAGAGTACGAACATATAGACTTTCCTGAGGCCGTCCGAAGATTGGCGACACGCGCGGGTATTGCGATCCAGCAAGAGGAATTCAGCGCTGAGGAGGAACAGAAGCAGACTCTACGAAAGCGCTTGCTACGCTTACATTTCGAGGCCGCCGACTGGTTTCATCGTAACCTTCTGAGAACGCGAGCCGCTGAGCCGGCCCGCAGTTATCTCAGCCAGCGCGGACTGAATATCGAGACGGCCAAGCATTGGCAAATTGGCTATGCGCCCAATTCGTGGACAGCACTCACCGAGTGGGCACAAAGCAGCGGCTTTTCCCGGGAAGAGCTCATTCTCGGCGGACTGGTAAAGCCCAAAGAGGAAAACAATCCGCGTTCGAGATGCTATGACCGGTTTCGGCATCGCTTGATGTTTCCGATCACAAACGATCTAGGCGAAGTTATTGCCTTCAGCGGCCGGCAGATCGACCCAAATGCAACTGGAGGCAAATACGTTAATTCTCCCGAATCACCGCTTTTTTCGAAAGGAAATATTTTATTCGGCCTTTCCAAATCAAAGCGCGCCATTGCGCAGTCTCGCCAAGCTATCGTGTTAGAGGGACAAATTGATTTAATCACCAGCTTCGAGGCCGGAGTGGAGAACGTGGTTGCACCCCAAGGAACAGCGCTCACCGAACGCCACGCCGTCCTGCTAAAACGTTTCGCGGAAGAAGTTGTGCTGTTCTTCGATGCCGACGCGGCTGGTGAACGGGCGGCAGAGCGAGCGTTGGAGATCCTTTATGGTGCCGGGCTACAAGTCCGAATCGGCGTGCTGCCGGCTGGCGAAGACCCTGATTCGCTGATTCGCAAAGGGGGCGTGGAAACTTTTCGCGTTCTCATTACCGACGCGAAAGACTTTTTTGATTTTGAGATCGAGCGAGGTCTTGGAGGTGCAGGAAGCCAATCGGTTGCTCGCCGCGTGGCTCTCGCTCGGCGTGTCGCGCAATTTGCAGGATTGGTACCGGATCCAGTCGTCC
>WNFL01057441.1_pt2 | contig 10814 bp, 10 predicted proteins | sample 5400361 | NCBI WGS metagenome assembly WNFL01 (sample SAMN13153351, study PRJNA577476) | soil metagenome | isolation source: 40 cm soil on Douglas fir-dominated hillslope | place: USA:California | collected 2013-09-17 | reverse complement strand
GCGGTTACAAAGTGACGGTCTATGACATCATGTTCTTCGGCAATCGGTTCCTGCCGAGGGATAACCCCAACCTGCGCATCATCGACGGCGATATTCGCGACACCGCGAAATTCGCGGCGGCGGTCGCAGGCCATGATGCCGTCGTCAATCTGGCCTGCATCTCGAATGACGCGAGCTTCGAGCTTGACGAGGACCTGTCGACCTCGATCAATCTCAACGCGTTCGAACCATTGGTCAAAGCCGCTAAAAAGGCCGGCGTGAGGCGCTTCGTCTACGCTTCTTCGAGCTCGGTCTATGGGGTCTCCGACAAGCCTGATGTCACCGAGGACCATCCGCTCGTTCCGCTCACGCTCTACAACAAATACAAGGGCATGTGCGAGCCGCTGTTGAAGAAGCACACGGATGCGACCTTCACGGGCGTCGTTTTCCGGCCGGCAACCGTCTGCGGGTACTCGCCGCGGCAACGGCTGGATCTGTCGGTCAACATCCTGACCAATCACGCCGTCAATCTTGGCAAGATTACCGTATTCGGCGGGTCTCAGTTGCGGCCGAACCTGCACATCCAGGACTATTGCGATGCAGTGCAGCTGTTTCTCACCGCGCCCGCCGACAAGATACAGAACGAGATCTTCAACGTCGGCTACCAGAATCTGTCGCTCATGCAGATCGCCGAGCTGGTCCGCCGCGTAGTTGCCGAGGAGATGCCCGAGCGCAAGGCGGTCGATATCGTCACCACTCCAACCGACGATGTGCGGTCCTATCATATCAACTCCGATAAGATAAAACGCGTGCTCGGCTATACACCGCGCCATACGATTGAGGATGCCGTGCGCGAACTGTGCAAGGCCTTTCTCGCGAGGAAGCTGCCGAACAGCATGGAGGACGATCGCTACTACAACGTCCGTCTGTTGAAGAGGCTCAAGGCGGCATGAGTTCCAAACCGGCTGCGGTCGTCACCGGCGGTGCCGGTTTCATCGGCAGCCACATGGTGGACGTGCTGCTGGGCGCGGGCTTTGCGGTTCGCGTGATCGACAATCTTGTCGGCGGCCACCGCAGCAATGTCGATCATCTTCGGGGGCATCCGGATCTCTCCTGCTACTGGCAGGATATCCGTCAGCTCGAGCCGGCTTCACCGATCTTTGCCGGGGCGCAGTATGTTTTCCATTTCGCCGGCATTGGCGACATCGTGCCCTCGATCGAGCACCCGACCGAGTACATGGAGACCAACGTGCAGGGCACCGTGCGCGTCCTGGAGTGCGCGCGTTATGCGGCGATCGACAAGTTCGTCTACGCCGCCTCCTCGTCCTGCTACGGGCTTGCGGCCGTACCGACCGCCGAAGACCATCCCATTGCTCCGCAATATCCGTACGCGCTCTCCAAGTACCAAGGCGAGCAAGCGGCGTTTCATTGGCATCGCGTTTATGGACTGCCGGTGAATTCGGTGTGCATCTTCAACGCGTATGGCCCGCGTGTGCGCACGACAGGGGTTTACGGAGCGGTGTTCGGCGTCTTCTTTCGGCAGAAACTTGCGGGCAGGCCTTACACGGTGGTGGGTGACGGAACCCAGCGCCGCGATTTCGTGTATGTGACCGACGTTGCCGAGGCGTTTCTTGCGGCCGCGCGCACGCCGATCAGCGGCGAGCGCTTCAATGTGGGCGCTGGCAACCCACAATCGGTCAATCGACTGGTCGAGCTTCTCGGGGGCGACGTGGTGTATGTCCCCAAGCGACCGGGCGAGCCTGATTGCACCTTCGCCAACATCTCCAAAATCGCCTCGCAGCTGGGATGGAATCCTACAATCAGCTTCGAGGAGGGCGTGCGCCGGATGCTCGTCGATATCGAACGCTGGCGCGATGCCCCGTTGTGGGATCCCGATCGGATTGCGGAGGCGACCAAAACTTGGTTTCGTTACCTCGGCAAGCAGAGTGCCTGAGAAGAGTCCATGCTCCAATTGCTTGACCGATATCGCCACAAGATCAAATCGGCGCAAGAGTTACGCGAGATAATTGGTCCGCGCCCGCGCGAGAGACGCGTAATTATGTGCCACGGGGTCTTCGACGTCGTGCATCCCGGTCACGTGCGGCATCTGCTGTACGCCAAGAGCAAGGCGGACCTGCTGATCGCCAGCATCACCGCCGACCACCACATCACCAAGGGGACGCACCGGCCGCACGTCCCGCAGGACTTGCGCGCGGTCAATCTCGCGGCCTTCGAGGTGGTCGATTACGTCGTCATCGATAGGAATGCCACGCCGATCGAGAACATCCGTCTCATCCAGCCCGACTATTTCGCGAAGGGATTCGAGTACACGGCAACAGGCATGCCCACAAAGACGGCCGAGGAGGCGGAAGTGGTGCAGGCCTATGGCGGCGAGATCATTTTCACCCCCGGCGACGTGATCTATTCCTCCTCGAATCTGATCGATCTCGCCCCGCCGGCGATCAAGCTGGAAAAGCTTCAAATCCTGATGGAGCGAAACTGCATTACTTTCGACAAGCTTCGGAAAGCGCTCGATGCGATGGAGGGGCAACGCGTCCACGTCGTCGGCGATACGATCGTAGATAGCTATACTCATTGCGCCATGGTCGGCGGCAATACCAAGACGCCCACCATGAGCGTGATGTTCGAGCGCAAGGTCGATTACGTGGGCGGTGCCGGGATCGTGGCAAAGCATCTCGCCGCGGCCGGAGGTCGGGTCACCTTTTCAACCGTGCTTGGGGAGGACAGCTACCGAAATCTCGTCATCGACGATCTCAAAGCTGCCGATATCCAGGTGCACGCAGTGATCGACCGCTCGCGACCGACGGTCAACAAGAACGCCATCGTCGTCGGCGGCTATCGACTCCTGAAGGTGGATACGCTCGACAACCGCTCCATTTCCGACCAAATCCTCGAGGACATCACGCGCTCGCTGCGAAGCGTGCCCACCGATGCGGTGGTTTTCTCGGATTTCCGCCATGGCCTTTTCAATCGCCGCACCATTCCGCAACTAGTGCAGGCGCTGCCGGATGGCTGCTTCCGTGTCGCCGACAGCCAAGTCGCCAGCCGCTGGGGAAACATAACCGACTTCCAGGGCTTCGATCTCATCACCCCCAACGAGCGAGAGGCGCGTTTTGCTCTCGGCGATCAAGATTCCGGGATTCGTCCTCTCGCGTCGAATCTCTATGATGCGTCGCAGTGCAAGCTGCTCATCCTCAAGCTCGGCGAGCGCGGCGTGCTTGCATGCTGCAACGCTGATCATGAATCGCTGGATAGTTTCTTCGTCATCGACAGCTTTGTGGATCGGCTGATCGATGCCGTCGGCGCCGGCGACGCGTTGCTCGCATATGCGACCCTTGCCCTGCTCGCGGTTCGTGACCCCGGCATTGCCACGATCCTCGGGACAATGGCAGCAGCGGTCGAATGCGAATGTGACGGTAATATCCCGGTAACAGCGGACGATTTGCGGTCCAGGATCGACGTCATCGAGCGACAGATGGTCCTCGCTTGAGCGCTTAGCCATGCGGGTGGTGGTCGCCGGGCTCGGGGTTCAGGGGTACAAGCGTCGCCGAATTGCCGGCGCGGACCTGGTCGCAGATGTCGATCCAGTCAACGAAGAAGCTCGCTACCGGTCAATCGTCGATGTTCCACTTGCGGACTACGACGCGGTGCTGGCGTGCGTCCCCGATCAGCCCAAGATCGAGCTTCTCACGTATTGCCTCGAAAACGGCAAGCACGTCTTGGTCGAGAAGCCGCTGTGGGCGAGGCATGAAAGCGACATAGCTCAACTCGAAGCGCTTGCACGCAAGAACGGGGTTGTTTGCTATACAGCCTATAATCACCGGTTCGAGCCGCACTTCGTGCGCATGCGCGACCTGATCGCAATCGGCGAACTCGGGGCGATCTATTCCTGCCGGATGTTTTATGGCAACGGCACGGCGCGGCTCGTGCGCGATTCGGCTTGGCGGGATCGGGGCGCTGGCGTCCTGCCCGATCTCGGCTCGCATCTGCTCGATACTTGCCGCTTCTGGTTCGGAGATATCGAGGACAAGTTTGAATTCGTCGGCGTGCATGGATTTGAAAATCGCGCACCGGATCATGTCGTCATCAACTGCGAACATTCACGTCCCCGCATCGAGCTGGAAATGACGCTTTTGATGTGGCGTAACCATTTTACTTGCGACATCCTCGCTGAGCGCGGCTCGGCGCATATCCAGTCGCTATGCAAATGGGGTCCGTCGGCGTTTACCAAACGCACACGCGTCTTGCCAAGCGGACGGCCGCCGGAGAAGACCGAGACGCTGGTGCAAGATGATCCGACCTGGGCCCTCGAATACGCGCACTTCAAGACGCTTTGCCTCTCCGGCGCGAAGACCGATCTCGCAAACGACATCTGGTTGCACCGCGTCCTACAACGCCTGAGCACGAAAGCGATTGCAGCGAGAGGTGGGGGATGACGTCACCGGTCGTTGGTTTCGCCGGCATGACTCACCTCGGCCTTGTTTCCTCCTCGGCGACGGCGGCACGCGGGTTCGAGCTCGTATGCTTCGATCCTGATCACGCGTTGATCCGCCGTTTGGCCAGGCAGGATATGCCGATACTCGAGCCTGGCCTTAACGAGCTCATTCATGGCAATGGCGCGCGCCAGCGGTTCACGAGCGCGCGCCGCGATCTTGAGGCCTGCGACATCGTCTACGTGGCGCCGGACGTGCCGACGGACGAGGAGGGTAGGAGCGATGTATCCGGATTGACGGCGTTGATCCGCGATGTTTCCGCCGCGATGGATCCCCGTGCCGTCATGGTTGTGCTCTCGCAGGTACCACCGGGTTACACACGCGCGCTTGGCGCTTGGCCGCTCGAGCGCCTTTATTACCAGGTCGAGACGCTGGTTTTCGGCCAGGCGGTCGAGCGCGCCCTCAAACCCGAACGGATCATTGTCGGCTGTTGCGAACCGGTGGCTGCGCTCGAGGCGCGCTTTCGCACCGTGCTCGATGCGTTCGGCTGTCCGATCCTGCCGATGCGCTACGAGAGCGCGGAACTCGCGAAGATATCCATTAATTGCTGCCTCGTGGGCTCGGTGACGGTCGCCAACACGTTAGCGGAGGTGTGCGAAAAAGTCGGTGCCGATTGGAGCGAAATCGTGCCGGCGCTGAAGCTCGACCGGCGCATCGGTGCTTACGCCTATATTGCGCCCGGTCTCGGTATTGCCGGTGGGAATCTTGAACGCGATCTCGCCACCGTCCAGCGGCTGTCCGAAGCGCATGGCACCGAAGCGGGGCTTATGGCCGCGATTGGCCCTTGCGGCAGCTTCACGAACGGATCATATCGCGGATCAACGAGCCGGTCATCGCCATCCTGGGCGTGACGTATAAAGAAAACACTCACTCGATCAAGAACTCGCCTGCAGTGGCGCTGATTATGGAACTTGTGAGCTGCCGGCTGCAGGTTTTCGACCCGGCAGTGCGCGCATCGACCGACTGGCATCCGCGCATGCGCGTGAGCGAAGACGCGCTGGCATGTTGCGAGGGCGCCGACGCCCTTGTCATTATGACGCCCTGGCCGCAGTTTCGCTCGCTCAAGCCCAGCGATATTGCCGCGCGGCTACGCGGGCGCGTTGTGGTCGATCCCTTTTCGATGTTAGACCGTGCGGCCGCGGTTGCAGCCGGACTGGAACATATCGTACTTGGAGCGCCCGTGCCGGTGCACCCCGAATGACGCTGTCCCATGCCTATAGTCATTCCCGCAAACCCGATCGTGTCGTCGTCCTAGGTTCGGGTGGATTCTTAGGCCGCGGTCTCGTTGCAGCCTGCGGGGCGGCCGGCGTCGAGGTCGCGGGGCTCGCCTCGCGCGACATCGATCTCGCGGAGGCCTCAGCCGGCGCGCGGTTGGCCGAACGGCTGCGTCCCACGGATGTGCTCGTGTTTCTGGCGGTGCTCACCCCAGACAAGGGTCGCGACTCCGGCACGTTGATGCGAAATCTCGCCATCGCCCGAGCGGTCTGCGAGGCGACGCGCGCCGTCGCGATCGCGCAGATCGTCTACGAAAGTTCCGATGCGGTCTATTCCTTCGCCACGGCGCTCATCTCGGAGGACACGCCGGCAGTACCCGTGGACCTCTACGGCGCCATGCATCGCACGCGTGAACTGATGCTCGCTGCGGAGGCAAACGCGCCGGTCGCAGTTCTGCGCCTGACCGCAGTCTATGGCGCCGGCGACACCCACAACTCCTACGGACCGAACCGGTTCGTGCGCCAGGCAGTCAAGGACGGGCGCATTCCGCTGTTCGGCAATGGCGAGGAAACGCGCGACCATTTGTACGCGGATGACGCCGTGGACCTCATCCTGAAGGTCGTCTCCTACGGCTCGACCGGTGTGCTCAATCTGGCAACCGGCGCATCCGCGACGTTCCGCGCTGTCGCCGAGATGGTCGCGGCGCATGCAGGGCGGCCGGTCGAGATCGCTCCCTCTCCGCGGCAGAGCCCGGTGACCCATCGCCATTTCGACATTAGCAATCTCCTACGCGCCTTTCCTGGGACGCGTTTGAAGTCGCTAGCTGAGGGTTTGGCAGCGACGCTCGTCGACATGAGAGCCCAAGCCAGTGGCTGAGGTCAATCTGCTCGCAAAATATCCGCGCGCAAAACGCAATCTCACCGCGCGCAAGCAAGGGCAAGCGGGGAACCGGATTATTGCCCGCAGATTCGGGCGCGAATATTTCGATGGGACGCGAGAGCAAGGCTATGGCGGCTATCGCTATGATGGACGCTGGATTCCCGTGGCGCGCGACATTGCCGCGCATTTCCGGCTCGAGCGAGGGGACCGCGTTCTCGACATTGGCTGCGCCAAGGGCTTTCTCATGCGCGATCTGATGGCTGTTGTGCCCGGCTTGGAAGCATGGGGACTGGAAATCTCCGAGTACGCGATCGAGAACTGCCACCCCGAAGTGCGTGGCCACATCGTATGCGCAAGCGCGCAGAAGCTGCCGTTCGCGAGCGGCAGCTTCGATGCGGTGCTCTGCGTCAACGTCGTCCATAATCTTGGCTACGAGGCCTGTGTCGAGGCTGTGCGCGAGATCGAGCGCGTGGCGCCCGGGCGCGGTTATGTGCAGGTCGACGCCTATCGCAACGATGACGAGCGCGATGTCTTTCTTGATTGGGTGCTTACGGCCGAGACGTTCGGCAAGCCTGACATGTGGCATGACCTGTTCAAGCGGGCCGGATACACCGGCGACTATTATTGGACGATTCTAGAGGTTGACCCCGAGTGGACGGTGCGGAGCGCTGAGCTCGGCCGCGAGCATCATCAGGAGCGCGGACGATGAAGAAGAGCTATGCTGTGTTGGGTGGGGGCGGATCTTTTGGGCTTCATACCTCGAAGTACCTGCTCGAACACGCCGATCCCGCCAAAGTCATCGCGGTCGGCCGCAATCTGCCGAAATACGAATGCTTCACATTGGGCATCGGCGATGGCGATCCCCGATATAGCTATCACGCCTATCATGTAAATTACGAACTCGATCTCCTGATGGAGCTCTTCGATCGTGAGAAGCCGCAGATCATCATCAATTTTGCCGCGCAAGGGGAGGGCGCGACGTCGCTCAGGCATTCATGGCGCTATTTCGAAACCAACTGCGTCGCCCTCGCCAAACTGGCCGAGCAGCTCCAGTCGCGCGGTTACCTCGAGCGCTTCATTCAAATAGGCACCTCTGAGCTTTACGGTTCGGTGGAACATGCGGCGCGGGAGGACGAGCCGATCAAGCCGACGAGCCCCTACGCCGCCTCGAAGGCTGCTTTCGACATGCATCTCATTTCGATACACCGCTACTTGAAATTTCCGATGAACATCATTCGGCCGTCGAACGCCTATGGACCCGGCCAGCAGCTTCATCGTGTCGTTCCGAAGGCTGTGCTCTGTGGACTTACCGGACGCAAGCTTCCGCTGCACGGAGGCGGCCGCGCGGAGAAATCCTACATCCACAATCGCGATCTCGCCCGGGCCATTTACCTGGTGGCGGAAAAGGCGCCACTCGGCACCGTCTACAACGCCGGACCGAAGGAGCCGACTTCGATTCGCCGCGTCGTCGAGCTGGTGGCTGAGGCGCTCAAAATGCCGTTCGAGGAGCTTTGCGAGGTGACCGGCGACCGCCAGCATCAGGATTCGCGGTATTGGCTCGATAGCTCCGCCATCAAGCGCGATGTCGGTTGGGAACCGCAGGTCGGCTGGGAGCAAGGCATGCGCGAAATGGTCGAATGGGGCCGCAAATATTTGCCGCAGCTCAAGACGCTGCCGAGCGATTTCGTGATGCGGGCCTGATGCTTGCGAAGGGCGCGCGCGTGTCAAATTCCTCCGGTGCATTTCTCGGGTCCCGGGCCACGCTGCGGCCCGCCCATGCCGTCGCCGCGCTGCTGCAACTTTCGGATGATCGCTACGTGATGCAGCTGCGAGATTCTAATCCGGCTATCTTTTATCCCGACCATTGGGGGTGCTTTGGAGGGGCGGTCGAAGCCGGCGAGCCGCCGGCGCTTGCGTTGGTGCGGGAACTCGAGGAGGAGCTCGCGGTTACTCTGTCTCCTGCGGAGGTGGCGCAATTTACCGAATTCTCCTTTGACTTCGGCTTTGCCGGCGACGGCATCCGGCTGCGAACGTACTATGCGACGGTCTCGTTCTTGGCGAGGGCGCGGGTCTCGCCGCGTTCGAGCCCGAGAGGCTGCTTGCAATGCCCCGCGTGGTCCCGTACGACGCTTTCGCCCTTTGGATGCACCATGCGCGGGGGCGGATTGCATCCGCCAGCCGAGGGGCGCGCGATCCGGCCTAGAGCCCTCCGATTGGGCAGGCGCTGCCAGGATCGTGTTTCGACGCGGTTTTGACGTGGAGTGGTTTTCCTCTTTGCTGAAATGCGAAAGCGGACGATGACCGAATGACGATGATTTCACCTCGCCCGTTGCCGTCGGCCGACCGGCTCGAGCGTAAGGCGACCTCGAGCATGCCGCGCGAGGTGCGCCTCGCACTGTATCGTTCCATGCTGAAGATTAGGCGGGTGGAGGAGCGCATCAAGGCGCTCTATCCGGAAGGCGATATGCGCTGTCCTACTCATTTCAGCATCGGCCAGGAGGCGGTGGCGGTCGGGGTGTGCAGGCACCTGCGCCAGGAAGACCACGTCATCAGCGCGCACCGCTCGCATGCGCATTACATCGGCAAGGGCGGCAGCCTCATGTTCGCGGAACTGTATGGCAAAGTAGACGGGTGCGCGTCGGGCAAGGGCGGCTCGATGCACCTCATCGACCTGTCGGTCAACTTCCTCGGCTGCGTCCCGATTGTCGGGAGCACCATCCCAATCGGCGTCGGTGCGTCCTTCGGCGCGATGCTGCAGGATCGCCCCGCCGTCACGGTCATTTTCTTCGGCGATGCGGCGACCGAGACAGGGGTTTTCCACGAGAGCGTGAATTTCGCGGCGGTTCATCGACTCCCCGTGCTCTTCGTTTGCGAGAACAATCTCTATTCGGTGAATACGCCGCTTGCCGCGCGCCAGCCGCCGACCCGCACCATTGCTGAACTGGTGCGCGGCCACGGCATCCGGACCTCTCAGCATGACGGTCAATTGGTTGAGACGGTCGATGCGGCCGCCGCAGATACAATCGCTCATCTTCGCAACAAGGGTGGCCCGGCGCTTCTGGAATTCATGACCTATCGGTGGCTTGAACATTGCGGTCCACTCGGCGATCTTCATCTCGGCTATCGCGCCCAGGAGGAGTTTGACTCATGGGTGGCGCGATGTCCCATCCGTCTACACCGCAAGTTGCTCGAAGACGACGATCTGATCGATGAGGCCGCGCATATTGCCATGGATGCCGAGATTGCCGCGGAAATCGACGACGCGGTTACCTTTGCGCAGAAGAGTCCGTTTCCGCAGCGCGCAGAACTCAACCGGCATATATTTGCCTGAGCGGTCGCGTTCATGACCAACCGGCAGCTCAAATTCGCGGAAGCCATCAACGAAGCGATCGACGTCTGCCTCGAGCGCGACCGCAGCACCTATCTGATGGGCCTTGGCGTTCCCGACCCGATCGGCGTGTTCGGTACGACAAAGGGCCTGCAGGAAAAGCACGGCAGGAAACGTGTATTCGACATGCCCGTGGCGGAGAGCGCCATGACCGGCGTGGCGCTCGGTTCGTGTCTAGTGGGAATGCGCCCCATCATGACCCACATGCGGCTCGAATTCGCAATGACCGCGATGGATCAAATCTGCAATCAGGCCGCGAAGTGGCATTACATGTTTGGCGGCCAATCGAAGGTGCCGATGACGCTGCGCATGATCATCGGCCGCGGTTGGGGTCAAGGTCCGCAGCACTCGCAAAGTCTGCATGCTTGGTTTGCGCACATTCCGGGCCTCAAGGTCGTCATGCCATCGACCCCGCACGATGCCAAAGGGCTGCTCATCGCCAGCATCGAAGATGACAATCCGGTCGTGTTCTTCGAGCATCGCTGGTTGCACAACATTCATGGGCCCGTTCCCGAAGGCCACTACACTGTGCCGCTTGGCGAACCGCGAATAGTCACCGAAGGCGCGGACGTGACGATTGTTTCCGCCTCCTATGCGACTCTCGATGCGATCAAAGCAGCGCGAACGCTCGAGCGGGACGGAATCAGTCCCGAGGTCATCGATTTGCGAACTCTTGTCCCCCGCAACGATGCGATCGTCCTTGACTCGGTCCGCAAAACCGGCCGGCTGGTCGTGGTGGATCAAGGAACTTTGACGGCTGGTTTTGCAGGGGAGATCGTCGCGCGGGTGACGGAGGAGGCGTTCGACGCACTCAAGGCGGCACCGATCCGTTTGACGCT
>WNFL01170272.1_pt1 | contig 10815 bp, 9 predicted proteins | sample 5400361 | NCBI WGS metagenome assembly WNFL01 (sample SAMN13153351, study PRJNA577476) | soil metagenome | isolation source: 40 cm soil on Douglas fir-dominated hillslope | place: USA:California | collected 2013-09-17 | reverse complement strand
CTATGTTCATCTTCCAATCACGTTTTTTCGCCTCTGCCACGGCCGCGGAAATAACCGCCTGGGCCCGGCCTAGTGATATCGGTGGGCCATACGGAGTGTCGAAAGGAATTTTGTCGGGCACAAAATCGAGAGGATTTGTTTCCTTGGGCTGCAGTGCTCGACTCGCACTAACGGCGCTTCCTAATTTATCATTTGACATAGGTCCCTCCTTCAATGGTCGCAGTACAGATCGCTCGATCGACAATGGATCGCAACTCGCTGTGGCTGCCTCCGCTCCACGTCGTGTTGGACCTTCGCGGCCAAGGCGGCGAAGTCGCCTTGGCCGCCGTCATCGATAACAACGACGAACCAATGTGATCGTCAACTCAAGCAGAAGCGTGAGCGGCTCTCTCCCCGAGTAGCTTCATAAGCGCTTGAGCCGCAGACGTCGATGACGCGGGGTTCTGGCCAGTGATGAGACGGCCATCAACGATGGAGAAAGGCTGCCAGTTCGCCATCTTCTCGAAAATAGCGCCGAGCCGCAGCAATTCATCTTCGACCAGGAACGGCACAACGTTCGTGAGCTGCATCTCCTCTTCCTCGCCGTTCGTGAAACCGGTGACGTGTTTTCCTTTCACCAGCGGAGCGCCCTGGTAAGTAACGTGGCGCAGCACCCCGGGCGAATGGCACACCAATGCGATTGGCTTGCCGGAGTTGTAAAAGGCCTCCAGAAGAGCGATCGACGTAGGGCTCTCCGCGAGATCCCACATCGGGCCGTGCCCACCGGGATAGAAAACGGTGTCGAAGTCTTCCGCCTTCACGCCCGCAAGTTTGACCGTGTTCGCGAGAGCCTTTTGCGCCGCAGGGTCTTGCTTAAACCGCGCCATGGCTACCGTCTGATTTTCTGGTACATCGCTCTTCGGATCGAGCGGTGGCTGCCCGCCTTTCGGTGAGGCGAGGGTCAGCTGTACCCCGGCATCGCGGAAAACAAAGTAAGGAGCTGCGAATTCTTCAAGCCAGAAGCCGGTTTTAAGCCCAGTGTTGCCAAGTGTGTCGTGCGATGTGAGCACCATCACTATTTTCATGTTCCTTCTCCTTTGTTCTTCGTTATGCACGTCCGATTGCATTGGACGACATGGCGCGATGAGAACAGAAGTGTCGGAGGCGCACAATTGGACGAACGTATCGCCGATACTTTGGTACCGGTCGGCATCGCCGGCCGACTTGCTAATAGCGATCAGACTTCGAACAGTCATCGGGTTATCGATCGCGGTTTGTAGATCGAGCGCCGAATGTCGTCACTTAGAATGGGAGGTTGGTTTTCAGGCGGCAGCCTGCTGTGCAATTGGCTGAACTTCCCGCAGGAGACCGGTATCCACGTCGAAAATAGGGCTTCCCACAGGGACATCCTTTGCGCGGGGTACTTAATGTCGGGGCAGGCGCGGTTCAACGCTTCTGGTATGGGTGGAAGATGTAGTCCTTCGCCTTCACGGCCACATGGCACGAGTGTCCGCAGTCGGAGGGGCTCTTAGCATCGGCCGTGAACTTGTCCGATGCGGCTTCGTAGTTGAACACCGCGTATCCCCATCCGCCGGTTTTCGGGAATCTCTTGCTGTCCTTTTCCATGACGAATGCCTGGCTAAAGACGTCTGGAACATCCACGACGAAGGGGGCCTCCGTGCTCTTCTTCGGTTTCCACTGGAGCTTCACGATCATGGAGCCCTCAGGGAAAGGCTGGCCGTTGCCAGGAATGCCGGCTTTGTACGCATTGATCATGGTCGGATTGGCGACGATCACCTTCAGCACCTCGTCGGTGCGGGCGGAAGAGACCGCCGACCAGTCCTCGTATCCCCTGAAGTCGGAGANCGCGATTCCGCTCGGCGATTTCAGCGAGTACTTGTCCTGCGCGTAAACGGCCGTGGCGACGAGGACGGCGAGCACTGCCACGGCTGTCGCAACGATGGTAAAGCCGGGGATATGTTCCACGGCGGTGTGTGTTTCTATCTTCTGTTCTCGTTGTTCTTGCGCCACAGATTTCGTCACAAGTTCAGACATGGTGTGTTCTCCTTCACAAAAAAACTTTCTAAGCCCGATCAACGTGCATCTCGAACAACTGCGATTAAGCCAGACGTGAGGGGAGTAAATCAATTAGACGATGGTATCGGTTATATTTTTGTGCGGGCGGTCCTCGAAAAACCTTGTAAGAGGCGGACCCGACGCGACGTTGGAAACGCCGACTAAGCCCCAAGGAGATCATTTGCGTCGAGGTCCCTGCGTAATGTCGCCGCTCTTGATTGCGCGCCTCACCAGGGAGCGAATCGCTTCATGCGCTGACCCTGGAAGCTTCGAACGTCCTCTTGTTTATCGCTTCCCAAATTAACTGCGGTTGTTGAACCACTTGAGGGCGACTTCAGTATATTGGCCGACCTCCATTAGGTAGCCGTCGGGATCTCGCATGTAGCAGCGCCATTCCCAGCCGTGATTGTCTAATGGCTCGGTAAGAAAGAACGCTCCTTTGTCGCCCCATTGTTTGTAGCAGGCCCAGATATCGGCGACACGCAAATTAAGGAAGCTATTTACTCTGTTCAGATCCGACGGTGTTTCAAGAAGGACCTCCGGCTTGTCGGGAGTCGGGCCACCGCCGGAATTGAGAATGATCCACGTATTAGCCAGCTTGATGTAGCAGGGATTGTCTGGCTTGATCACTTTCCCGCCAAGAATTCGGACATAGAAGTCCTTCGATTTGTCCTGGTCGCTCACGGTGAAGAAGTGAGCTGCGAAGAAGCCTTCGTGTGCAATCGGCGCGTCAGGTAGATTCATGCGCTGCCTCCTGTTGTCGATAAATTAGGATGCTGCGGGAAACATCTACGGTCTAAAGGAAGCGTTTCATTAGCTGGGTAACATGTAACGGGCAGCTAGTGTAGGAGCGATTCCCAGTTGGCTGGCACCCTTCCTGCGGGTCCAGGCGCGGGCTGATTTTTTGGATGCGAATGCGGCGGAAGCAACTCCACACCCTTGATCATCTCCTGCTTCTCGTAATCGAAGAACCAATCCTCACCCGGCTCGAAGCTGGTTATGATCGGATGCCCTGTTGCCGCCGCATGCTTTGATGCATGCTGACTCGGAGAACTGTCACAGCATCCGATGTGCCCACACTCCGCGCACCGGCGGAGATGAAACCACCAACCTTTCCGTGACGCCACGCATTCCACACATCCGTCGCCACTCGGCTTCGAAGCGGGGTTGATTCCGCGCAGACCCGTTTTCACTTCCAATTTTCCTTTCGTGTCCTCAGTTCGCAAAATAATGTCAAGCCACTAGCAAGACCTTCCCGATACCACCCTCCTCCGCGGCGGCTTGAGCTTCGGCCGCCTTGCCGAGTGGCAGCTTGCGGCTGATCGGGATCACCAGTTTGCCATCTCGGACGGCCTCGGCCATGAACCGCAGAGTTTTCGCATCAGGTGTCGCGGACACCGGTACCACCTTTACGGTTGGGTACTTCTCGGCATTCCGTGGCGCTCCGAGAACCGATGCAAACACTCCTCCCGGCTTGACCTTAGCGATCAGTTTTTCAGCAGTCTTGCCGTTGACCGTATCACCTACGACATCGAGCATCGGAAGACCCGCAATCGCATCGTCGTCATCGGTTGCGACCAACTGATCTGCGCCGATGGTCTTCGCTTCATCCATCTGGCTCTTCAGCACCCCTGCAATCACGACTGCTCCCCGTTGCTTCGCAGTGAATACCGCCGACCGCCCGACATTTCCAGCAGCACCTACGACGAGAACCGTCTGGCCCGCTTTGATCCCGGTAGCGGAAATGAGCTGGTTGCCAGTCGTCGTCACCAGCGGCAGCGCCGCCGCATGGATCAAATCGAGTCCCTTCGGAACTTTCGCCAGAATCGCGGCTTTCACAACGCAAAGCTCCGCGTATGTGTCCGCCGCCATTGCAAACACCTGCTCGCCTCGGGAAAAGCCTTCCACTCCGGGCCCAACCGTGACGACAGTCCCCGCAATGTCCACTCCCATCAGTCCCGGGAAGTTGATGGGATAAGAGTCTTTCATCAACCCGGCACGTCGTTTGTAATCGATCGGATTCACGCTCGTGGCAGCGACCCGCACCAATACTTCGCCGGGTCCCGCCACCGGGTCAGGGTATTCCTCAAACTTGAGTACTTCAGGACTGCCATATTGGTGGACAACAACTGCTTTCATATTTCATCTCCTAGTGTCCGGTGGGTGAGGAAATTTGCTTGGCGGATAGCCGATCCTTAACGGCTTAGGCGTTTCGCTAGGCTATCAGGCTCGGCCTGGATGCCATTCTCACCAAATCTGCGAGAGAATCGGCTTTCATCTTTCGCATGACTTGGCCTCTGTGAGCTTTCACCGTGATTTCGCTGATACCGAGCTCTCCGCCCACCTGTTTGTTCAACAAGCCTGAGACCACTAACGTCATTACCTCTCGTTCGCGCCGAGACAAACCGCTGTAGCGGCCGCGCAGTGACCGCATCTCCGTCTCGTAAGTGACGGCGGCCTGGCTGCGTTCGAGCGCTTCCCGAATGGAACTCAATAACTCGCTCTCGGGGCATGGCTTGGTGAAAAACTCCACTGCCCCGGCCTTAATCGCTTTGACGGCTGTGGCCACCTCGATGCTGCTGGCCATGAAGATGATCGTCGTGCCTGGACGTTCGAGAACGACTCGCTTCTGCAGGTCAAAAGCATTGGTGCACGAAGCTGCGTCAACCACCAGGCAATTCGGAACCGAAGGCACTGGGCAGGTAAGGAATTCCGGCGCAGACACAAATGTCTCGCATCGCCATCCTGCGCTACGGATGAGGAGTTCCAGCGATTCACGCGTGGAAACGTCCTCATCGAGAACAAAGACAACTGGTGTGATGTCTGGTGCAACCGAAGCCTTGAATCTCGGCCCAAGTATCTGCGTCGAACTTGCGCCGCACCCTGGTGAAATTGCTGCTGAACTCATATCAAGCTCCTTAGTTGCACCCAACTAATCGTCCGCTCACAGGCCACTCTAGCTTTGTCGTGGTCCTCGAACAACGGCATATGGTCGGGGTTTTGTGCCCGCATATCGCCTGAGTTTGGCTTACTACTTTTGAGGGATTGGAACTTCCCTAACGGTTGGAGATATCAATATGTTTTCTGCCAAATAGAAGTGCATCAATCGACCAGGCCCCTGGTCCAATCATCGCCAGTGTGCCCCCTAGGGTTGCGAGGATGACGGATAGCAATGGGTCGCTGATTTGAGAGACGGCAATGCAGAGTTCGACAAGCGCCAGAGCCCCTCCAGCGAGCGGAGTCCACAGACCGACCAAGAGCAACAAGGCTGCGGCCGCCGCCACAATGATTGCGAAAACTGCAGGGAAATGTGTCGTCTTCTCAAAGTTTGTGAGCAGGCCATACACAAGAATCGCGGCGACCAGTGTCCGTTGGGTGAGAAGGCCTTTGCCGGGCCAGCCATTGGCGAAAGACGTGAATAGTCGTTGCATCACAACAACGTACAGTACGCAACCTCATTCGCAATCGAAACGGCCAAAAGTCGGGTTTGGTGATCCTACTTTTGGGGGGTATGAAGCTGAAGGATACCGCGTTGCAGTCCAATCACGATCGCGTGAGATCGGTCGTTCGCGTTCAGTTTGGAGAGTATGTTACTCACGTGGCTCTTCACGGTCGCTTCGCCGATGGAGAGCTGGTCGCCGATGAGTTTGTTTGAGTTTCCAGACGCTATGAGTCGCAGCACATCGATCTCTCGTTGCGTCAATTCGTCATCGGCGGCGTGCTGAGCCAATTCCTCGGCGATGTCAGGCGGTATTCGTTTTTGCCCTTTATGGACAGCCCGGATCGTATCAAGCAGCTCTCTGTGGACATGCCCCTTCAAAATATAAGCCCGAGCGCCGGCTTTGAGGGCCCGCATGATTTGAACATCGCCAGTGTACGTCGTTAGAACAATCACGCGCGCATTGGGAAATTCCCTGCAAATGCGTTCTATCGCTTCTGTGCCGTTCAAGCCTGGCATTTGAAGATCCATCAACGTCACATCCGGTCGGTGCAAACGGAATGCTTCGATTGCCTCCTGCCCGTTCGAGGCTTCGGCAATTAATTTCATATCGGGTTCGGCGTTAATCAACGTTGTGATTCCCTTGCGGAGGAGAGGATGGTCGTCAACGCTCAGGATTCGAATAACGACAGCATTGTCGTTCATTTTGTTTCGCCTCTCTGGCCAGGACCAGTCCTAGAGAGCCTTTGTTTCGAGGCTTCTCCAAATGCTTCGCGCACGACCGCCGCAGGAACATTCAACTGAACTTCAGTTCCCGCGCCGACTTCGCTCCAGAAATCCAGTTGGGCTCCTATACGCTGAGCACGTTCACGGACACCGCGCAGTCCCCAATGGCCGGAGCTTCCCCCTTCTTTCAAGACCTTAAGATCAATTCCTTTTCCATTGTCACGGATACGCAACCGAAGCGCCTGGTCCTCGTATCGAATCTCGGCTTCGATGCGATCTGCATTTGCGTGTTGATACGCATTTCGCAGGACTTCACGCGCGATGCGATATATTTCGTCCTGAAGGAGTGGCGGCAAGGTTTTCCGCTCCCCCTCCAACGTCAGCTTAAAGTTCGCCAGCTCCTGAGCCGCGACTCTCAGCGATTCAGTCAATTCCGCATCGCGCGCCGGGTCGGTGCGCAGTTCATGAATTGCATCTCGGCTCTCGGCTATTGCCTGCTCTGTTGCATTGATCGCGTTATCCAGAGTTTGAATGGCTTCCTGCGGCCTTTGAGGCAATATGTTGCGCGCGGCCTGGAATTGAAACATCAGCCCGTGGAAACTTTGCAGCAACGTGTCATGCAGCTCTCGGGCAATCCGAGTTCGCTCATTCACGCGAACCTCGATACCCGCATTAAACTGGCGCTGAAGTTGGCGAAGACGCAATTGATAAAGTCCCCAAAGTAATATGAGAAAGAAGACTGCGCACATGATTCGGAACCAAGTCGTTTGGTAATACTCAGGCGCGACTGAAAAATTCAGAAAAGCGCCTTCTTCGTTCCACACGCCGCTGTTGTTGCAGGCGGCCACGCGAAAGCGATACTGCCCAGGAGGAAGGTCGCTGTAGAATGCTTGCCGACGGTTGCCCGCGTCCCGCCAGTCGCCATCGCGGCCCTCCAGTTTGTAGCGAAAAAGGACCTTCTCGGGCGCGACGAAGCTCAGCGCCGTGTAGTCAATCTCCAGATCGCGTAGCCGTGCGGGCAAGGGCACGCGCCCGTTTCCATAGGCAGCCGGGTCGTAGGCTTTGCGGTCCGCCGTGATCCGGCCGATCTGGACCTGCGGCGGCAGTGTGTTGAACGGGAGATGACGCGGATCAATCATGCTCACGCCATCCAAGGGCACGAACCAGATCTTCCCATCCGAGGATTTCGTGACGGCTGGATTGTACGGGCGGTATGAAAGTTCGTGCACCCGCACCCCGTCCGCGCTGTCGAAAACGGTGGGATGGACCATCTGCTTCGCAGCCTGATTCCTGTCCGCTGCGGCAGTCCAGGTGTCCATCTCGGAGCGCGAGAGGCTCACCAGCCCACATGGGGTATACAACCAGAACGAGTGATCGCCGTCTTGTATCATCCAGTGAATTAGATTGCAGGGTAACCCGCTCTCGCGAGCAAGCGTGACGAAACGCCCATTTTTCATCCGGCTCAATCCACCATCCGTTGCCGCCCAAAGCGTGCCGTCTTTCTCCACTTGTAGATTGGTGACGCTGCCGTTGCCCAATCCATCAGCGGCCTTGTACGTCTCCTGAATATGGCCGTCAGCGAAATAGGAGATGCCACCTCCATAGAATCCAAGCCAAATACCGCCGCGCAAATGATCCGCGGCCAAACTCAGCGCAAAATCCTTATGCCCCAGGCTGGCCCAAGGAATCCGTTCGACGAGTTTGCTGCCGCTCAAATGAAGGAGTCCCCCTTGCTGGTCGGCCATCCATAGATTTCCAGCGGAATCTTCAGCGATATCTAGCATTCTTCCGTCGTAGGTGCTGCTCACGGAAACGAATCGGTTGTTTTCCAAATATCCGATCTCGCGGGTAGTGGACACCCATATTCGCCCGCTCCTTTCTTGAAAAAGAGAAGTCGGCGTCCGTCCATTGAGCTTTCCACCGCGCTTGTCGTAGGTGGTGATTTGTCCTTCACGCCACCGATCGAGGCCGCCAGGCGTGGCTACCAAAACACTTCCATCCTTGTCTGCTAGAACCGACCGTGGAAGGCCATTCGACAAGCCTTCATTCAGAGAAAACGTAGCGACTGCTGCGGCCCGAAAGCGATCCAGGCCGTTCATGGTCGACACCCAAACATTGTTCTCTCGATCTTCAAAGAGTGCGAAGACATCGTCGCTCGACAGGCCGTCCGCTTGTCTAAATACGTCCGCTCTTCCGTTATGAACATGCACAAGGCCCGCATGGTATACAGCGATCCAGAGGCCGCCGTCACGGTCGCGGAGCAGTGTTCTGGTGGTAAAAGGCTGCATCCTGCTGGGCAACGGATACGCCTCGAGTTTTCCGTCGGAGAACCGTCGAATTCCACCCTCGATACCGATTAGCAATCTGCCGGTATTATCTTCTGTTATACCGTGGAGGTTATCCGGTGCAATCGGCAGTGGATAGAATTTTGGCGGACCTGGCTTCCATCTCCAGATCCCTTTTCCTCCCAGTGCCCAGAGATTGCCCTTCCTGTCCTCATACAGACTGACGATCCAGCCTCCACCTAGACTGCCATCCTTCCCATAGCAGTGAACACCGCTATTGCCGATCGCGCAGATGTTCGGGGCAGAAAAAACCTTCTCGCCGCTAGACCATATCGTGCCTTCACGATCCTCAAGGAGGGACTGAATCGTCTGTCCATCGAGGTCCGGATAGTGTGTCAGCTTCCCGTCCTTCCAAGACGCAAGGCCTCTGTCCGTGCCAATCCACAGGGTTCCATCTCGCGCAACCAGTAGGCTGTAAATATATTGTGAAGGGAGATCCTGACCTGCGGGCGGTTTCCAGGGAATCGCTCGCACACCATCAAAGCGATACAATCCGAATTCCGTACCCAGCCACAGATAACCATCAGGCGTCTGCGCAATCGCGAGGATGACGCCCTTGGTAAAGCCGTCGCTCGCCTTCCATGCCGTATGCGCGTATTGGCTGACGTCTAGCGAGGGGTTCAGTGCGAAGGCGCAGGCAGAACACGCCAGCACGATGGAAGACATCGTTGCACTCAACACGATAGGATGCCGCATTCGCCTCCCACATACGCTCAGTGCGCTACATCTTATCGCATTATCTCTTCCTTGCTTCGATGCCCGGAGCTGGAAGCTCGTCAGGAGCTCTTAACGGAGCAACTCACATGAGCTTCAGTTTTTGTTCGACTGGGCAGTTGACAGATGTTGCGGCCGCCGTCAGCATTGTCGCATTCTTTCTAACTTGGGGTATGAACCTGTGAGACGAGCGTCTCTGGCGATGGCGTATCTTTTTGGGTTCGCCGGAGTTCTCAGGGGGCAGTCTACGAACGCCTCCCTTACCGGTCGCGTAACCGATGCTTCCAAAGCTCGAATCGTGAGTGCCGCGGTCACGGCCATCGCCCCAGATACCAACATCCGTCATAGCAGTGAGACCAACGGAGTCGGAGAATATTTTCTGACGAATCTCCCGCCCGGGCGCTATCGGATCGAGATTGTAAAACTGGGCTTCAAGACATTAGTCAAGCCAGATGTCATCCTTCACGTGCAGGATGCTCTCAACCTCGACTTCGAGATGCGAGTCGGCCCCGCATCGGAAACAATCCGGGTGGAATCCGGTGCACCCCTGGTCAACACGGAATCGGCAACCGTGAGCACTGTCGTTGACAACCGTTTCGTGGAGAACTCGCCATTGAACGGTCGCAGCTTTGGTTCATTGCTGGAGCTTACGCCCGGCGTTGTGCTGACTCCTACCGCCGCTTTTTTTGAGCAGGGACAATTCAGTGTGAACGGTCAGAGGCCCGATGCGAATTACTTCATGGTAGATGGCGTGAGCGCGAATTTGGGAACGCCTGCTTCCAGCTCTGGCCAGGGCGGAGCGGGTCAACTCCCTGCTACGAGCGCATTTGGCGGGATGAGCAATCTGGTGTCGCTCGATGCACTCCAAGAGTTCCGTGTTCAAACCTCGACCTTCGCTCCGGAGTTCGGACGCAGCCCGGGCGCGCAGGTTTCAGTAGTCACGAAGTCCGGCACCAACGCGCTTCATGGCACTGCGTTCGAATATTTTCGCAATGACATTCTCGACGCCAATAACTGGTTTGCGGATAGTCAAGGCTTGCCCAAACCTGCACTGCGGCAGAACGACTTCGGCGGCGTGCTCGGCGGCCCGATAAAGAAAGACAAGCTGTTCTTCTTCGTCTCCAGTGAGGGCCTTCGCGTCCGCCAGCCGCAGATTGCCAACACCTTTGTGCCTTCACTGGCGTCGCGCCAGAACGCGCCCAGTGCTGTACAGCCTCTGCTCAACGCTCTTCCCAAGCCGACCGGACCCGATCTCGGTAACGGCACTGCCGCATTTGTGGCTGGTTATTCTGATCCTTCCTCGCTAAATTCCTACAGCGGACGCATTGACTACCTTCTCTCGCAGCGCCTGAGCTTATTTGCAAGATATAGCGATGCTCCATCAAGCCTTGTTCAGCGTGCTGGTTTTGCATTCGGCTACAGCACCCTTCTGCATACTCAGGATCGCACCCAGACCATCACCGTCGGGGCGAATGAGACGATCACGTCACATGCTATCAATGAGTTCCGATTTAATTACAGTCTGAGCCGAGGAAA
>WNFL01389173.1_pt1 | contig 10816 bp, 11 predicted proteins | sample 5400361 | NCBI WGS metagenome assembly WNFL01 (sample SAMN13153351, study PRJNA577476) | soil metagenome | isolation source: 40 cm soil on Douglas fir-dominated hillslope | place: USA:California | collected 2013-09-17 | reverse complement strand
GCCTATGCCACCAAGGACTGCGCCTATCCCGATATTCATTCCGAAATTGCCGCCGTTGATCGCGGTATCGACTGCCGCGGCGGCGATGCCTGCAAGTATACCGCCAACAACTGTGCCGCAGGGGTGCAGGCCCCATGCCGGGAAAGGCTCCCGCTCCCTTGCTTCACCAGCTCCTCTTTCCATTTGTAAAGCTGATGGCGTCGAACGCCGAGCTCCCGGGCCAGGTCGGTTGCCGGCTTCTGTCCCGCGTCCAACAATCGGACGGCCTCGCGCTTGAACTCCGGAGTGAAATCTTTCCGTTTGCTCATCGAACACCCTCCTGGGCTAACTTGCCCCGTTTCAGGTGTCCGTCAAACCCGGGCTACCTCAGGTCTTGAATTTTGACCTTTTGTCCATCCAACGCCTTTTCTTTTACCTGCCTAACCCGAGCATATCCCCAACGCCCAATTATAAACAAACTACCTGGACAAGCCCCCCACCCGACGGCTAGACTGCTTTTCGTGAAGCGGCTTGTGCCAACTTTGTTTATCCTCCTGCTCGCCCTTCTCTCCTCCGCCGAGCCGGCCGAGATCCGCTTCGTCACCTGGCGCGACACGCAGGGATTTTTAGAGCGGCTCGTCCGGGACTTCGAGGCCGAGAATCCCGATATAAAAGTCGCCCGCGAGGTCGGGCCGCATTCCTCGACCGAGTTTCACGACCTGGTCGCGCAGAAGTTCAAAAACCGCGACCCGGAGATGGACGTTTTTTTCATGGACGTCATCTGGCCGGCGGAGTTCGCCGCCGCCGGCTGGGCGCTGCCGCTCGACCGCTTCTTCCCGCCGGAAGAGCGCGGGCAATTCCTCCCGGCGGCGATCCGCGCCAACAGCTACGGCGGGAGCATTTACGGCGTGCCGCTTTTCGTCGACGCCGGCCTGCTCTATTACCGGAAAGACATTCTGCAAAAATACGGCTTTTCTCCGCCGCGCCTCTGGCCTGAGCTGGTCGAGCAGGCGAAGACCGTTCTCGCCGAGGAAAAAGGCTCGCAGCTCACGGGCTTCTCCGGGCAGTTCAAACAGTACGAGGGCCTCGTGTGCAACATGATGGAGTACATCCTCGGCCGCGGCGGCCGGCTGTGGGACGAGCGGGCGCTCGCGGGCGCGCTCGCCTCCAGCGAAGCCGAAGAGGCGGTCGCGTTCGTGCGCGACCGGATCATCGGCGAGATTTCCCACCGCGGCGTGCTCGCCTATCAGGAGCCGGAGTCGCTGGCGCTCTTCACCGAAGGGAAGGCGATCTTCCACCGCAACTGGCCCTACGCCTGGGAGGAGGCGAACGATCCGGTGAAGTCCAAAGTGGCCGGGAAAGTCGGCATGGCGGCGCTGCCCGCTTTCGCCGGCGGCGCGAGCGCGGCCGCGCTCGGCGGCTGGCAGCTGGGCATCAGCCGCTTCTCGCGGCAGCCCGAGGCGGCGTGGCGCTTCATCCGGTTCATGACCGCCGCCGGGACGCAGAAGCGGATCGCGGCGCTCACCGGCCGCGGCCTCGCGCGAAAGAGCGTCTACAACGAGACGGAAGTTCTCAAGAAGTACCCGCACCTCCGGACCCAGTTCGAGCTTTCCACCCACGCCGTGCCGCGGCCGCTGACGCCGGTGTACGTCCCGCTGTCGAATATCATGCAGCGCTATTTCAGCTCGGCCGTCGCGGTGCGGCAATCGGACATCGACCGGCTCGCCCGCCTGGCCACGCGGGACATGGACCGCGTCTTCGATCTCTTGCGCGAAAGGGCGGCGCGATGACGCGCCTCGATCGCCCGGCGCTCGGTTTTATCCTGCCGAGCCTGTTTTTCGTCGCGGTTTTTTCCGTCTATCCGATCCTGGAGTCGCTCCGGTTGAGTTTTTACCGGCTGCTGTTGATGCTGCCCTGGCTGGGGCAAAAGTTCGTCGGCCTGGAAAATTACCGCGACCTCGCGGCCGACCCGGTCGCGCTCCATTCGCTCGCCGTCACGCTCGTCTTCGTCGCCGTCACCGCGTCGCTGGAAGTGCTGATTGGACTCGGCATGGCGCTGGTGCTGAACGAATCGTTTCGCGGCCGCGGCTGGCTCCGCGCCGCCGTGCTGATCCCGTGGGCGATCCCCACCGTCGTCTCTTCGCAGATGTGGCGCTACATCTTCAACGACCGCTACGGGCTGTTCAACTTTCTTCTCTTCGGCCGCGCTACCGATCGCTACATCGCGCCGCTCGCCGACACCCTCCTCGCCCCGGCGGCGATCATCTGCGCCGACGTATGGAAGACCAGCGCATTCGCCGCGCTGATCGTCCTGGCCGGCCTGCAGACGATTCCCGACGAGCTTTACGAGGCGGCGGCGATCGACGGCGCCGGCGCCTGGCAGAAATTCCGCCGTGTCACGCTGCCGCTGTTGAGGCCCGCCCTGCTGCTCGCGCTCCTCTTCCGGACCATCGACGCCTTCAAGGTTTTTGATCTCGTCTTCGTCATGACCCAGGGCGGCCCCGCCGACGCCACCAACGTGCTCCAGTTTTACGGCTACAAGAAGACCTTCGCCGAAGGCATGATCGGCTACGGCTCGGCGATCTCCTTCGGCGTGTTTTTAATCTCGCTCGCGCTCTCTTTTCTATACATCCGTCTCATCGGGTCGGCGCTGCTCCTGAAAGGCCCGGGCAAATGAAAAAGCCGCTGCTTTTATTGTGCGCGCTCTCGGTCGGCGCCTACAGCCTCGTCCCCTTCCTCTGGTTCGTCCTCACGTCGTGGAAAAGCCCGGCGCAGATCACCGCTATCCCGCCCGAGATCGTCCCCGCTTTTCACTGGGGCTTTTACCGCTCGGCGCTCAAAACCTACGGCCTGCTCGGCTACGTCCGGAACAGTCTCATCGTCGCGGGGGTCACGACCTGTCTCAGCATCGCGATCGGCGCGCTGGCCGCCTACGCGCTCACCCGGTTCCATTCCGGCTGGCTGAGACTGTATCTCCTGCTGCTTCTCTCGGTCTCGATGTTTCCGCAGATCGCGCTGGCGGGGCCGGTGTGGCGCATTCTCGACTCCCTCGGCTGGTTGAACAATCGCGGCCTACATCTCGCTCACGCTGCCGCTGGCGATCTGGATCCTCGGCACGTTCTTCAAAGAATTGCCCTACGAGGTCGAAGAGGCGGCGCTCATCGACGGCTGCACCCGCCTCCAGGCGCTCCGGAAAGTCGTTTTGCCGCTGGCGGCGCCGGGCATTTTTACCGCGGCGATCCTGGTCTTCATCTTCGCCTGGAACGAATTTTTCTTCGCCCTGATCGTTCTCACCTCCCCGGGGCTGCAGACGCTGCCCGTCGGCATCGCGCTTTTCCCCGGCGAATACACGATGCCGTGGGGCGAGCTGGCCGCCGCCTCCACCATGGCCACGCTGCCGCTGATCGTGCTCACGCTTTTCTTCCAGCGGCGGATCGTGCGCGGGTTGTCGGCCGGGGCGGTGAAAGGCTAAAAGAAACGCCAAGGAGAACGCCATCTCATCCCTATCGGTAAATAATCTTTCCAAGTCCTTCGGCACCGGTAAGGTGCTGGACGACGTGAGCTTCGACGTGCCCGACGGCCAGTTCTGCGTCCTTTTGGGCCCTTCGGGCTGCGGCAAGACGACGCTGCTGCGCATCGTCGCGGGATTGGAGAGCGCCTCCGGCGGCGCCGTCGCGATCGGCGACGAGCGCGTCGACTCCCTCGCGCCGCGCGAGCGGGACCTCGCCTTCGTCTTTCAGACCTACGCGCTCTATCCGCACTTGAGCGTTTATGAAAATCTCGCCTTCTCTCTCAAGCTCCGCGCGGTCCCGCCGGGGGAGATCCGCCGCCGCGTCGAGGAGGCCGCCGGGCTGCTCGGGATCGGCGCGCTTCTGGCGCGCAAGCCGCGGGAGCTTTCGGGCGGCGAGCGCCAACGGGTCGCCGTCGGCCGGGCGATCGTGCGGCGGCCGAGGATTTTTCTTTTCGACGAGCCGCTCTCCAACCTCGACGCCGCGCTCCGCGCCGGCATGCGCGTCGAGCTCGCGCGGCTGCATCACCGGTTGGGCGCCACGATCCTCTATGTCACCCACGACCAGGCCGAGGCGATGACCCTGGCCGAGAAAATCATCGTCCTGGACAAGGGCAAGATCCAGCAGATCGGCGCGCCGGCGGAAATTTATCACGCGCCGGCCAATACCTTTGTCGCGGGGTTCGTTGGCAGCCCGCGGATGAATTTCATCGAAGGGAGCGTGGACGGGAGTGGAGTTTTCACCGGTGATAATTGCCGTCTCGACCTCTCCGGCGTTCCGGCCGGGACCGCGCCGGCCGGACCATTGACCGTCGGCATTCGCCCGGAGGATATCCGGATCGACGGCGGCGGCCGATTTTCTCTCCCGGGCACAGTCGATATCGTCGAAGACCTCGGCGCCGACAAATTCGTCCACGCGAGCTCGGGCGGCCGCGAGTGGATCGTCCGCGCGCCGCCCGACGCGGCGCTCCGCCGGGGCGATGCCGTCCGGCTGGCGGCCGGGCCCGAGAAGCTCCACCTTTTCCGCGACGGCCGGCGGATCGCGTAACCTCCTCGCGACGTTGCCGTTGGAACCGGCGCGTGCGCCCCTAGCGACGGCGGCCCGGTCGAAAAGCCGCGTCCGTTAACCCGTATAGGGTATATTACCTAATTGACGCCCCAACCCGCCGGAATAGACTACAAGCAGGGGACGCCGTCCAGCGGCTTCTCTAAATCAACCATTCGAAAGGAGGTGGGCACATGAAAGGGAATACGTTGCTCGCCATCGTGTTTTTAGTTCCGCTGCTGGCTCTCGGAGCGTGCAAGAACAATAGCGCGCGCAATTCCGGACCGGACCTCTCGAGAAATACCGACAGGCCCGCGGACACCTCTCCCTCTCCCGCGGCGCCGGCACCCGGCGCGCCGGGATCTCCGAGCTCTCCCGGGAACACGCCCAGCGGGCCGGAACAGCCTCCCAGTGGTCAACGGGGATAAAGACGCGGAGCGCCGGACACGAGCTTGAAATCCGCGTCGGGCGCCGCGGCAACAAAAAAACGCCCGGCCGCTGAAAAGCGGCCGGGCGTTTGACTTATTTAAGCGCTGCTCAAGCGCGCGCTTTATTCATAGCGGTGCTCGTTGTCATACCGCCACCAGCCGTAGTTCCCCGCGAAGTCTCTCCGGTCGCGCCGGAGCTCCGCCTCGTCCTGACGAACCCTCGCCTCGGCGATCCTCACATTCTCCTCGTCGCGGGCGATCTGCCGGCGGCTCGCGCCCATGCGCAGATGGCGATTCAAGACCTCCCTCTCCGTCCGCAGCTGCTCGTAATCGCGGTCGAGGACCATCTGATCGTGCCGGAGTTCCTGCCGGCTTTGGGCCGACACCGGCACCGCCGCAACCAACGAGCCCGCCAATACGCCTCCCAGCGCGATCGTTTTAAACTTGCTCATTCTATGCATAAAAACCTCCCGATTTTATTTAGACGGCAGCGCCGCCTGCATAGAGAAAGAAGCAATGACCATGCCATTTAAACTCCCCTGAAATCGGCGCCTTCTGAAAACCGATTAAATGTGAGCCGGTCAAAAAGGGTCGGGAGAGAAAATTTTTCGCTGGGGTAAACCACCCCCACGCGTTAAGTCCGTTAAACCGGTAAAAACGCGGCGGCGGCTTGATCCATGAACCAGACGAGCCTTCCGTCCGCTGGATCGACGCGCCCGGCCGGCAGGCGTTCTCCCGGGCCGGGCCGCAAAACGTCCGCCAGTACGGCCGCCTTGCTTTTACCGGCGGCGAGAAAAAAAACGTTCGCCGCGTGATTCAATACCGGGAGCGTCAGGGTAATGCGGTGCGCGCCGAGCTTCTCCACGTAAGTCGCGACCGCCAGCCGCCGCTCTTCCGAGAGCGCCGGGTTGTCCGGGAACAGCGACGCCGTGTGGCCGTCGTCGCCCAGGCCGAGCAGGATCAAATCGAAACGGGGCCAATCCGTCGCGGCGAGGCGGAAAAATTCGCGAATCGTCTGCTCGTAAGCGGCGGCCGCGGCCTCGGGCGGCCTCTCCGCTTCGATGCGGTGAATGTTCTCGGGCGGAACGGGCGCTTTGGAGAGCAGCGTTTCGTACGCCATCCGGTAATTGCTGTCGGGATGGTCGGGAGGCACCGCGCGCTCGTCGCCCCAAAAGAAATGGACTTCACTCCAGGGAATTTGCGGCGAAAACTCGGGCCCGGCCAGCAGCGCGTAAAGCGCCTTCGGCGTCGAGCCGCCGGAAAGCGCGACGGCCGAGCGCCCCGACCGCGCGGCGGCGCCCCGGGTCACGCGGACGAACTCCGCCGCCGCGCGCCGGCTCAAGTCGGCGAGGTCCCGGCAAACGATTTTTTCCGCCCGGCTCATTTTGCGGCCGTTTCCGAATGAGCCGAGCCGTAATAGGCCGCCCCCCTCAAAGCCGTCTCCTCGTTCAAAATGACTCTGACCGGAATGCGCGCGAGAAATTCCCGGTAGCGCCCCTTGTCGGCGAAGGCGCGCATAAAATCGCCGTCGGCGAGCTTCTTCAAGATTTTCGGCGCGATGCCGCCGCCGACGTAAATCCCGCCGAGCGCCTTCGCCCGGAGCGCCAGGTTGCCGGCTTCCGCCCCGTACGCCGAGACGAACATTGCCAGCGCCTCGACCGAGATTTCCGCTTCGCCGGAGAGCCCCGTCTGGGCGATCACCGCGACCGGATCGCCGCCGGCGAGTCGTTCCGCGAGCCAGGCCGGCTCGCTGAAGCGGCCCGCGTCCTTGAGGAAGCTGTAGATATTGAAAATTCCCGGTCCGGAAATGACCCGCTCATAGCTGACGTGGCCGAAGCGGGCCGCGAGGTACGTGAGCAGCTCGATTTCGCGCGGCGTGCGCGCGGCGAAATCGGCGTGGCCGCCCTCCGACGCCAATACCCGATATTCCCGCCCGGACGGGAACAGGATCGCCTCGCCGAGACCGGTGCCCGCGGCGATGAGCCCGATGGCGGCGCCCGGCGCGGCGCTGCCGGCGTTGAGAGTGGCAAATTCGCCGGCGTCGAGCGTCAAGGCGCCGTATCCGGTCGCCTCCAGGTCGTTGATCAACGATACCGGGCCGAGCCCGAGACAGCCGGAGACCGCGGCGCCGTCGACGAGCCACGGCAGGTTCGGAGTCTTGACCCGGTTGTCGACGACGGGGCCCGCGATGCCGAAACAGGCGCCCGATACCGGCTCGGCGCGCCCCGCCATGAAATCCGCGAGGATCGGCTCGAGGGAGGGATAATTTTTACTTGGGTAAATCTTGGTTTTGCCGGCCGGCCTGAGCCGGCCGTTCTCGACCGTAAAAAGGCCGAGCCTGCTGTTCGTGCCGCCTATATCCCCGGCCAGAATCATGGGCTTCGCGCAGCTCCGGGTTCAAGGTTGCGAGTTAGAGACTTTCAACTTGAAACCTGAAACTAGAAACTTTTTATAATTTCCGCCACTGGCGGCCGTCTCTTTCGATAAACGCGTCCGCTTCTTTCGGCCCCCAGGCGCCCGCCGGGTAGAGGGGAGGATCGTCGTCCCGCCGGCGCCAGGCTTCGACGAGCGGCGTGATGATCGACCAGGCGAGCTCAACCCAGTCCTGGCGGGTGAAGAGAGTCGAGTCGCCTTCCATGCAGTCGAGCAACAGGGTCTCGTAGGCGTCCGGCGACGCCGCCCCGAACGCCTTTTCGTATTCGAAGTCGAGCTTGAGCGAATCGACGCAGATCTCGGGCCCCGGCTGCTTCACCTCGAAAGTCAGCTCGATGCCCTCGTCCGGCTGGATGCGCATGACCAGCACGTTGGAGTTCAGCTGCTCGACGGCGCGGCAGGATTCGAAGAACATCAGCGGCGGCTTCTTGAAATGGATGGCGATCTCGCTAACCCGCTTGGCCAGGCGCTTGCCGGAGCGGAGATAAAACGGCACGCCCTCCCAGCGCCAGTTGTCCACTGAGAGCTTGAGCGCGGCGTAGGTCTCGGTCTTCGAGCGGGGATCGACGCCGGGCTCTTCCCGATAGCCCGGCACTTTTTTCCCGTTGACGATTCCCGCCGCGTACTGCCCGCGCACCGCCAGCCGGTCCGCCTCCTCGGGGGCGATCGGCCGGATCGCCTGGAGCACCTTGCTCTTTTCGTCGTGCACCGAATGGGCCCCGAAGGCGACCGGCGGCTCCATCGCCGTCAGACAGAGCAGCTGCAACAGATGGTTCTGGAACATGTCGCGCACCACGCCGGCCTCTTCGTAATAGGCGCCGCGGCTCTCGACGCCGACGGTCTCGGCCGCCGTGATCTCGACGTGGTCGACGTAGCGCCGGTTCCAGATCGGCTCGAAGACGGCGTTGCCGAAGCGGAAGACCAGGATGTTCTGGACCGTCTCCTTGCCGAGGTAGTGATCGATGCGAAAGATCTGGCTCTCGTCGAAGACCTCGTGCAGCTGGCGGTTGAGCGCCCGCGCGCTCTCGAGGTCGGTGCCGAACGGCTTCTCGATGACGACGCGCGTCCAGGCCCCGCTCGGCGGGTTGCGGCCCGCCAGGCCGGCGACGGCGAGCTGCTGCACCACCGGCGCGTACTGGTCGGGCGGGATAGCCAGATAGAAAATCCTCCGCCCGCCGGTGTCGTACTTGCGCTCGAGCTGAAAGAGCGCCTCTTTTTTCCTGAGATAACTTTCCGGCTCGCGGTAATTGGCCGGCACATAGTAGAGGTTGGCGGCGAAGCGGTCCCACGCCTTGGGGTCGGAGAGCCCGCCGCGGGCGAATTCGCGCACCGCCTCGCGCATGAGGTTGCGGAACTCCTCGTGTGAAATCTGGCTCCGCGCGGTGCCGGCGATGAACCAGCGCTCGGGCAAGCGGTGCTGCACGTACAGGCTGTACAGGGCCGGCATGAGCTTCCGCTTGGCGAGGTCGCCCGTCGCGCCGAAGATGACCAGAGCGCAGGGCTCGAGAACGCCCGGCGTTTTTGCCCCGTTGGTGGCCATGCGCTATTCCTTTTTGATCGCGTGCCCGCCGAACTCGTGCCGCATCATGGCGAGCAGCTTGTCGGCGAACGAGTCCGAGTCGCGCGAGCGGAGCCGCTGCAGGAGCGACAGCGTGATCACCGGCGTGGAGAGGTCCAAGTCCACCGCCTCGGCGGCGGTCCAGCGCCCCTCGCCGGAATCCTCGACAAAGGCCTTGATGCCGCTCAAATCCGGATTTTCCTTGAGCCCCTCGGCGATCAGGTCCAGCAGCCACGACCGGACCACGCTGCCGTGGCGCCAGATTTCCGCGACCTGATGGAGGTTCAAATTGAACTCCTTCTTCCGCTGCATCAAGGCGAACCCTTCGGCATAGGCTTCCATGAGGCCGTATTCGATCCCGTTGTGCACCATCTTGACGAAATGGCCCGCGCCGCTGGGGCCGACGCGCCCCCAGCCCTTGTCGGGCGCAGGCGCCAGCGTTTGAAAGACCGGCGTGAGGCGCCCGACCGGCTCCGGGTCGCCGCCGATCATCATGCTGTAGCCTTCCTTGAGTCCCCAGATGCCGCCGCTGGTGCCGGCGTCGATGAAATGGAGCCCGGACTCTTTGAGCTTGGCCGAGCGCCGGAGCGTATCTTTATAGTTGCTGTTGCCGCCGTCGACGATCGAGTCGCCGGGCTGTAGGTGGGGAGTGAGCGCCGAGATCGTCTGGTCCACCGGATCGCCGGACGGCACCATCAGCCACAGCGCGCGCGGCGGCTTTAGCGCCTGGACGACCGCTTCGAGCGAATCGACGCCGACCGCGCCCTTGCCCGCGACCCGCTGGACGGCTTCCGGGCTCCGGTCGTAGGCGACCACGCGGTGGCCGCCGCCGAGGAGCCGCTCCGTCATGTTGGCCCCCATGCGCCCGAGACCGATCATGCCGAGTTCCATAACGCGCCTCCGGAGTTTCGAGTTTCAGGTTTCGAGTTTCAGGTTCCAGCTTTGAAACTCGACCAGAAACTTTAAACTTGAAACCAGAAACTGTATTAACTCTTGACAAGGTCGAGCAGCTGCTTGAGCCCCGCTTCCGCGTCGCCGCCGAGATTGATTCTGAGCGCCCGGCGCTTTCTCTGCTTGAGCGCGATAAAATCTCCCAGCGCCTGCGCGCGGATCAACGCGCCGAAAGTGTAGTCGGTCTCCGGCACCGGCAGGTCCTCGCGCGGCTCGTCGACGATCTGCAGCACCAGCGCCGAGTTGGGTCCGCCTTTATGGAGCTGGCCGGTCGAGTGGAGAAAGCGCGGGCCGTAGCCCAGCGTCACCGCCAGGCGGAGCCGGTCCCGGAGCGAGACGCAAAGCGTCTCGAGCGCTTCGCTGTTCCGCGCGTTCGGGTTCAAATAGGCCTGCACCGCGAGGTAGTCGCGCTCTTTCTTTTTTCCCAGCCACGAAGAGACCGCTTCACGGAAAGCCGGCTGATTGTGAACCGACGCCTCGTCCTTCGGCTTCGCCTTTTCTCCGCCGTCTTTTTTCTCCATCGCCTGCCGGGCCAGATCCTTCGCCAGCTGCACGTCCGGCTGGTTGAAAGGATGGATGCCGAGGACCGCGCCCGCGGCCGCGACGGCGACCTCCCAGCGGAAGAATTCCTGGCCGAGATCGATTTTTTGCCCCACGTCGATGCGCGCCACCGGATGACCGGCCGATTCGAGCGCCTTCACCTTGGCGTCGAGCTGCTTGTTGTCGTCCCCTTCGAGCTTGAGATAGACAAAAAACCGGTCGGCGCCGTACTTTTCCGGCGCGCCCGGCGGCTCGGTGGCGACGGGAATGATGCCCTTGTTGTTTTTGCCGGTGCTCTCGGCGATCAGCTGCTCGGCCCAGGAAGGAAACGCCGCAAGCGACGGCGAAGCGACGAAGGTGACCTTGTCCCGCTT
>WNFL01375947.1_pt1 | contig 10816 bp, 11 predicted proteins | sample 5400361 | NCBI WGS metagenome assembly WNFL01 (sample SAMN13153351, study PRJNA577476) | soil metagenome | isolation source: 40 cm soil on Douglas fir-dominated hillslope | place: USA:California | collected 2013-09-17 | reverse complement strand
AGGCGCGGCAGTGAGGCGGATCACGAGCAGGGTGCCGGCCACACCCATGACGGTGAATCCGACGGCGGTGGCAATCCACGGTAGCGTGCGCATGGCCCCCTACCGAAGTCCGACGCCGAGCGCGCGCTCGATCTCGACCGCGCCGTCCCAGGCCTGCTTTAGGGCATCCGTGTACCCCATCTCGATCTCGATGTACCGGCGCTGCTCGGCGATTACCTCGAGGAGCTGGATGCGCCCGAGCCCATGGCTTTGCCGGACCACATCCAGATTCTGTCGGGCCAGATCCCGGACCCCGCGCGCGTAGAGCGCGAGCGACCGCCGCGCCACCTCGTTCTGGGTGAAGGCCGCGGCCACCTCCTGCCGCACCTGCAGCTCGATGAATTCTTGGCGCCGCTCGGCCGCGCGAACCTCGGCCCGCGCCGCCTGCACATTGCCCTGGTTGCGGTTGCGCACCGGGAGCGTGATCGTCACGCCGCCCCCCACCATGTGGAAGACGTCCTGGATCGGCCGCGTGCCACCTCGGTCCGTGATTCCGTTCAGACCGAATCCGGTCTCCTGGCGCTGGTAGCCCACGTTCACGCTGGCGTCCCAGCGGCCATCGGCCTCCTCCTTCCGGACCCGTGCCTGGGCCAGAGCCACATCCGTCCGCGCGGCTTCGAGATCGGGTCTCGCGGCCAGTGCCCGCCGCCCGCCGACGTCTCGGTCCATCGGCACGTCCGACCTCTCCAGCGCACCCCGCATCGCCAGTGGCGAGTCGGGGGCAAGGCCCGCAAGCGCCCTGAGCTGAAGCCGCAGCACCTCCAGTCGGCTCTCCAGCACCTGGCGGCTCGCGTCCAGGCGATTGACCTCGACCTGCATCAGGTTCCCCTCCAGCGGAGGGATGGCCCCGGTCCGCACCCGTTCCTGAAGGAGACCCAGCCCGGTGCGGTTCACCTCGAGCAGCTCGCCGGTGACCTGCACGTTGCGCGCGGCGGCGAGCACCTCTCCCGCCTTTAGCCGTACCTCGGCCCGCAGCCTCCGCTCGCGATCGGCGAGCTGGGCCCGCTTCATCGCGAGCTCTCGATCGGCCACGCCCACCCGCCCGTCCTTCCGCCCGTTGAGATCCAGTGGCACGGTAACGCCAACGGAGACATTGTTGTCGGGACCGCTCACGTTCTGCTGGCCGGCCAGGTCGAGCATGGGGTTTGGCCGTAGTCCGGCCTGCCGGAGCCGCCCGACGGCCGCGTCCACCTCGGCACGGACGGCGGCCAGCTCGGCATTCTGCCGTAGCGCCTGGTCCACCAGCTCATCCACGGTCATCTCACCCCCGCCCGCTGCCGGCTGCGCGACCGAGACCGGCGGACCAGGGAGAAACAGGACCATGCCTACCACGAGCCCAACTACCGCCAGGCGCGTCACGGCCCGGCCCCTATCGCACCGGCACCGGGAAGCGGGCCGAGCCCTTTCCACCCGGGCCGGCCCAGCTCACCGTGACCTGCCGAACCCCGGAATCGGGAAAGCTGATCGTGCCGAGGAACCGGCCCGGAGCCTTGTCCGGCGTGAGTGTGGCGCCGGCGATCATGGGGCCCATGCCCGGCATGGTCATACTCGTCGAGAGGGTCACCTTGCCGGCATCGAGCGGCTGTCCGCTCGGCGTGGTGAGCTCCAGCACGAACTTGTTGGGGCCCGGCTTCCATTGGCCCGTTTCGCTCCTGAGCGTGACCACGGCGTCCGTCGTCTTCTGAGTGTGGATGGCCTTCTCTTGGGCTCCGGCCGGCGCGGCCAGCGAGATCGCGGATACCGTTACCGCCGCCAACACGCGAACCAGCGATGCGATCTTCATGTGCATTCCCTCCCTTGAGTATTCAAGTTCACGGCGCGATGGGGACCTCGACCACCACATCCCGTTGCTCCCGGGTCAGCGCCTGCTCCCGGAGCCAGTAGAAGATGACCGGTGTCACGATGAGCACGTGAGCCAGCGAACTGACCATCCCGCCCAGCACCGGCGCGGCCAGGGGCTTCATCACCTCGGCCCCGGTCGAGTGGCTCCACATGATCGGCAGCAGGCTGACCACCACGGTGGTAACGGTCATGACCTTTGGCCGGAGCCGGAGCAGCGCGCCCTCCAGCACGGCCTCGCGGAGTGCCCCGCGCGTGAGCCGGCCGCCCATCGCCTCCCGCTTCTGAGTCACGGCCTCCTCGAGGTAGATCACCATGACCACCGCGGTCTGGACCGCGGTCCCGAACAGCGCGATGAAGCCCACCCAGACCGCGACCGACACGTTGTAGTCGAGCGCGTAGATCAGGTAGATGCCGCCGACCAGGCTGAACGGCACCGCCAGGAGGACGTGCGCGGCCTCCGAAAAGGAGCGGTAGGTCAGGTAGAGCAGGAGATAAATGACCAGGAGGACGGCGGGGACGACGACCTGCAGGCGCTGCCGCGCACGGGCCTCGTTCTCGTACTGCCCGCTCCATTCGATGTAGGAGCCCTTGGGCAACGGGACGGTCTGGGCGATGACGGGACGGGCTTCCTCCACGAAGCTCCCGACGTCGCGGCCTCGCACGTTGAGGAGGACAGTGACCACGAGCAGGCCGTTCTCGCTGGAGATCATGGAGGGCCCGGTCACGGGACGGATCTGGGCGAGCTGTCCGAGAGGCACCTGGACACCGGTGGGGCCGGCCACTGGAAGGCCGGCCAATGCCTCCGGCGTCGATCGGAACTGCGGCGCGTACCGCACGCGGACGGGGAACCGCTGGCGGCCCTCGATGGTCAGGCTCAGGTTGGTCTCCCCGACCGCCGTCTCGATCACATCCTGAATGGCGCCGACGCCGATCCCGTAGCGCGCCGCAGCCTCCCGGTTCACCCGGATGTCGAGATAGGGTGCGCCGGTCACCTGCTCGGGGTAGACGTCGGCAGCGCCCCGGATCTGGCGGAGCGCCGTCGCCACGGCCCGAGCCCGTTCCTCGAGCACCCGCAGGTCGTCGCCGAAGATCTTCACGCCCACCTCGGAGCGGATGCCCGTCGTCAGCATGTTGATCCGGTTGATGATCGGCTGCGTCCAGATGTTGGAGACGCCGGGCAGCGTCGTGGCCGCGTCCAACTCGCCGATGAGCCGCTCGCGGGTCATCCCGGGCCGCCACTGCGAGTCGGGCTTCAGGCTGACGATCGTCTCGGTCATGTTGACCGGCGCGGGATCGGTTGAGGTCTCGGCGCGCGAGATCTTGGCGACCACGCCGGCCACCTCGGGGACGGCCAGGATCGCCGCATTCTGTTTCTTCGTGATGTCGATCGCCTGGGACAGGGAGATGGCCGGATCGGTGATCGGCATGAACATCAGGTCGCCCTCGTTGAGCGGGGGCATGAACTCCTTGCCGAGGCGCGGGACAAGGGCGAGGGCACCGGCCAGGATGAGGATGGCCACACCCAGCGTCATCAGGCGGTGCCGCAGGGCCCAGTCCAGAGTGGGCCGGTAGAGCCAGATGAGCGGGCGCATCACGGGATTGGCCTCCTCTCCGCGAACGCGCCCGCCGATCAGCAGCGTGCAGAGCACCGGGACCAGCGTCACCGAGAGGATCGTGGCGCCGGCCATCGCAAAGGTCTTGGTGAAGGCGAGCGGATGGAACAGCTTGCCTTCCTGCCCGGTGAGCGCGAAGACCGGGATGAACGCCAGGATGATGATCGCCATCGAGAAGAAGATCGGCCGACCGACGAGCCCGGTGGCCTCCAGCACGGTGGCGGCGACCGCCCGTCGGTCCCGCGTGTCGACGCCGCGCTTGTCGATGAACCGGAAGGCGTTCTCCGTCACCACGATCGCGGCGTCCACGAGCACGCCGATCGCGATGGCGATCCCCGCCAGCGACATGATGTTGGAGGTGATGCCGAGATACCGCATGAACAGGAAGGCGGTGAGCACCGCCAAGGGAATCGGGATCGTCACGATCAGGATCGAGCGGAAGTGGAGCAGAAACAGGATGTTCACCAGCGTCACGACCGCGGCTTCCTCGAGCAGGGCCCGCTTGAGGGTGGCGGCGGCCCGGTGGATCAGCGCCGAGCGGTCGTAGAACGGCACGATCCGGACCCCGGGCGGGAGCCCGCTCTGGAGGGCGGCGATCTTCTCCTTCACCCGGGCGATGACGTCGGTGGTACTGACTCCATAGCGGGCGACCACCACCCCACCCACCGTCTCCTCACCGCCCTTGACCAGCGCCGCAACACGAAACGCGTCGCCCACCCTCACCGTCGCGACCTGGCGGAGGTAAATCGGCACCCCGTTCTCGGCGCCGATCACGGTGTTCTCCAAATCGCGGGGCGACTCGATCAGCCCAAGACCGCGGATCACCGACCACGCGCCGCCGGCCTCGAGGACGTTCCCGCCGACGTTTCGATTGCTGCGCACGACCGCGTCCGCCACCGCCGAGAACGGGATGCGGAAGCCGCGCAGACGGTTGGGATCCACGTCCACCTGGTACTGGCGGACCACCCCGCCCACCGTCGCCACCTCTGCGACTCCGGGCACGGCGTTGAGCTGGTACCGGATGAACCAGTCCTGGAGCGTGCGCAGCTCCTGGAGGGATTGGCCCGTCCCCTCCACCGTGTACCAGAGGACGTGCCCGACTCCCGTGGCGTCTGGGCCCAGTGTCGGCACCACGCCCGAGGGCAGGCCCTTGGTCAGCAAGTTCAAGCGCTCGAGCACGCGCGAGCGCGCGAAATAAAGGTCCACCTGATCCTCGAAGATCACGTTGATCATGGAAAAGCCGAAGGCCGACGAAGAGCGGACCACTCGGACGCCGGGCAAGCCTTGGAGGCTCACGGTCAGCGGATACGTCACCTGGTCTTCGACTTCCTGCGGTGAGCGTCCGGTCCAATCGGTGAAGACGATCACCTGGTTGTCGGAGAGATCGGGGATGGCGTCGATTGGGGTCGTCAGTAGCGCCCAGTAGCCCCAGCCGCCGAGGAGCAGAAAAGCGGCGATCACGAGCACCCGATTGCGCAGAGACAGCTCGATCAGCCGGTTGATCACCGGGACCTCCCCTTTCCACTTTGGCCGCCGGGCGCCGATGCCCACCCGCAGGTGGACAGACACCCAGCGCGAAAACTCAGTCTGGAACTAGCGGTTACCGCGAGCTACGCAGCGGAGAGGAGGTGCTTCGGAGGAGGCTCAAGAGCGGGAGGAGCGGAGGACACTGGGGCCGATTCAACCTGCACCACGCCCGACGCCATGACCTCAGGGGCCAAGCTCGGCGCTGGTGCAGAGAGAGCGCACGCCATCTGCGCGCAGGGCAATTCGCACCCCGCACACCCGTCGAAGGCCATAGCCACCGGCCCGAACAGCAGCCATATGGCGATGAATACGACGCCCCACGCGTGCTTTGGCATCGATTCATACTCTAAGAGGCCCCGGATAGGCTGTCAAGGATTCGGAGTCCTAGTTCGCACTTTCGGCCGGCCAACCCTGGGAATAACCCCCGGGGTCACCACAAGAGTTGATAGACCTGCCGGGAGAATGTCCGGGTAGGATCCCTGTAGAGTCCCGGGGTCAAGCACGGAGCAGCCGGCGGGCGCTTGGGAGGGGCGCGGCGGCTGGCTAGGATCGCGCGGTACCCACGAGCCAGCGGAGGGAGAGCATGGGAACCGAACAGACAGTGGCGCAGCATTACACGCACGGGGCACTCGAGGGTGCGGTGCTCGACGCGCTCCGAGCGGCGGGCAAGGACCCAGACCGACTCGAACCGGGCGATCTCGCCCCGGTGGACGAGTTCCACATCGGCGGCCGCCAGGCGACGGTCGACTTCGCCGGCGAGCTCCGCGTCACCCGAGGCATGCACCTGCTCGACATCGGCTCGGGGCTCGGCGGGGCCTCACGCTACTTCGCGCACGCGCTCGGCTGCACGGTCACCGGCATCGACCTCACCGAGGAGTATGTCCGGGTCGCGCAGGCGCTGTCGGTGCGGACCGGCCTCGCCGGCCAGGTCTCGTACCGCCAGGGCAGCGCGCTCGCCCTGCCCTTCCCCGCCGGCACGTTCGACGGCGCCTACATGCTCCACGTCGGGATGAACATCGCCGACAAGGCCGCGCTGTTCGGGCAGGTGCGACAGGCGCTCAAGCCGGGGGGCGTGTTTGGCGTCTACGACGTGATGCGCGAGCGTGAGGGCACCCTCACGTACCCGCTGCCGTGGGCCGCGGGTCCGGAGACGAGCTTCCTCGAATCGAGCGCCACCTGCGCCCGCCTGCTCGCCGCCGCGGGCTTCGAGGTGCTCACGCAGCGCAGCCGTCGCGAGTTCGCGGTCACGTTCTTCCGGGAGCTGCGCGCGCGCATCGCGCAGAGTGGCGCACCGCCCCTCGGACTGCATCTCCTCATGGGCGCGACGACTCCCCAGAAGATCGCCAACATGATGACCGCCCTCGAGGCTGGGCTGATCTCGCCGACGGAGATCATCTGCCGCGCCGGGGGATGACGGGGAGCGCGGCCCCGCCTGGGGCTCCATGGCATCGCTAACGTGTTGATCCCCGTCCCCCAAACTCAACGATCCAGGAGCTCCCCCAAACCACCAAGCATTCCTCCGCCTCAGGCCGTAAGCGGACACAGTAAGCACAGGAGCTCGTTGACACCGGGCGCGGGTGCCCTCTACTTTGAGGTCCAACCTGCCGATGGCCGACCCGTTCCCGGAAATCAAGCATGTCGTTCTTCTCATCCTGGAGAATCGCTCTTTCGACCACATGCTGGGCGGACTGCCGGGCGTGAACGGCGCATCGGCCGCGTGGACCAACAGTGATGGACAGCAAACCTACGCGCAGGCGCCGATCGAGCACCCGGACCAGGACGACGCACGCACGGTCGACCCGGATCCCAAGCATGAAACCGCGAATGTCCTGCGCCAGATTCAGAACAACAACGGAGGCTTTGTTGCTGACTATGCCGCCATGTATCCGGGCACAACCCCCGCCCAGCGGCAGAAGATCATGTCGTATTACCCTAGCGGAGCACTTGAGCCGCTCCACACGCTGGCTGCCAATTTCGCGGTTTGCCAGCGGTGGCACGCGTCCGTACCCGGCCCCACCTGGGCCAATCGCCTCCTTGCGCTGAGCGGCACGTCCCTAGGGCGGGTCGTAATGCCCGGCGCACCGAACTACGGACAACCGAGCCTCTTCTTTCGCTTGTTCCAAGCGGGTCGTTCCTGTCGCGTGTACTACGGCGACACACCTCTTGCCCTCCTCTTCGAGGATCAGCGAGTCGGGGACGAGGCGGCCGGTTACAACCCGCGCGCCAACTACTATCCTTTCGTCCTGTTCGAGCATGGGGCCGCGGGCAAAGAACAGAATTTCCCGGACTTTGCCTTAGTCGAACCGCGGTACCTCGGCTTCGCGCCAAACGACGATCATCCTCCGCACGATCCGTTCAACGGCCAGAGGCTGATAGCGCGCGTCTACAACGCCCTTCGGGCAAACAGGACGCTTTGGAAGACGACACTGCTCGTGATTCTGTATGACGAGCACGGCGGTTTCGCCGATCATGTGCCCCCACCGACAGCAGTACCGCCGGATGACCACCATGAGGAATATGCCTTCGACCGACTCGGCGTTCGCGTGCCGGTCGTACTGGTCTCGCCGTGGCTCGCGCGCCAGGTCGTCGATGCGCCCTGCGACCATACCAGCCTGCTGCGCTCTCTCACCGAGAAGTGGGGCCTGGGGTCGATGGGGGCTCGCACGGCGCAGGCGACTGACGTGCTCGCCCAAGTCCAGCGAGCGCCGGCCTTCCGCACGGATACACCAAATAAGATCGGACTCGATCTGCCCGGGGACTCGGCCTCACCTGAGCTGAACACCGACCACAAGAAGGCCGTCGTGCAGCTCGCGGAACACCTCGATCCTACGCCGGGCCTTACACCTCGCCAGCGGACGGAGAATTTCCTGGCCCGAGGCAGATCAGGGACCATCGAGTCCCCTTAGCCGCATGCGACCTAGAACTGATTGTTCTACGGCCGCAGGCGCCGCAACTCGCCCTGAAACCACGACACGGGGCCGCCTTGCGTTTGCCCCCCGGCCGAGAAAATAGGCTTCGCCTAGACTAGAAGTGAACTCCGAGTAGCCGACTAGCGACGAAAGGAGCTCGCGTCATGAGACGCCTAGCCTCGGCCGTTGGAAGGGTAGCCATCGGGCTGCTCGTAGTCATGCTGGCCGGCTGTGCCTCGTCCTATCATCCGCCCTCTTCGGCCTCGTGGGGATACCGAGGCATGCTCAAGAGTGGGGTGTCACTGGTTGCTTACGCCCCATCGCTCGCCCAATGCCAAAAAACCCCTGCGAAGGACCTCTCAACGATCAATCGCTCCGACTGGGATGGCATTTCTGAGTGCGGTCGGGTCGTGGTCAACGCCGGCACTGGATGGTCCGCGTTTTCGATCGTGGACGTTCCTGGGCAGCCTGCGCGTTCGGCAACAGTACCCCGCGCAGACTCCTCTCGTGAATCGGCCGGTCGGGACCGGCTCATGGATGTTCGTGCCGGCCTATCGTGTGACGAAGTGCTCGCCGGTCGCCGTGACGGCGTCAGACTTGCCGTTGGTTGCAACATCCCACTTGCCGCCCGCACCCCCCAAACCCTGGCGGATCCTCGCAGTGCGAGTCTGGCTGGCCAGCGGCCGCAAGGCCGATACATTCACCGAGACCACTTACGCCAACCCGGCGGACTGTCAAACAGCCCTCAATGCCCAAATTGACAACATCACGCGCGGGAATCCTCTCACCACGGCCCGCGTTAAGGACACGATCAAGTGGCGCACGTTCGAGCCGGATCAGGATGTGTCCTACCAGTGCGTGCAACAGTGAGGTGGCTCGCGAAGTCCTAACCGGCAGCGACCCAGGTGGTGAAGCTCCCGCCGTGATCGTCGGTAACGGCACCCCTGTGACAGCTTGGAACTCAACGATGGCGGTTCATCCATGGCTGCCTGCACGGCTACGTCGTCCAAGATAAGCCCGGTCGCGACGCACCGCGCGCAATGGGCGCTGCCTGGATGCTCCCGAAGCCACTGGCGCACTTGGCTCTCGATCAACTCATCGGCCATGGCTACACCGGGGAGCGCTCGATGCTCTCAGCCGTCCAGCGTCCACGCAGCGATGTCGCGGTGACCATGAGGCGCTCGCCGACGACGAGGTCCCCCACCTGCATGCCCGGCGGTAGCATGATGTGCGTGTTCCCGTCCAGTACGAGGAACGTATCGCGAAGCTCGACGAGCGTGCCAACGATGGTCGTACTCATCGTGTGCCCCGCGTCGGCGCGCGCGTGACGATATCGAGCAGGTGCTCGGGCAGGAACGGCTTCACCAAGAACGGCACCGAGGCCGCGCGCAGTGTTGCGTGGTCGATGGCCCCAGCGTCGTGGCCGTCGGTCACGCAAATGACGCGAGAGGCGAGATCGGGCCAGCGAGCGCCGATCTCCCAGGAGAGTTGCGCGCCTTCGATGGCGGGCAGCGTAAGATCGCTGAGGATAGGGTCGAACCGGGGCCCCCCAACTGCTCCGACACCGTGGGCCACGGACGTTACCTCGTGGCCGTCGGCCGCGAGGACATCGGCGATGAGCGCGCGCGCTTCGCGAGTGGCTTCGACCACCAAGATGCGCGCCGGCATGGGGTCGCTCCTTCTACGTGTTCCTACGTAGAAATGAACTCTACCACGCCCCGCCAGGCTCCTGTGTCATATCGGGTGAACGGATGAGCGAGGAGGACTGGGCGCACACGTTCCGATCAAGAGAAAGGACCTTAAAATGAGTCAACAAGACGACCATCGCGCGCGGTCGTTGGTCATGTGGCGACAGATCATGCAAGCGGAACCACCGCCGGTGAGCGACCCGTACACTGAGCTGACGGCCGACCACCTGATGGGGGCGGTTTGGACTCGTCCTGGGCTCGCTCGAAGGGATCGCCGCCTTGTAACTCTGACGATCGCAGCGGTCACGGGCCAGCGCGATCCGCTCCGAAATCACCTCCGCGCTTCGCTAGAGTCAGGCGACCTCAGTCTCGCCGAGCTCCAGGAGTGGATCATCCATCTCGCTCACTACGGGGGCTGGCCTGCCGGCACAACCGCCTATGCCCTGCTTACAGAAATCTCGCGCGATTCGACGCCGGGTTCAGCGGCTAACTCAGCGGGGACCGAATGACGCGCGTACCTGACCCCGCCCTTGGAACTCATTAACCACACGCGGAGAATGCAACGATGACGACACCCATCGTCGGGCCATTCACCTGCGACGTCACCTTGCGGGTCATCCGCGCGCCGACGTTCGGCCGTGAGGAGCGAGACGGCGTCACGTATCTAGTTGGACGAGACTACGAGCTCGCATACGAGACGCTCATCGGCGAGTTGAACCAACAAGTCGTCATCAGAGATCGCGCGGAACACCTGTCCGCGTGAGTGGCTATGTGCAGGGGCAGACGGTGATTAGCAGTGCGCATGGATCCGTACTCTTTCGAGGTCGCTACTACGATTCCCGCGTCGTGCAGTCCCTGTCGGGCGACGACGCGCTCACGCCTACCGGCCAGCGTGTGGTTGACCACCTGGAAAATGGATTCGGCGACGGCCCGTACGCCGGCCACGCCTTAGCCCTCGGCGTGCGCCTTGTACGAGAAGGTACTGCCCCCCTGGCCGGCCAAGGCCGTGGACAGATCGATTGAGCGCAGTCTCACCGACACCGCGCCCTTGTAAACCTCGAATTTCTGTTCGTACCTAAATCTCAACGATCTAAGAACTCCCTCCGCTGCGACGCATCAGCGCTCCCGGCCTGTGTTTCCAAGTCACTTGATGGGACTCAGAGAGAGCCTTACGGTTCCCGCACTATCCTCCGCGTGC
>WNFL01157862.1_pt1 | contig 10816 bp, 10 predicted proteins | sample 5400361 | NCBI WGS metagenome assembly WNFL01 (sample SAMN13153351, study PRJNA577476) | soil metagenome | isolation source: 40 cm soil on Douglas fir-dominated hillslope | place: USA:California | collected 2013-09-17 | reverse complement strand
GACGAGCCCGCCGCCGGCATCGACGACGTCGAGCGTGCGCATGCCATTGCCCTGCAGCACGCCGCCCAAGGGTTGCGAGAGACCGCGCAGCTTGGCGAATGCGGTTGAAAAGTCGGGGCCCTCGCGCAGCCGCACCTCGACGCTGTTGCCGCGCACGGCCGGAGCGTTGGCCCAGGTTATGCGGGCTTCACGCAGCGTCCGTACGACCTCGTCACGCAGCGTGTCAAGGCGTTGCTTGATAATATCGTTGCGGTCGACCTCGAGCAGGATGTGCGAGCCGCCCTGAAGATCAAGGCCAAGCACGAGACGGCGCTGCGCCCATGCGGGCCAGCTCTTCACGGTCTGCTCGGAAAAGAAATTCGGCACCGTGAAGCCGCAAACCACCAACGCGGTGAGCAGGATCGCCGCAGCCTTTGCACGCGAGAAGTACAACATCGGCGCTCTCTCCCGGGTCGTGGTCGGGCTTGTCCCGGCCACCCCGATTATTGATGCTCGGTGCCTTCACATTCGGGGTCGCCGGGACGAGCCCGGCGACGTTGCCCCCTCCCTACCCTCCCCCGCTTGCGGGGGAGGGTAGGGAGGGGGCAAGCGATCGAAATCCAGTCTAGCCGCCCTTTTCGTCCTTCACGGGCTCGCTCTTGGCCCGCACGTCCGCCACCATGCTGCGCACCTGCCGCACCCGTACGCCGTCGGCGATCTCGATCTCGACCTGATCGTCGTCCACCACCTTGGTCACCTTTCCGACCAACCCGCCCGAAGTGACGAGGACGTCGCCGCGGCGCACATTCTTCACCATCTCCTGGTGCTGCTTTGCCCGTTTCTGCTGGGGCCGCAGGATGAGGAAATACATGATGACGAAAATAAGGGCAAAAGGCAGCAGCTGATAAAGCATATCCGGGCTGACGCCTCCCACGCCCTGGGCGTAGGCGGGTGTGATCATGCGCGCGTGTCTCCTTTGCTGCGGGTGCTAATGAATTTTCGTGGTCCGCCAGGCCCGGAAACCCGGCGAAAAACCGCTCTTTAGCGGAAGCCGCGCGGACTATAACGGCCGCCGGCCCGATTGCAACGATACAAGGTGCCTCTGGGACGACCGCTTTGCCGCGCAAACCGCCTTGCGACATCACCGCTGCCCCGCTATTGGACCCCGATCACAAAGGCAAAACCTATGTCTCTCCCGAAAAAGCCCTTGGCTGCACCGACCCTCGTCTCGTCCACTGTCCCGGGGGATGTGTTCGAGCGCATCGCCAACGCCCTGGAGCGCCTCGCCCCGCCCCATCCCCGGCCACCCGATTTTGCGATCGCCGACGCTTACATCTGGTATCCGTCCGGCCGTACGCTAGGCCCGGTTCCGCGCGTCAACCGCGTTGATATGTCGCTTCTCAAGGGCATCGACCGCATGCGCGATATCCTCCTGGAGAACACCGAGAGGTTCGCCCGCGGCCTGCCGGCCAACAATGCCCTCCTGTGGGGCGCACGCGGCATGGGAAAGTCGTCGCTGGTCAAGGCCGCCCATGCGGCGGTGAATGTGGGTTTGGGCGCCGATGCCGGCCTGCTCAAGCTCGTCGAAATTCATCGCGAGGACATCGAAAGCCTGCCCGACCTGATGACGCTCCTGCGCGGCGCTCCCTACCGATTCCTGGTGTTCTGCGACGATCTTTCCTTCGATGCCCAGGATACTTCGTATAAATCCCTCAAGGCCGTGCTCGAAGGCGGCATCGAGGGCCGGCCCGATAACGTCATCCTCTACGCCACCTCGAACCGGCGGCATCTCCTGTCCCGGGACATGATCGAGAATGAGCGCGGAAGCGCCATCAACCCCGGCGAAGCGGTCGAGGAGAAGGTGTCGCTGTCGGACCGCTTCGGCCTCTGGCTCGGCTTTCACCGCTGCAGCCAGGACGAATTCCTCGCCATGGTGGAAGGCTATGTCGATTATTACGGCGTGCCGGTCGACGCGGCGACGTTGCGGCGCGAAGCGCTTGAATGGGCGACCACGCGCGGATCGCGCTCCGGCCGCGTTGCATGGCAATATGTTCAGGATGTCGCCGGCCGGCTTGGGGTAAGGCTTACGGAGAAGTAGGCGCCGTAGGGTGGGCAAAGGCGGCCGAGGCGTTGCGGTGCTGGCACGATTTTGCTTCCGCCTTTGCCCACGCGGTCCGTCGGCGCAATTGCTGAACAGCGCGCGAAGTCAGACAGCGTGGGCAAATGCGCGCGAGGCCGGTGCACTACGCCATCGCCTGTGCCAAGCGCCTTTGCCCACCCTTGTACGGCGCCACGAGTCGCGCGATTTTCACAACGGCGCCGACGCCGTCTTGTCCGCGGGCAGGAACTGCATCGGATCGACCGGAGCGGAGTTCTTGCGAATCTCGAAATGAAGCTGCGGGGTTGCGGCGTTGCCGGTCTGCCCGGATTTCAGGATCACCTGACCCTTGTGAACCTGGTCGTTGCGCTTGACCAGGAGTTCGTTCGCATTCGCATAGGCTGTGACGAAACCGTTGGAGTGACGCACCAGCACGAGGTTGCCGTAGCCTTTCAACTCGTTGCCCGCATAGGCGACGACGCCGTCATCGGCGGCGCGCACCTGGGTGCCTTCAGGCACGGCGAGGTCGATGCCGTCATTAGGCGAGCCATTCACCCTGGCGCCGAAATTGTTGATGATGCGGCCGCGCACTGGCCATCGGAACCCGGGCGCGCCGTTCGGCCCGGCCTCGGCAGACGGTGCTTCGACCGGCAATGCCAGGTGAACATTCGCCGCCGTCTCAGATGACGCCAGCTTCCCGGGTGCCGCAGCAGCAGGCGTATACGTGCGGGGCGGCATCGTTTGAGCCACCACCGGAGCACCCGGTTGCGGTCTGCCGGGCGGGGCACTCGCCGGCGCCGTCCTGACCGGGATCGTCAGCCGTGTCCCGACCTTCAGCGGGGTTTCGGGCGCAATGCCGTTTGCAACGGCGATCTCTCTCACGCTGACCCGGTACCTGTGCGCGACCCGACCCAACGTATCACCTGACGCCACGGTGTAGACGGGTGGCGTCGGCAGCAGCGTTTGCGCCGAGCTTCCCGCAACGGACGTTGACACCGGCATGGCGGAGTGCGCGGGCGCTGCCGGAAGTGAAGCCGAAGTCGGTGCGCGCGGCGCGGCCGCGTGGGCGAGCTTGGCGCCGCCGCCGGCCACTCCCGTGAAATCGGACGCCGACCGCGGCGCCGCATACGGCGTCACCGATTGGGACGGCGCATATTGAGGAGCGGGCGGCGCATACGCCGGCACAGACTGCGGCGGCGGCACATATTGAGGAGGGGGCGGCGCGTAGGCGGGCACCGGTTGTGGCGGTACAAATTGCGGAGCAGGCGGCGCATATTGCGGCTGCTCGTACTGCAAGGCGGCATGTTGAGGCGCGTACGGCGAATTGGCCGATTGCGCCTGCGGCAACGGCTGGCTCTCCACGGCTGCAGAGCGCGTGGGCGCAATCGGGGCAGCGGCCGGCTGACGCGAGGACGCGCGCGCGGCATACGGATTGCTGTTGGGACTTTCACCAAAGCGGGAGATCTCGGAGCTGCAGCCTGCGGCGCCGATCGCCACCGCGCACAGGAACCCGCCGAAGACGGCGCGACGCAATCGTCGCCTGGTCATATATCTACCCATGTCACAAACTCGCGCAGCCCCAATCTTCGGGCAGTAAGACATCGTCGAAGTAAACATCTCTTTAAATCTCAGGGATCGGTTAAAGCCGATGGTAAATGGCCGGTTACTTCGGACGCGAAGGCTGCAAAACATCTACAGCCTCATCCTGAGGAGCATCGCGTAGCGATGCGTCTCGAAGGATTGCAACCGGCACGGCCGGGCGAGCCGCCATCTTTCGAGACGCGCGCTAACCAAAGCGCGCTCCTCAGGATGAGGTCCGAACTGTTTGGCACGCTCCTACCACCGCGACACTTACGCCGCGTCACAGCTCCCGCGCCTGGCCGGACAGCAACGGAACGAAGCGCACGTCGATCAGATCGGTCAGCTCAAAGCCGTGTTCGGTGCGCATGATCTTCGCCAGCGTCTGGTGCTCGTCGTGAGGGCCGAGCGGGAGCACCATGATGCCGGTCGCCGTGAGCTGATCCACCAGCGCTTGCGGCACGGTGACGGCCGCGGCCGTCACCATGATGCGGTCGAACGGCGCCCGGTCCGGCACCCCCGCCAGACCGTCGCCGGCGATGATGTCCACGTTGTCGTAGCTCAGCGCCTTGAGGCGGATGCGCGCTCCGTCCGCAAGCGTCCGGTAGCGCTCGATGCTCGTCACCCTGGCGGCGAGCCGCGACAGGNTCGCGGCCTGATAACCGGAGCCGGTTCCGACCTCGAGCACGTGATGCGCAGGCGCCACCTCCAACTGCTCGGTCATGTAGGCGACCACAAAAGGCTGGCTGATCGTCTGGCCGCATGCGATCGGCATGGCGCGATCCAAATAGGCCGACCGCACATGGGCCGGCATGACGAACTTGTCGCGCGGCACTTCCTCCATGGCGCGCAACACCGCCGCATCCATGATGCCGCGCCGGCGCAGGTCGAGCACGAATTTCAACTGTTCGACGTCATGGTCGGAAGGTGTGGGCACGGACAAGCGGCACCCCTGGATAATGTTAGCACGGCGACGGGGAAGAGGCCCTGGGAGCGCGGGCGTCTCGCCCGCTTTTTTCAAGATGCGGGCGGGACGCCCGCGCTCCGGGTACTTTGCCCGCCCTACCCTAAAATTTCCGCGAGCCGCGTCAAGAAAGGCTCGTCCGTCATGTTGAGCCGGAGCGGCGTGACTGAAATGCGGTTGTCGGCAAGCGCGGAGAGATCGCTGCCGTCGCGCTCGGTGTGCGCGGGCGCGCGCTCATAGGCGATCCAGTAATACGGGTTGCCGCGGCCGTCGCGGCGCGGCTCGATGCGGAGCAACTCCTGGGGACGCTTGCCCTGGGTGCTGACCGCGATGCCCTTGACCTGGTCCGGCGCGCAGTCCGGGAAATTGATATTGACGAGGACGTCGCGCGGCATGCCTTCGGCGAGCACGCGGCGGATGAGGTCGGGACCGAATTTCAGCGCGGTCGCCCAGTGCGGAGCCTTGCGGGTCTCGGACGTGAACGCCTGGGAGAGCGCGAAGGACGGTACGCCCAGCACCGCGCCCTCGATGGCGCCTGCGACCGTGCCCGAGTAGGTCACGTCCTCGGCGGCGTTGCGGCCGCGGTTGACCCCGGACAGGAGGAGGTCGGGCCGGCCCTGCGGGATGATGTGGCGCGCCGCCATGATCACGCAATCGGTCGGCGTACCCTTGACGGCGAAGTGGCGCGGCCCGATCTCGCGCAGACGCAGCGGATCGTTGAGTGAGAGCGAATGGGAGACACCGGACTGATCGGTCTCCGGCGCCACCACCCAGATATCGTCGGACAGCGTGCGGGCAATTTCCTCGAGCACCTCAAGGCCGCGCGCATGCACGCCGTCGTCATTGGTGAGGAGGATGCGCATCGGTCAGGCGGGGGCGGCATGAGCGCGCGATGGCACGCACTCACCCTCCCCTGCAGGGGGAGGGTCGGATCGCCGAAGGCGATCCGGGGTGGGGTGGCAGCGGCGCAGCAGACGACAGCAGCGCCGCGCGTGCTGCACCGCTTCCACCCCCTCCCGGCCCGCTGGCGCGGGCCGACCTCCCCCCTCCAGGGGGAGGTGGAGCAGAGGCGTAGCCTCGGTAAAGTAACGGAGCGCCGAGCAAGGAGGACGGTCCGTTGGTAAAGACATTGCTTGCCAAGCCATCGTCACTTCGCCGCAACGACTTTTATGCCACCCATATATGACTGCAGCACGTCCGGCACCGCGATCGAACCGTCGGCTTGCTGATAAGTCTCCATCACGGCGATGAGCGCGCGGCCGACTGCGACGCCGGAGCCATTGAGGGTGTGGACGTGGCGGACCTGGCGGCCCTGAGCCTTTGTCGAAGGGTCCTTGACACGGTAGCGCGCCGCCATACGGCGGGCCTGGAAATCGCCGCACACCGAGCAGGAGGAAATTTCGCGGTACATGTTCTGGCCCGGCAGCCAGACCTCGATGTCGTAGGTCTTCTGCGAGGCGAAGCCCATGTCGCCGGTGCACAAGGTGGCGACGCGATAGTGCAGGTCCAGTCGACGCAACACCTCCTCGGCGCAAGAGAGCATGCGCTCGTGCTCCTCGCGGCTCTGCTCCGGCGTGGTGATGGAGACCAACTCCACCTTGGTGAACTGGTGTTGGCGGATCATGCCGCGCGTATCCTTGCCGGCCGCTCCGGCCTCGGCGCGGAAGCAAGGAGTGAGTGCGGTGAGGCGGAGGGGCAATTCCGTCTCGTCGACGATCGATTCGCGGACGAGGTTCGTGAGCGGGACTTCGGCAGTGGGGATGAGCCCCAGACGATTTTGCCGCAATGCGATTTGGCTTTGGTTGAACGCCATTTGTAACGCCAAAACATCGGTTGATTGCGCGATGTCCTCAAGATAATCGTCAGCTCGACGCGCGAAATAAGTGCCCCCTACTGTCCAAAATTGATCATCTTCAAACTTCGGCAACTGCGCCGTCCCAAACATCACATCATCTTTGACGAGCAGCGGCGGCGCGACTTCCGTATAGCCATGTTCGTTCGTTTGCAAATCAAGCATGAACTGCCCGAGGGCGCGCTCCATCCGCGCCAGCCCCTTCTTCAGCACCACGAAGCGCGAGCCCGACAACTTCGCCGCCGTCTCGAAATCCATCTGCCCCAGCGCTTCGCCGAGCTCGAAATGCTGCTTCGGCGAAACTGGATAGTCGCGCTTCGCACCGAAGCGGTGGTGCTCCACGTTGCCATGCTCGTCGGCGCCGTCCGGCACCTCGTCGAGCGGCAGGTTCGGGATTTGCGCCAACGCTTCATCCAATTGCTGCGACGCCGCTTTCTCCTCCGCCTCCAGCGCCGGGGTCGACGCCTTCAGTTCGGCGACCTCCGCCATCAGGGCCTGCGCCCGCGCCTCATCCTTCGCCTTCTTGGCCTCGCCGATGTCCTTCGATGCCGCGTTGCGCCGGGCCTGGGCCTGCTCGGCTTTGACGATGGTGGCGCGGCGGCGCTCGTCGATGGCGATGAGCCGCACCGCCTCGGGCGCGAGCCCGCGCCGGGCCAAGCCGCGATCGAACGCCTCCGGATTGTCGCGAATCCACCTGATGTCGTGCATGGACGATGACCTGCGCGGGCGTCCCGCCCGCCCTTGCTGAAATGAAGGAAGAGGCGGGCGGGACCGCCCGCGCTCCAATTACGCTTACTCGGCGGGCTTCGCCGCGGCGGCAGCGTCTGCCTTTGCCTTGTCGGCTGCCGCCTTGCGCTCGACCCAACGTACCGACAACACCGAAAGCTCGTAGAGAAGCAGCAGCGGGATCGCAAGGGACATCTGGCTGAGCACGTCGGGCGGCGTGAGCACCGCCGCGATCACGAAAGCGATCACGATGAAATAGCGCCGCTTCGATCTGAGCTGGTCGGACGTGATGATGCCGACCCGACCGAGCAGCGTGAGAATCACCGGAAGCTGAAACGCGACGCCGAACGCCAAGATGAGCCGCATCATCAGGCTGAGATAGTCGTCGACCTTGGGCAGCAACTCGATCGTCGCCTGGCCTTCAGTGCCGATTTGCTGCATGCCGATGGAAAAGCGGGTGAGCATCGGCCACACCGCGCCGTAGACCACCATCGCGCCGAGGATGAACATGATCGGCGTCGCTATCAGATAGGGAAGGAAGGCGTGGCGCTCATGCCGGTAGAGGCCGGGCGCGACGAACATGTAGAGCTGGGTGGCGACCACCGGAAACGAAATGAAGGCGGCGCCGAACATCGCGAGCTTGAGCTGGACCACGAAATATTCGAGGAGCCCGGTATAGATGAACTTCGAGTTCTCCGCGCCCACCACCCACACGTACGGCCACGTGAGAACGTTATAGATTTGCTTGGCAAAGAAGAAACAGCCGACGAGCGCGATACCGAACGCCACCAGCGCCTTGATGAGCCGCGAACGCAGCTCGATCAGGTGGTCCATCAGCGGGGCTTTGGTGTTTTCGATGTCCTCGTGGGTCATGAATGAACGCCCCCTTCACTGCTCTTTTGCCCGCTCCCTTCAGACAAAGGCGGCTGGGCAGCAGGCGGCGTCACAGGCGGCGCGTCGGCGGCGTCTCCCGCGCCATTCCCTCCCCCGCCCGTTGGAGAGGAGAGGGTCGGGGGCGACATTTGCGCGATCGCCGGGTGCTCGGCTGCGACCGGAAACGCCTCCTCACCCAGCTGCGGCGGCGCATCGGCGGACTTGGCGGCGTCATCCGGCTTCGTGCCGTCCGACTTGGTGTCGTCCGACTTGGCCGTGTCCGGTTGAGCGGGGTCCGATTTGGGCTCCCATTTCGTCGCCTCCTTGAGGGTGAGCGGATCGTCGAATTGGGATGTGAACCCTTTGGCAGTATCGTTGAGATTGTCGACCTCTTTCTTGAGATCGGCCATCTCGGCCTCGCGCAACGCTTCCTGGAATTGGCCCTGAAACTCCGCCGCCATGCGGCGGATTTTGGTCGTCCATTGCCCGATCGCGCGCAGCACCGCGGGCAACTCCTTCGGCCCGATGACGATCAGCGCCACCACGGCGATGACGACAAACTCTCCCCATGCAATGTCGAACATTGCGTTTCAACTCCGAAGCCGCCGCTGCCGTTGGGCGACACTATCTGCGGGAACTCCGTGCCGCCGCCGCCCTAGCCCGGATGGAGCGAAACGTAATCCGGGATGAGCCGTGCCCCCTGGCGAGACCGGACCTGGATGACGCTGCGCTCAATCCGGGGTACGGAAACGCCGGCGTCAGCCGTGCGAGGCTTCCGCCCGGGGTTTGGCGCCGGCGGCCGATGAATCGGCGGTCTGGTGATCCAGCGTCTTCACCGGTTCGGTCTTGCCGGGCTCGATCTTAGGTGCGTCGGTCTTGGCGCTGTCGTCATCCGACATGCCCTTCTTGAAGGCCTTGATGCCCTGGGCAACATCGCCCATCAACTCGGAAATCTTGCCACGCCCGAACAGCAGCAGCACGACGCCGATCACTACGATCCAATGCCAGAGACTCATGGAACCCATCGGGTTAACCCTCCGCAACGACGGGCCGCGCGGTCGGGGCCTCGCCTCTCTATTTCAACCAAAACCTAGGCCTCGCGCCTTGCAAAAACAAGGACCGTAATCGATTTCCGGCCGCGTCCCATGGGCACGGTCAGCCGAGCCCGACCCTACTCCTCCGTCCCGTCCACGCGAGGCGCGAGACCAAGGTCGAGGTCGCCGGGTTCAAGCGGGTCTTCGTCCGGGCGCAATGCCGGATCGTCGGAGGGCTCCGGCACGCTAAAGCCTGCCGGCAACGTGCCGTCGAACAGGCCGGAACCCTTAAGGTCGTCGAGGCCCGGAAGGTCGCCGAGAGCTTCCAGGCCGAAATGGCTGAGAAAGTCCGCCGTCGTGCCGTAGGTCAACGGCCGGCCCGGCGCCTTGCGGCGGCCGCGCGGACGCACCCAACCGGTCTCGAGCAGGACATCAAGGGTGCCCTTGGCGGTCGAGACGCCGCGAATCTCTTCGATCTCGGCGCGCGTCACCGGCTGGTGGTAGGCGATGATGGCAAGCGTCTCGATCGCGGCGCGAGACAGCTTTTTCGGCTCCACAGCCTCGTGCGTGAGCAGCCAGGAGAGATCGTTCGCGGTGCGGAGCGTCCATTTGTTGCCGACACGGACGAGATTGACGCCCCGCGGCGCGTACTCGACCTGCAGCCGCTTGAGGGTGGCGCGCACGTCCACGCCCGCCGGCAGGTGCTTGGCGAGCGTCTTCTCGTCGAGCGGCTCGGATGCGGCGAAAAGCAGCGCCTCCACTAAGCGCAGCTCCTCCGGCCGGGTCTCGATCGCCATGTCCGGCATCTCGCCGTTCCCTTCTTCATGGATCTTCACCCGCAACTCGGCAAAAGGAGCCATCAATATGCCCTCCCGGCTGATGCTTTTGGCTGCCCCGCTCATGACGATGATTGCCCGTCCACGGGCTCAGCCCCTTCGCGTTTGCGCAAATAGATCGGAGCGAATGCGCCCGATTGCTGGATTTCGAGCGCCCCCTCGCGGACCAATTCCAGCGACGCGGCCAGCGAAGAAGCGAGCACGCTCGGGAGCATCGAAGGCTCGACCACGAAGGCGATGAGATATTCGTCGAGCCGGCTCCAATCGGGGGTCGCGCCGACCAGGCGCTGCAAGGCCTCACGCGCCTCGACGAGCGACCACACCTTGCGCTTGGCGAACCGCACGCGCCGAAGCGCATGGCGCTGCCGTTCCGTCGCGTAGGCAGAGATCAGATCATAGAGCGTTGCCGACCATTGCGGCCGTTTGATTTCCGCGATCGGCTCCGGATCGCCGCGGCCGAACATGTCGCGGCCGAGCTGGGGACGCTCGAACAGCCGCCCGCCGGCTTCGCGGATCGCGTCAAGCCGCCGCAACCGCAACGCCAGCGCCTTTGCCATATCGGCCGCGCTCAGGCCTTCCGGCGCGACCGGCTCGGGCAGCAGCAGGCGCGATTTGAGATAGGCGAGCCAGGCCGCCATTACGAGGTAGTCGGCGGCCAACTCAAGGCGCAGCCGACGCGCCTGTTCAACGAACGCCAGATACTGGTCGGCGAGCGCCAATATGGAAATCTTCGCCAGATCGACCTTCTGTTGGCGCGCCATCGTGAGGAGAAGATCAAGCGGACCTTCGAACCCTTCGACGTCGACGATCAGCAACGGCTCGTCGCTGCCGCGATCATTCGCGATATCCTCGGTGAACGCAGTCGCGTCCGTCATT
>WNFL01371345.1_pt2 | contig 10817 bp, 5 predicted proteins | sample 5400361 | NCBI WGS metagenome assembly WNFL01 (sample SAMN13153351, study PRJNA577476) | soil metagenome | isolation source: 40 cm soil on Douglas fir-dominated hillslope | place: USA:California | collected 2013-09-17 | reverse complement strand
TATGCCCAGTACCAGATTGCCACCGCCTGCATTGCCGATGGTCACGGTGCGCGGCGCGCTGGCTGAGGCAATCACCTGATTGCCGAAATCGGGAGGCGCGGAGAGCAGCGCGAGCAGCGGCGGCGCGGCGTCGTCGTTGATGATGATGCCGGTCGCTGTCGCGGTGCCCAGCGTCGCGCCGCTCGGACTCGATAAGGTGATCACGACGGTTTCGTCCGGCTCGACCTGCGTGTCGCCGAGGACGTTGACCGTGATGGTCTGCGCGAGGACTCCCGGCGCGAACGTCAACGTTCCCGTGCCGCCCACCGTGTAGTCGACTCCGCTCGTGGCGGTGCCTCCGGTCGCCGCGTAATTCACCGTGACGGTACTAGCGCTGGCCGACGTCAATGTCACCGGAAACATCATCGGTGTCGTGCCGCTGTTACCTTCGACCACTGATGTCGCGTTGGCAATCGACGCGATGTGAGTGTCGCCGGCGCCGCATTGCTCGGGAGATCGACAATGAACGTATGCGGGCCGACGCTCTGTGGAGCGAACCTGAAATTGAGCTGGCACTGAGCGCCGGGCACGAGAGTCTGCCCGCTGGAGCAACTGCCGGGTGCTGAGGTGAAGTCACCGCCGGGACCAATCACCCCGAAGAAACTTCCCAGCACCAGATTCGCGGCGCCGGTGTTGGTGATCAAGGATGTCTTGATCGCGCTGGTGGTTCCCACCGCCTGGCTGCCGAAGTCGAGCGACGCAGGAATGGGCGTGAGCACCGGAATGCCCGCGCCAGTGATCGTCAGGTTCAAAATCGTTTCCGCAAACAGGCCGATCGGGTCGGTTAGCTTGATGTCCTCGGCGAGCGTGCCGGGCGTCGTCGGCGTGCCGCTGATGATCCCGGTAACCGGGTCCAGCGACAGGCCCGCCGGAAGCGATGCTGGAAACGATGAAACGCTCCACGCGAACGGGTGCGGACCGGTTCCGGTCAGCTGGAACGAGTACGGAACGCCGGTGGCGCCATCGGGCAAAGCCGCTGTCGTGATCGCGAGAGTGACAACCGCGTCGTCGTTCTTGATGACGATGCTGCCGGTATCCGCGAATCCGGCATTCGCGCCCAGGAGCGTCGCGTTGACCGGATTGCTGATGATGACCTTGAAGCGCTCGTCGTATTCGTACGCCGTATCGCCCAGCACTTTGACGACGATGTTCTTCGTGGTCTCGCCGGGGGCAAAGCTCAACGTGCCGGTGCCGGCGATGTAGTCGCTGTCGGCCGCCGTCGCGGCCACGTTGAGGCCGACTGTCACGCCGTCGGCCGTCGTGTAGTCGACAGACACCGTCTGCGCGGAGGGGCCGGACAAGTTCACCGCTACGAGTGCATCGGTGGTGCCGCTATTGCCTTCGATCACTTGGACGCCCCCGCCAATGGCCTGGTCCGTCGACGCGAAATCGACCCAGACCTGCGGCGGCAACGCGGGTACCGCCGTGGACCAGAATCGCGCCGTTCCTTCGCCGCGACCCTTGATGCCGGAATACGGCGCATGAAACTGCGGAATGTCGAGGACCGTAAACGTAAAGCCGGCCGCAGTGAAGGGTGCCTTGAGCACGATCAGCGAGTCGCCAGAGCTGCCGCCGCCGGACAGCGCGGCGAGCTGGCCATCGGCGCTGGCGTCGATGTCCTCGAAACCATCGTGGTTCCCGCCGGTTTCGAATTGCAGCGTCTCGAACGTCGACGCGGCAGAGAATGGGGACGCTACCGCATAGATCCTGGGCAGCGCCGGCCCGGGCTGCGGCGAATGCTCGACGACCAGGATTTTGCTCCCGTCGGGTGTGAAGGTCATGCCGTCGAGATCCGACCCGGGCACGGTCATCAACTCCGGAACGCTCGCCGCCGAGAACGGCGCGTGGAAAATCCGCAACTCGGACGCATAGCCCGCGCCCGACACGCCGCGTGTCGCGACGAGCGTCGCGCTGTCGGGAGAGAGTGCGATCGCACCCGTCAACGGACCGAATCCTCCAACGATGATTCCGTTGCTGCTCGGTATGGTGAAGGCGATGGACGTGTACGGCGGATCGACAACCGCGATCTCGTTGAGCAACGCGATGTACGCGCGGCCGGTAGCGCTGTCGAACGCGATCGAGCGCGTCTGCGGCGTGCAGGCGCTGCTGGGGAGCGGCAGTATGGTGACGGCTGCCGTGTGATCGAAGGGCGCGGGGATGACCCAAAGCGCATCAAGGTCGGTGACCGCCAGCACATGTGTCTTGGCCGGATTGACGGCCAGCGTGCCGTAACCATCGTAGAACGTCGCCGGCGTCGGTTGCGGCAGGTCGTAGCTTTCGATGCGCGTCCCCGTCGACGTGTCGAGGAGATCGAGCTTTATGGATTTCGCCTGGCTCACCAGCGCCCGGTTCGCCGCGACCAGGGCCAGGCTGTGCGGCGCGAGCGCGGGAGAATCGAGCGGCGCAATATAGGTTCTTGCCGGATTGGGCAGGCCCGTACCGAGATCCGGAAAGACGACGACGGGTTTCGACTCCGGAAAGCCGCCGGGCGCGAGTACCGCGGTAACTACCAACTCCTGAGACATGGCCGCCGTGATCGTCAAACCGGCCGCGAGCGCCGCAAACAGAGTGCGAGAAAATTTGCGGAACGCAGTTGCGTCGACTCGGTACATGGCGCCTCCGTGACGTGTCGGAGGCCAGTATGTAGACCGGTACCTGACCGATAGCTGACCGATTCCTGAATCCGCGTCGATCCGTCAGCGACATCCGCCGGCGCGCGCGAGCCATTTGCGCGCGCTGCGGCCGGCGTCGATGCGATTGTCCGCATGCAGCGCGCGCAGGATCACCGACACGTGACCCTTCACGGTGCGTACGCCAATGCCCAGCGCGGCCCCGATCGCCTTGTTGGAGCAGTCCTGCGCGACCAGCGCCAGCACATCGTATTGGCGGGACGTGAGATTGAGCGAGCCCGTCCCTCGACGTAACGCGTATGCCTCTTGCAGAGTGGGCGCAGGCTGCGGCGGCAGTGGCGCACGGCCCCGCACGTGGACATCGCCGCCGCCCATCGCCAATCGCAGCGCCGCGGCCAGTACTTCGGTCGTTGCCGCCTTTGGCACCAACGCATCCATGCCTGCGGAGAGTCGGCGCACGGCGGCTTGATCGTCGCGCGCGATCAGCGCGATCAGCACCCACTGCGGTCGACTTTGGCGCAACGCAAACACCTGTTCTGGAGTTAACAGCGTTGCGTCGAACACCATGGCGTCGAGCGGCAGGCCGAGTGCCGTGGTTGCCTGCGCCGAATCGACGGCTTCGACGAATTCGTTCGCCGCGTCGGCATCCAGCGCGATGCGCTTCAACCCTTCGCGTGTGAGTGCGTGAGGCTCGGCCAGCAGAAACAGCATCGACGAGGGCGATCTTCGGTAACGCGGCATCGGGGTCCGGCGGCATTGCGGCCGGGGCTCGACGCACAGTGTGCGGGCCGGTACCTGACCGATAGCTGACCGATCGCCTTTGCTGCGACCTGGGCCGGGCCCCGGCCCGATCGCACGACCCTTCAGCGACGGTAGATCGACTTGAACAATGCTTCGGTCTCGGCCGACGGCGGGATACCCAGCTGGACCGACAGCATTTCGCGGCACCGCCGGTAGACGCGCGCGGCTTCCGCGGGCTCGCCGCGCCGCAGATGGCAATGCATGAGCCGACGATAAAGTTCCTCGGCGAGGCTGTCTTCGTCTAGGGCGCGTTCGTACAGCGCAATCGCGCGTGGCCATGCGCTCCGCTGCTCCCAATGCCGGCCCGCATCGGCGAGCGAGCGGCGGAAGCGGTTTTGCCAGCGATCACGCGCGGCCAGCGATCCGCGGGTCGGATCCTCGCTGCCGAGGAACGGCCCCTTGTAGCGCCCTAGCAGCCGCGCGCCGATCGCGTCGATCGTTGCGTCGTCGGCGGCCCCGTGCAGCGACGCCTGCAGCGCCTCGACGTCGCGATCGAAGGCCCAGACGTCGAGCCACACGAGCTTGTCGTCCAGGCTGACCTTGCCCTCTTCGATGCGAATCGCCGCGGGTTCCGCGAGCAGCTTGCGCAACCGCGATACCGCAGTGTCGAGCGCCGTCGCCGCCGCGGCCGTCTCGGCATCGGGCCACAGCAAATCGCCCAGCTTTTCCTTGGCGACGCCGCGCCCGCCCAATGCAACGAGTGTCTTCAGCAGTTCGAGCGGTTTCTTCTGCGCCTTGCCCTCGACGGTGAGCGGTTCGCCGCGATGCGCGACCGCAAAGCCTCCCAGTGCACGAATGCGGATCGGCCACGGCCACGATTCGGGCGCGTTGGCGGGCGGCGCGATGCCACGCAATTCGATGTACCTTCCTACGAATTCCGTCTCTATTCCGTGCTCGAGCGTGAGCGTACATAACCGCGCGCCAAATTCAGGATCGCCTTCGAACGCATCGTAGAACTGCCGCTCGCGCATCTTGCCCCAAGCCGCAGTCAGGAGCGCGCGCCCATCGGGGTTTCCTGTGGTTGCGGCTTCATACGCTTCGGCGAGCGCAACCATGTCGCGTACTTCGTCGACGTACTGGGCCGGCACCATACCCGCCGCCTCCCGCATCAGCGAGCGGGCCGTGGCGAAATCGTCGATCATCAGGCGTGTCTGGGCCTCGCTGACGATATAGGTCGCCTGGATGACCTTGGGCTCTCCTAATTCGCGCGAGTAATTTGAGGCGCGCGCAGCATGAAACACGGCGCGGTCGCCCTGCCCCTTCATGCGGGCGATGCGCGACCTCAAGAAATCGAGCGACTCCAACTCGCTCAAGTCCGAAGGATCCGCGACCGCCTCGGCATCTGCGAGACCGCGTTCGGCGAGCGCGATATTGCGCGCGGGCAGGCTGCGATCGACGTCGACGAACGCCAGCCAGAACTTGATGCCCGGTATTTGGTGCTTCTCGGACAGCGCACGCAACTGCGCCTCGGCGAGCTTCGCCTGGCGCTCTACCTTCGCGTAGCGCGAACACGTCATCCACATGCTGAGCCAGCGCGCATGTCGGTTCGGCGTCAGGTCCGGGCTATCCATGCCTGGGCGAAGCAGGCTGTAGGTGCGCTGACCCAGCGTGCGCAGATTGCGCGGCTCCATGTAGTACAACACCATGCGGCCGGCTGCAAACTTGACGTTGACGTCGAGTTCGGTCTCCAGCAATGCCATGATCCGTTCGACGCACCGCCGAAGAAACGGGTCGTCCGGACCGAAATAATTCAGCGCGGCGAGCAGCCCGGTAAGCGCGATCAGCTCTTCGTTGCGGTCGCGCCACATGAAGGCATCGTCTCGTACCACGACGAGGCGTGCGATGTGCTCCTCGAATCGACGAAAATCTCCCGTCACCTGCCCGGAAATGACCAATACGGCGGACGCGAGGGCTGCGCCTTTGACGTCGTTGCGCGCGAGATAGTCCTCCAGCGCCGTACTGAGCGTTATGAATGCGCGACGTTCGCCACGATGCGATTCGGCGAGCCCCGTTCGGTATCGCGCGTCGGGGCTGGATTCGGTGTGCGCGTCTGGCATAGACGAGAGTCTAGGATAAATGTCGCGAAAAAATGCCGGCGGCCCTTCGTTCCAAGCGACTTGGACCCATCTTTAACGGCAGCGCGCTCCCGATGGCGACCCGGCGGGCGGGAAACGCGGGTAAAATGCGCCCCCACTCGGCAGGTTCTGCATTAATACGGCCACAAGCCTTTGATTTGTAAACCTTCACCAAAGACACAATTTTTGCGGAGTAGCATCGATGTCCCCTGTCTCAGTTGCCATGTCCACGTCCCCTGCATTGCGCGAAGTCGCGCTCGACGACAAATACGAGCTCGACTCCGGTCGCGTTTACCTGACCGGCGCGCAAGCGTTCGTCCGGCTCCTGATCCTGCAGCGCCAGCGCGACAAGCTGGCGGGCCTCAACACCGCTGGCTTCGTCTCGGGCTACCGCGGTTCGCCACTCGGCGCCCTCGACCAGTCGCTGTGGAAGGCGCAAAAGTTCCTGGACCGCGCGAACATCAAGTTCCAGCCCGGTCTGAACGAGGACCTCGCTGCGACATCCATCTGGGGCTCGCAGCAGGTCAACCTGCATCCAGGCGCCAAGGTCGATGGCGTGTTCGCGATGTGGTATGGCAAGGGCCCCGGCGTGGACCGCTGCGGCGACGTATTCAAGCACGCCAACATGGCCGGCACATCGAAGCACGGCGGCGTGCTGGTGTTGGCCGGCGACGACCACGCGGCCAAGTCGTCCACGATTCCGCACCAGTCCGATCACCAGTTCTCGGCGGCGATGATGCCCGTGCTCTATCCGTCGTCGGTGCAGGAGATCCTGGACTTAGGGCTTCACGGCTGGGCGATGTCGCGCTACTCGGGCTGCTGGGTCGGCTTCAAGTGCGTCGCGGACACGGTGGAAAGCTCGTCGTCCGTGTACGTCGATCCGGCGCGCACCAAGATCATCGTGCCGGATGACTTTCCGCTTCCGCCGGACGGCGTGTCGATCCGCTGGCCCGACGGGTTCCTCGAAATCGAGGCGCGGATGCAGGACTACAAGGTCTACGCAGCATTGCATTACTGCCGCGTGAATCAGCTGAACAAGGTCGTCATCGATTCTCCCAAGCCGCGCTTAGGGATCGCCACATCGGGCAAGAGCTATCCGGACGTGCGGCAGGCGCTCGTGGACCTGGGAATCACCGAAGCCGATGCTGCGGAAATGGGCCTTCGCGTCTACAAGATCGCGATGCCCTGGCCGCTGGAGCCGGAAGGCGTGCGCAATTTCGCCGAGGGCCTCGAGGAAATTCTCGTGGTCGAGGAAAAGCGCCAGATCGTCGAGTACCAGTTGAAGGAACAACTCTACAACTGGCGCGACGACGTGCGGCCGCGCGTGGTCGGCAAGTTCGACGAAAAGGGCGAGTGGGTGCGCCCGCACGGCGACTGGCTCCTGCCCGCCGCCGCCGAACTCACGCCGGCGATGATCGCGCGCGTGATCGCCAAGCGCATCGAGCGGCTGCAGCTCCACCCGCGCAAGATGGAAGAGCTCCGCGCGCGGGTCGACTGGATCAACGCCAAGGAAGCGGCGCTGTCCAAGCCCAATATCGACCTCGTGCGCCAGCCCTATTTCTGCTCCGGTTGCCCGCACAACACGTCGACCAAGCTGCCCGAGGGCAGCCGCGGCACCGCAGGTATCGGCTGCCACGTGATGGCGATCTGGATGGACCGCAGCACAACCGAGTACACGCACATGGGCGGCGAAGGCGTGCCCTGGATCGGGCAGGCGCCGTTCACCGAAGAGAAACACATCTTTGCGAACCTGGGCGACGGCACGTACTACCACAGCGGGATCCTCGCGATCCGCGCCGCGGTCGCCGCCAACGTCAACATCACGTACAAGATTCTCTACAACGATGCGGTCGCGATGACGGGCGGCCAGCCGGTCGACGGTCCGATCTCGCCCGCGCTGATCGCGCAACAGGTCGCGGCCGAAGGTGTTTCGCGAATCATCGTCGTGAGCGACGAGCCCGACAAATATCCGCAGGGGTATTTCTCCGACGACATCCGCATCCATCATCGCGATGAATTGGACGCCGTGCAGCGCGAAATGCGCGACATTTCCGGTTGCACCGTGCTGCTCTACGACCAGGCCTGCGCCGCGGAAAAGCGCCGCCGCCGCAAGCGCGGCAAGCTGGTCGACCCGGCCAAGCGCGTCGTCATCAACGAGCTGGTATGCGAAGGTTGCGGCGATTGCGGTGTGCAGTCGAACTGCGTATCGATTGCGCCCGTCGAAACCGAATTCGGCCGCAAGCGCACGATCGACCAGTCGTCGTGCAACAAGGATTATTCCTGCGTCAAGGGATTCTGCCCGTCATTTGTGACGGTCGAGGGCGGCACGTTGCGCAAGCCGGCCAAAGCCGCGGCGGTCGACTTCTCCAACATGCCCACGCCAGCGTCGCCCTCGACAGCAGAGCCGTACAGCGTGCTGGTCACCGGCATCGGCGGCACGGGTGTCGTGACCATCGGCGCCCTGCTCGGCATGGCCGCGCATCTCGAGGGCAAGGGCTGCAGCGTGCTCGACATGACCGGCCTTGCGCAAAAGAACGGCGCCGTGGTGTCGCACGTGCGCATCGGCGACAAGCCCGAGCAGATGTTCGCGACGCGCATTGCCGCCGGCGAGGCCAAATTGGTGCTCGCCTGCGACATCCTCACCGGCGTGGGCTACGAAGCGCTGGCCAAGATGCAGAAGGGCGTCACCAAGGCGCTGGTCAACACGGCGCTGGTCATGCCCGCGCAATTCACCCGCGAGCCGGACTTACGTTTTCCGACCGGATCGATGGAACAGGAAATCAAGGACGCAGTCGCGCCCGGCGATGCCGAATTCCTCGATGCGTCCAAGCTCGCCACCGGCCTCATGGGCGATTCGATCGCGACCAACCTGTTCATGGTCGGCTATGCATACCAGCGCCGCGCCATCGAATTGAACGGCCAGGCGATCGAGTCGAACACGCAAAGCTTCAACTGGGGACGCTTGGCCGCGGTCGATCCCGAGCGCGTGGCAGCGGCGGCGGTGCCGGCGGAAGCGAAGCCCGATTCGCAGCGCCTCTCGCAGTCGCTGGACGAAATGATCGAACGGCGCGCGCAATTCCTGACCGAGTACCAGGATGCCGCATACGCCAAGCGCTACACGGAGCTGGTCGCGCAGGTGCGCGCGGCGGAAAGCCGTGCGATGCCGGGCATCACCGAGCTCTCCGAGGCCGTTGCGCGCTACTACTTCAAACTCCTCGCGATCAAGGACGAATATGAAGTCGCGCGCCTGTACGCGGAGTCGGACTTCGTGAAGCGCGTCGCCGCACAGTTCGAAGGCGACTACAAGCTGACGTTCCACTTGGCACCCCCGGTGTTCAACAAGCCCGATGCCGTGACCGGCGTGCCGAAGAAGTCGGTATACGGCCCATGGATGCTGAAGGCCTTCGGTGTGCTCGCGAAAATGCGTCGCTTCCGCGGCACGGGGCTCGATGTCTTCAGTCGTACCGCCGAGCGCAAGCAGGAACGCGCGCTGATCGGCGAGTACGAAACGGTGATCGCGGAAATCGTAGCGAAGTTATCGCCGCAGAACCACGCGACCGGGGTCGATCTGGCGTCCGTGCCGGAATACATCCGCGGCTATGGCCACGTCAAAGAAGCCCACCTGAAGACGGCCAAGGCGCGCGAGGCCGTGCTGCTCGCGCAGTTCCGCTCGCCGCTGCCGGCGCCGGCGCCCGTTCCGATCAAGATGGCCGTCTAGAATCGCAGGATTGTTCAGTTCGAAACGCGCGGTCCTGGCCGCGCGTTTCCTTTCATGGCCGCTCGCGCGCCAAAAGCGGTTTGGGTGTGGTACATTTTTGGATGGAACGATTGATTTCGGCGGTCAATAGAGCTCGTTGGCAGAGCCCCCGCCGAAACCGGAGGCAGTGATGAATTGTCTGTATTACCTTGCACCGACGCTGGGGAGCACGCATCAGATCACCGACGACCTGCATGCGGCCGGCGTCAGGGATTTTTTCCTTCACGTCATCAGCAAGGACGAGACCGGCCTGGGCGAGCACCACATCCACTCCAGCAATTACCTCGAGACGCTGGATGTCGTTCGTGACGGATTCATCGGCGCGGCGCTGGGCTTCATCGCAGGGCTGATCGGCGCCGGATTGCTGCTCTTCCTCGAGCCTTTCGGCCGCGACTTTCCCCGCATCATCTTTGTCATGCTCATCGCCGTGGCCACGATGTTCGGCGCCTGGGTGGGCGGCTTGACGGGCATCGCGACCGAAAACAAGAACCTTCGCAAGTTTCGCCAGGACCTCGACGCTGGCAAATATCTGATCCTGGTCTATGCCCGCAAAGCGCAAGGAGCCACCGTCCGGGCGCTGATGCGATCGAAGCATCCGGAGGCCGAGCTCGTCGCCGTCCAAACGCATTTGATCAATCCATTCAAGCCCGTCCGGCGCAGACACCACCGCGCCGCCGGCGGCGAGCAACGCGCAGTGCAAGAGGAGTAGCGGATGCGGCATGCTTTCGCCCGCGACTTCTCTCCAATACAAACAATCTGAAGCGACGACGTTGTCCAACTAACCGGGGCCGACGCTATGGTTTTGGCAATTGCATTGGTTTTATTGGTCATTGGCTCGGTCCTGTTCCATTACCTGAGCCCATGGTATTTCACGCCGATCGCGTCCAACTGGTCTTCGTCGTCGTCAATCTGTTCATGGCTTATTGCGTCTGGCGCTACCGGCACAGGAAGGGTAATTCCGCGCACTACGAACCCGAAAGCAAAAAGCTGGAGGGAGCCCTCATCCTGGCGACGACCGTGGGCGTGGTCGCGATGCTGGCCCCCGGCCTGCTGGCGTGGGCGAAGTTCGTCGATGTCCCCAAAGACGCGGCCGTGTTCGAAGTCGTGGCCCGGCAGTGGAACTTCAACTATCGCTTTCCGGGGGCGGACGGCGTGCTCGGCACCGTCGACGCCCGGTTCGTCAGCGACGCGAATCCTTTCGGCATCAACCCGGCCGATCCGAAAGGCCAGGACGACATCCTGATCTCGAGCCCCGAGTTGCATCTGCCCATGGGCAAATCGGTCAAGGCGGAGCTCCGCTCGATCGACGTCCTGCATGACTTCACGGTGCCACAGTTCCGCGCCAAGATGAACATGGTGCCGGGGCTCGTGACCTACGTCTGGTTCACACCCACCCGCGTCGGCAAATTCGACGCCTTCTGCGAACAACTGTGCGGCGTTGCGCATTACGCGATGCGCGGCAGGGTCGTCGTCGAAGAGGAGCCCGCGTTCCGCGAGTGGCTCGGCAGCTACCCG
>WNFL01201496.1_pt3 | contig 10817 bp, 10 predicted proteins | sample 5400361 | NCBI WGS metagenome assembly WNFL01 (sample SAMN13153351, study PRJNA577476) | soil metagenome | isolation source: 40 cm soil on Douglas fir-dominated hillslope | place: USA:California | collected 2013-09-17 | reverse complement strand
CGGAGACCGAGGTGAACGCCTTGATCGTCGCGTAGATGCCCCACGCCGCGATGACCGGTACCGCGACGAACTGCGCGAAGCGCTGCAGGCCGGTGAAGCCGAAGTAGTTGTTGAAGATCATCACGAAGGCAAGCAGCGCGGTGACCACGGACACGGCCGCGATAGTTCCGAGCAGCGCCTGCCCGAGCGCGATCACGAACAGCACGGTGAAGAGGTAAAAACCCATCCCGTCGATGACCAGCAGCAGCGAGACGATCGCGCTGCCGACCGTGCCGAAGACACTCCGCGTGGTCACGGCATGCGTCTGACCAACGACCGCGCCGACGTTCGCTGATCCGATGCAGTACGCGGTCATCGTTACGGCCGCGATCGTCATCGCCACGACTAGGCGGCCGAGGGAAAGGCCCTCGAACCGGGCACCGTAGCCCACCAGCACCGCGCCGAACACCAGCTGCATCGAGCCGAATGTCAGGAACATCCGGAAGTTCGACCGCCGTGCGTGGCGCGGCACTACCGACTCGGTGTAGTCGGCGACGACCGACTGCCCCTTGACTTCCTGCTTCACGCTGTCGGCATGATTGGACGGAGGAATTGCGGTGTCGCCAGATCCGCCCATCTCGCACTCCACCTCAGCCCGCGAGACAAGCCCGCGCATCCAGATGCCATGAGCTTTGAGGGTCCGGCGACTCGGACGACCCGGCAGCAGACCTGGCGAAACCGTAACCGGTAGATCGCGACAGGTCAATATGCGCCGTTCGCCGCATCTTGCGAGGCTGTGGCCGCCGTCCAGCAGCGACGATGCGCCGGACCGAACCAGGGGCGCTGGTGACCAGGAATGGCGCCGTTGACGGCCCGGACTCTACCATCGGTAACCCTCCTGGCCGCCGGAAGAGTCAGATCGACTCGGTGCTCAATACTGTCTTCGCCTCTGCGGTACTCACGAAATACAGCTCAACCAGATCCGGGTGGCTTCATCTGGCGAGCCAATGAGTGCCCTTCCGAGACGATCACAGCGATTCGTCTAGTTCAGTGAATGCGAAAGCCCCCTTGCCGTTGTGGAGCTACCCGCAATCGAGGTGATGCCCCGCTGATCTAGCATCGGTCCCGGCCCGCCGAGGGGCTCGGGCACACTTACATTTTCAGCGATCGCGAAGCTGCACCCGTGATCCGCGACACGGATGAACACATTCCCGGTTAAACTCGCCCCAGTCACTCTGGCCGGAGGGTCACGATGCCGGTTCGCGTTCACACACGCCGTGTCGCCATCACGCTGGTCAGCGCCGCCGCGCTCTCGATCGGATGGGCCGCCGCTGGGGCCACCCCGGCCAGCGCCGTCGTTCCTGCGGCGTTCGATCCGAGCAGATGCGTCACCACGGTGAGCACCGTCGTACCCGGCGTCCAGATCGCCGACCCGGCGTGCGAGTTCAACGGGTCGGCCTACACCGGCCCGTTCGGGTCCATCGCCAACGCCGGCGGCCAGCAGTCCCAGGTGTGGAGGGGCATCGCCAGCGACGGAGCTGCCTACCGGATCGAGGTCCCGCCGCAGTGGAACGGCACGCTCGTCATGTACGCCCACGGCTTCCGGGGCACCGGCAGGGTGGTGTGGGTCGACGAACCTCAGCTGCGCCAGTACTTCGTCGACCACGGGTACGCGTGGGCGGCGTCGAGCTACGCCATGAACGGCTATGACCCCGGCGACGGCGTCGTCGACACCCACGACCTGCTCGAGGCGTTCCCGTCCATCACCGGGCTGCACCCGAGGCAGGCGATCATGACCGGGCTGTCGATGGGCGGCGAGATCACCACCGCCGAGATCGAGGCATACAAGGGCGACTTTGTCGGCGCTATGCCCTACTGCGGCGTGCTGGCGGGCAACGACCTGTTCGACTACTACCTGGGCGCCAACGTCACCGGCGCCGCGCTGACCGGCACCAGGATTACCTACCCGACGACCCTTGGCGCGGGCAGCGCCTACGCACCCGCCTACCAGACCGCTGTCCAGTCTGAGCTGCCGGCCATGGGGATCACCCCGAACCCGGCGACCGGCGGGCAGACCTTCGCCACCGACCTGACCAGGACCGGGACCCTGTGGGCGGATACGGTCGAGCAGCTGTCCGGCGGCACCCGGCCCGGCTTCCAGAGCGCCATCGACTACTGGAACTCCTTCGGGTTCGCCCCGCTGACCAAGATCCCGTTCTTGTTCGGCCTGTACCCCGGGCTCAACGGCGGGACCCTCGGGCTCGCGAACGGCAGCGTGGCTGGCAACGAGGGCACTTTCTACACCTTCAGCGACCAGCCCTTCCGCATGCGTCCTCAGCAGATCGCGCTCAACCGCGCCGTGCTCCGGGTTCCAGTCACCGCCACCTCCTCGGCCGACGCCTTGTCGCCCGCGGAACTTCCGGCGATCAACGGAGACCCCGGAATCCCGGTGCTGTCGATCCACGGGATTGGGGACTTGTTCGTTCCCTTCTCCATGGACCAGCGCTACGAAGAGATGATGGTGGCGCACGGTGAGGGCGGGCTGTTCGTGGACCGGGCCATCCGCGAGGTCACCCATTGCGGTTACACGACCAACGAGCTGTCGGTCGGCTTCTCCGCCCTCGTGTCCTGGATCACCACGGGCCAGCGGCCAGCTGGCGACGACATCCTCGATCCGAGGGCAGTCGCGTCGCCGTTCTTCGGCTGCCGGTTCACCGATCCCACCCCCGGCGACCACCCGGAGTTCAAGGGCCTGCCCTGCCCGCCGAGCAGTCGCTGATCGCCCGCGGCCCGCGGGTCAACAGCTGGCTCGCGGTGTAGTGGCGCAGCGCTTTGACGTCGAGGCGGACGCCGGCGGCTTCGGCCACCTCGGCCACCGTCCACCGTTTCGTGCTCCAGCAGGAGGGTGACGAAGGCTGGCACGCCACCCGAACACGTGCCGTCTGAACGCCCTTGATCTCCAGCCGATGCGAGCCGGCGCAATAGAAGAGCCCCTACTGCGCGGCGAGAACCACTAAGTCAGGCAGCGCGTGCGCCGCACATATCAGAGCCTTCGCGCAGCTGCTGCGGTGCGAGTTCATCACGCTGCGTGCCCGGTGGCGGGGTGGCTGGCAGGACAGCAAACTGGTTGCCTTGGGGACCGGAGATCCGGCCTGCGGCCGGGGGCTTTGGTTTGTTCATCAAGCCGGTTGCTCGGTGTCGGTGCGGCTATCCCAGTGGTCGTAGTAGGGGCGTTTTCCGACGACCTTGGCGAGGGTCCACAGTGGCGGCAGGATGATGTTCTGGACCCAGATGGACGGGGGAGTGACGCGGCTTTCGCGGCGGAATGTCAGAAGGTAGCGCCGAGCTGGAGAACGTTCCTGGGCGCGCCACCTGCAGCTCATCCTGGGCCACTGGGGCGAGATGCTGGTCTCCTTCCTCGAAGGCGCCGACATCCTCAGCAACTGGACCCCGCACCTGCAGCGGCGCGTCGCCGGCTACATCACCAACAACCTGAACGTCACCCCCAGCGGCATCTTCAGCCACCGGATGCTGGCCCACGCCATCGCCGCCATCGGAGCCGACCGCATCATGTTCTCCTCCGACTGCCCCTTCCAATACAGCCCCAACGGCGGCGCCAGGGCATTTCTCGACACCGCCCCCATCAGCCCTGAGGACAAAGTAAAAATCGGATACCAGAACGCCGAGCGCATCCTCGGCCTGCGCCGAGCCAGGCCAGGCGGCGACTGCATCGCTTAAGTCCCGTCACGGCCCTAGCGCCTCGTCGTGGCGGTCGCCGGCTGGGTTGGGTCTGTCTCGCCAAGCGCCCGGTCGGACGTCATCGAACAAGGAGATCTGCAATAGCAAGCATGGATTGCAAAGTCGCTGTCGTCGCCGAACATCGCCGCCTGCGCGCGCCTTCCCGGTCCCTTCGGCGCGCGGCAAGCCGCGTAGGCCCTTCCGCTGCCACGCCGCCCAGCCCAGCCTCACGCCAGGCTCACGGCGTCAGAGCCGCTCTGGCCCTCCGATTCGTTCACTCCAGGACAGCCGCACCCATCTGACATTCAACCCGCAGCCTCAACCTGCTGACCAGTGACGAGGCAAGCTGCCAGCCCATCTGACGGACGCAGCCGCGGCGGAACCCGCCGTTGCTCTAGCGCCAGCTACGCAACGCGACAGAAAGTACGGGGCCCTCTGCGCCCGACCGAGTATGAATGGTCATCGAGGACTCGCGGAACGGCCTGCTCGCGGCTGCGGGAGCGGGAATCGGCTGCCTCATCACGCTGAGCACCTACACAGCACGAGAACATAACCGGCGCCGCGCTCGTCGTCTCGAGCCTCGGAGACCCCGGCAGCAACGACGTCACGGTGCTGGCGAACCAGACTAGAACGGTTCCGGGCAAGTACATCACCCTGCCGAACATCGCCGCCTGCGCGCGCCTTCCCGGTCCCTTCGGCGCTCGGCCGGCAAGCCGCGTAGGCCCTTCCGCTGCCACGCCGCCCAGCCCAGCCTCACGCCAGGCTCACGGCGTCAGAGCCGCTCTGGCCCTCGAGCGCTGAGCTCCGGATGCCCTCGATTCAACTGGGCGAGGCCGACGTGAATTTTGGATTCTCGGACTGGAGACGACCGTTCAGCATGACACTGGCCAGGTCGTCCTCGCGATGGATAACGAAGAGGTCGTCCGATCCGGGATAGGCCTCGGAGATATCAGTGGTCACGTTTTCCATCATCGCTGCGCCTTCGTTAGGTCGGCTGCGCGCCCGGCGACGGTCTTCGGTGTGGGCGTAGCCTGCCGTCATGGACATATCCGACGGCATATACACGCTCGGACCTGAGTCCGGCCAGCTGCTGATCAAAACGAGCCGTACCGGACTGGGCGCGAAGGCCGGACACGATCTCACCATCGAGGTCACGCGCTGGCAAGCCGACGTCACCCTCGACTCCGCCGATGCGGCCAAGTCCTCGGTGAACGTCGAGGTCGACGCCGGCTCGCTCGAGGTCCGGGAGGGTAGCGGCGGTGTCAAGCCGCTCACCGACTCCGACCGCGCGGAGATCAAGAAGACCATCCGCGAGAAGATCCTGCACACCGGGCAGCACCCGGCGATCACCTTCCGGTCGACAAGGGTCGAGGGGACGGCTGAGTCGTTCAGCATCGACGGCGATCTGACTATCACTGGCACCACCCAGCCAGTCACGGTGCACGGCCGGCTGACCGCAGGCCGCCTGGAGGGCTCGGCGGCAATCGTGCAGACCCGGTGGGGAATCCGGCCGTACACGGCGTTCTTCGGCGCACTCAAGCTCAGCGACGAAGTCAAGGTCGAGTTCGGCGTCCGCATCACTCCCGACGGTTGAGCGCGGGCGCAGCGCTTTCCACGGATCCTGGCTGGTAGCACGCCGCGACTCCGGAAGCGGGCTGCGCAGATCCGGATGGGTCTTGTGACGGGACTCGGTAAGACATTGGGTCAGTGAGCGTGACGGGCGGGGCTCGCAGGCAGGCGGTGCCGGGCGCTCGGCGAAGCTCACGAGCATTCATCGCCCTGGCGGGCCGAGGCGAGCTCGCCGCGTCGCCAGGGACTACGGCTGGGCCAGCTTGAGCTGCAGGGCAGCGCAGAACGGCCAATCGTGGAGCAGGCTCGCCAGCACGGCGAGCACTTGATCGGGCCATGCGGACCGGAAGCATTGGCCATTGCGCGGCATGACCGAACTTCGGCCGCAGCCCCCGAAAGGCTTTCTGAGCCAGTGCTGAGGATTGGGCTCCCCAGCGAGGATGACTAGCCGCGAGCTCACCGTTCGCGACGCCGTCGTGCAACGATGCCCGCGATGTCACCTTGCGGCTCGCGCGCCGAGCTGCAAAGGCAAGCGCCGAGGAAAGGAGCAGCGTGATGGGCACAGCCCGGCTGCCAGATAATGGGGAGCTCGAGCTCGGGCCCGTGATGCTGCCAGCGGGCGAGCGAATCGGCGCCAGAGCGACGGGAGTAGTGGCTGTCAAGGATCGCTTCGTCGTCGATGGTGCAGACGGACGACGGCTACGTGTGTGCGAATAGGAGAACGTCCGATCGGCGCTTTCAGCTTCCCCGTCTGCGCTCCCAGATCGCGTAGATCCCGCCGATGTCGCTGACGTTGATCGGCTGGATGCGGACCAGGTCCTGGCAGCACTGTGGAAATACAAGATGCCCGATGAGGAGAGCGACCAGTTGGAAGGCGGACGGCTGTCCGCCTCGCACGCGCCGTTCTCCCAGCAGTTCCCGGGGCTGGCACCCCCGGCGGACGCCACGCCTGCTACGCCCGACCGACGTCGCGCTCTGAGCATGGTCCCGGCCGCGCGTGTCGGACTGGTCGCTTCGCAGCGGCCAGCCGACGTCCTGCCCATCGTCGGCTGGACCACCTTCGACGAGTTCTATGAGCCCGTCCCGGTTTCCAACGCCACCTGGATCGCGGCCATCCTGCGGTCCTGGGAAGACCGGTTCGCGGCCACACTGCTCAACGTCGGCCCCAGGACCCAGATAAGGCTTCTCGTCCGACGGCCCCCGCAGACCCCGGAGGCTGCCCAGCGTATCGCCGCCGAGCACTATGCCTTCGCCGACGGGTGCGGTGACGGCCAACTACGTGACATCTCGGGTATCGCGTCCCGTCTTGTCAACGCCCCGATCTGGACGTTCTGGTGGGACTGACAGAGCCCGGCCAGGCCGCGGCGACCCCGTCACCAATCCGAGTGGCCAGGTCTTAACACGGTGCCGCCCCAGCCGCGGCCGCGGCAGCGGCGCCGGTCAGAAGAACCAATTCCGGCACCAGGCAACTGGCCGTCAATCGTCCGTCGGCTCCGAGCAGATCGAGCCTTCGGGTGGTCATTGGCCTGTCCTGGCGGATCACGCACGCTCAGGTGCGGGTGAAGCAGCACCCAGTCCCGCAGCGCTGTGCGGTGCGGCGTCAGCATCCACGGCGTAACGACGGTCGGTAGGCCGGATGGATCGGTATTGGCCCAGCAGGCATGACCTACCGCATAATGCGCGCACCGGTCGAGCTATTGTCGCCGCGGGTCCGCTCGGTCGCGGTCGAGGCCCTGCCCGCGCATCACCTGCCAACCATCAGGCCCCTCGGCGAACCCGCCCGAACGCTCGGCGATACTCAGCGGAATACGCAGCCCCCGTCCCAGGTCGGCAAGGCAGAGTGATCATAAACGGGCTGTCGGACCCGGCAATTGGTGTACTGATTGAGGCGGCAGCACGCAATCTTAGCGCTAGCCAGCTGAAGACGCTGCAGGAGCGCGGTCTGAATGGTCGTCTGGCGTCCTGGTCGGGGCGTTCTCGGGCGCGGCCGTGCGTGACTGTCTGGCGCTCACTGACCGTGACCTGAACGCCGTCACCGAGCGTGATGTGAGGGCCGGATGCGGCCTGCTGGTCGTGGAACGAGTCGTGGACCGCGTGCCGTGCGCACCGGGTGCATGCTGTGCTCCCTGAGCATTCCGGTATGCCATTGGCGCAGCTAGCGCTTTGAGGGCGGCGAGGTGTGGCAATGGTAAGGAGAAGGTCTACTGTCCGATTCCGTAAGGGAATTCGCAGCTAGTCGACATTTTTCGAAACTAGTGCTAGTCTGGTTTGTCGCGTTCGCGGACCGAGTCGAGGAGACGCTCCGGCGCTCAGGATGCACAGGTTGCCTAACTGCTGATGACTACTGGTCACTTCCTGTAATCGGCGTCGATCGCATTCCCGATCACAGACCGTGATCTGAACTCGGACAGCTGATCAGAGCCGCTGGCGGCGCCAAGCGCCGAATAGGCTCGGCTGACAGTCGGGCAGGCCGTGCGGGTGGCCGCACGCCGATCGTCCGGTTCTGGGCGTCGCCGACGCTTTCATGCGGTCGGGCGCTCGTGGTGTTTGGCCAGGTGCTGGCCCTGCGGGCCAGAGCGCAGGGCCTAGTTTGGCGTGCTGGAACCCGAGGCCGACAAGCGGATCAAGGACCAGCATGTCGTTTCGAAGATCATTCTGAGAGGGATTCGCCGTGCCGCGCCCGAGCGAGACTGCGCTACGCACCGTTGCACCGTGGTGGCCGAGGCCAGCGCCGCCGCGGTCGGCGATATCCGCCGCGACGACATCGAGGACTACAAGGCCTGCCTGGCTTCTTCCCACCGAGTGGCTCGCAGGAAGGCGCTCAGCATTGGCGGCATTCGGCTACAGGCTGGTCGCGATTTCGAGGATCTTTGTCTGTGGTGTCCCGATGAGGGCGGGGGCGTTGTCGCTGGAGGACCAGAAGTTCGCTCGCAGGAAGCCGAGGAAGCTCTGTGCATCGCTGGTGGTGTCGAAGTCGAGGTCAATGACCACATATTTGGGGTCGTCGACTGGGCGCTGGACGCGCTGCTGGCGTACCCCGGACTGCTTGCGGAACTCGGCGAAGCGCCCGAACGCCGTGTTCCAGGTTTCGAAGTCAGTGACGGCGTGTTCGATGTGAAGCGTTGACACGGTGGCTCCTTGGTCAGGCGGGATGTTGTCTTCCTCCACGCTAGAAGGGCTGGTGAAAGCTTCCCATCCCAAATCCCTGGGGTCTTTTCGGAATCCGATCTGCGAGATCTGAGCTTTCGTCGGCGCGTAGTCTCCGCACATGATCAGGTCGGCGGCATCCGGGCGGTCGCGGGAGCGGGTCGTACGGATATGCGGGTCGGCCGGCGACTCGAGGACGGTGCGACTACAGCTCCTCGAAGAGATCCGTCAGGTGGTGAGCTTCGATGCCTACGCCTGGCTAATGACTGACCCTGAGACCTCGGTCGGCTCCGCACCGCTGGCCGACGTCCCGTGCCTTCCGGAGCTTCCCCTCCTGATCCGGCTCAAGTACCTCACCGAGGTCAACCGGTGGACAACGCTGCATGGTGCCCCGGTCGCGCTGCTTCAGGAAGCGACCGGCGGTGACCCGTCGCGAAGCCTGCTGTGGCGCGACCTGCTGGACAGGTACGGCATCGGCGATGTGGCATCGCTGGTCTTCAAGGACCGGTTCGGATGCTGGGGATTTCTCGACCTGTGGAAGTCGGGCACCTTGGCACGGTTCAGCTCGGCCGAGGCTGCCTACCTGGCCAGCATCGCGGATCCAGTGACGATTGCGCTGCGCCGCGGTCAGGCAAACGCGTTCGTCGCCCGCGCCCCGCGCGACGAACGGCGGCCCGGCCCAGTGGTGCTATGCCTTGCCCCAGGCGTCGACGCGGGTGAGCGCACCTGCGCCGTCGTTATCTCTTGACGATGAAGTACTTCCAGGCACTGTCGTTGCTGAGATTCGTGGTGTCTTTGCTGCTGCGGACGTAGTCCGCTCGGATCCGGTAGTGATATCCGAGATTGGCTCGAGTCAGGTTGACCCTGATGGAGATCTTGCTGGAGCCGTCCAAGTGGCCGCATCGCGTGGTGGCGCCGTGCCAGGCACCCTGGTAATGCTCCTGCAACTCGAACTTGAGGCACTGCCCGCTCTTGTTCGGCCGAACCGTGACATGGACATGCATCAGGGCGTGGCGGTGGAACAGCCGGTATGTGACTCCACCGATGTGCCTGCTGGCGTAGTAGTTGCTCAGGGTCTCCGACACACCAGCTCTGATGGAAATGGCGCTTGTCACCGATGCCGGCTTGTACTGCGAGTCGCCCGAGAACACCGCGCTGAACGTCACGCTATGCGCAGCCTTGTAATTCACAGTGAGGTTGCCGCTGGCATCCACCTTGCCGGTCTTCAGCAGCGTCTTCGACTTACTTCCGGCCGGCCGCGCGTAGATCGAGACGGTGCGATTCATATTGGTGGTGCCGAGGTGCGCCGTGACGTGCACGGTGGCGCCGTAGGTGAACTTCGACGACCCGGTGTTCAACGTGAGCTTGGGCTTAATCAGCAACGGGCCATCGATGACATGCAATGAGTACGTCGTGCCGGTGGTTGCCTGAAGCACAGCGAACAGCTTCGAGCCGTCGGGCGACCAGACCAGGCCTCGCGGCACGAGGTTGCCACCAGAGTTGACCAGGTCGTAGGTGCTCACCGGGGCGTCGCCGTTGGGACGGTAGATGAACAGGTCCGTAGGAGACGCGCCGTTCTCTGCCCCTGCTGCGACGTCGCCGCTGGCGTCGAGGGCAACGGCGTCCGGGTAGGTAGTGCTGGCATATGACCCCTGCTGGCTGAGGTCGGCGGCGCTGTAGCGGTAGTGAGCGTAGGGCCAGCCGCAGGCCAGGATGAACTCCGAGCCACCGGGAACGATGGCCAGGTCCCGCTGGTTCTCGCAGTTACTGAAGCTGGCCGATTGGGCGCGCACAGTCGCCGGATCAACCGAGGTGTCGTAGCTGGCCACCGACGCCGGACTCGAGCCCGGTTCGGTGGCGATGAGAACGCCAGCGTCCTGAGGGTCAGCGGCGATTTCCGGGGCGGCGTACCACCCTCCCATGGCGGACTGGGTCTCGAAAGCGGGCGTGTTTGCCGTCAGGTCGATGTCGCCGATCGTGGCCGCGCCGGCCGTGCCGGTGTCATAGCTCACCCAGACCTTGCCGCTCTGAACGGCGACATCTAGCGGGGTATTCGCGTTGCCGAGGGGATATGAAGCCGTCTGCGCGAGCGTTGCGGTGTTGATCGCGGTGACGGCGTGGGAGGCTCCGAGCGCCGCGTACAGGGTCTTGCCGTCTGGTGAGAGCGCGATGCCCTCCACGCCGTTCTGGCCGGTAATTGTGGCGACTTGCTTGCCGGACAGGTCCGTGACAACGATGTGGTTCTGGCTGCTGCTGCCCTGACTAATGAACAGGTGGCCGTGCGCCGTGTCCGCGACGATTTGATAGAAGCTGGTTATCTGCAGTGCCGTGGTGCTGTCGGCGTGAGCGATGCCGGCCGGCAGCAGGCCGATGGCACCGAAGCC
>WNFL01079055.1_pt2 | contig 10817 bp, 9 predicted proteins | sample 5400361 | NCBI WGS metagenome assembly WNFL01 (sample SAMN13153351, study PRJNA577476) | soil metagenome | isolation source: 40 cm soil on Douglas fir-dominated hillslope | place: USA:California | collected 2013-09-17 | reverse complement strand
GTACACCATGCCGACCATCATCGAAAAAGCCGTGTGCATCATCTTGAGTGGAGAATCGATCAGGTGCAGCCACAGCAGCAGGTTGTTGACCACGCCGTCATCGTCCAGCAACCCTTTCCAGGCGTACACGCGCAACAGGTAAGAGGTCCAGAACGGCAACGACACCAGCATCAGCAGCGCTGGCCGCCAGGCGGCCGGCGAGCGTGCCATGAAGTAGGCGAACGGATAGCCGATCGCCAGGCAGATCACCGTGTTCAGCGTCGCGAACCCGATCGACTCCAGGTAAGTCAGGATGTATTCCGGATCGGAAGTCAGGAACAGATAGTTGGTGAATTTCAAACGCACCGTCAGCGCGCCATCGACCCAGGTCACCAGATCCTTGAAGTGCACCCCGTCTACGTCTGAAACGCTGATCTTCAGGACCACCAGAAAGGGCAGCGAGAAAAACAGCACCAGGAACAGGTAAGGCACGCCGATCACGCAGCGGCGGCCCCAACCGTGCAGCCGGAAGGCAGCCCAACTGCTCTCCACTCCCGCTTGCGAGAAGGGAGCGCAACGGCTCTCCACTCCCGCTCGCCGGAAGGCAACCCAACTGCTCCCCTCTCCCGCTTGCGGGAGAGGGGCCGGGGGTGAGGGTGCCAGCCATCACTACGTCAGAACGACCATCGAATCCGGTGCGCAGGTCGCATAGACCTCCGATCCGATGGCCATCAGATCGCCGTGGCGCTCGGTATTCGGAATCGACACCGACAGGCGCATGTCACTGTCCAGCTGCACCCGGTAGAGCGACGAGGCACCGAAATAGGCCCGCTCGGCGATCCGGCCGTGCAGACAGTTGTATCGGGTATCGCCGGGCGGCTCGCGCGAAAGTTCGAGCTTCTCGGGTCGCAGCGCCACGGTCAGGGTCTGGCCGATCACGCCGGTGATGCCGTGACCGATGTAAAACCGGCCGTGCTGCGTGCCGACCACGCAATGGTCGGTCTCATCTTCCTCGAGGATTCCGTCGAACAGGTTGACGTTGCCGATGAAATCGGCCACGAAACGGCTGCGCGGAGTCTCGTAGACCTCATTGGGGCGGCCGACCTGCAGGAACTGACCGCGGCTCATCACCGCCATGCGATCGGCCATGGTCATGGCCTCCTCCTGGTCGTGCGTGACCATCACGCAGGTGACGCCGACCTTCTTGATAATGCTGTGCAATTCGAACTGGGTCTGCTCGCGCAATGTGCCAGACTGCGCGCCAGCGCCGCCCGCTGCTGCTGGCCACCGGAGAGCTGGTGGGGCTTGCGCCGCGCGTAGGGCTTGAGCTGCACCAGCGTCAGCATGCGTTCGACCTGCTCCGCGATTCGATCGCGGGGCGCGCCATGGCGCTTCAATCCAAACGCAACGTTTTCCGTCACCGATAGGTGGGGGAACAGCGCGTAGGACTGGAACATCATGTTGATGGGGCGCTCGTAGGGGCGCAGCTTGGAAATTTCCGCACCTTCCAGGTAGATGCCGCCGGCACTGGGCGTCTCGAAGCCGGCCAGCATGCGCAACAACGTGGACTTGCCGCAGCCCGAGGGGCCGAGCAGGGCGAAAATCTCGCCGCGTGCAATCGAAATCGACACATCGTCGACCGCAGCGACCTCGTCAAAGCGCTTGGTCAGCCGCTCGACCCGCAAAAAGTCCGCGTCGCCCGCGGCAGCGTTTTGCTGCATGCGCGCAGCCCCTCCCCTGGCTCGATGAGCCTAAAGCCCCGTCTTGAACGTCGTGTACAGGCGCGTGCGCAGCCGCCGGATATCGTTGTTCACCGCATTCGGTGGCACCAGCTTTGCCAGATCCTCTTCCCTGATCAGTATCGCGTGATTGGCCAGCGCTTCGGGCTTGACGAGCTTGTACGCAGTCCGAACCGGGATGGCGTAGTACACCTTGCTGAATATCCCGGCCTGCACCTCGGGCCTGTAGATATAGCTCATCCACTTGTAGGCGTTTTCGACGTGCGGCGCATCGATCGGAATCGCCATTGTGTCGAAAAACAACACGGCGCCGGTCTTTGGAAACAGGACCTGGATGTTCTGGCCGTTCTTGGCCTCCCGGGCGCGCGCCGCCGCAATCGCGATATCCCCGTTCCAGCCCAGCGCCGCGCACAGCGCGCCGGATGCGAGCTCGTTGATGTATCCCGACGAGGAAAACAGCGTCACGTAGGGTCGGATCCGGCTCAGCATGCGGGCCGCTTCCTGGTAGTCGGCGGGGCTGTTGCTGTAAGGCGGCTTGCCGATGTAGCGCAGCGCAGCGGGAAACACCTCGTCGCCGGAGTCCAGCAGCGACAGCCCGCAGGATTTCAGCTTGCTCGCGTACTCGGGATTGAACACCAGGTCCCAGGCGTTCTCCGGCATCGGCCGGTTGCCCAGCGCCGCCTTGACCTTGTCGACGTTGATTCCCACCGTGTCGAATCCCCACAGCCAGGGCACCAGGTACTGGTTGCCGGGGTCCATGGTCGCCAGCTGCTTCAGCACCCATGGGTCGATGTTCGAATACGTGGTGATCTTGCTTTTATCGAGCTTCCTGAGCAGCCCGCCCTCCAGCTGCAGCTTGGCCCAGTGCGAGGACGGGGACACGATGTCGTAGCCGGTGTGACCTGCGACCAGCTTTGCGTGCAGGGTTTCATTGGCATCAAAGGTGTCGTAGTGCACCTTGATGCCGGTTTCCTTTTCGAAATCCTGGATCGTTGTTTCGCCAATGTAATCCGACCAGTTATAGACGTTCAACACCTTTTCTTCGTCGGCCCCTGCCCACGGCGATGCCGCGTACAGCGCGGCGATCGTGGCCAGTGACGCCAGGCGCCGGGCCGCAGATCGCGGCGCGGCGCGAGGGCTCCTCGAGAATCCTGTGCCCATTGAATGTCCGGCCCCCAGGCGGTCAGACGTGCAGCAGAAGGTGCTCCCGTTCCCACGAGCTGATCACCTTCATGAACTCCTCGTACTCGAGTTCCTTGACCAGCCGGTAGATCGTCGTGAAACGGTCTCCGAGAATGTGGGCCAGCTCCGGCTTGTTCGTAAGCAAATTCAATGCCTCCGACATCGTGCGAGGCAGCTCATACTGGACCTCATAGGCACTTCCGGTCGACTCTTCGGTCGGCTCCAGCCGCTCCTTCATGCCCAGGTACCCGCACGCAAGGGTCACGGCCGTGGCCACGTAGGGATTGGCATCGGCGCCGATCACCCGGTTTTCGACGCGGCGCGCTTCCGGGGGCGAACGTGGCACCCGGATGCCGACCGTTCGGTTGTCGCGGCCCCAGCGGATGTTGATCGGCGCGGCGCTGTGCCGAACCAGCCGGCGGTAGGAGTTCACATAGGGCGCCAGGAAGGCCATCGCGGCAGGCAGATATTTCTGCAGGCCCCCGATGTAGTGCCGGAACGCCTCGGCCGGGGATCCGGACGATGCTTTGATGGATGTGCATCGCGCTGCCCGGTTCATTGGCCATCGGCTTGGCCATGAAGGTCGCGTACATCTTGTGCCGCAGGGCCGCCTCTCTGAGCGTGCGTTTGAAGTAGAACACCCGGTCCGCCAGATCCAGCGGATCGCCGTGCAGGAAGTTGATCTCCATTTGTCCAGCGCCGATCTCGTGGATCAGGGTGTCGACCTCCAGTCCCATGATCTCGCACCACTTGTAGATATCTTCGAACAACGGATCGAATTCGTTGACCGCATCGATGCTGTAGTGCTGGCGGCTGGTCTCGGCGCGCCCGCTGCGGCCGATCGGGGGGGCCAAGGGAAAGTCCGGGTCGGTATTCTGGGCGATCAGGTAAAACTCCAGCTCGGGCGCCACCACCGGCGCCAGGCCTTCCTGGGTGTACAGCTCGCGCACCCGGCGCAACACCGAGCGCGGGGCGAAATCGACCAGCTGACCATCTGCGAAATAGCAGTCGTGGATGATTTGCGCGGTGCGGCTAGGCTCCAGGGCCCACGGAACCATGCACACCGTTGTAGGATCGGCCAGCAATTCCATATCGTAGTCGTTGGCCGAGATGATGGCGTCGTATTCGTCGGAATCCGGCGCCTCGCCGGTCACTGTCATCGCGAGAACCGATTCGGCCAGGCGCATGCCGCGCTCCTGCGTGAACTTGGTGCGCGGCAGAATCTTGCCGCGCGCCACGCCGGTCAAATCGGGCACCAGGCATTCGATTTCGTCGACTCGGTTTTCGTCGAGGAAACGCTCCAGCTCCGCCTGCGTGAAATCCGCGCGCAGGGCCATGATCGAGTCAGGCCGCGCGCGACAGGCTGGCCGGCCCGCCGGCAGCCATGCGGCCTGCGCGCATCCTGCGACAGGCGTCGCCGAAGGCGCGGAACAGCGCCGCCGAGGCTGGATTTTGCAGTGGTTTCCACTCGGGGTGCCACTGCACCGCCAGTGCGAAGCCCGGATGCGCGCTGATGTGAACCGCCTCGACCGTGCCATCCGGCGCCTGCGCTTCGATTCGCAGCCCCGGGGCCAGCTGGTCGATACCCTGCCCGTGCAGCGAATTGACCTGCAGTTGGCGCAGGCCCAGGATCCGGTCCAGTTCGCCACCGCCCACGATGTCGACCGCGTGCGAGGGTCCGTATTGCAGCTCCACCTCGGCGCGCGGATCGGCCCGATGGTCGAGTCGACCCGGCTCCTCCTGGACCGCCTGCAGCAGCGTGCCGCCCAATGCGACATTGATCTCTTGCAAGCCGCGGCAAATTGCGAACAAGGGCAGGCCACGCTCGACTGCGAGCCGCACCAGGGGCAAGGTCACGCTGTCGCGTTCCTGATCCAGCGGCAGGGCCGTATCGCGAATGGTCTGGCCAAAATGATCCGGGTGCACATTGGCCGGCGAACCGGTCAGCAGGACTCCGTCGGCCAGTTCCAGATAGGCGAGCAAGTCCGGATCGCCGCCGGTCGGCAACAACAGCGGATGGCACCCGGCCACATCGTGCACGGCGTCCGCATACTTGCGCCCCAGGACATGGTGCGGATGGCCGCCAAGCATCCGGTTGTCGCACGGAATCAGTACGAAAGGCGCGCGCGCCGGATCGGAACTCGAGCGTAACGAAGATTCGTCGACGGACATGAAGCGGTCGAATGGGGTGACGCGACACTGTATCCGAAATGAGTTGGCGTCAGATCGGATCCATTACTCTGACAGATTTTATAAGCTTGATGGAACCAGTTAGCAGGGATCCAGGGACCTCGCCCAACACACCGCAGCCAGTTTGCTGCCAGCCAGCTTATCCAGTCTGGCACTGGACTCGGGCCGCCTGCCGGATAGACTGCGCCACCTCGATTGCGCGCTAAACGCCCCGCTGCGGTGTTCGATGCTCAGTTCCGAAGACCCTCTCACCAGAAATTCCTACTACGAGGCCAGCGCGGACCGCGCGGATCGTTACCCGCGCCTGCAGGCGGAAGTCGCCTGCGATGTGTGCGTGGTCGGTGGCGGCCTGGCGGGACTATCGGCGGCGATCGACCTGAGTGATGCGGGCTACAGCGTGGCGGTGCTGGAGGCGAAGCGGGTCGGCTGGGGGGCGTCAGGTCGCAACGGCGGCCAGGCCCTGGTTGGTCTTTCCTGCGACATGCAGGTGATTGAGCGCCAGCTGGGTCGGGAGGCGGCCAGGCAAGTATGGGATACGACCGTGCAGGCCGTCGAATTGATCCACGCACGCTGCCAGCGTTTCGGCATCGATTGCGAGTGGCAAGACGGTTTCATGGCGGCGGCGGTCACGGCCGGGCGGGCTGGCGAACTGGCGCAGTGGGTCGCTTCGCTCGCGCGCGACTACGGATACGAGCGAATCCGGGTGATCGATCGCTCAGAGCTGCCGCAGTGGATTGCGAGTTCCCGCTACCAGGGGGCGGCCTATGACGCAGGCAGCGGACATTTGCATCCGCTGAAGTACACGCTCGGCCTGGCGCGGGCCGCCACCGGTCTGGGCGTCAATATCTTCGAGGACAGCGAAGCGGTCGAGGTGCGGCCCGGACAAGTGGCCGTGGTGCGGACCGCGCAGGGTCAGGTGCACTGCTCGCATGTGCTGCTCGCCGGCAACGTGTACCTGGGAAATCTGGTGCCGCGGCTCGCTCCTCGCATCATGCCGGTCGGCACCTTCATCGCGGCCAGCGCGCCCCTGGGCGCCGAGCGCGCCGCGCAGCTGCTTCCGCGCCGGGCGGCCGTATCCGACACCCAATGGGTGCTCGACTATTTCCGCCTTTCGCGCGAGCATCGAATGATCTTCGGCGGTCGCGTCAGCTACAGCACGATCGTGCCGCGGCGCCTGCCGGAGGCGATGCGGCGCCGGATGCTGGGCGTGTTTCCGCAGCTGGCCGACGTACCGATCGAATACGCCTGGGGCGGGTACGTGGATATCACGATGAACCGCGCGCCCGATTTCGGGCGGGTGGCTGGCAATGTCTATTACCTGCAGGGCTTCTCCGGGCACGGACTGGCCATGAGCGGGCTGGCTGGCCGTATGGTCGCCGAAGCGATCGGCGGCACGGCCGAGCGCTTCGACCTCTTTGCGCGAATCAGGCACCGTCCGTTCCCCGGGGGGGCCTGGCTGCGCACGCCGCTGCTGGTGCTGGCGATGGCCTGGTATCGCCTGCGCGACCGACTTGGATGATTGGCGCCTCACCCCTGGCCCCTCTCCCACTGCGCTTCAAAGCCAACCCCGCATCTGCAGGTCTTTGGACGTCAGATCCAGGCAGCGGCGGATCAACGAGATCATTTCGTCGATCTGAGGGCGCGTGATCACCAGCGGCGGCGCGATGATCATGCGGTCGCCGACCGCCCGCATCACGACGCCTTGCTCGAACATGTGCCCGCGGCACACCATGCCGACTTTCAAGTCCTCGGCGAATCGCTGCAGCGGGCGCTTGTTCTTGACCAGCACCAGGGCGGCCATCAGCCCGCAGGCCTCGGCCTGACCCACCAGAGGATGCTCCTGCAGCGCTTCGAACTTCAGTTTCAGGTAAGGCCCGGTGTCCTGGCGCACGTTCTGGACCAGGTGCTCACGCTCGATGAGGGCGATGTTCTCGTTGGCAACCGCGCAGGCGACCGGATGACCGCTGTAGGTGAAGCCGTGCGCGAACTCCTCGCCCTGCTCGATCAGCGCCTTGGCCACGCGCTCGCCCACCAGCACGCCGCCTAGCGGGACGTAGCCCGAGGTCACACCTTTGGCGAACGTGATCAGGTCCGGACGCGTGCCCATGCGTTCGCACCCGAACCAGTGGCCCAGGCGACCGAAACCGCAGATCACCTCGTCCGATACGAGCAGGATTCCGTAGCGGTCACAGATGCGCTGGATCTCGGGCCAGTAGGTGGCCGGCGGAATGATCACGCCGCCGGCGCCTTGCACCGGCTCGCCGATGAATGCGGCAACGTGGTCGGCACCCAGCTCCAGAATGCGTTCTTCGAGCCGGCGCGCGGCCTGCAGACCGTATTCCTCGGGCGATAGGCCGGCGCCGTTTTCGAAGTAGTAAGGCTGCTCGATGTGGGTGATGTTGGGGATCGGCAGATCGCCCTGTGCGTGCATCGCATCCATTCCGCCCAGCGACGCTCCGGCCATGGTGCTGCCGTGGTAGGCATTGCGGCGACTGATGATCACCTTGCGCTGGGGCTGGCCCTGAAGATCCCAGTAGCGCCGCACCATGCGAACGATGGTGTCATTACCCTCCGAGCCCGAACCGGCGTAGAAGACGTGAGCAAACTGTGGTGGCGAGATTCGCGCCAGCGTGGCCGCCAAGGTAATGGCCGGCACGTTGGAGGTATTGAAAAAGCTGTTGTAAAACGGCAGCGTGATCAGCTGCCGATAGGCTGCATCGGCCAGCTCCCGGCGCCCGTATCCGACGTTCACGCACCACAGCCCCGACATGGCGTCCAGGATCCGGTGCCCGTCCGAGTCCCAGATGTAGATGCCTTCGCCGCGCACGATGATGCGCGCGCCGTGCGCGGCCAGTGCCTGGTAGTCGGTGGCCGGATGCAGGTAGTGCGCCGTATCGGTGGCCTGCAGCGCGCGCGTGTCGTAGCGGGGTGCAGGAGGCGGCCCGGACGCGGGCGCTGGTTCGATCTTGGCGTGCATGCGAGCTCTCCTTACGATCAGACGTGCAGCAGCAGGTGCTCACGTTCCCACGGACTGATCACCTTCATGAACTCGGCGTATTCGAGTTCCTTGACCGACAGATAAACGTCGACGAAGGGCTTGCCCAGTACCTTGTGCAGCGCGGTGCAGCCGCGCAGTTCGGTCAAGGCCTCGGACAGGCTGCGCGGCAGCTCGTAATCGAGCGAGTACGCGCTGCCCGTGCTTTCCCGGGTGGGCTCCAGACGCTCGATGATGCCCAGCCAGCCGCAGGCCAGCGTGGCGGCGATCGCCAGGTATGGATTGGCGTCAGCGCCGATGACCCGATTTTCAACGCGCCGGTTCTCCGGGGTCGAACCCGGGATGCGAAACGGGGCCGCACCGTGACGCACGATGCGCCGGTAGGAATTGACGTAGGGCGCCACCAGCGCCATGGCGGCCGGCATGTATTTCTGCAGGCCCGCCAGGTACTGGTTGAACAGGGTCGACGCCGAGCCATCCGGGTTGCTGAAGATGTTGCGGCGGGTTCGCGCGTCGAGCCGGCTCTGGTGAATGTGCATCGCGCTGCCTGGCTCGCCCTGCATCGGCTTGGCCATGAAGGTCGCATACATCTGGTGGCGCAACGCGGTCTCGCGCAGCGTGCGCTTGAAGTAAAAAGTCTGATCGGCCAGCTCGAGCCCGTCGCCGTGCAGGAAGTTGATCTCCATCTGTCCCGCGCCGACTTCGTGGATCAAGGTGTCGACGTCGAGCTCCATGGCCTTGCAGTAGTCGTAGATCTCCTCGAACAGCGGATCGAATTCGTTGACCGCGTCGATGCTGTAGGCGCGGCGCACCGTTTCGGCGCGCCCGCTACGGCCGATCGGCGGCGCCAGCGGCATGTTCGGGTCGGCATTCTTTGCACCAGCTCCGGCGCGATCACCGGCTCCCAGCCTTTTTCGCGATACAGGCCGAGCACGCGCCGCAGCACCGTGCGCGGCACGAAATCTGCCGGCTCTCCATTGGCGCGGAATGCGTCGTGGATGATTTGCGCGGTCGAGTCTGCGGCCCACGGCACCACGCACACGGTGCTCGGATCGGGACGCAGCACCAGATCGTGATCGGTGGCGGCGATCACCGCGCGGTAGGACGCGTCGTCGCCGGGCTTGTCGCCGTTCACGGTCATTGCCAGAACGTCTTCGGGCACGCGCATGCCGCGGTCTTCGGTGAATTTCTCACGCGGCAGAATCTTGCCGCGTGCGACCCCGGCCAGGTCCGGAACCAGGCACTCGATCTCGGTGATCCGATTTTCGTCGAACCACCGATCCATATCCTTTTCGGTGAAGCTGCTGCGTACGACCAATGCGCTCATGATGGCTTTCCCCTTGTATCTTTCCGCTGCCGCTCGCGCGCGTCGCCGGCCTTGCCGGTGCGTGCCGGAACGGTCGCGACCTGCGCTGGGTTCGTCGTGGCGAACTCGCGCGGGCCGGCCTCGCCGAATTCAGGCTCTGAGGGCGCAGCGCTAGGGTCCGCGCCGTCTTCGGCGGACCCCACGCGTCTGGGGTTTGAGGCCGCAAGCGCGGCGCGAGCGCTTGGCCCGCTGGACGATTGACATGATGGCTACCCCCGAGCGCCGCCGGCACTCAGGCGCCTGGGTGGCTCGGGCTTTATTGAATCTGCAACACTCTCAAAACGCATTTTAACCTCGATTGGTATGATGGCGAGATCCAGTATTGACGTCTCGATAGAGCCACTTTGAGACCCGCCAGTGCGACGAGCCGCCCCCACGGACGAACTGCTGCGTAGCGCCTTTGCCGAGGCGATGGCCATGGGCGACCTGCCCAGGTACCGGACCCTGTACGAAGCGATTCGCCACGCGATTCTTTCCCAGCAGTTACCGCCCGGCGCGCGTCTGCCATCCACCCGCGAGCTGGCGCGTGATCTGGAGCTTTCTCGCAACACGGTTCTGTCGACCTTCGAGGCCTTGCTGGCCGAGGGATACATACTGGCGCGCGCCGGCAGTGGCACCTTCGTTGCGCATGCGGCGGCTGCACCCAAGAGTCGCGCCCGCAAGCCGGTCGATGTCGCGCGCGCCGCCGCGCCATCGTCGCGGTCGGGTCCGGAAGAACTGTCCAGGCGTGGCCTGCGACTGGCGCGTTTCCAGGGCGGCCGCCGCCTCGAGATTCAACCGTTGTCCGGCCCGGAGGCCGCGGCAGGGGCATCTGGAACTGCTGGACTATGCGACCAAGGGGGGATATCTGCCATTGCGCCGGGCCATTGCCGACTACGTTCGCACCTCGCGCGCGGTGCGGGTCGAAGTCGAGCAGATCGTGCTGACCGCCGGCACCCAGCACTCGCTGGACCTGTGCGCTCAGCTGCTGGCTGATGTCGGCGACACCGTCTGGATGGAAGAGCCGGGCTACTGGGGCGCTCGATGCATTTTCGAGGCCTGCGACCTGCGTATCGAGCCGGTGGCGGTCGACACCGAGGGCATGAATCCGGACCAGGCACCGCGCGGCAGCCGGCCGCGCCTGATCTACCTGACGCCGTCGAATCAGTATCCGCTGGGGGTCGCGATGAGCCTGGCGCGGCGCCGCGCGTTGCTGCAGATCGCGGCGCGCGAGCGCGCCTGGATCATCGAGGATGACTACGACAGCGAGCTGCGCTACAGCGGGCGGCCGCTGGCTAGCCTGCAGGGCCTCGATACCGAGCAGCGGGTCGTCTACGTGGGGACCTTCTCGAAGGTGCTGTTCCCGGGCATCAAGATCGGATACATG
>WNFL01106234.1_pt1 | contig 10818 bp, 17 predicted proteins | sample 5400361 | NCBI WGS metagenome assembly WNFL01 (sample SAMN13153351, study PRJNA577476) | soil metagenome | isolation source: 40 cm soil on Douglas fir-dominated hillslope | place: USA:California | collected 2013-09-17 | reverse complement strand
TTGCCCTCTTTATCACCCGTCTACATGGACCCTCAACGAGCAGAACTTCTTCGAAATGCTGTCACCTTCCTATCAGATCCACAGGTGAGACTCTCAGGTGTCGCATCCTCTTTGGGTTCTGACCGTCCTGCGCATTTCTATTGCGTGCTGCTCCAAATTATATGACATGAATTCTGTTTCGAAACTACAGACTCAATCGTCGTCCATAGTACAGCGAGTTCAGTTCCTTGAGTCAAGGGGTCTCACCAGTGCAGATATATATCAAGCGTTTGCAATGGCGTATCATCAGAAGCATGGTGGGCCTCCTGCAACACACAATGCATCATTTCAGGGATATGTGATGCCCGGTACGGGCCAACCATGGGATTGGCGAGACTATTTCGTTAGCACCAACCAGGAATAACGGCAGAATCGGCTTTCTGACAAGGTTATTTCCTAGATCACTGCTATTTTATCCGGTACTGCTATGCTTGGTGTATACTCAATAGCCCGGGTACGTTGTCTAAATCCATGGCACCAAGATCTTGACACCAACCACACAATTTAACTGATAGAAATACCTTTTCCCTCACTTGACGCCGCCAACCTTGACGGCCTACGAAGCCGACAAGGAGGCCTTAACTGCTCAATTTGATGCTGCAGAAACCCTCTTGAAGGAGATGCAGGCGTCTACGGCGGATATGCACAGTCAACTGGAAACACAACGCGTCAAGGTAGATGCTGTGGTGGACAATTTGAATCAGGCAGTGGAAGAGATGAGGAGCGGAGAACAAGAGGTTCGGGATGAGATGCGGGAAATCCGGAGCGAAGTGAATAACATGCAGCAAATGCTTCCAAAAGTGAGTTGTGGCTCTACTTTACTAGCCTTACTGGCCTATAGAAATACCTTTCGAACCTTTACTGACATCCTCTAAAGATGTTGGACAAAGTCACGGATGCCCAGGCAACCTCATATACGGAACTCCAGCAAGAACTCAAGTCAGTGAAAACACTTTTACTAACATCTCGCGCCGGTTCAAGTGGTGCAGATGGTTTGCATACCCCGGGATCTTCACCTCTACCTACAGTGGGTACAGGGCCACCACGAAGACCGACAATCCCAGCGTGGCAGCTCGCTCCGCCATCCTCGTCTAATACGTTGGATGGAAAAGACGGCACCAACGGCTCGACCACTGAATAGGATGCCTGTACTCCCGTCTCATCATACCATACTCGCTTCACGTCATGGGTGTAACGTCCAAGCCATTGCGCGAGATAATTTATACATGAGCCAAAAGCGGGCGTTATTATACTATGATACGTGAGAATGTCCAAGAAAAAAGATACGTATAACGTGCACAGACTGCTCGATAACTCGATAGGCAAGATATCACACTTTAGCAATAAGGCGCCTCGTTTCCTGGGGCGTGAATCGGAGGATGATAGATAGAACTCGGATGAGGTCTGTCTGGATGACCTCTGGTAAGTGTCTGTTGCATGTGCGAAGGATGGGCGAAACGTACCCGCATCTGAGGATGCTCCAAGAACTGGAGGATAATATTCCTGAGGTACTCCAAATTGACTTCCTCCTCTGCGTTCTTTTCCTTGGGAGTGACGGCCGGTGCCTTCCCATCCGCGGACGAGAAAGAATTTCGCGGCGAGTCTTCAGGTCGAAGGGGTAAGTTGGGAGATGACGAGGCGCCATTTGGGCTGCTCGCCGTTCTTGGTGAGGTAACAGACCAGTAGCCAACGCCAGGATTGCGCTGCCGTTCTAGGAGTGCGGCTGACGATTGTACCTTTCGCAACTCTTCGCGGAGGGCCTGGATGGGACATGAGTATCGGCGTTGAGGGACAACAGATGAAGGACAAACCTTGTTATTCGCTTTCAGTTGAGCCTCCTTTGCCTTGAAGTCCTCCATGGATGATTCTGCATTACCAAGTCGAGATGTGAGCTCTGATACTTCGAATGTCTTGGCATGCTGCAACTACCCTTAGATGTCCCGTTCTTGTCGTATTGTAAGGCGGGTGACATACCAAGCTCTCTTGCAAGTCCTCCACCTCCCGAGCGAGTTCTGATATCTGCCTGCGGTCCCCTTCCTTTTCCTTCCGCTCCCTTTCCACATCAGCCTCGAGTCGCTGCACGACCTCGTCCCTTGCCCTCCGTCTGTCAAGTGCGTCCTTAAACTCCCTATCCTTGACCACAATGATCCCCCTGAGCCGCTCATTCTCCTCAGCGCGCTGCTGAAGTGTTCGAGTCCAGGTTTCTTCTGCGTCGACTCGCTCAAGTTCAAGGGTGCGCATCCGGTTCCTCAGCTCGGCAAGCCGCGCCTCGTGCCTCGATGTTGTCTCGGAAAGGAGGGCGGCGAGCTCCCCGGCACCTGGACCAGTGGTGGGAGAACCAACGCTGTTTGTAGCATGTCCCCGTCGAGCTTCTGTGAGTTCCTCTTGCAGGACGCCCATCCGTTCCTCCGACTCACGCAGGCGGAAGCGCATCTCTTCCACTTGGCTCTGCAGTACATCAAGCTGCACCCTCGCACTCTCACCCTCGCCACTCCTGAGCTGGACTTCTTCAAACAGTTCATCTTTCTCCCGCCCGAGCACCTTCACGTTCTCTTCGAGCCTCTCCACATCTTTGCTCTTTGTGGCAAGCTCCTTCGCGTGTTGGGCCTTCAGGGTGATAGCTTCAATTTCCCACTGTCCTTTCCGGGCCAACCACTCCTTCTCAAGCTGGTCCCGCTCAACAGCGGCGTTGCCGCTCATTACTGTTTGTGTGCGCTGCACTTCCTTGACGCCTTCGGCGCGCACGCGATCCACTTCGGTCTTGAGCCGCGCGACCTCCATCGCCATCGCATCCTTCTCCCTGACTTGCGCCAAGGCCTCGTCCCGGTCCTTTTCCGCCTTGACGAGCTTTGTACGGATGGTCTTGAGCAGTGCGATGGCCTTAGTACACTTTTCCTCTTCCTCTTTCGCCTTGACTTTCGTCTTTTCCAGGTCACCCTTGAGCGCTTCGAGCGCCGCACTCGCGGAGGTTTGCGAATCGGAGAGTGACTTGAGTTGTGTCTGCGCCTGGGCGAGTTGTGCACGGAGGGAGTCGATGAGTTCCGTTTGGGATTTGGATTCTAGCCGGTGCGTGTCACGGATCTCTTCCACCCGTTCGTCGTTTTGCTGGATTCGAGCGTTGAGGCGCCTGATATCTTGCGCCGACACCTAAAGGGAGTAAACTTTAGAATGAATATACAATATGCAACGTAGATTGAACTTACGTCGAGCATATGCTTCGTATTCTGGAGGTGATCCCGCAAGCCTTGCGCGTCGGACATGCCTTCCAGTGGTGTAAACTCTCTCAAAACAGTATCAGCGGCATTTCGCTCCACCTGCAATCGACTGGACGCTGTCGGTATGTCCAGTGTATAGTTATCAGCGGTCCATCACTCTCGGCACGGGTGGCAGAGGACAAACCGTCAAGGCGGCTCTGGACAGCGTTCAACCGCGTTGAAGACTCCAGTGGGTCCTGTTCAGGGTGTACAGGCTCAAGTGGAGAGGAGACAGTGTTATAGTGTGCATGCTTTTGCTCCTTGTGCCAACTGCTGGGAGTGGCGGGCGGGTTCGGGGACCGTGCTGGAGGTGTTGGTGGAGTGGATGGAAGATGAAGAACCTGTTCTTCTGAGAATGTAGGTTTGGAGGGTGTGATGGGATCACTAAGCCGTGGTCGTGGCAAGTCTTCCACTGGCTTTAGCACTGGCTCCTCCACGGCTGTGGCCCCCACCCTCTCCTCAGCCTGTACTGGTGTAAGGAGTTGCTCTGGTAAATTTGGGGGGGGCAGAACGGACGCCGCGGGCTCTGGTGGTGGTGATGGTGGTAGTTGGATTCTTGTAGGATCGACCTCTTCGCAGAGCGGGGGTAGCAGGGTTTCTACAGATTTGTTCTCGGCAGCCTCCTTTGCGAGAGATGCACGGAGTCTATCCTCGAGACTGAGTTTACGCCTGCCGGTCGAGTACATTACGGGTTCGAGTTCGCGTGAAGGGGATTGGGGGGATAGGGGGTGAATATTTGAGGAAGCTCTCTGTGATGCTATCGACTTGCGTAGGCTAGATATTGCAGACTCTGCAAGCTGGGACGTCGCAGAGAGCGCTATTGACCGGCGCGGAGAACCGTCTGGGTTAGAAGCACCGTCCATCGATGAGCGAGGGGTACTTGAAGCGGTATTTTCTGACTGTGTAGCTGTTGAGATTGCAGCCACGAAGTTAGAGAACATTTCAGCCCAGCCCCCGCGTTGTCAAAGTCCAAGAATATTTCGTCAAAACCAAACACAAACGGTCGAGCTTGCCTCTTGGAACCTTGCAATCCGGCCCCTCAAACTGGTTTCTTGTTCTCAAAATGTTTGCCTTACCACGAGTCGCTGCCAGGACATTCGTTGCTCGTGCCAACGTCGCTCCTACTGGTGCTGCGTCAACGCGCGTTTCTATACAAAGAGCCGTCGCACGCCCGGCCTTTTCCTTCCGCACCGTCGTCAGTGTGTAGCTTTCTGCTTTTACACTCCTTTTGTATCATTTGCTGACTTATAGTCGCGTGTCGCTGTTGTCCGTAGCAAAGCGCTACACGAACGACCATGAGTGGGTCGAATTCGACACAACAACAGGTCATGGCACCGTGTCTATCACCGACTACGCCCAGAAGTCGCTAGGTGACGTCGTGTTTGTTGAGCTCCCCACTGTCGGTGCAGAGTTCGCTAAAGGAGGTCCGTCGATTCCGTCGCGAGTCCACCCATTAGTCGAGAGCGTAAAGGCCGCCTCTGATATTGTGAGTTGACCGTCAACGCGTCCATGACGCGTGAGACCCCACTCACATCCCTTCACCCAGTACGCACCATTATCTGGCAAGGTGCTCGAGGTCAACCAAAGGCTCAATGACGAACCTGGCCTCCTCAACAAGAGCCCTGAGGGCGAAGGTGTGCATCCTCCTCATAACCCACCTTCTACACCATGCTCACTCACAACACTCAGGCTGGCTGTGCAAGATCCATGTGACGAAACCTAACGAAGTAAGCATGCACCCCCATCGCCCTGCAACATACGTTAACCACTCGCTAACCACTCGCGTCCAGATCGAAGAATTGTTGGATGATGTCCAGTACAAGGAGCTGACGGACCACTGAGCCTAAACTCAAAACATACCGCGCCTGACGGAGCCACTCAACGCGGTTCCGCACGTACCTCCATTCATCGGTTACTCCTTGCACTTCAACTTGCTCGCTCACATTATTCATGTACTTACGTTCGCTTTCATTGGATTGTGGCCTCGCCACCCGTATTACACAAACACGCACGTATATAAGGATCTAGTGTGCTTGTATTGGTTATGATGAGCCACTACTACTTGAGGGGGGAATGTACTTTGCGCTATCCCCGCGTGCTTCCAGGCGTTTCTTCGCTTCTACAAGGGCAGAAGAGGTAATACTATCAGAGAAAAACGTGCGGTTAGCCTTTTGGTGTCGAGTAGGCGATATGGAAAGTGAACGGACCTGGTGTCGGGTTTGAAGTACATAATAACGGACCCAAAGAGGATAGCACCGCCCATACCATATATCCAGAGCAGCTCCCAGTCTTCGCGTTGCCGCTTCACACCAGGCTGCCGGATCTGTTCACATAGGTCCAAACCACAAAAATACCAGCACCATGCCCCCAAGTCGAGCAAGATAATCAGAGTGATATCCAAGAGGTTAGCACATGCATTCCTAGTGAGGGAGAGGGGAGAACTGACGGGTTCACCGAATATCAGGCCGGAGGGCTCGTGGTAGTGTGGTTCGTGCGATGCGTACATGCGTTGTTGGACGCTGAATCTGGCTTGCACTCTGCTGTTGCTCAGGCAAGCCCGCTTCAAGGCCGCTCGCGAGGCCATGCGGGTTTCGTTTCGTTGAACGAAGCGTTGAAGAAAGAAGTTTCGGTCGAAGGCTGGAGGACAAAGCGCGAGCCTTGGAACATGGTCAAAGTTTGCGTCTATTGTATTTGGGTTCCGTCTCTGGATCGGACGTATGTTATCGGCTTAATGAAGTGGTTGGGTGGTTGATATGCGTGCCTCGCTAAGTCTGTGGCTGTCGAATCGCAGTTTTGGAATGTGCGGGTGGCATTTACAACAATTCCGTTACTATATTCACCTGGGGCCCCATATTGGAGGCGACTGGGATAGCTTGCGAAGGAAACCCTTCGGCAAGATCCCAAAAAACTGATCGTAGAGCAAATCAAAGGATAGAGTGAATTTACTCTCCGCAAATAACTTCTCATGTTCACATTAACTTTATAGACCCACTAAATTGCTATTGTCCGAACATGTCTAGCAGCTGGGGCGCCTATCACAAGTCGTTTTCCACAGTTGCGCCATAATCCCCTGGAATAGTCATACTCTTCGGTCTGCGTACTTCTTACAACATAAAAAACTGTTACCTTTACGATCCCCAGTTTTCCACTAACATCACCAACAACTTGGAACGCATCATGCCCCGCGCAATCATCTCCCCCTCGGTCCTTGCTTCTGATTTCGGGCGACTTACGGATGAATGTAGACGTATGATCAATGGTGGTGCAGAGTGGCTACATATGGGTGTGTCGTGTAATTTCTTGAATTTGTGGGTTCCGTCGATCTAACTGACGGCTAGACCTTTGTGCTCGAGACTTCGGGACTGCACTTATGGTGTGCCAAGGCATTTTGGACCAAATATTACTATGGGTAAGCTCCACTGGTGAGGACCCGCCATTTCGATTCAACGAAAGGCTCCCACAGGTGCACCGATCTTGGCTTGCGTGCACAAGAGTATCCCCGAGATCTTTATGGACTGTCACATGATGGTTGCGGAGCCCGAGAAGGTACGTGCATTCTGGCGCAGCAAGCAATCGACTTAGAAGGTTGTCAGTGGGTGGACGACGTAGCAAAATCAGGAGGCTCATTGTACTGCTTCCACTACGAAGCAACTAGTGAGTGGGGTGTACCCTTATATCTCCCTGGTCTCACGCCGTCTTAGAGGACCCACTTGCTCTGGTCAAACAGATCCATAATGCAAAAATGAAAGCGGGGATCGCCATTTCTCCTGATACCCCTTCGACGGCTATTACCGATGAAATAGGAAATGCGGTGGATCTGATCCTCGTCATGACCGTTTACCCCGGTCAGTGGACATCTTTGCTTTGCCTCAAAGGTTTTTGACTGGCGTGCAGGTAGGGGCGGACAGAAGTTCATCGAGCGATGCGTTCCGAAGGTGTCTGAGCTTCGTGCACGATTTCCTGACCAGAATATCGAGGTGGATGGAGGCGTTGGGCCTTCGAATGTTGGCGTTTGTGCCCACGCAGGTTCGTCTCTCATCTTAACCTCGTTCTCCGATTTGCCTTTTTCTCAATGTCGCATAGGGAGCAACGTGGTGGTAGCCGGTACGGCGATATTCAACGCAGAGGACCCAGAAGGAGTTATTGCCCAGCTAAAGAAAGCAGTTGACGTGGAGCAGGCGAGGATTGCGGCCGAACGTCAATGAGATTAAGGACATAATGCCGAAGAGCACGAGATATTGTAGCCGGGGTCGCAGCAGTTTAATAGAAAGCCGATGTTGCGATGCTGGCACTAAGCGAGAGAATTTTCAGAAAACCACCTCGATCAACGTTCGAAAGGGCGTAACGTGGGTTGTCTTCTACCTCTTCTCTCCCAGCACACCGTCTCCGATACTAGCGACGATGAGCTTGAATCTCAACACCAATATGACTACCTCACGCCTGCAGTGGCTCGCGGGCCTCTCTGCGGGTCTTGAGCCTACCGAGGACGTAAAGTATCTGCGCAAGGCAAGTCGTGGTGCACAGATCGTCGCTGCATACGTGGTCAGCTAAACAAAATTAACCACCCCTTAGACCGCGATCATCTGCACAATCGGTACGGAGTCTCGACTTTGGTGATTGAGCCCTCTGACGCGTCACGCGCGCCAGGCCCAAAAACTAACACCGTAGAGATGCTTGCAAAGCTTAGAGACGCGGGAATGAACATCGGTGGGCCCGCTATCGAGTATCGAGTATCGACCTTGACTTGACGGCTTTTCAGTCCGCATGAACTTTTCGCATGGTTCGTACGAGTACCACCAGAGCGTCATCGATAACACCAGGAAGGCCGTACAATGTCTGTATTCTGTCGATCCCGCGTCTCGCGTCGCGTGCTGATTCGAGGGCATTCCAGTGGACCCACCTGGAAGGCCGTTGGCTATCGCGCTGGACACCGTACGTCATTATTTCAACTACGTATATGCGTGTATATTGAGACTTTTCCTTCCAGAAAGGTCCTGAGATCCGCACTGGTCTCATGAAGGACGATAAGGACGTTCGTACCTACCCCTTTACATTCTCCGCGATAACCCCATTCTTACAACATTTGGACACCGCAGCTCCCCATCAAGGCTGGTCATGAATTCATTGTCACTACCGATCCCAAGTACGCCGAATGCTGCGACGACAAGCACATGTATGTCGACTATGTGAGGGACTGGTTGCTTATAACCTCCTTGAAGTAAATGGAACTGAGCAAGTTCTATAGACTAACCTTCCGAAAGTAACTGCCCCCGGCAAGCTCATCTATGTCGACGACGGCATTCTTTCGCTCCTCGTCCTCTCCATCGATGGCTCCTCCGTCAAAGTCCGCGCCATTAACAACGGGAACCTCTCTTCTCGCAAAGGTGTTAACCTTCCTAAAACTCCTGTCGATCTTCCAGCCCTCAGCGAAAAGGACAAGAAGGATCTCCTGTTCGGCGTTAAGAACGGCGTCGACATGATCTTCGCGTCCTTCATCAGACGCGCTCAAGACGTCAGGGACATCCGTGAAGTCCTTGGAACGGAGGGCGTCAATATTAAAATCATCGTCAAGATTGAAAATGAACAGGGCCTTCAGAACTTTGACGAGATTCTCGCTGTGACCGATGGTGTCATGGTCGCCCGAGGTGATTTGGGTATTGAGATCCCCGCTAGTCAGGTGTTTCTGGCCCAGAAGATGATAATCTCCAAATGCAATATGGCTGGCAAGCCCGTCATTTGCGCGACCCAGATGCTAGAGGTGAGCGCTCAACACAGGCCGGAGGTCGTGTGTACTGACATATTAATATTACGTTAGTCCATGACCGTACGTATATTAAGGGTTCAATTTAGGGAAATGCCCCAACCGCCGTTTCTTTCGCGCAGGTCAATCCCCGTCCGACGCGTGCCGAAGTCAGCGATGTAGCCAACGCCGTTCTCGATGGTGCAGATTGTGTCATGCTGTCTGGTGAAACCGCCAAGGGCTCGTACCCCATCCAATCCGGTGCGCTCCGTACTTCCCAACCCCCTCGAGCCTAGTCACTCACACTGCACACCCAATCAGTGCTCATGATGGCCGAGACCTGCTACCTCGCCGAATCCGCGATTTGCTACCCTCCGCTATACGACGAACTCCGCGCGACTGCCTCGCGGCCCACCGACACAGTTGAAACCGTCGCAATGGCGGCCGTGGGCGCCGCGATCGAACAAAACGCTGGTGCCATCCTGGTCCTGTCTACCAGCGGAAATACTGCACGCTTAATTTCTAAGTTCAGGCCGAATGTGCCTATCGTCACCGGTACGCTTCCGCTTCCGCTTGCCCCTCTCCCCCCGTTTCAAGCTTATCGCTCCGCCGGGGTTGGACAATGGTGGGCTGATGTGTAGCGTGGTAAAATCACAGTCACCCGGAACCAACAGACAGCGCGTCAGATCCATCTGCACCGGGGGTGCTACCCGTTTTGGTACCCTGAACCGCGAGGCGTACCGGCCAGCCAGTGGCAGATCGATGTGGACAACAGAATCCGGTGCGTCGTCTCAGCTCCTCTTGTGCTTTATTTTCTCAATGCTGGTGGGTGGTGGTGGGGACAATACAATCAATTATCAGGTTTGGTCTCAAGAGCGCTTTGCGTCTCAAACTCTTGAAGCCAGGCTCGACCGTTATTGCGATCCAAGGGTGGAAGCAGGGCAGCTTCCACACTAACACTATGCGCATCTTGACCGTTCCCGTTGACGCGGCCGATTTGGAAATCATACCCCTCTCGGGCTGAGAGCCGCCGATCAACTGATGCAAAATAGACATTTGCTGGGAATGAGATAAGATACCGTTTCGTGCTTATGAATGTGATGTCTTGGTGTTAGGGTCAAAGTGAACTACGAAATAGAGTGTATTTCTCTTGAGCGGGCTGAGCTAGTAAACCGGCGATTTTTCGTTACAAACAAAGACTTGAGGTTGTATAGATGCAGACTTGGGACAAGGTCGAGGACGTACCATCGCACTGAGTGGTGGAGCCGCTCGGGAGATCAAGTGCGCATACGCTTATGGGGGGCCGCGCCAGGTGGCATAAATATGAACCGAGTACCGAATAGAAATAGCATAGAGGCATACCAGGTTGGGCAGGGAGCAGAACAGCCGGTTTCAAGTTGTTTTGGGTGTACGTCACAAGAATGGGGGTCTCACTGCGGATAACTCAGGGATGCGGTGATAAGAATATAAGTTTTAAATTTTTTTGTGTCAGTACCCGATCGCAGCGGAATGGGATGGAAAAGAATGTACTGGTCCAATAATCGCGAAACCTTAATGGGAATCACCTGAAGCGACAAGCGACGTTCAAGGGTTAGAATTTTAGCCGTTTTTGTGACAGGATTATATTATATTATGTACGAACCCCCTCCCTCCGGCCTGTCGCTTACGGATCACGGATCACGGAACATAATTCGTAATGGTATTATTTGGGGTTCATCTCGCCCTGCAAGCATGCGTACGTGCGCAATCATGCTCTCATTTATTTATTTATTATTTATTTAACTT
>WNFL01000573.1_pt1 | contig 10818 bp, 13 predicted proteins | sample 5400361 | NCBI WGS metagenome assembly WNFL01 (sample SAMN13153351, study PRJNA577476) | soil metagenome | isolation source: 40 cm soil on Douglas fir-dominated hillslope | place: USA:California | collected 2013-09-17 | reverse complement strand
AGACCCGGCGGCGAAAGCCATTGAAAGCTGAGCGGCCGATCTCGGTATCCAGCGTCGCCTGCCCAACATGCCAAGCGATTTGCCAATGCTGGAAAAAGAGCTTTGGGTTCGTAGGACGCGGATAGGCAGGTTTGCCAATTTAACTTGCTGAATTTTCTCTGTGTGCTCGTTCTGCTGGGATCGCCAACCATATCAATTAGATAACGTTCTTTTCTTTACCACATAAGTCGGCGGAACACCGAGCGCTGGGATGCGCTCTCCCTTCCACACAAACAAGAGGCCGCCAGCTGAGACGGAGGCCTTACACGGGTGGCGGTCTGTCGGGCCTCGCGCATCGATCGATCGGTCGAATGCTGCCGACACCGTGCAGCGCGGATGCATGGCGGAGAAGGGCTATCTCCTGGTTCCGGAAGATCAGGCCGCGGCGAAGCAGGCTGAGCTCGCGGCCATAGCTGAGGAAAAGCGCAGACTGGAGGCGGGCGTAGCGGCTCCGCTACCTAAGCCGCGAAAACCGATGGCCAAACCTGTCACACCGCCAGCATGATATGGCGCCGCGCTTCCTCATGATACTGACCGGCCGCAACCTGCCGAAGATCCAGCAGCCGGGCGAGCCTGAGCCGTCGATCATCAACGAAAAGCCGATCGCGGACTTTACGCGAAAATATTCGGGCATGACGGGAATGACTCTCCGACAGCCGGTGTTTACTATCTCTGGGACTGCTGGGGCCACCGCTCGAGGTTTCCAAAGGAGGCGTAAATGAAACTCGCAGTAATCGCGCTTTCCACCGCGGCAGTCATTGCTTCTGCGCCCGTCGTGTTAGCACAGGGCGTATCGAGCAAGACACCCGGCCACGAGATGCAAAAGTACGGAAAGAAAGCTGGCCACCGTGCTTCCGGCTACGCTCCGGGCCATCGGATGCAGGCCTACAGATCGAAACCGGGCTATCCGGGCGCTTCCGGTTACGCGCCTAGTGAAACTAGAGATATCACCGATATACGCTGGACAGCCCGCTGACGATCGATGCTGATATCCACGAGGCAGTGATGGCGCTGCCGCCGGACGAACGGAGCGACCGCGCCAAGGTCAACCAGGCCGTCCGCGAGGGCTGGCGGCTTGGCCCGCTGCGACCGACCGGGAGAGCGGACCTGTGCGGCCTGCCGAGAGCGACCGAGTAGAGGACTGCTCCCGCTGGTCACCGTCCTTGTCTGGTTTTGCAGCGCGGAGATCAAGACCGCATCAGGCCCCAAGCGGCTTGCCGATCTCATCCGGCCACCGGTGAATGATGCGCGTGGAAATTTCATCCTCGGTGACCGTGGTGAGCTGCAGAAAACCGCCGACCCAAGATGTCGGGATCTTCTGCGGGCCGTAGGGCTCGATGTAGCGCCGTTGCATCTCGGCGACCTCGATCAATTCTTTATCGCTGATTGCCCTCGGAGCGCGCGGCCCCGCGAGCTTCTCGTTGACCTCAGCAAAAATCGCATCGCAGCTCGGGGTGAGCAGTACACCGCCGGTGTCGATGATCTTCCAAGCCGGAGTGGGTGTACCCTCTAGGGTTCGCAGCAGGTATGAATCCGGACCTCGCGCGGACCAGCCGGCGACGATGATGTCCATCTCCATGCAACGCGGGCCCTGTAGATGGCATCGCACAAACCGAACTGTAGGAACGCGCACTGCGTTAGCGCTTTGGGAATGCCGTCCAACGTTTAGCGATCATGTCGCTGGAGCTGGTAGGCAAAAAGAGATCGATAACACTTATGGCGGTCCAGAGCGCTAACGGCACAGCCATGAACATGACAACAAGGATCGCAATTTCCCGCTTGGCTATACTTTTCATTTTTCCGCCTGCATCGAACCGATATCTCCGCCGCATCTTAATTCCAATTATTTTGCTGCCAAGAGACCCAACCCGGATACGCCAGTTTTGTAAAACGTTACACTCTAGATCCCTGCAGCGAAGGCATGCAATTTCCTGCAGCTATCCCGTCGGGATCGCGGCTTGTTAAACAAAAAGGCCGCTGCAAAGAGCGGCCAATTCGTCGGATTGTCAGCAACTCGTTGGGTTATTACCAGCCGCGGGTCCCAAAACTGAAACCAAAGCTCGGGCCACCGCCATAATAGCCGTACGCCGGACCGCCGTAGTACCCGGGCCCTCCATAATAATTGTAGCTGCGGTAGCCGGGGTCATAGCTTCGATAGGCGTAACGAGGACCGCGGGTGCGCCAGCAGTGTCCGGATGGACTGCACACGAGACGAACCTGCTCGGTGCTGGAGGCTTCCGGTGTTCCTACTGCTGTCGGATTCAATGGGGCCGCAGAAGCAGCCGAGGCCAGGAGCGCCGTGGCCCCCATGATGGAAAGGATTGTCTTCATACCAAACTCCCTGGTGGTTTCCTGTTCGAGAATCCGCGACGGCGTTTTGAGTTGGTCCGTCGTCGGAGCGAGTTCCCGTAAACAACAACATTCACAAGAAGCCGAAGGTTCCAGCAGCCCGAAGTCGAAAAAGACTTAACTCGTTGCAATGGCGCCTGGCCCATCTTCCAGCGATTGTTCATTCGAAAGACTCGTTGAGACAATGATTCCCTTTCTTCCGGAATTTCCGAAGCCGGGACCATCGGGGTCGCCTACCCGTGGAGCATTGCTTCTTCGCCATCCTCAATCAGCCGTCAGGTCGGCAGGACGGTTCGCGCAGCTGCCAATATTTCCCCATGCTATTTTAAGCGAACTGGACGAACTAAGTAGCTGGAAACTCTGGATTGTGGCGCGCCCTGAAGGGAGCGGACCGATTTGCCGTTGCGGCCTGGAGGAAAGACCCCGAACGCGACGGCTGGGCTAATCACCACCGGGGCGTTTCATTGAGAGTGCGAATCAGGCTTAATCCTTCGCAAAATGTTGCCTTCGTCAATTTCGAAAGCGACCCGGGGGATGACAGCGCCAGACGATCTGCTCCGTACCGTAGACGGCCTGAAGGAATTGCTGAGGGTCGCGTGGAGCAAGCTGGCAGATCCGCTGCTCACGCCATTCGATCGTCGCGAAGCTCGCAACCAAATCAGGCAGCACAGCGCTGAATTGCGGCGCTATCTCCAAGCGATCGAAGCGAGGCGCGTGAGAGAACGATCCTTGGAGCGACATCCCGACCCCGCTCTGACAAAACCGGAGTTGCGAATGCTCGCATAATTCAAGGCGGGCTCACCTCGCATCGTTGGAACGTCGAAAGAAAACCCCATCGGGGTTCAGACACCCATCGCGCCCTCCCCCCGTGCCGCCCAGCCAGCAGTTGACTTAAAGTTCCTTTCAATCACTGATTTTTGATCGTCAATTCAGAAGTTCCAGCGGGACCGATCATGGTTTTGAAAATTTGATTCAGGTCGAGCAGAGCTGGTCGTGAGTCGCATCACCACCACGATTTCAATTGCGCGACAGGGACCGTCGGCTTTTTTTCTCTGTCGGCGGTCCCGCCTTGCACCGCAAGAGCTCACGCCTGGTGCAAATCTTCCGCCAAGACACTTACTGCAACTCTCAGCTCACTGCAAAACAGTGGCTAGCCGCGTTTAGGGGGCGAACCGCAATGAATCTGCAAGGAGCGTTTCTGGCATTCACCTGCATCTCGATAGCGGGGCTCTGCCACGCGACTGCGGACGAATTGCTCGATCTCGAAACTTGCGATCTCTCTGAAATGAAGACGGTGAGTGGCATCACCGTGGTGTTTGATCCGGGCAAGATCAACATGGTGTATACGTTGCCCCGGTCCTCAGGAAGGTCATCCGGCCGAAGCGGCTCAATAACGAACATTATCGGGCTCTCCGGCGGGCCACAGGAAGTCGGCGAAACGGCCGATAGTCTGCTGGCGCCTGAATCTGAGGCGATACTTTATATTGCTGACGTTGCCGGACGGGATTCCGGTATGGATGAAGGCTTCTTAGGTCTCATTTTTTCGCGCCATCGAACCTTGGGATCACATTCGGGCTGAGGCGATAAGGTGCTGTGAACGCCGGTGGCAGGGCGATCTTCGTGAAAGAAAGCGTGACAACCATCAAAGACGCTATCAATGCTATTCGGCGTCAAAACAGGTTCCCCTGAAAAAGCCAGCCGGCGCAGGCCGGCAGACTGTCATGACGGGAACGCAATGACGCGATCACGGAATCGGCCGGTGGCATGCTAAGCATGTGTCCGAGTAGCCTGGCCGGAGGAATCGATCCTCGGAATTCGGAGCAGTGAAGATCGACGCTACAGGGGATAGCTATGATTTTAGTCCTAATCTCGATTTTGACCATTATCGTCGTCGGCGCAATCTGCTTTTGGGCCATCGACAAGTTTGCCACCGACCGCCGGCTTGCAAATCTGCTGAAGCTGCTCGTGATACTGATTTGCCTCGGCGCCATCTTGCAACGAGTGTTGCCGATGACGGGAATTTATTAGAACGGGCACTGAGCGCGCCCGCTACCGGTCAACAAACGCTCGAAGGCCATCATATGGCGATTTCTCATCGGCCTTTATCTGGCGATGATCATCTACCCGCTCTTTCAGGAGTGGCGACAGCGCCGCCACGACAGAAAAAGCCTAGAGAGAATGAGAAAGCATTTTGCTTCGCGCCGGCGGTGGGACGTCCTGAAGGGTCAATGGAGCGACGATTGAACCCGTCGCCCTGGACGGTCCATGGCTCATGGCCGAATCATTTTCAGCAGGAAAGCCGTCGATCGCGCAACGGACGTAGCAGCATCAACAGCAAGCCTAGAATCACCACCGGCACACCCAAACCAAAAATCGACGACCGCGGCACCGTCGCGAGCGGGGCGCACCAGGGAAGCACCAACAGCGATAGACTCGGTATAATCACGATCCCATCGAGCGCGGCTCGGTACAGCAGCAGCACGGCAGCGGCGAGCAAGACGAGGTCGTAGGACGAACAATGCGGCGCCGCTACCAGCGTTGCGGTCAGAAGCACCGCCATGCGGCGGTCGCGCCCGAATGGCCCGCGGAAGGCCATCCACGTGGAGGCCGCAGCCAGAATGACGACCGCAACCTGCGCGGTATTAGCGAGCCAGCCAGGCGCGCCGAGCACCGTTGCCCAAGCCCAAACGCTCAGACCCCACAGTCGCCCCGTCTGCGACCATGCCGGGTCGGCCGCTCCGCCTATCAGCCCGCCGGGCACAGTATGGCCTAGCCAGTCCCACCACGGTGCGAAGCCGAATGTGGCGGCACTGAGTGCCACCCCAGAGGCTACGGACAGCGCGGCGCCCGCCAACGCACGCCAATTTCGTGCCGCCAGCAAGGCCACCGGGACCATCATTGCGAATTGCGGCTTGTAGCTGAGCAATCCAAGGATGGCGCCGGCCGCGAAGTCGCGGCGGCCGAACAGGCCTACACCCCCTAACAGCAGCGCTAGCGTCAGAAGCGCGTTCTGCCCCGCGATCACGTTGACTGACGTCGCTGGCGCCAATGCCAGCCCGACCAGCCACACTGGCCGGCGCCCAGCGTCGCCGGCCCAGAAATAACTGCCGGCGGCGACGGCGGCGGCAAAGCTCATCATCTGAAATGCCGCGTATGAGAGCGCGAACGGCAGCACCACGAATGGCAGCAGTATCAACAGGAAATGCGGCGGATACAACCAGGCAAACAGTGAGAGGGGAGCGCTCAGCCAGGCCTGGAAATGCGTATTGATTTGGTCAGTGAATGCCACCGGGTCGGCCAGCAGAGCGAAATCACCTGCCATCGCCGCCCGCGCGGCGAGCCAATACACCATGTAGTCCACACCCGGGGCGTTATAATGCGGCCCAATCAGCCCGTCATGGTCGAACGCCATCACGAACACCAGCCAGCCGTATAATCCGATAACTCCACCTATTACGACTATGAGCGCGTGGTCGTAGCCTCCGGCAAGCTGACTGTGGCCGCCTGGATACGTAACGGCGACGCGCGGCTCGACGGATTGATCATAGTCTGCGCCGCGATCAACCGTCATGTCGCTCCTCCGAAGCCACGAATGAACACGTCTCGCTCCTTCGTAGCCAAGTTTGACTCACGTCGGTGAGCCGTTGACTCGGCCCGGCAAAAAACTCCAGGAGACTTGGTCGCTCTCAAAGTGAGAGCGACGCATCAACCTGGCATCAAACCTGAAACTAGATAAGTCGCCACCGATGGACAGGTGGTCTCCAGGACGAATCGGCGTGGGGATGATACTTGAAACTGGCGAAGCCAACCCAGCTAAGCCGGACTGAATCGGCTGGATTCCCAAATCCCCTTAATAAAATCGAAACGCGGCAGGGCGATGGTCAACCAGACCCGAATCATTCAGTACCTGATTATCCCAGTTACGAAGCGTAAATTCGTTTTCGCACAGGTGAAAAAATGGGGACGATGTCCATTGCGCGCGCGGTTGAATGGCTCAACGTGCGGCGAGACGGTGTGAATCTTTTTCTCATCGGATTCTTGATTCTGTTCCTCGAATTGGCGTGCATCCGCTGGTTTTCGGCGAATGTCATCTTCCTCCAATTCTTCACGAATATCGTCCTGATCGCCTGTTTTCTCGGCATGTCGTGTGGCTGCCTGGCGGCCCGGAAGCGGCAGGACTGGCTTGCCGCGTTTCCGTTGATAGCACTCGGGACCTTCGCGGTCGCACGCCTGATGATATGGTCGTATATTTATTGGGGCGGCCTCGCGGTTGATGTCGGAGGCCAGGCAACGCCGCAGGAGGTTTTCTTCGGCACCGAGTACCGCAATCCTGATCTAGCCCAATTCGTTTTGCCGATAGAATGGATTGCTGCACTCTTTTTCATTCTGATCGCGCTGATGTTCGTCGGACTCGGCCAGGCGCTTGGTCGCGCCTTCGACGTCTATCCTAACCGGGTGACCGGCTATTCATTGAATATCGGGGGAAGCCTCGCAGGCATCGTGGCATTCTCGGCGCTGTCATTCGCGCAGTCACCGCCAGCGGTTTGGTTCCTGATCGCCTGCGCCGGGGTCGTCTATCTGCTCTATCACGGCAAGGCCTTCTCGCCCCTGCGAGTCCTTACGCTCGGCGTGGTTGTGGCGTGTTCGGCGATACCTGCAGATATGTCCGATCAGCTCGAGACCCGGTGGTCGCCCTATTACGCTGTCGACCGGGACAAGGCGACCGGCGGAATCACCGTCAACAATATCGGGCATCAAACGATGGTGCCCTTCAACGCTGCCGGCTCCTCCTATTCATTGATTCATCTGCTGCGGGGTCAAACCGGCGGTCCGCCATTCCAGGATGTCCTGATCATCGGCGCGGGGTCCGGCAACGACATAGCGCACGCGCTGCGCTTCGGTGTGAACCAGATCGATGCCGTCGAGATTGATCCGGTAATCCAGGACATCGGCATTCGATATCACCCCGACCGGCCCTATCAGGACAGCAGGGTGGTCAGGCATCTCGACGATGGACGTCATTTTCTTCGCACGACTGCGCGCAAATACGATCTGGTTGTCTACGCCCTCGTTGACTCGCTGATCCTGCACAGCGGCTACGCCAACATCCGTCTCGAAAGCTACCTGTTCACCGAGCAGGCGTTTGAGGACGTCCGGCGCGTGTTAAAGCCCGACGGCATCTTCGTGATGTATAATTACTACCGTCAGGGATGGATCGTGCAACGCGTCGCCGCGATGGCGACGCGGGCTTTCGGCTGTGATCCGATCGTGCTCCCTTTGCCTCATGCTGAAATGATAAAATCATCGGAACAGGCCGGGTTCACGACCATCATTGCCGGCTGCAATCCGCGAATACTGGCGGGGTTTCGGCAGCATGGCACATTCTGGTTGAATACCCTTCCGCCAGAAAACCTGTCGGCGAGCGGGTTTAAACTTCCACCTGCGTCGACGGCTGCCCAGCCCGGCAAGTGGGAGCCGATTGCGCCGGCAAAACTGGTCTACGACAACGAAGCATCCAAGCAGTCGACGACCGACGACTGGCCGTTCTTGTACGTGAGTGGAAAGTTGATTCCCGATCTAACCATCCGATCGATGGTCTTGCTCGGCGTTCTCGGGATCGGCATGGTGTACCTTTTCAAGCCGAAAGGTCGGTGGCGGCTGAACAACCGGATGTTCTTCCTTGGAGCGGCTTTCATGCTTCTCGAGACCAAAGCGGTTGTGCAGATGGCGCTGCTGTTTGGCAGCACCTGGCTGGTTAATTCGGCCGTTTTCTTCAGCGCGCTGGTACTGATCCTCCTGGCCAACCTATACGTAATAAGGATACCAGCCGTCCGGCTGGGTTTGCATTACGCCGGGTTGCTCGTCATCTTGTCGGCTTCTGTGCTTGTACCTTTCGAAGCATTCCTTAGCGGAGGAATAGTTTGGCGCTATGTGGTGCCTTGCCTGCTGGCGCTTGGGCCGATGTTCTTCGCGGGTGTAATATTCGCCCGCTCGTTTCGCGACGAGCCCCATCCCGATCAAGCCTTCGGATCCAATATCGCGGGATCGGTAATTGGGGGTTTGGCTGAATCATTCTCAATGCTGCTCGGCTTTCGGCACCTCCTCATCCTGGCGATCTGCTTTTATATTTTATCCGCGTGGACGCCTTCGATGCGCGCCAAGTAAAACCAACGTCAATCGTGAGCGCCGTTATCGGCGGCTTTTACGATGCGAACCCGGCCATCGAGACGCCTCCTCGGTCACGCGAGCTCCCATCGCTGCTCCGCTTCAAGTGATGATTAACGGATGGTTAGTGCAGCGCACCGACTCCATCCCGCGGCTTTGTTCCGCCGACCGTTCATAAGCGAATTGAGTCCGGCCCTGTCCGGCTCTATCGACACAGCGAAGGGATTTTGAAGGAACCTTCTCTAGGCTGGAAGACCCGACGGAGTTGGCGCCAATTTCGTTGGACATAGGCCCCGCTTTTTGGAGACAGGCCCGCGCCGCCATGCTCATTCAGACGCCGTCATTCACAACCGCAACCGCCGGCTTTCGTCTTCCGGCCTGGTTCTGGCTGGGGGCCGGCCTGTATGTGCTTCTGTTGGTCAACGGCAACGGTCTTCTCAACGATTCCGATACCTACTGGCATATCGCAGTGGGCAAGTGGATTCTTGATCATAACAGCTTCCCGCGCACCGATATTTACTCGTTTACGAAAGCCGGAGAGCCGTGGATCTCCACGTCCTGGCTTGCGCAAGTTCTCTATGCCGGTTCTTACGAGATAACCGGCTGGGCCGGGCCGACAATTCTCGCTGCGATGTGTATCGCCGGAACGTTCGCTCTTCTTGCCTTCATTCTCGCCCGACACCTTCGCTCGATCTATGCAATCATGATCGCGCTTGTGGCGCTGTCAGTTTCGGCGTCTCACTTTCTGGCGCGCCCACATGTACTTGCGCTGCCGGTCATGCTCGCCTGGGTAAATGGACTTCTGGAAGCGAGCGAGAGACGCCAGCCACCATCGTTCTGGCTTTTGCCACTAATGGCGCTCTGGGCGAACCTTCACGGAGGATTCGTCTTCGGGCTCGCATTGATTGTGCCATTCGCATTTGACGCCTTGTGGAATGCGCAAGCTTCGCAACGAGCGCCGTTGGCGCTGCGTTGGATCGTTTTCGGCGCCTGTGCATTTGTTGCCTGTTGCGCGACGCCTTACGGGTGGGGGTCAATCCTTGCCTCGCACAGAATTCTCGGGCTGGGAGAGCTGCTGAATCTGATTTCCGAATGGAGCCCGGCGGATTTCAGCCACTTCAGCATATTCGAAGCGTGTGTATTGGCTTTGATAGCGGGCGTGCTTTATCTCGGCGTAAAGCTTTCACCGCCGCGAATCGTTTTGGTGCTCGGCTTGTTTCACATGGCCCTTTCACATGTCCGGAACGTCGACATCTTCGCTTTGCTGATGCCGCTTGTGGTGCTGACGCCTGTGGCATCGCAATTCGGCTTGCAAGCGGATCGGTTTGGCAAGGCGATTTTCCCGATTGCGTCAGCCGCGATGCTGGTCGCGCTTCTCGGTGTCTCGACATGGGCAGTCGCGGCCAATAACAGGTTTTCGCCGGCGGCTATCCATTCGCCGGCTGCAGCCGTGGATGTGCTGAAAGACCGAGGCGCCAAGCGCGTTCTCAATGACCTTCAATTCGGGGGGTACCTGATCTCGCGGCAGACGCCGGTCTTCATCGATGGTCGAGCCGAGTTGTATGGCGAACCATTCGATATCGCCTATTACCGCGCGCTCCAGCTAAAAGACGTCAATCGGTTTCTCGGCATACTCAAGGACTATGAGATCGATGCCGTGCTGCTGACGCCGGCGACGCCGGCGGTAGGTCTGCTTGATCATCTCGACGGCTGGCAGCGTGTCTACTCGGACGAGACCGCCGTGGTCCATATTCGCACCGCGGAAACCGCCCACCGCGCCAACTAGGAGCAGCGGAGCGGGGTGTCGCGCTGGTATTCGGATAGTCAAATTGCGCAGGGTCAACGCCAGCGCCGCCAGTGACAACGGGTGGCTTTCCCAAATAAGGCTGTGCGGCATCGAACCTTGGCACGACCTCTGCAGACAAACCCTTGCTGGGGATTTGAGCGTCCAGCATTGATACACAACGCCGCCAAGCGATCATATTCCGCTTGGCCGCGTTGTGCCTTGCACCATGGGTAAGCACGACCGAATTGCGGGGATCGCGAACCCGTGAAGCTGTTTCCTTGTGCAAAGACCGTGAAACGATTCCATCGCGCCGACGAAGCCATTTTCATGGTCGCGCGAAGACACCGGGAAACGAATGGCTGGTATCACACCCGCGGATCAACAATGGGGTTCGATCATGTGGGACATCATCATCAACCTGATTTATCACCAGTCGTGCAGGAAATACCTTGCCGCAGCGCGGAAGCAGACCGCACTGG
>WNFL01082543.1_pt1 | contig 10819 bp, 9 predicted proteins | sample 5400361 | NCBI WGS metagenome assembly WNFL01 (sample SAMN13153351, study PRJNA577476) | soil metagenome | isolation source: 40 cm soil on Douglas fir-dominated hillslope | place: USA:California | collected 2013-09-17 | reverse complement strand
CGCCGGCGCAGGAAACATCGCTTCCGCTTCGCGCTCGATGGTGCTCTTGATGCGCGACTCGAACGGTCTGGCGATCAGTGGCAGCTTGCCGTCGACGATGATGTCCGTGTCGGTGATCTCGACCAATCCGTTGGCCTTGAAGCCCTTCGCCGACCCTGAAAAGACGAGCCGGTCGCCTTCCCAGTGCTGAGTGATGTCGGTGAGGTAGTGCCCGTGCTGGCTGAGAAGATCCTGCAGGCGCGCCTCGATGATGCGGCGCGCGTTGGCTCGGTCGGTGTGATGGGGAATGACGATTTGCATTGGCCCTCCGGCGCGGCGTTGTATCACACCGCTTGCCATCGATCCCGTACCGAGGTAGCCTCGGTGCGGGACTTCCGCGTGGTCGCTACCCGCCATGCTTTCCAAGGTATGGAGTGCCGCGACCCTCGGGATTGATGCAGTACGAATCGTCGTCGAAGTCGATGCTCGGAAGGCCGAGCAGCCCGGCTTCACTCTGGTCGGACTTCCGGACGCCGCCGCGCGCGAAGCGTATCCGCGCGTCCGTTCCGCCCTCCGCCACTGCGGCTACTGGCTGCCGCAGCGCCACATCACCGTAAACCTCTCACCGGCCGACGTGAAGAAGGAAGGGTCGGCATTCGACCTTCCCATCGCCATCGGCATCCTCGTTCTGGCGAAGGCACTGCCGCAGGAAGCGCTTTCCGGCCGCGTATTTGTCGGCGAGTTGTCGCTCGACGGCATGCTCGTTCCGGTGCGCGGCACGCTGGCCATCTCGGCCTCCTTTGCGCGTGACGCCGACCTGCGCGAGCTGATCGTTCCCGCCGGAAACGCGGGCGAAGCCGCGGCGGTGCAGTCGGTGCGCGTTACCGGCGTACAACACCTTCCGGAGCTGTTGCGGCATCTGACGGGGGAGAACGTCCTTCTGCGCGCGGTCTCGACGCCGGCGGCCGAGCCTTCCCGCGAGGCGCCCGACTTCGCCGACGTCCGCGGTCAGTTGCAAGCGAAGCGCGCTCTCGAGATCGCGGCGGCGGGGGGACACAACCTCCTCATGATCGGGCCTCCGGGCTCGGGAAAGACGATGCTGGCGCGGCGGCTGCCTTCGATTCTCCCCCACCTCTCGCTGGAAGAATCGATCACCACGACGAAGATCCACTCGGTCGCCGGCACGCTCCCGCCAGGCGGCGGGTTGATCTCGCGCCGGCCGTTCCGGGCGCCGCATCACACCATCTCGACGGCCGGGGCCGGGCGAAGTGAGTCTGGCGCATAACGGCGTACTGTTCCTTGACGAGCTGGCGGAGTTTCATCGTGCCACGCTCGAGGTGCTGCGCCAGCCGATGGAGGATGGCCACGTCACCATCGCCCGGGTGCACCGCACGCTGACGTTCCCGTCGCGCTTTACGCTCGCCGCCGCGCTCAATCCCTGCGGCTGCGGGTATTTCAACGACGCGCGCCGGCAATGCATCTGTACGCCGGCCCAGATCGCCCGGTACCTCGCCAAGATCTCCGGACCATTGCTCGATCGCATCGACCTTCAGGTCGAGGTGCCGGCGCTGACCACCGAGGAGATCTCGACGTTCACGCCGGGAGAAAGCTCGGCGGCGATTCGCGAGCGCGTCGAGGCGGCTCGGCAGATCCAGCGCCAACGGTTTGCCCGTTCGTCGATGCAGTCGAACGACGAGATGACGTCGCGGGCAATGCGGCGTCACTGCGAGCTGGACCCTCCGTCACGCCAGATTCTCGACCAGGCCCTGACGCACCTCGGCCTCTCCGTCCGCGCCCACGACCGCGTGCTCAAGGTCGCCAGAACGATCGCCGATCTCGCCGGCAGCGAGCGCATCCAGAGCGCCCACGTCGCCGAGGCGGTCAACTACCGGGCGCTGGATCGGGCGTATTTCAGGACGTGAGTTGGCGATGTCGCGAACCGTTCACTACTACCGCTTGCAGCCGAAGGAGGACAACGAGTTAGTGGCGTCGACTGGGAAGTTGGCTGGCGGTCCGCCGCGCAACATCTTCCAAAGCTCGTTTCCCAAGGTGAAAGCGTTCATCGGAAAGTTGGGAGAGCAAACCGGTATTGAATTCATAACGATGGTTCAACCGGACAAAGGTTGTCCCCCCGGCCAGGCATACTGGTCGGAGGGACACCCGGGTGTGGAAATGCTCGAAAGCGGTGAGTTGGTTGCGATTGCAGTTACTATTGTCGCGAGGAACGACTGATGCGCCGCGCAGCCGCAGATGCAATTCGGAACCCGCCGGATCTCGCCTTGATCGCACACGTTCCCGCCGCTACGCTGCGTCGAGCGATTCCGATCACCCTCGAGAAGCTCGGTCCCTTTACGGAGCCAGAACCGTCTGAGGGCGCCACGATCGAACTGGCAAGCGGACGATACGTAGTGGTCATCTTCGGGCTCGTGACCGAACGGCTTTACGTTCACGCCGCGAACCCCGACGGGGTTGCGGCAGTAGCCGATTTTCTTCGAGAATCGAAGATCGGCGAGGCATCGATCGAGTGGCTCGATCCTCGTTTTTCAGCAGTCACAGCCGCCGCTGGGCAGCAACTCACTCCGGCGCGTACCTGACGACACGTTACGCACCGGGTCGGGAATCCGCTCTTCAGGAGTCCGCGATCGAGTGGTTGGATCCTCGTCTTTCAGCGTTAATTCCAGGCGAGCCCAAGCGGCAGTTGTGACGTTCTGCTGACCTTTTGTCACGCGGCAGACCCCGCCCTGCTTCACCTAAATAGCTGAGACGGCTGGCGTTAGCTGACGGCGAAGTGCTGGTTTTGTCACTCCGGGATTCGCCGTTAATCGCTCAGAATAATTGTGCCTCCCGGAGAGGTTTCAGCCCGAGCGAAAGAAGTTCGATTAATAGTTGACAAAATCGGCTTCGATTTTATGATCTTATCACCTAGCCAGCAGGGTACGTGATGGGTGAGGAGTCGGAGAATGGCTTTTGAAAAATGGGATCCGCAGCCTGAATTCGAGCGCTTTCCTGCCTCTGCGACGATCGTCCAGTCGCGCTTGATCCGGCTGCCGACGCCCGTGGCGTCGATGCTCCGGCTCCGCGGGAAAACTAACGCTAACCTCTACTACGACAAGAAGCGGAAGGTCATCGGCATCCGCGCGCTCGACAGGAAAGAAGAAGGCGCGGCGAAGATCCGCCAGTCCGACAAATCGACCTCGCTCCACGTCCCGAGCTTCTTCCGCTTCTACGACATCGAAGTACCTGGTATCAAGCGTTTTCACTGCTGGTACGACGAGAAGGAACGGATGGCGATGATCGACATCTCCCGCCCCTCGCCTCGCGGACGGCCGGCGGGAACGTAATCGTTTTTCGCGAAGATCGACAAAAACAAAACGGGCGGCCGCGAGGCCGCCCGTCGTGTTTGGATCGTAGGGAAAGCTAGTGGCTCGAGCGGCGCCGGGTCGTCGGAGGAGGATTCACCACCGAGAACATATTCATCAGGCTCTTCGACGCTTCGTCGCTGATCACCCACATCATGCCCGGGAAGGCGGCAGCGCCCGAAGCCATCTTGGTGGCCGGGTCGTTGTTCTGCATGAACTGCGCAACCGACGCCAGCGGGACGTGCGTGCCGTAACCGGAGTTGATGGCCTTGATGTATTCGTTGGCGAACAGCGTGTAGCCGATGTCGCTGAGATGAACGCCGTCGAGGCTGAAGATGCCGCCGGTGATGAAGTCGCTCGTCAGATGGAACGGACCGACGTTCAGCCCGGTGGCGAATCGATCGAAGAGCCCCTTGATGTCGGCGACAGGAACGTTGCGTGCCGTCGCCGAGGCGACGATCGCCGTGTTGTAGTCAGCGATGCGCTGCTTGAGCGTGGCGGTCTCGGCGGGGGTGAGGATGACGGCATCCGGCAGCGGCGTGCCGAAGAGCGGGAGCTTGTTGGTCGGATCGAGGACCGGCTTGAGGGCGGACGGAATGCCGAAACCCCTCGCCAGCAGCGAACTGGCACCGAGGGTGATGAAGCTGCCTGGGAGTAGCTGGCCGACCGTCGGGTTGCCGTCGACCTGACCGATGAGCGTGATCGGCTGTCCGGTCGGCCCGAGGACCGGAGTGCGTGTGGCCGGATTGATCAGGACCGTCGGCACAGTATTGAAAAAGGGCACCGCGCCCGGATTGGTCGGCAGAGTACCGACCACGACGCCAGCACCGGTGGCCACGAGCCTGTCCAGCATGGTGTTGTACGCGGCCGTGAAGGCGTCAACCGGCGTGAGACCGACGACCGTGCCGTTGGTCGCTGACCCGAGAAAGTCGTTGCCGCCGATCCAGACCAGGATGAAGGTCGGTTTCTGGGCCACGACCGCATCGACTTCGGTCACCGGCCCGCGCAGGATGAACTGCGCGAGCTGCTCGACGCCGCGTGTCGGGTTGGCAACGGTCCCGGTCACGTTGAAGGTATCTTTGACGTTCGCGCCGGGGATGCTGACGTTGTTGAAGGGGCGGCCGAAGGTCGTGTTCAGCGGCGCTCCCTGACCGGCCGCGGGGGCGATGACGGGTGGGTAGGTGCTGATGTCCATCAACTGCAGTTCCGGACCGATGCCCGGGAAGCTGACGATCGGCTGGGCGAAGCAGTTGTCAGACGCTGACGAGCCGACCGTGCAGAGCGGAATGCCGACCTGACGGGCCACGATCGACGGCCAACTGAAGACGGAGTGATGTTCGTTGAGCGAGTTGCTCTCGAAGCCGGCGCCGTAGCTGTCGCCGATGGCGACGACGGTTTTGAAGTTGGCCGAGCCGGTCGCGGCAAAGCTCGGAACTGCGATGACCACGATGGCCAGTGCCAGCGCGGCGATGCGAGCGAAGCTTCCGATGCGCGTCATGTTGGGTTCTCCTTTGTGTCGCCTAGAACCGGTAACCGAGGTTCAGGCTGACGAGGTTTGCGTCCGTACGATACGTCCCGTTGAAGTTGATTTCAGCCTGGCTGATGCCCTGCGTACTGCGTTTCTTGAAGTGAAGTGCGAACTCCGTTGCGTCGAGCATCCAATGACCGCTGTGCCAGCCGATGCCGAAGGACGCACCCTCGCGATCGGAGTCCGGAAGCAGCGGGCTGACGTTCTCGGTCGGCTGCGGCGTCCGGTCATAGAGCAGGCCGAAACGAACGTCCCAGTTCGCATTCACGACCCGATTCGCGCCGAAGCGGTAGGAATTGGAGTTTTTCCAGTTCTCGTGACGTGTGAAACCGGCCGTCGGCGTTGTGATGAAGTCCACCTTGAGTTGCTTGAAGCGGCTCCAGCCGGTGTGAACGACATCAGCCTCGAGATCCCAGTTCGGGATGGCCGTGGTGGCGATGCCGATGTTTGCAATCGACGGGAAGTTGATCGTCGTCGCCACCGGCTGGCTCGGGGGAAGTTCCGGCTTGACCAGCGCGTCGAGCTGGGCGTTTCCGGTAGAGATCTGTGTAACCGTGACATTTCCTTTGAAATCGATGTCCATCGGCGCGCGGTAGGAGGCGCCGATGCGCCAGTTCGAACTCGGCTTGAAGAGCACACCGGCGTTCCAACCCCAGGCGTTGTCCCAATCGCTCGACAGATAGGCGTTGGCGAGGTCGGGGAAGCGGCCGAGGAACGGATTGACATTCACCGTTCCGGGCGGGAAGGTGACGTCCTGCACCAGGACAACGTGCGCCCGGCGGTATTCAGCGCCGACGCCGATGGCGACACGCCCATCGGTGGTCTGCCAGGCGATCGCCGGCTCCACCGAGATCGTTTTGATGTTCGCGTCACGCGAGACGAAACGGCCGATCCAGGGATCTTCCCAGTTCGTGCGCAGCCCGAACGGCGTGAAGATTCGTTCCGATCGGCATGATGAAGTAGGCATTGGGAGGAACGAAGGTGTGAGCCTTGTAGCGCCCGGAGCCGCCGCTGGTGAACGCGTCATTCGGGTCGCCGATGAACTGGTTGCTGAAGTTGATGCCGGTCCCGCCGGCCATGAATGTCGCGTGACGCTGCTGGGCGATGCCAGCGACGTTGTAGAAGATGGCGCTCGGATCGTCCGCCGTTGCGGCGAACGCGCCACCCATGGCTGTCGCTTTGGCGCCTTGTTCGAAGAGCCCGAATCCAGCTCCGAACGCCGCGCCGCTAACCGCCAACATTGCTGCCGAAACCAGTAGCCAGATTTTGCTGAAAGAACGCAAGCTGGACCTCCTAAAATGACTCAAATTACGTGTGAACGCAGGACCTCGGAAAACCGCCGGATCATAGCATAGGCATATCTCCGCAACGGGTGCTCGCGCTCAGTGGCAATTCACGACCCGAGCAATTCACGGAGAATGGAATTTGCCAGCTCGGCCTTGGCTTTGCCGCCGGTTTCCTTCATCAACTGCCCGACCAGAAATCCGAAGAGCTGGGCCTTGCCCGCCCGATATTGCTTGACCTGGGTGGCATTACGCTCGATGACGCGACCGGCGTCCTCGCGAATGACCTCAGGATCGCTGATCTGGGCCAGTCCTTTGCGCGTGACGATCTGCTCGGGATCGTCGCCGCTCGCGGACATGTCGTCGAAGACTTCCTTCGCGGACTTACCGCCGATGGCCCCGCTGTCGATGAGCCGGATCAGCCGTCCGAGCATGGCCGGGGTGACGCGATAGTCAGCGATGCCCAGTTTCTGCTCGTTGAGGACTCGCAGCACTTCATTGCGCACCCAGTTCGCCGCCGCGCGGGGGTTGCCGCCGGCGTCGGCGGCCGCGTCGAAGTATCCGGCGAGCTGACGCGAGGTGACGAGGGCTTCGGCGTCGACCGCACTCAGCGCAAAGTCCCGCTGGTAGCGCTCGGCGCGGATGTGCGGCAGCTCCGGGATGACGCGCGCAATCTCGTCGATCCACGCCCGCTCCACGACGAGCGGCAACAGGTCGGGATCGGGAAAGTAGCGGTAATCGTGCGCTTCTTCCTTCGAACGCATCGGACGGGTCTCGCCCGCCGATGGATCGTAGAGTCTCGTCTCCTGGGTGATCACGCCGCCCGATTCGAGCACGGCGCTCTGGCGGGCGATCTCGAAATCGATGGCGCTGCGCAGGTAGCGGAACGAGTTGAGGTTCTTGATCTCCGTGCGCGTGCCGAGGGCGGCACCCGGTTTTCGCACGGACACGTTGGCGTCGCAGCGCAACGAGCCTTCCTCCATGTTGCCGTCGCAGACGTCGGTGTACATGAGGATCTGCCGCAGTCTCGTCAGATACGCATCGGCCTCCTCGGCGGAGCGAATGTCGGGCTCGGAGACGATCTCGACGAGCGGCGTGCCGGCGCGATTGAGATCGACGTGCGAAACGTCGCCGGTGTGGATCGACTTGCCGGCGTCTTCTTCCATATGGATGCGCAGGATGCGAACGGGGCCGATCCTGCCGGCCGTGGCCAGCGGCTCGTCGAACTGCGAGATCTGATACCCCTTCGGCAGGTCGGGGTAGAAGTAGTTCTTCCGCGCGAAGACGGAGCGCTCGTGAATGGTGCACCCGGTGGCGATGGCGGCGCGGATGGCCAGTTCGACGGCGCGGCGATTCAGTACCGGCAACGCTCCCGGATATCCGAGGCAGACCGGGCAGATCTGCGTGTTCGGCGGTGCGCCGAACGAGGTGGAGCAGGCGCAGAAAATCTTCGTTGCCGTTGCCAGGTGCGCGTGCACCTCGAGGCCGATGACCGCTTCCCACGACATGTCTTGATTATGTCATTGGGGTCTCGGGGGTCGGTTGTCGGTGATCGGTTGTCGGTTGTCGGTTGTCAGTTATCGGTTATCGGTTGTTAGTTGTCGGTTATCGGTTGTTAGTCGGAACGAGTAGCCGTTGACATCAACGCCCGGACCTCCAACCCTTGACACCCGACACCCGACACCCGACACCCGACACCCGACACCCGACACCCGACACCCGACAACGGCAACCGGCAACCGGCAACCGACAACCGTATTACAATCCAGCACTTCCGGGTCATGTCTCGCGCAGTTCTGTTTCGTATCTACGTGCTGGTGGCGATCGTCATCGCCTTCACGGCGGTGGTGTGGACGTTCAGTGTTGCGTCATGGACCACGGTCGAAACGCTGCTCTTCTACGCGGCGCTGGTCGCGGTCGCGGCCTGGGTTCGCGTCGACGACGACACCCCCGGTTTCGAGGCCGCGGTGGTGTTCGCGGCCATCCTGCTTCTGCACGATCCGGCAGTGGCGTTGATCTCCGTCTTTGTGGGGACCGCGGTCTACCACCTGGCCCGCGACGCCGGCAGGCGCACCATCCGGCTCGATTTTCTGTACGGCGCGGCACAGCTGGCGCTCTCCTATTACATCGTCGCGCTTCTCTACGCTTCGGCCGTGGCGAAAGACGCCCGGCTGATGGCGAAAGTCTCCGGCTACATCCTTCTGGTCGTCGGCTATCTGGTCGCGCACGTGCTCTTCGCGGCCATCCGTCATGCGCTCGATGCCGGCCGGGACGCGCTCGACGTCCGCCGCCTTCTCGTCGTTCAAAGCCGGACGCTCCTGCTGATGACGCCCGTGGTCGCCGTGGAGGTGCTCTGTTACTCCGTTTACGGGATGCTCGGGTTTGCGCTGGCCTTCCTGCCGGTGCTGGTCGTCGCCTACACGATGCGCAACGAGTCGGATGCGACGCAGGAGAACACGGAGCTGCTCCGGCGCAATCGTGAGTTGTCCATCCTCACCGAAGGCGCGTCGCAGATTCTTTCCGCCGAGGGAGATCAGGAGACGCTCCGGCGCATGGTGGCGCTGCTCGGGCGGCTGGCACGTCTCAAGGCATGCGCGGTGGTGACGTGGGGAGCGAACCCCGACATTGCGGCCACCGTCTATCGGCACGGCGCCTGTCAGCCGACCGATCAGGGGATTCTGGCCTGGGTCGAATCGGCAGGGTTCGCGGCATCCGCCCCCAGCCGCGCCTTCGTCTTTCACAACGACCAGCGCCGCTTCCCATTGTCGGAAGGGAACGCCATCCAGGTGCTCATCGGCATTCAGACGGTGGAAGTGATCTACGGAATCCTCATCTACGAAACGGAGGAGCCGTCGATCCTGAAGAGCGGCAGCATCAATCTCCTGACCTTGCTCGCCAATCAGACCGGCTTGTCGCTGCAGGATCAATTGCTGCGGCGCGAGATGGGGGAGAAGACCACGCAGCTCGAAGCGCAGGCGGCCACGAAGTCGCTCATCCTCGACGTCGCCAACGGTCTCATCGGCTCGTACGACGTCGACGCCATGCTCACACGCATCGCCCAGGCCATCCGAAAAGCGCTCGGGTTCGAGAAGGTGGTCTTCGCGCTGTTCGACGCCAAACGCGCCGAATTCACGCGGCGCGCGCACGCCGGGCTGGACGACCTGTGGGAGGAGATGAAGAAGAAACCGGTGGCATCCAACGAGATCACTGCGTTCTTCGAGGACGAGTTCCGCGTTTCGAATTCGTTCTTCGTCTCGCACACGGCTCTGCAGCAAAGCGAGCACGGGGTCTTCGTCCGGCACGACGATGACGATTTCCTGCGGCGCCCCGAGGAGTGGCACGAGAACGATTTGCTATTGGTTCCTCTCGTCAGCGCCGAGGAAATGATCGGTTACCTCTCCGTGCGCGATCCGCGCGATCAGCGCGTGCCGAACGTCGAGATGGTGCAGACGCTGGAGATCTTCGCCCTGCAGGCGGTGACGGCGCTGCAGTCGGCGCGGCAGTACGAGGAGATCAGGCGGCTGACGTTCATCGACGGCCTGACTCCGGCCTATAACCATCGCTTCTTCCAGGAGGCGCTGGCGAAAGAGGTCCATCGCAGCGCGCGCGCCGGCCGTGAGTTCGCGCTGGCGATGCTCGATATCGACAACTTCAAACGGATCAACGATACGTTCGGCCATCCCGTGGGCGATGAGATCCTCAAGGGTCTGGTCGACGAGATGATGACGAACGCGCGCGATACCGACGTCGTGGCCCGCTACGGCGGCGAGGAGTTCGCCATCATCTTTGCCGACACCCCCGCATCCTCGGCGCGCGATGCCGGGAACCGGATGCGCGAACTGGTGGCAAAGCGCGAGATCGTGGTCCCGTCCACTGGACGGACTCTGCGCGTGACCATGAGCATCGGCGTGGCCGTCTATCCCCACGACGGCGCCACGACCACCGACCTGGTCGCCCGAGCCGACGCCGCGCTCTATTTCGCCAAAAAGAACGGAAAGAACCAGGTGGCGATGGCGGGGGAGCTGCCGTTCGAAAGCGCTCTGGCGTAGCGCCTGCGGCGCGTTGTCGGTTGTCGGTTGTCCGTTCGTTGCGTGATCGTTGGCTGACAACCCGATAACCGACAACCGACAACCGACGACGCGGCGAGGCCGCATAATCACGCCATGAAGCGAATCGCCTTCCTCACTCTGTTCATCGTCTCCTCCGCCTTCGCACAGTCTTCTCTCGATCAGATGATCGACCGCGAGATCCCCTCGCTGGTCGGGACCTACAAGCAACTCCACGCCGCGCCGGAGCTGTCGATGCAGGAGAAGAACAGCTCGGCGCTGGTGGCGTCGCGCCTGCGCGAGCTCGGTTACGAGGTGACGTATCCGGTCGGCCAATACACGGAGCCGGGGACGACGTGCTACGGCGTCGTCGCCATCATGAAGAACGGCGCGGGCCCGACCGTTCTCGTACGCAGCGACATGGATGCGCTGCCGGTGCAGGAGCAGACCGGCCTGCCCTACGCCAGCAGCGTCCGCGCGAAGAGCCCCACCGGCGACGACGTGCCGGTGATGCACGCCTGCGGGCACGACATCCACATGACCACGCTCCTCGGCACGGCCAAGATGCTTTCGCAGCTCAAATCGCAGTGGCATGGCACGGTGATGCTCATCGGCCAGCCGGCG
>WNFL01307961.1_pt1 | contig 10820 bp, 10 predicted proteins | sample 5400361 | NCBI WGS metagenome assembly WNFL01 (sample SAMN13153351, study PRJNA577476) | soil metagenome | isolation source: 40 cm soil on Douglas fir-dominated hillslope | place: USA:California | collected 2013-09-17 | reverse complement strand
ACGTCAGCGTCATGTTCTTGTAGCGCATGGGGCCAGGGGTGAAAGTCGATCTTGCGGGAACGAAGTTAAACGTCCCGGCCAAAGGATCGCTTTGCGCGGTGACGATCTGCGGAAACGCGGCGCCGAACGCGGCAAGGATCACGAAAGCGGCGCGCCGCGCCAATGCGGAGCGTAGTAAATTCATCTGGCCTACCCCATTCCTCTACGAGCGCGGAGACGATTGCTCATCTCGCGCAAAACCCAACGGCTGCCGGCAGCGCGCACGGCAGATTCCATAAGTATAGGATTGCGGGTCTCAAGAGGGCAAGGCGGGAATCCTGACATTGTCGAGAGGCCTCCAGCGAAGAGGACGGAGATAGGCTAATAACCCAAAGCAGACGATCCTCGCGACAGTTGCAGTATAGTAAAGTTGCGCCCGTGACGTTGGAGTGGAAACATGCGGAGCATTTCGGGAAACAATATTGGTTGCACAATTCTTGGGCTGATCGCGGCGGCGATCTCGCCTTGGCCGGCGACGAGTGCCGAGACTGGCGCCTCCATTCCTGCTCTTTCGGGCATTCCTGCTCTTTCGGGCGAATGGGGGCGCACGGTGTTCAATCTCGAAGAGCCGGCCTCGGGCCCCGGGCCGATCGTCAACCGAGTGAGGAAGGCCGACGGCACCATAGACGACAACGCCGGGCGTGTCGGCGACTTCACCAGCCCGCTGTTGAAACCGGAGGCCGCGGAAATCCTAAAGAAGCGCGGCGAGTATTCCATGACCGGCCAGTCGATCCCCGACATGCACAACCAATGCTGGTCGGAGCCGCCGCCCTTTACGCTGACCATTCAGCTCGAGATGCAATTGCTGCAACGCAAGGACGAGGTCGTTCTGGTCTACGTGAACGGTCAAAACACGCGCCATGTTCGTCTGAACGTGCCGCACCCCGCGCGCGTGACGCCCACCTGGCAGGGGGACTCCGTTGGTCATTACGAAGGCGACACTCTGGTGGTCGACACCATCGGCATCAAGACGGGACCGTTTTCCACCGTCGATCGCTATGGCACGCCCTTCAGCGAGAAAATCCATGTGGTGGAACGCTACCGTCTGATCGACGGAGATGCCGCTGCTGCGGCTTTGCGCAAACATGCGCGTACCTTCAACGCCAACGCAGCGCCGTCCCGCTTCGATGCCTATGGCGCGGAAGTCGATCTGGACCCCAAACAAAAAGGCCTGCAAGTCGAAGTCACCGTGGAGGATCCGGGCACCTTCACCATGCCTTGGTCGGGGCTCGTCACCTATCAGCGCGAGAGCGGCTGGCCCGAAATGGTGTGCGCCGAGAACCTGCGGGAATCATCGGGACCGCCAAGGCAAGTGCCTGTCGCCGACAAACCCGACTTTTGACTTATTCCACCTCCTCCTTGAGGCGAGGGTAGGTAATTTCTTCGGCTGATGGCGCGCCGGCCAGTGCCTCGCGCCAAGGATTGCCCACTTGCGGACCGTCACCGGTCGTAGGGTTAAGGGCTATTCGTCGCTAAAGCCAGTCACTCCCGGCATCGGACTTACCCAGCCCATTGACCGGAATGCGCGCTATTCCTGCCGTTCCGGAGGACCGTCCGATGGGTCCGTTCATCGCCATAACCGGTCGTTCGGTCAGTCACTTTTTAGAGCAATGACCGAGATAGCTTTCCTCCCCAACTGAGCGAGTGTCCGTCGCCCCCAATTTGAAATCGCCCGCGCGCTTGTCGATCATGACGTAATGCGTCCTGATAACAGCTCTATTTATGGGAGCGACATCCAAAGCGACCAGCAAATCCTTTGAGTTGCGAACGATGTCATATGTAAATCGCTTGCCCGTATAATCATTAACCGCGCCCAGAAGGCGGCTCCCTTCAACCGTATACTGGTCGGTCATTGTCGTCTCAGCGATCCTAAACGTGCAGGACCATTCCTCGGCCTGGGCGGGGATTGAGATAGCTGCGGTAAGAACCCAGGTGGCGACAGCACAAGTTTTCAAGCCATCCTCTCCTATGTTCGGCGGATACTTCGCCTGAAGCGACTAGAGACTACGGTCGTCGATCTCTTCAAGAAACCAGCAACCCTTGAGATTTCTGAAATGAAATAACACTCGCGTGTCGTCCGCTTCGCCCGCGTTTGCCTGGTAAACTTCCGCGTATCGGTTCGATTGAAACATGACGATTTCTTGCGAAAGGTTCAGTTTTTTGCGCTCTGCTGTGGAGAAAATAAGCGAGTCTTGCATCTGCTCAATTTTCGCAAGCGGCCAAAGCTCAACCGCTGCATCAACGGTTAGATAATTACCGAAGCGCGCAACGAGTGGCAGGACCAGCCTGGATCGTTGGAACGCTTTGTTGTCCGTGAAACGAGACAAAAATTCTTTGAACGATGCATCCATCTTTTTGCAGGCAGTCGGATTTATCGCGTCGTCCGCCGAATCTTGCACGGCGGCGCGTTCGTCAAACACTAACCATAGGAGTGGCACGATGACCGCAGGCGAAAGCGTTAGAATTAGCGAGAATATTAGACCAAGCCGAAATACCTTCGGGCGGAGCGCTCGGGTTTGGCTCGAATCTCCGCCGTTCCATTGGATCTCCGTAATCCATCCAAGTGTGTAACAAGCGTTGGCGGCTATGCCGTACCCGACGATGCCAATGACCAGAGCAATCGGCTCCATCGCATCTTCGCCTGGAGGCAAGACCCACGAGCCTACAAGTTCGATGATGATGATCGTGGCAACGCCAACAACTAGCAGAACGAGATTAAAAAGAGGTCGCCTCTTTTCCCACCAGATGATTGCTTCACGCGAGCCGCTAGGGTTTCGGACCATTGCGATCCTCGTTGTTTTTAGTTTTGGGCTTATTGGCTCGGTGCGTTCGTAACAGGGACAAGATCGCATTTCGGGTTTCTGGGTTGGCTCGGCTGATAGGGACCCAATTTTCTGCCGACGTTCCATTTAGTGGGGAATCCGCGTTTGCCCCGTGGTCGAGAAGCATTTTCAAGAATCTGACGTGGCCTCCAACAACGCACAAGGACATTGCCGACTGACTCGGCCCGGATGTTGTCGCCCTGTTTGTATCAGCATCCCTCGAAATGAGCAGTTGACCTATTGCAGCATTTCCTTCGCTGGCGGCGAGCATAAGCATGGTGAAGCCAAATCTATTTTCAAAATTTGGACTGACACCAGAATCCAGTTCGTGCCGAATCGTGGTCAAATCTCCGCGCTTTATTGAGCGATGCAGACGCAAAAATGTGTCCTCGACTTTCTTGTCATAACTCGAAGCTGTGCGTGTCCTAAATTTCCCGTACCGGCGGCGCAAACGAACACCACAAAGAACAACGTACAAACTGACGCCAAATGTTAAGAAGAAGCCCGTCCAAGTGCGCGCATTTGGGTTTGTCGAAAAAATCCAAACTCCAATTAACATCCCCGCTGTGCCAATCGCATAAGCCGCGTACTGCGTCCAATGGAGCGCTCGTCTCAGGGATGAGAGGTGCATCTTCATAAACTGGTAGCGTTCTGTTTCGCCAAATATACCGTCGGCCACCCACCTCAGTCCCTGATATTCCTTGGCTAAGGTTACACGGGAGTTTTCGAACGCCTGCAAAGGGTCAAACTTTGCCTTTCCGGACCGCTGCCGGGAGTGTCCGCTTTTCCCGGGAGCGGTCGTTCCGGGTGGGGAAAGCGGAGATTACCCGCCTAACGTCCGGTTTGCGCCCCGAAGGCGGCCTAAGGCACTTTGAAGGTGGGAACGGCAAGGTCGCGCCAGATTCGGCGCGCCGCGCATCGAGTCAATATTATACCTCCTCCTTGAGGGGAGAGCCTGTCCCCGACTTGATCGGGGGTCGAGCCGCGCAAGCGGCGAGGGTGGGGTACTTCTTTGCGTGATGGAACGCCGGGTGAGTGGCGATTTCCTCACCCCCAACTCGTTTCCGTTTTCGCCGGTTCCCGCATAGGATGCCCGCTCCAATCAGGGGAGGATAAGCATGGAACGCTTCATCGCTGATCTCGTCAAAAGCTTCGAGAGCGGCAAGATAGACCGCCGACAGTTCTGCGAGACGGTGGCGCTCGCGACGACGGTCTTTGCGGCCGGAAGTGCCGCGCAGGCGGCACCCGCGCGCGGCCTGAAGATGCTCGGCGTAAACCACATCTCCTATGCCTGCGCCGATTACCGTGTGGCGCGCGACTGGTATGCCAAGGTGTTCAACACCAAGATCTACAACGACAAGGGCATGGGCCGCGCCAATCTCGCCTTCGGCGGCCCGGAACCGGGCAAGGGCGGCGCCTTCATCATCACGCGCAATTTCGGCGCCAACGAAAAGCCGGCCGGCGCGGTTGTCGACCACGTCTGCTACACGGTCGCCGATTGGGACGACACGCGGGTCAACAACGCGTTGAAGGCCGCGGGCACCAACCCGACAGGCCGCAAAGGCAGCGTGAACGTCTATGATCCTTATGGATATCAAGTGCAGATCGCCTCGATCGACGGCGAAAACCCGTTCATCTGAGGAGGGGAGAACAACCATGTTTGGTTTCGCAGCAACGAAGCTCAACCAGTTCGAGCAGGGCAAGATCAGCCGCCGCCAACTGATTGAATCGATCACCATCGCCGCCACTACGGTCGGTGCGGCCGGCAGCGCAAGCGCCGCCCAGGCACAGGTCGGCGTCACGGCCGCCGCCGTCAACCATGTGTCCTACACCTGCCCGGACTTCAAGAAGGCCGCGGATTGGTACTCGAAGGTCTTCAACCTCGATCAGATCGACCCGAAGCCCACCGAGGTCACGATGCCGTTCGGCAAGAAGGGCGAGCAGCCCTACAACGTCACGGCCAAGGACGTGCCGCTGACCTTCCTCATCATGCGCACCCGCGACCTGAACGCGCCGCCGGCCAATGGAGCGGCTCCGCGCCCGAAGGCGACCAATGTGGTCAATCACATGGCCTATACCGTCGCCGATTTCGACAGCACGCGCGTACAGGCGGAGCTGAAATCATTGGGCGTCGAAAACATTCGAGCCACGGGGCCCACGGCGATCCATATGACGGATGCGTTCGGCTACGACGTCGAAATCTGCGGCCTCGCCAACAGCGCGCTCACCGACGGCGCATAAGACCTGACTTTTGCGACACCGCCCTCTCCCTACCGGAGAGGGCACCGTCGTCCGCGAGCGCACGGCGCGTCAACGCGCTCGGCGACTTGCACGCGCATCCACCAGGAGCGATCAATCTCCATATCGGAACCTCTAGGGTCCGGCGGTATCTCCAAGCCTATCGTTGAGCCGGTTCGAACAACTCGATCGGATTGCCATCAGGATCGTCCAGAAGGATTTGCTTTCCTCCTGGACCCGTTTCCATGCGGTTGCGAAAACGCAGACCCATCTTCTTCAAGGTCTCAATGCGATCGGGAAGGTTCTCCACATGGAGGATCACGCGGTTCCACCCGCCCGGCGCTTGGGAATGACCGTCAGGCATCGGCCTGGAGCCCGACGCCCCGGGGCCGCTGAGGATCAATTTGAGATTGCCAACCGAGACCTGCGCAAAGGCCGGCAGGCTCTTGTGATCGAGCTTGAAACCAAGTTGCGTCGTATAGAAATCGATGGACCGGCTAACATCTTCGACCTGATACCGAACACCCCACAAATCAAGAATGAACCCCTGGGCTTTTGTAGGTGAGCCACGCTCCGCGAACGTTTGTTGTCCGAGTTGATTCATGGAGTCCTCCTGCCCTCTACCCAAGCAGCAACGATTGAGCTGCACAGCAGTTCCTCCCAGTGCTTCCTCCATCGGCAGAGGGCTGTGCCGCTCGCGACCTACAGCTTGGGCAATTTCTGCTGCAGAATCTGCAATTGCACGCAGCACCAATCCGCTTCGTGACTCTCGCGGCCACTCCAACAGTTATTGCAGGTCCAGCTCCATGCGCGCCGCGCCGTCCGCGGACGCTTTTGCCGGGCGTGCGGTCAGGAATACCTGTTCCGGAGTGACGGTGCCGTCCGCGAGCACCGCCGCCCGCACAGCGTCTGCGCGCTCACGGGCGAGATTCTCTCGCTGGCTCTGCGTCGCGTTGAATCGCGGACGCAATTCGCCTTGCAGGAACGCGATGTTGGCAGTGGTGGTGTCGGCCTCCGGTGAAGCGGGCATGGGATAGGTGGGCGCTGCTCCCGTTTGCTGCTGATAGAGCTGGCTGAGCGCGGTGAGCTGCAGCGACGGGGTAGCCGGCATGCCCGCCTCTGCGGCGGAAAGATAGGGCGCAAGAGCCGCCTCAAACGTCGTGCGAGCCAGTGGCGGATCGTCGGATGCTGCGATTGTCTCTAGCGGAATATCGAGCCGGAGCTGCGGACGCTCGGCCAACGCCTTGGCAAGCGCGGCGATCTTTGTTTGCTGGTCGGGTTCGATCATGGCGGAGCCAGGGGCAAACGTCACATAGGAAAGCTCATCTCCGCCGCCGAACAAGGCGCCCAGCACATCGAACGGCGCGGTCACGATTTTTGTCAGCAACCCGACAAACGCCTGCCAGATGATGGGGCCAACACGGAATTGCGGATCGTCGAGGCTGCCCGTCACGGGCAGGTTGATGTCGATGAGACCGTTTCGGTCCTTCAGCAGCGCCACGGCCAGCCTGACGGGCAGCGGCACCGCGTCCTTGCTGTTGGTTGCCGTGCCGAATTCGAGCTGATCCAGCAGGATATGGTGCTGCGCGTCGAGTTTGCGGTCATTCACCTTGTAGCGGAGCTCCGTCGTCAGCTTTCCTTTCGTGATGTTGTAGCCCGCATATTTGCCCGAATAGGGATTGAACGTCGTCAGCTCCATGTTGCGGAAATTCATCGCGATGTCGGTGAAAACGGTCGCCGACAGCAGATTCACCCGGCCGCTAATATCCACGGGTGCAAATTGATCGACATTGCCTGCGATCTTCACCTCGGCCCGCGAGTTTGGGTCCGATGTGAGGCCCGTCACCGAGCCGTTCAGCGCCATCATGGCCGCGGAAAAATTGGGCTCGACCGAAAAATCGGAGAAATTGACATTGCCATCCTTGATCGTGACCGCGCCGATCCGCATGGGCATCTTTTGGCGCTGTCCGGTGGCCGCTTGGGCGGGCGCGGGTTGCACTGCTGCGCCGGCGGCCGGTCCGCTACTAGGCGGATTGAGGATGGCGACGATATTGAGCGTTTGATCGGGCGATATGATCACGCGGCCATAGGGCTTCTGCGCCTCGATGCGCGCGATGTTGAGCGCATCGGGGCCTTGCCGGAAATCGATGCCGACGAGCCGCAGCTGTTGCCAATTGATGAAGTCCCGGCGCGTTGCGGAATCGCGTGTCGCCAGATTGCTGACGGTCACGTCACCCGAGAACTGCAATGCGGGTTTTCCCGGAGCCGGAACTGCGGCGTAGTCGAGCTTCGCTTTGGTGGAGACTTGCCCGCCCATTAGCTCGATGGCGGCCGCCGCTGCGATATAGGGCTGCAAGGGCGGCAGTTCGAAATCCGCTGCATCGATCGTCAAATCGGCCGTCATTGGCTGAAGCTTCAGGCCTCCCTGCACGGCGACTTGTCCCTTGCCGCCGACGGTAAAGCTTGCATCAAGCTTGAGAACCGCATCGGGCGCGCTGGAATAACCGGAAAGCGTCAGCGTCAACGGGGTCACGCTCAGCTTTGCCGCAGGCTCGGTCGTGCGGTCCTCGACTTCGATGGAAGCGGCGCGGATATCGATCTCGCCGACAGAAGTGTTCCAGCTCGCCGTGGCGGCAGCCGGCGCAGGAGATGGGGCCGATGGCGGAACCGGAACCGGCGCACCCATCAGCTTCTGCAGGTTCAATTGGCCATCGGGTTCGCGCCACAGCTTCAGGGTTGAATTGTCGCTCTCGATGCGCGCGATGGAGATGGTGCGCTGAGCGAGAGAAAATTTCGTACCGGTCACGACAACCGACGGCAGTCCGATCCAGGGTTCGGTGCTGTCTGCGCCTTTCGCCGCGATCCTGAGGTCGCGGAGCCTCAGCGTTGGCAGTTCCAGACCCAGCTCTGGACCGTCCAAGAGAACGCGGTACGTGCCTTCAACATCGATGGTCCCCGAAGGAAGGGCAAATGGAAGCGTGTCCTGCAAATATGAGGCAATCGTACCGGCCTTGAGAGCGGCAATCGAGAAGCGTCCTGTTGAGTTCAGTGGCTGCACCGCGAACGCGCCCGACCAATTTAGCCGTTCGCCCGCGAGGGTCGATCCGCTGAAGCTGTAGGCGTTCTGGAAATCCGGAGCCGTGCGGAAATCGGTGAGGGTAAACTCGATCGGGCTCAAGGTGGTCGCGAAAGGTGTGGCGCGGCTTCGGTCGTTGATGGCGATTTGGCCGGCATGAATCGCAAACGTCCCGATGCGAAGAGCCGGCACTTTTCCGCCGCCGCCCTCGGTCGGTCCATTGGGCTGCAATTTTGCCAGGTTCAGAGAGCCGTCGGTTTCGATCTGAAGGCGAAGATCCGGCTTTTCGATCAGGACCTCTTTGAATGTCCAAGTGCGCGTTACGATCGAACTGATCTGGGTGTTGACCCTCAGGCGGTCGAAACTGGCGATCGGAGCGCCGTCGGATTCGCTGAGCGCGAAACCGGTCACTTCCACCGTCAGTGTGAACGGATTGAAGCGGATTTGACCAATCGAAATCTTCCGCGCCAAATCCATCCGAACGTAGCGTTCAATGGCGGAACGCGCGATATACGGCACCAGGAAAAAACCCGCTGCGGCGTAGGCTGCGAGAAGCAGACTGAGAATTCCGAGGAGCCACCGGCGCCGCCATAAGAGCGACGCGCTCCACCGCAAGAGTGAACCGCCCATTCGCCCCACCTCCCAACCCATCGGTCCACGAGCAACGTGGCTTGTCGGGTTTCACTCGGCAGGGAATGAAGACTAGTTCCTTGCCCGCACCAAATCCAGCCATCATCGGCTGCGCGGCTCTGTTGTGATGAATGTGTCATGCAAGCGGAGCGACGATTTCCAGATCATCGCCATGCCAGCGTTGCGCCCGCCTTTAGGGCTTGGGCAATTTCTGCTGCAGAATCTGCATCAGCTGAGCGGCCATCTCCGTTGGAATCGCGAACGAGATCGGCGCTCCCCCGACCACGAAATCCAACACCGCTGCGTCCGGCTGAACCAGGACTCCAACGCGGTCCGCGACCAGCACCGACCTCGTCTGCGTGCCTTCCATCTTTTCCGCGTAGATTTGCTTCACCTGCAGCAGCAAGCCGATGACTTCATCCAATTGCGCGGACGGAAAAGACAGGCGATCCGATTCGCCGTCGTCCTTTTCATATTCCACCAGACACATCGAAGCATCGGCCGACAATCCGAAGCGCAACAGTCTCTTGGCGGTGATTGTTTCGGTCATCGGCATGGTCCATTTCGGCGTGCAAATTTTTCAATGGCCGGCGCGAGGGCCGGCCATTGAGGAATCTGAAATTCGTAAATCCTGAGGCGGCGGAATTCGCTCAGAACTTGATCATCGTGGTGCGCGTCATCGTGACGTTGCTGGTGACGCCCACCGGGCCGCCCTTGGCCAGATGGAACGCCGCGTATTGCTCGTGATAGGCGTCCTCTCCTGCCGAGCAATCGACCGGAACGATGACCTTGTAGCCCCGCTGCGCCGCTGCCGAAGCCGTGCCGACCGTCGCGCCCTGGAACGAGTTGCCGCAGACGATCACGGTCTTGACGCCGGCTTGCCTCAAGGTTGCCTGCAGCGTAGAACCGAGGAACTTGTCCGGCCCGCCCTGGCGATACCATTCGCCCGCGCGCGGCTTGAACGAGGCGTCCATCACGTCGTCGGGCGTCGCCTTGCCGTTCGATCCGACCAGGCTGTACCAGACCACCATGTTGTGCGCGCGCGCGGCATCGTGGATCCGCTTCAAGTTCGGCACCGCGGCGACGCAGCGCGGGCGCGCGCTGCAGCCCGCCTTCATGATGTCGAGGAACAGAAGCGCGGTGGTCGAAGGATCGACAGTCACCTCTTTCAGTTCCGGTGGCGGAGGCGCGACCGCCGTGTTCCAATCGTTGATGACGTCGGCTGAGACCGGCGAGCCCACGAGCACGCCAAAAGCCAGAGCGCCGGCAATCCCTGCGGCGCAGCGACCCAATGTCCGTTTCCTCATGATGTCCTCCCTGGTGGTAAACGGAGCCGTACGGCTCCCCCCGCCGGAGCCTAGTCCCACGTCTTGCGCCGGAGCAAGGTCGGAAGCGGCGCTTTGTGCGGGTCTCGGCAAAATGCTATGACAAATCAAAATCGGGCGCGTCTGGATTAAGCCCACACGGCCCCGCGACATCTTTAGGCGTTGGATCCAAACCGGTTCGCTTTCGGAGGGCCCACCAGTGTCAGCCAAGAATGTGATGTATGTCAGCAGCTTGCTGATGTTGCCTGTGCTGTATGTGTTCTTCTATGCGATTCACGTTTCGCCGCAGGGCCACGCGGTCGAGCAATGGCTGCCCAGGTGGGACCGGTTATTGCTTCTCGTCGCCGTCATCGGTTTGGAGCGCGTCTATACCTATAGATACGCCGTCTCTCAAAGATCTGTCCTGACCAGGGATATCATTTCCAACATCGTCAATCTGTATGTCACGGGCGCCGTCGCGGCTCTGCTCGTCCTGCCGGTTTTCTTGTTTTTCACCGGGCATTATTTGGGGCGCAAAGTGGTCTTTGCCTCACCCGAACTCTTGGGCCCCTTGTGGCTGCAGATTGCCGTAATCCTCTTGTCGGTCAGCCTGTTCCGCTACTGGATGCATCGCTGGCAGCATAACAACGAGTTTCTGTGGTCGCTTCACTCCTATCATCACCGCGTGACGGATCTGAAGGCCACGAATGC
>WNFL01439237.1_pt1 | contig 10822 bp, 10 predicted proteins | sample 5400361 | NCBI WGS metagenome assembly WNFL01 (sample SAMN13153351, study PRJNA577476) | soil metagenome | isolation source: 40 cm soil on Douglas fir-dominated hillslope | place: USA:California | collected 2013-09-17 | reverse complement strand
AATCGCTCGGCAGGATGGCATTCTGAATCGTCTTGAGCAAATGTAAGCAATCCGCAGTGTCAGGCTGCTCGGCAAGCCGGTCAGCCACACGCTGAACCGCGTTTACTATCATTTCGTCACTGGCAGATTCTCGAATAAGATTAGCGGCGAATGAACGGGCCAGCGGCGAAAGCACAATGTCCGGTAGGCCGCTCTCGTCCAGCACCCCGGCGTCGGTCAGGTCGCCAAAGGCCATACGAACTGCCTCGGCATCCAATCCACGCGTAAACCCAAGCACGTCGTCTTCGGATCGTTTCCTCGCGTCGATTAACGCCATCACCAGCCAGATTAACCTGGGGAGTTCTGGTAATTCGCGCCAAACCGTCTCGTACATTTCCGATGAAACAAGGCGGGGGCGATAGCGACGGCCCATCGCCAGCGCGACCTGAAGGGCACGTGGTTTTCCGCCAATTTGTCGAAAGAGCGCGTCAAATCGCTCCACATTTTCCATTTGCCTGGGACTAACTTTTGCCGCCTCATAGGCAAGGTATGCCAGCGCAATTGGCCCATTTCGGTGAAATATGTTGAAGGGTGTTCAGCCACCACCAAAAGTCGCGCCGTGCCGAGCGTTTTCAACACTGTGTTGGCGGCATCTGGATCGTCGATCAACGTTTGGGCATGGTTCAATACAATCAACGTATCGCTTAGCTGCAACTGGCTGGCGAGCGGTGGTTCATAGGGGATGCTGACGGCTATTCCCAGTGCCGCCCGAATCCGCTCAATTAAAATTTCTGCTCCAAAGTCAGGCTGGTCAATCCAGGCCACGTTGTCGAGTGGCTGCTCATCGATCAAACGGTGGGCCAACGCGAGAGCGAACGATGTTTTACCTACGCCGGACGGTCCATACAGCAGCAGGTGACGAGGATAGACGGTGCTGGTCAGCGTCTGCCACGCGATGTCGATTAGCTCATCGCGTCCGAAAAGCTGAGGGGCATACGGCAGCGGCAGTTGTGCTCTGAGCGTTGCCTGCCGATACCGGGCACGGGTCCGCTCTTCGCGCTGGATGAGAGCTTGTGTCAAACGCGCTACCCCCGTCGCTTGGCGTCGATTAAGCGTTCGCTTGGGCTGGCCTGTGATTTTTTCCAGGTCGTCCATTGGGAGCGCCAGGTCCACACGGACATAGCGATAGAACAGCAGACTCCAGGCTTCGAGTTCGGGGTTACGCTGGTGATAATCCTCAAGGAGGGTAACACGGTCACGATACGAAGTGATCGTCGGCAGCGCCACAATAGACCGCTGGTGGTTCAATCTCTGGCGAATGATGTGAGACAGGCTGCGAAAGATCGTAGTATCGGCTTCGGCAGCGCTGCCAAATTGCCTCGCGTTGCCGCGAATACTCAAAAAGTGGGCTAAAGGATGCACTAGCCCTAACGATTTGGCATGACGCATTGCCTCAAGGGCAGTCCGAACCGACTCAACTTCTACAGGCGGTTTGACGATCATTAGTTGCTACATTGGTCTTACACCAGGTCTGCGGCGCTGAGAACATTATACTCGGAGATAAAATTTTTGAAATACACAGGGGTTAAGGCAGGAAATACTATCGCAGTTGATCAGAATCAGACTCGCACCGTTTCGGAGAGCGGCAGCCTGACGGTAAATGTGCTGCCAACCTGTGGCGTGCTTTCGACAGCAAGGGAGCCGCCGTGCAGCTCAACAATCGCCTTTGAGATGGACAGACCCAGGCCTGTACCGGGGATGGTCGCTTCGTTGACGCGAAAGAATGGCTCAAACACATGCGCCACATTATCAGGAGCGATTCCAACGCCTGTGTCCCACACACGCAGAACGGCCATCCTGTCATCTTCCGTTGCCAGTTCGATAGAAACGCGTCCACCAGCGGGCGTGTAATTGATCGCGTTGACGGTCAGATTGACGATAACCTGAACCAGGCGGTCAGGGTCTGCATAAACCTGTACGACTTCCGAGGGTAATCGGCTGGTAAGACTAATGTTTTTCTGCTGTGCTTCGGGTTGCTGAGTCTGGATCACTTCCTCAATAAGTTCCTGAAGCGAAACGTCCCGGCGTCGCACCGAAATAACGCCTCGCTCGAAGCGCGAAACGTCGAGCAAATCCGCAACCAGATTCTGCATACGCGCGGCGACACGCTCCAATACGTCAAGATGCTGGTTGAGGTTGTCCGGCTGGTGACGAAGCAAATATAAGCGGGTTATGATGTTCGTCAACGGCGTGCGTAGTTCGTGCGAGGCGTTGGCGACAAAGGCAGCTTTTTGTGCTGCGAGACGTTTTTCTTCGGTAATGTCGCGGATGACGATGACTGATCCGATGAGTTCGTTATTTTCGTCAGTCAATGCGGTAAAAGTCAGCGCCGCATTGAAAAGGCTGCCGTCTTTACGCATCAGGACAGCCTCACCGCGCCACAATTTGTTTGGATTGCTTCGCGCGTACTCCCGCATGTAGGCGACCCATTCAGGCTGAGCATCGCCGATAGCTATGTTTCTGTCGATCAGCACACTGCCACGCTTCCCGACAAGTTCCTCTTGCGCGTAGCCAGTAATATCCAACAGGGCGCGATTTGCAAGACGAATAAACAGCCCTTCGCTGTAAAAAACGCCCTCGCCCATTGAATCGAGAATCGCATTGAGTTCCATCTGCTGGCGCTGCAATTCAAAAGTCCGCTCATGGACGCGCCGTTCGAGTTCTGCGTTGAGGTCGCGGAGGGCATCTGCCGCCTTTTTGCGCTCACTAATATCATGATACGTCGCGACGCGCACCCGGCGACCACGGTAGGTCACATTGCGCGCCTGGACCTCTGCCGGGAAGGTTGTCCCATCCTTGCGTCGGAACGTAGCTTCGTAAATCCCCTCAAAGCCTGTGGCGAGCATCTGATCCGCCACGGGTAGAGAGTCTGGCGCGAGAAGCAAAGCCTTCGCATTGCGACCAACCAGTTCTTCGCGCTCATAGCCAAACAGCGTCGCTGCGGCCCTGTTGGCCTGAATGACGTAGCCATCCTCATGCAGTATCAACGCGTCGAAGGTCGATTCGGCGATAATACGATAGCGTTCTTCGGATTCTTGTAATGATTCTTCCGTGCTCTTGCGCTCAGCTATATCGAGCATGATCCCAACGATACCAATGTACCTGTGATTGGGGTCAAACTGCGGCGTGCCTGAGATGGCAACCCATCGGGACGAGCCATCTTTATGCCGCACCAGCAGATCAAAACGCTGGCCGACGCCATCCCTGAAAAGCCCGAAGCGATACTCAGCGATGTGTGTCTGGGCGGGATCGAAAAAATCGAAGATGACACGCCCGATAAGGTCTGATACCTGATAGCCGAGTAATTCCGCCATGTGCTGGTTAGCAAACGTGATGCGGGCATCTGCATCCATTCGCCAGATGCCTTCCTGACTCGATTCGACAATGCTGCGGTACACGGATTCTGGTGAAGATGGGCGTGAGAGGTTTGAACGCTTACGTGAACGGTATGTGAAAATGAGATAGCCAATACCGATTCCGAGGATCAGGCAAAGAACGATGATAAGAACAAACGGCATCTTAGGCTCTACGTAGCTGCTTTACGATCTATTATAAGAGTCTTTGTCAAACCCGTCACTTAGACCGCCAGCAGCTAATCGGTCAACACCTTGAATGCGAGATGGCGACCCAGATTTTGCCCGAAAGCAAGCGCGAACCATAATCTGGTTACGTTTTCGAGCACTGGTGCCTGGTCTGAACCGCCAATATAGACAGGGCTTAAGCCAACGTGCGCGATCAATTGCTCCATAACCGAGCGGGCTTCACCGTCGGGTCCACAGAAAAACAGATCAGCCTGTAATGAGCCAAACATCGGGTCCTCGAAGTTTTCCCACCCGTAGCCGCTAAAAGCACGATAGGCCTTCGCGTGGGGAGTCCGAGCGGCGAAAGTTGCCAGACTATTCATGCTTGGACCGCTCATGTTGTTGGTAGCGTCGATGACAATTTTGCCGTCCAGCGCGTTCGCATTCGACGTAATCATTGCTTCCATTGCTCCCGCCGGGATAGCAAACAGCACAACATCACCAAAATTGATCGCTTCCGCGATGCTGGAGGCGCTGGCGTTCGTGCCGAGCGTTTTAAGCAGTTCCTGAACTTCAGGCTTATGAGCATTCCGCACACCTAAGCGTATTGTGTGTCCGGCTGTGGCCCATTTTTTTGCCAGCGTGCCGCCGATTCTTCCCGCACCCAGAACAGCAATCTTCATCGTTTCTATCTCTCCGAGTTGTATTCAGAATATTGGATTAGAGTTTAGCCGCGATCCCGCTCTCGCAACGCCCGCTCGATTTCGCGGCGGCTGTCTTTCTCCGCGATGTCAGCCCGTTTGTCATACTGCTTCTTGCCGCGTGCCAGTGCTATCTCGACTTTGGCACGCCCCTTTTTGAGGTATAGCATCGTGGGGATCAACGAATAGCCGCGTTCACGAAGCTGACTGATGAGCCGGGCAATTTGCTTCTTGTGCAGCAGGAGTTTGCGGGGGCGCAGCGGTTCGTGTCCGAAGACGCCCGCCTGTTCGTAGTTGGAGATATGGACGTTCATCAGCCACAGTTCGCCGTTTTGCTCCAGCACATAACCATCTCGCAGATTGACACGGTTATCCCGGATCGACTTGATCTCCGATCCCATCAGGACAAGACCCGCTTCAACCGACTCTTCCAGGCTGTAGTCATGGCCTGCTTTGCGGTTCGTGGCAATTACTTTACGGTCACTCATGATTTTCCGGTCTGTAGATAGTGGACTGCTTCACCTAACTCGACATCGCGCCCGTTCTGGTCAGGGATCATCGGAATATCGGGCGTGATGCCTTTGCCATCAAGCGGAATCTTATTCGGCGAAAGCCATTCCGCCGTGGTCACATGCAGCGAAGATTGATCGGAGAGCGTGAACAGCAGTTGCACCGTGCCCTTACCATACGTTTGCTGTCCAATAATGACCGCGCGCTTGCGATCTTTAAGCGCACCCGCTACCAGTTCGGCAGCGCTGGCTGTATCTTTATTCACCAGCGCCACAACTGGCAGATCGGTGGCGAGTCCGCCGTTGGGCGCATCATTTTCATTGTCACTGTCGCGGCTGTGTTCATAAACGACCACGCCACCATTTAGAAATTGGCCTGCTACCTGAATCGACTCCTGAAGCAGTCCACCCGGATTGTCCCGCAAGTCGAGCACCAGCGCTTTGACATTTTTGGCCTTCAGGGCCGTAATGGCCTGTTTAAGCTCATCAGGCGTGCGATTGGTAAACCGCATGATCTGCACATAGCCGTAGGACGAATCTTCCGCCAGCACACGCCAGACCACCGACGGAATATCGATCTCGGCAAAGACGATACTAAAATCCATTTCCTGTGCGCCACGCTTGACGCGAATCGCCACGCCATTGTCGTTCTTCACCTCGCCGCGTAGCATCTGATCAACGGCGTCCTGCTGTGTGGTCAGCGGCAGATCCTTGTTATTAATTTTCAGCAGGATATCACCATCCTGCACCCCGGCATGAGCCGCAGGGCTATCGGGGAACGGGTACAGTGCGAAGTTGCCCGTTTCGTCGCGTTTGACCTGGACGCCGATCCCGCCATATTTGCCCGCCAGAACGTCCGATTCGCTGTGCGCGACGGGAGGATCAACCAGGAAGGTATATTTATCGTTGAGCGTGTTCAGCATTCCGCGAATCGCGCCATATTCAAGTTGTTTCTGTTCAGGTTGAGGGCGCAGAAAATGGCTGTTTAGCAGATTTTGCACCTCGGTTAGCAAGGGGTACGAACCAACCGCGCTGTCTGTGCCCGGCGCTGGTACAAGCCTCGCCCCCGTGGGAGTCCCGCGAAACCAGAACCCGGAAACAAAAACGGCGCTCAGCAGTAAACCAAAAAGGACGCCGTTTGCGAGCGCCGTCATTACCGTACTTCTGGATTGTGTAATTGTCCGCATCCACAAAAACCCATTAAAATGTAGAAAGTCGTGTCATTTTAGCACGGCGGCATCTCAAAACCTAGTGCAGAGCAATTGCGGGGAAGGCAACCTCACCCCCTGACCCCCTCTCTGCAAACAGGAGAGGGGGAACAGATTGGCTAGTAAAGTTTCCTCATATCTTTCCCACGTACAAGCGGAGGGAAAGATAGAAGTAGCAAGGGGATAGGGGGGAATGCGCCTAAAATCTCGGTGATGCAATCGCCCTGGTGCCACGGTAAGTATCATTTCGCGGGAAGTTTAATCAAGGTTGCCCTTATGAATGACGATATATCGGATGTCGCAAAGAGAAACCCTCTCGTCCTGGTAGCTGACGACGAAAAGGAGGCCAGAATGCTGCTGCGCCGCATTTTGGAACGTGAGGAGTTCCGTGTTGAGGAAGCACAGGATGGACAGGTGACGGTGGAAAAGGCCCAGGAGCTGCACCCCGATCTCATCCTCATGGATATCCAGATGCCTAACATTGATGGGTTTGAGGCGGTCCAGATGCTGCGGGACGATCCGCGCACCGCACGCATCCCGATTATTGTGGTGACGGCAGCGGCTCGCGAGCCAGCCGATGTGGCCCGTGGGTTGGGCCTGGGTGCGGACGATTATTTGCGCAAGCCTTACAATACCAGTGAATTGATCGCGCGTGCCCGCAGCAACATTCGCGCGCGACATCTTGAAGAGCGATTGCAGCACCGCACCGAAGAGTTGGAAGCCCTAATTCGGATCGGTGGGGAATTGAACCAGGAACTCGAACTGGACGAGGTAGCAGACCGCATCCTGGCTGCAACCCTGCGCCAGTTCCCAGTTGATGGCGCGATCCTGGCACTGGTCAATCAGGCCCATGCGCCAACCCTGACACGCTGCCACGGCGTGGATATTCAAGATATGGATCGGATTTTCGTCCGACATACGTTACCGGGCTACGTGCTGTCGAGTGGTGAAGCTGCCGTGGTGAATAGCATCGACGATGACAAACGGATCAAGACCATCTTTGACGGAGCTTCATTCCTGACCGGGATCGCTGCACCGCTCAAACATCGTGGCGAAATTCTGGGCGTACTTGCCCTTGCGGATAACACAATGGGTCGCTTCTCCGGTAGCGATTTCCGCGTGCTGCGCTCGATTGCGGAACAGGCCGCGCTCGCCATCCGTAATGCGCAGTTATATACAGAATTGAGCGGGTATGCTCAGGGACTCAAGGGGATGGTAGAAGCGCGTACTGCAGCCCTACAGTCGGCGCAGGCGCAGCTTGTGCGTGCGGAAAAATTGGCTGCACTCGGCACACAATAACCCATTGCAGCCGCTGCTCACCAACCTGGAAATGGCGCTTGAAGACCTGGACGCTAATCGGCCTGTGGATCGCGAACTGCTCGAATTCGCCGAACAGGATGTGCAGCGCATCCAGCGGATTGTCAGCCGGTTGTTGGACTTTGCACGTCCCGGACAATCGGCGCTGGAACCTATCAGTGTTGATGAGATCATCAATGAAGTGTTGATCCTTGCGGGCAAACAGCTTCAACATGCCCGTGTGCGCGTTCATACGCAACTGCAATCATCGCATCTCGTAAACGGGAGCGCAGACCAGCTTAAGCAGGTTTTCCTCAATCTGGTGGTCAACGCCATGGAAGCGATGCCCGATGGAGGCCAGCTTTACGTGTATTCGGCTGAAAGCGATGAGGAGGTTCTTATTACCGTGCGTGACACGGGCAGCGGTATCTCGCATGATAGGATACCGCAGGTGTTCGATCCGTTTTTCACCACGAAGGCCGACGGCACGGGGCTTGGTTTATCAGTTAGCTATGGCATTATCGAGGGGCACGGCGGACAGATCGAAGTTCAGAGTGTGCCGAATGAATACACAGAATTCGTAGTTCGGCTTCCGTTACTTACAGATTGATCGTGGAGAAAAAAATATGCCCCGGCAAAATTGCCAGGGCAAATGAGGACATTCCGCGAATAAGAAAAAATCTTAAAGCGCGCTGACAATATTCGAGAAAATATTGCCGATTGCAGGTCCGAGGATCGCCAGAATGACGATAACGACGACTGCGACGAGGACGAGGATCAGTGCGTACTCTACGAGGCCCTGACCTTCTTCACGAGGCATGTATAACATTGAGGATTCCTCCTTAACCCAATAAAAGAATGGCACCATCATATCACAAAAGTCAAGATTCTATAACAAATATGTCATCACAAGAATATCACGATGCTGTCAGGTGTGACTAACGTACTACTCAATTACAGTGTTGACTCATAACTTTGACACCGCAGCGGGGTTATGGTAAAGTGCAACTGTGAGCGCTCACAATACTTAGATAAAATATTGTTCAAAATCGTGGAGCTTCGGCAGAAAATAGCCTACGAAAATAACCAGTGAGCGCTCACATTCATGAGCAGTTTTTGACGAGAACTTTTGATTTAGGCCTTCGCTAGCCAATCAAGAACCCATCGCGCCCTTTTTTGCACAGCCATATCCGTACTTTGGAGTCTCGATTCGAGCTGTAGTCGTAATTCCTCAGTATTTAGTTTCCGCGCCAACTTACAGTATTCACGAAGTTCACGGCAGAAATGGCTGTCTACTACGTTCAATATGACTCTTTGGAGTCTGTAAGCGTGTTCAGGCGCTAATACATAGCTCCTGACGTAGCGTAACAACTTTTCCTTCACATAGCCCGAACGAAAGAAATAGGGATCAGCTTCGAGAAACTCTATAGCTGTTTCCAATGCGGTCAGATCATCACCTGACCGCAGACGTTCGAAATCCGCCCAAAAATTCGGTGGATATGCGGCCTCTAAGGCAGAATCCGATGCCTGCAAGAGATTTCGATAGGTTTCTGTAGTTCTTAAATCTCGCAGTTCAGCAAATAACTTTTGATAGAGAGAACGGTTGGAATTGTGAAAGGCATCTCGCAGGGCTTGCAAGAGGTCTTTAGAATAGTTTTTGAAGTTCGCTCGTGCTTGGCGCGCTGCTTCGGCGCGATTCTGATAATCAAATTTGACATTATGATCCATAACGAAGGATGCGGTTACTAGAACACTTCGCGCGGATCAACGATCTTCCCGGCAATGGCGCTGGCAGCAACAACCGCTGGACTGGCGAGATAGATCGGCGCGTCGGAGGTTCCCATGCGCCCCCTGAAGTTGCGGTTAGCACTGCTAATCGTGACTTCTTTTGGCGCTGGCACACCCATATGATTGCCCATGCACGGCCCGCAGCCGGGAGTGCCGAGCACTGCACCCGCTTCCATGAGCGTTTGCAGATAGCCCTGCTTCATGGCATCTTGCATCACCACGCTTGAGGCCGGGATGATCAGCAGGCGGGTTCCCGCCGCGACGTGATGGCCCTTCACTATCTCGGCGGCGGCGGCAATATCTTCCAATCGACCATTCGTACACGTGCCGATAAATGCTTGCTGGACAGGCGTTCCGGCGATTTCAGACACTGGCTTCACATTATCAGGGCTATCGGGGCAGGCGACCATCGGCTCAAGCTGCGACACGTCGTAATGATGTTCTGCCGCATAAATTGCATCGGGATCGGGATAAATCGGAGTATAAGGACGGCGGGCACGGCCCTCAAGATACTTAAAAATTGCTTCGTCGGGCGGTAGATAGGCTGTTTTAGCCCCGAATTCCGCCATCATGTTCGGAATCACGGCGCGGCTTTCCAGGCTCAAGGCACTGATCGCCGGGCCAGAAAACTCAATTGACATATAAATGCCGCCATCCACACCGAGATCGCCTATGAGTTTGAGGCAGAAATCTTTGGCGGTAACACCCTGCGGCCATTCGCCGGTCAGGATCACTTTCATAGACTCGGGCACACGCAGCCATAGTTCGCCCGTGGCCCAGATCGCGGCCATCTCGGAGCGGCCCACACCTGCGCCAAATGCGCCTAACCAGCCAAAATGAGTCGTGTGGCTGTCCGAGCCGAGGATCACTTCGCCGGGCAGGATCACGCCTTCTTCGCTGTGGACCTGATGACAAATGCCGCGTCCTACCTCGAAAAACGTGGTGACGCCCTGCTCTTTGACAAACTGGCGCACTTCGGCATGGTTTTGGGCGTGTTGCGTCGTCGGCGCGGGGACAGCGTGATCGAGCGTAATTGCCAGCCGCTCCGGGTATTTCACTTTGCTGATGCCGAGCTTCTTGAAGGTCTGGTAGATGGCTGCGGTGTTGTCGTGGCTCATGGCAACGTCGGGGCCACGACGGATGCCAGCCCTGCCCCACGGGCCAGCGCCTTCTCAGCGAATGTAAAATGAGTTTGAACAGAGTCTGACATTAGCGCCCTTCGTCAAGCGTTGAATGGTAAAAATCGAGCAAATCAAAGACTTGATTAATTAATTCTCGGGCCTGGACCAGCATGTCCCGTGCGTTCAGTTCACCTTCATCGATCTTCTGTTGAATCGACTCGGATGGGTCTTGCATCATGAGCAGCACATTGATTAAATTCTCGGCGCTCACCAACGGGTCTTTGACATCTGACCTGAGCTGCTTAATGAGTGCAGGGGCGTCGGCGGATAGTACAAATTGTTTATATTCTTCAAGCTCATCAGCCATAAGTGTCATCCCATCATTAGTTAGTTGACCTCCTGTTCAGAAACGGCCCAGGCGCGAAGGAGGTCATCTACGTCTTCCGTGCCTAGCGGGCGCTGATCGGCAAGTGCCTTGATACGCTGAGTCGCCTGCTTGATCTGCCCGTCGGTTAATGATAATCCTAATTCCTCTGCGCGGCTACGGATAGCATTCCAACCGGTCAGACGATGTGCAATCTTCACATCGCGGGTCAAACCAAAATCTGCTGGATTGATGCTCTCGTAAGTCTCCGGGGC
>WNFL01400530.1_pt2 | contig 10822 bp, 9 predicted proteins | sample 5400361 | NCBI WGS metagenome assembly WNFL01 (sample SAMN13153351, study PRJNA577476) | soil metagenome | isolation source: 40 cm soil on Douglas fir-dominated hillslope | place: USA:California | collected 2013-09-17 | reverse complement strand
ATTTGGCGGCATACTCGATCGGCGGCAGGAGCGAAGGAGCCGAGCGCTGACGAGGAAGACGGAGAGCGGGCGTCTCGCCTGCTCCCGCCGCGGCGTCTCGCCCGGCGGTGGGTCCCGCGAGCAGCAAGGTTGAACCCGAAAAACGCGGATGGAGACATCGCCGTCTCTACACAACATTTGCGTTCGCCTTCGTCCCCACCGCCGGGCGAGACGCCCGTCGGGAGCAGGCGCGGACGCCTGCTCTCCTTTGGACATCTCCACCCACAGTAGAAAACTTGCATTTCATCGCGCACCGAGGGAGCCTCGGTTGCAGGAGAAATGTGGTTATGGACAAGGAAAACGCGAGACTGACCGAGGTGCTGGCACGCCACTGGGGCTTCGCGACCCTGCGGCCGCTCCAGCGCGAAGCGATGGACGCGGCGCTTGCAGGACGCGACACGCTGGTGGTCATGCCCACCGGCGGCGGAAAATCGCTCTGCTACCAGATCCCGGCAATCGTCCGCGGCTCGCTGACGGTCGTCGTCTCGCCGCTCATTTCATTGATGAAAGACCAGGTCGACGGCCTGGTCGCATGCGGCGTCCCCGCGGCACAGCTCAACAGCTCGCAATCGGGGGCGCAGCAGCGTGAGGTGGAACGGTCCCTCAGCGGCGGCGCGCTCCGGCTGCTCTTCGTCTCTCCGGAGCGACTGGCGCTTTCGAGCTTCCGGCAACTGATCGGGCGCGCCGGCGTCACCTCGTTCGCCATCGACGAGGCTCATTGCATCAGCCAATGGGGACATGATTTTCGTCCCGAATATCGCCAGCTTCGCGAATTGCGTCACCTCTTCCCAAACGCCTCGCTGCACGCCTACACGGCCACGGCCACCGAGCGCGTGCGCCGCGACATCGTCCAGCAACTCGCCCTCCGCGATCCGGTCGAGCTGGTCGGGAACTTCGACCGGCCCAATCTCACCTACCGCATCGTTCCCAAGCGCGATGAAGTCGCCCAGGTCGAGGATGTGATTCGGCGGCATCGCGGAGAAGCGGGAATCATCTACTGCATCCGGCGGCGCGACGTCGACGGGCTCGCGGCCATCCTCCGAGAGCGCGGTTACCGCGTCGCGCCGTACCATGCCGGCCTCGCTCCCGAGCTGCGGCGCGCCGCGCAGGAGGCATTCTCCAAGGAGGCGTGCGACATCATCGTGGCCACGGTCGCCTTCGGGATGGGCATCGACCGTTCCAACGTCCGCTTCGTCCTTCACACCGGGATGCCGAAGTCGGTCGAGCACTACCAGCAGGAGAGTGGGCGCGCGGGGCGCGACGGGCTCGAAGCGGAGTGCACGATGCTGTACTCGCCGAGCGACGCCTCCTCGTGGAATGCCATTCTTTCCGGCGGCGCGGAGGATCCCAACGCCGAACATCTGCGCGCGGCGTTGGAGAACGTCGAGCGGATGCAGCAGTACGCCGAGGCGCTCGTCTGCCGGCACAAGGCGCTGGTCGAATACTTCGGGCAGACGTACGACAATGGCAGTTGCGGCGCCTGCGACGTCTGTCTCGAACATCACGAACTGGTGCCGGACTCGCTGGTGATCGCGCAGAAGATCATCTCCTGCGTCGTGCGTGCCGGAGAGTCGTTCGGCATCGGGCACATCGTCTCGATCCTGCGCGGCGCCAGTAGCGAGAAGATCCGCGAGCGCCGGCACGACAAGCTCTCGACCTTCGGAATTCTCGGCAGCTACTCGAAGGAGGAGCTGAGCGACTGGATTTCCCAGCTAGTCGCTCAGCGGTTTCTCGAACGGACGAGCGGGCTGTACCCCGTTCTCCGGCTGACGACAACCTCGCGCTCGTTGCTGCGCGGACTCTGCACGGTGAGCCTCATGCGCTCCGCGGCTCACGAAGACTCCCGCGACGATCGCGCATGGATCGGCGTCGATCACGCTCTCTTCGATGAACTACGCGAATGGCGGCGGCGAGAAGCGGAGTCTCGCGGTGTCCCGCCGTTCGTCATCCTCGGCGATTCCACTCTGCGCCACCTCGCGGCGGTGCGGCCGTCCTCACTCGATCGCATGCGCCTGATCTCCGGCATCGGTGACAGCCGGCTGGCCACGCTCGGCCCGGCGCTGCTTGCGTTGATCCTCGACTACTGCACGAAATCGGGCGTCAGCTTCGACGCTCCGCCACCACCGCCCGTACCGGCGAGACAACCGAAAATCGTAACAGCCAGCCGCAGCCAGGCGTACGCCGCCTTCCGCCGCGGCGCGTTGATCGACGACGTCGTCAATCTCACCGGCCGCGCCCGAAGCACCATCGCCGGCTACCTCGCTGACTTCATCGTCACCGAACGTCCCCGCACGGTTGACCGCTGGGTCGACCGCGAGCACTACGACGCCATCACCCCGGTGGCCGCCCGCCTCGGCACGGATCGCCTCAAGCCGATCTACGATGAATTCGAAGGCCGCCTCTCTTACGACACAATCAAGGTGGTGGTGGCGCACGTCGTCGCTTCCCAATCGCCGTGAGCGAACGAATGGCGGCGAGTTGCCCGCCGCCATTCGCACTGCATCTTCCCGCTACCCGTTCGGATCGACGCCGAGCCCCTTGTCGCCGCTCACCGCCGACGCGGTCTGCGGCGACCCAATCGGATCGAGAATGGACCTTCCGTGGGCAACCGCAATGAACGAGGTGAAAAGTGCAAGAGCCAGGACTAGTCTCAAGTGCAGCATAACTACCTCCTTGATGGAGGCTTACGTGTCACCGGTACGCAGGTTAGGCCCGTTTCCGTTCCGCCACGCAAACGGCACGGGGATGGCGCCACTGATGGGCTCACGCGGAGGCGAGGAGAAAGAAATCTCGTCCGCGTCTCCGCGTGAGCCCAAGCCGTTCGTTTCAGCGTCAACTGAGGAAACTGTCCTTAGACGATGCCACCTCCATCCAGCGCCTTCTGGATCCTCGAAGCCGGAATCACACTGCTGCCTTCGGGGACATCGAATGTGGCAAAGCGCGCGCGCTTCCTGCGGGAAGGAGGTGCCGGTTGCGGCTGGAGAGCCGCGCGCGCCATATCCGAGAGGACACGGCCGAGCCGCCGCCCCGTGGCGCGGGCGTTCGTCAACGCGGCCTCATAGACATCATCGTCGATGGTCACGGTCGTACGCATGATGTGATGATAGGTGATGTAGTGGCATCAGCAAACTGGTCAGCGGCGAGAGATGAAAGAGCCCGTGGATGGATAGTCGCTACTTCAGCCGATCCACGTAATTCACAGGCGCATGATCGAAACCGATCTTCTCCAGGTGAAGAAACAACGGCGGAGGCGGGATCTCGAATATGTGGCATAGCACGCCCACATGTTCGTAGCCGAGAAACGGCGGTGGAACGAATGTGACGCCATCGTTATCGTCGACGACACGATGGATCTGCACGCCTTGCATCGTCTGGACAAACGCTTGGTTGCCAACCAGCGGAGAGCCGAATGTGTAGACGGCCTGCGGTTTGTGCCGCGCGGCGGCCAGTGTCGCCAGCGCGGCGCCGAGGCTGTGACCGGTCATGAAGAGAGGAACGTGAACGTCCTTGAGTGCTTTCTCGATGTCGCTCCAGACGATCTCGAGTGCGTGTTCGAAACCTCGGTGAACGATGACGCCGCTGCCGAGGTGTGGAACGGAAAGATTGAGATCGCTGATCAGGTCGGTCGGTTTCCGTTCCGTGCCGCGGAAGACCAGCGCCGCCCATTGCGGACCGCTCGTCGATTGCACGAGTATGGCCTGCGTGTCGGCTGTTGTATCCTTCTTGTTGAAGAATGCAATCTCCTTGAGATTCTGTGGTCCGAGGAATTTGGTGCGCAGCGTGGGATGAGGATTCGGCTCGGGCGGCTCACGCCGATAGACGAGGCGGGAGAGCTCCATCAACCACAAGGCGTTCGCGAGGTTGAAGGCCTTGGGATCGGCATCCGGTTGGAAAGGAGGCATCGTCCGCCGCGTGAAGAAATCTTCGGCCGCGCCGGGGTTCATCAAATCCTTGAGCGTCGTATCCTCAGTTCTCATACCCATATGACGGCCACCGGAAGGTTTTTCCCTGCGTCGCCGAACCAGTGGAACAGCGGATTCGCGCCCACATATCACTCCACAATGGTTCCGAAGGGTTTCAACTGTTCCGCGATCGCCTTCCTGTCGCCTGCCACGACGATGGCCAGTTTCGCCGGATCGATGTACTTCTGCATCATGCGAAGAACGTCGGCCGGGGTGACGGCGTAGATGCTCCGGACGTAGTTGCGCAGGTAGTCCTCGCCGACACCGTAGGTATCGATCGACGCGAGCTGACCGGCGATGCCGCCGCGGGACGAGTTGAACAGAACGAATTGCCCGGCCAGGAAGTTCTGAATGCCGCGCAGTTCCGCTTCGGACGGCGCCTCGGCACGGAGGCGATCGATCTCGCCGATGATCTCCCTGATCGACGCTCCGGTCACGTTCGTGGCGACGTCGGCATCCTCGACCCAGTAGGCGCCGCGCGGTCTCACCGCGACATAGCTGACCGGCGAATAGGCGTAGCCGTTCTTCTCGCGGAGGTTCCAGGTGATGCGTGACATGAAGGTGCCGCCGAGGACCGCGTTGGTGACCATGAGCGGGCGGTAGTCGGGAGTGTCCGGACCGACGCCGATGACCGGAAGGCCGATGAGCAGCGTCGATTGCACGGTCCCGGGGCGGTCGATGAGGTAGACGCCGGGCCGGCTGACGGGGTTCACGACCGGCGCGGTTGGCGGCACTCCGGCCTTCCAGCCTCCGAAGTCGTGGCGGATGGTGCGCTCCATTGCGGCCTCGTCGAAGCGGCCGACGACGTACATCCGCGAGCGCGCCGCGCCGAAGTTGCGGTCGTGGAACCCGCGAACCTGGTCCAGCGTGTACCCCTGCAGCATCTCCGGCGACGGCAAGGAGCGCCCATACGGCTGATTCGGATAGAAAAGCTGCGTGATCGTTTCGTCCGTGAGCGACTGCGGGCTGCCGCGCTCGATGGAAAGCTTCCGGAGGAAGTCGTTCCTGATCCGCGCCAGGTCCGGCTCGGGGAAGCGCGGATTGCGCGCGACATCGGCGATGAGGCCGACCGCCGATGCGGCGGACTCGGTGAAGACGTCCGTGCCGATCGTGGTCTGGTTCATTCCGACGTCGACGTTGAGCGCTCCCCCCATCAGCGCCAGTTGCCTGGCGATCTCCTCGGCGGAGCGGGTGGTGGTCCCTTGCTGCATCATTTCGCCGGTGACGTTGGCCAGCCAGACATGATCCGCATCCTCGTCGATGTTGCCGGTCTGCGTGACCAGCCGGATCGTCGCCTTCGGGATGTTGCCGTACCGCATCAGGCGAACCTGCATTCCGTTCGGCAGGTCGAACCGCCGGATCTCGGGAAGCGAGAAGTTCTTCGGCGTCCCGGGCGCCGGCGGCGTTTCCTTCGCGGGGGCCTGCGCCAGCGCCGCGGCGGCTCCGAGAAGCGCGGCAGCGAGAGAGACGATCATCGCAATTCGTGGCATTACTTCACTCCCTTGGTCCTGGGCACGATGGTGAAGATCGTGCGATTGGCCGGCCGCAGGTACTCCTCCGCGGTTTTCCGGATCAGCTCCGGTGTGACCGCCGCGAATCGCGGCTCGATGCGGTTGATACGCGCCGGATCGTCGTAGAACAGGGCGAAGCCTGCCAGCAGATTCGCGCGTCCGAAGCCGTAGTTTCGTTCGAGGTCGTTGTAGAACGCCGCCCGCATCTTCACGCGGGCGCGCGCGAGCGTCGCCGTGTCGACCGTCTGCGTCCGGAGGCGATCGATGTTCTCGTCGATCCCTCTGAGGATCTCGTCGGACGATTTGTCGGGGTCGTGGAAAAGGTCGATCGTGTAGAGCGACGGTCCGTTGTTGTCGAACATCGAGCCGTAGAAGTACAGCGTCCCTTCGATCTCGCCGGTCAGGCCGCGTTTCCGGACGATGTCCTCGTAGAGCCAACTGTCCTTTCCCGCCGCGAGGATCTGGTTGATGAGCGCCATCGCATAGTAGGCATCCGTTTCGGCCTGCGGCGCGTGATAGGCGAGCGCCATCGCCGGCCGTGTCACCCTGTCGTCCGTCTTCGATCCGCGCTTTTCCTGCTCCTGGCGCGGCTCGGAGAGGTCGGCCTTCGGCGGCTGCGGCCGTGAGGGGATGGAGCCGAAATACTCGTTCACCCACGCCATCGCCTGCACAGGATCGAAGTCTCCGACGATGGCCAGCGAGGCGTTGTTCGGAGCGTAGTAGGTTTTGAAGAAGTTGTGCGCGTCCTCGAGCGTCGCCGCACCGATGTCGGCGAGGTCGCCGTAGAAGTTGTGGGCGTTGTGCCAGTTGACGTTCGCCACCTGCGGCACGTCGAGCCATGGGAAGCCACCGTAGGCCCGGTTCAGGACGTTCACCCGGACTTCGTTGCTGACCACTCCTTTCTGGTTGGTCAGGTTGGCCTCGGTGAGGTCGAGTCCCTTCATCCGGTCGGCTTCGGCCCAGAGGATGGTGCGGAGCATGTTTGACGGAGCGACATCGCCGTAGGTCGTGAAATCGGACTGCGTCGACATGTTCACGAAGCCGCCGTTGGACTGTACGAGCTTGAAGTGCTCCATCTTGCCGAGGTTCCGCGATCCCTGGGACATCAGGTGCTCGAAGAGGTGCGCGAATCCGGTGCGGTTCTCAGGCTCGACGCGATAGCCGATGCCGTAATAGAGCGACGTCGTGACTCTCGGCGACGCGTGGTCCGTGCAGAGGACGACCCGCAATCCGTTCGCCAGCGTGTGGTACTCGACCGGGAGGCCGAGCGTGACCGGGGCGGTGGCCGCGGCCGGTTGCGGGGCGGTCATCGCGCACGCGGCGCAGATCACAGCGATGATTGTCGAGACAATCGTACGTTTCAATGCGGCATCCTTCCGGCACTGCGATCCGTCACACTTTCGCGGTGAACATCACGGTGACGGTGCCCTTGGGCGAATCGGTGCGTGCTGACGTATTGAGCATCGTTACCTTGGGAGTGACGGGCGGCGGGGTTTCCTTACCAACGGATTTTAGAGCACGCACGGTTCAAGGTGTAGACGGCGGCCAGGGCGATGAGACAATCTCAGGGACTCACTCATGGTTGAGCAAGCGAAAAGCGTTTTTGTGGGGAACGATCATCGGCTCGAATCAGTCATGACCGAGGACGACGAAACGGCGAAGGGAGAAGCCATTGAGGTTCTGCTGCTCGATGACGCCCGGCGCGTTGTCCGGCGCGTCCTCCTCAGCAGCCGCAGGAACGTTCGCGAAGAGGATTTCGCCGATATCGCCTCCACGGTGAACCTTCGCATCGTGCGGCGCCTTCGCCGGCTCGATCAGGAACCGATCGCCAACTTCGCCGACTACGTAGCCACGCTCACGTACAACGTCATCTACGACTTTCTGCGCAGCCGCTACCCCCAGCGCACGCGGCTGAAGAACCGTATCCGCTACGCCCTGAAGAAGGACGGCCGCTTCGCGCTCTGGGAGAGCAATGGTGAGGCGGTGGCAGGGCTGGCATCGTGGAACGGACGCGAGGCGGCCGGAGCTGCCGACGTCCCCTCGGTCGCGGTTGACGACCCCGAGCGGACGGGGAAGGCGATCGCTTCGGTCTTCGCCCATGCGGGAGCGCCGATGCTGCTCGACGACCTGGTGGGGTTGCTGGGGGAACTGTGGAATGTGACCGATGGATACGAGGTGGCCGGGAATGATGTCGCCACGCCGGAGGCCAGCGGTCCGGCGGCGCAATACGAGTCGCGGCAGTATCTGGCCAGGGTTTGGGCGGAAGTGAGCTCCCTGCGGCAGCCGCAACGCGCGGCGCTGCTTCTCAACCTTCGCGATGGCGAAGGGCGGAATGCCCTTGCTCTGCTTCTGCTGGCCGGGATCGCCACCGCCGAGCAGATCGCGGAGGCCATCGGTATCGCGCTGGGAAGACTGACCGAGATCTGGAACGACCTTCCGATCGACGATCTGCGGATCGCCTCGATGCTCGGCCTGACGCGGCAACAGGTCATCAATCTACGAAAGTCGGCGCGCGAGCGGCTTACTCGCAGAATGAACGAGCGGCGGAAGGCCATAAATGCCACTCGTCGCCGTCTATAGACCATGAGAGGGCATATCACGAGTCAGGAGATACATCTGGCCGCCGAGGGCGCGCTCGAACCGGGTTCGCTGCTCGAGATCAGCCGTCACATCAAGGAGTGTGTGGTCTGTGCGCGGCGAGCCGAGGCGTTTGTCGACATCGATGCGCTGGCGGCCGATATGCGCGCCGCCATCTCCGAGGACGAACATCCCAGCATGGAGGAGCTCATCGCGCATGTGGATGACGAGCTGGAGGCCACGGCGCACGAGTGGGTTGAGGCGCACCTGGAGTCGTGCGTCCGCTGCCGCGAAGACGTTGCCGACCTCCGCGCGGAACAGGAGAAACTCGGCGGTGGATGGCGCAGGTGGTGGTGGATCGCGGCCGGGATTCTCGTTGCCATCGCCGTCGGTGCCGGCACGATATGGCTGAAGAGCGGATCGTCGCCCCGGGGACCGAGCGTCCACAACACGCCCGGTGCCAGACCCGCTCCGTCCGACTCATGGAGTGACCTCGAACGATCGGTGCTGGCGGCCGGCAGGATCGACCCTCCGGCGATTCTCCAGCCGCTCCGTCCACCGGCGCGGCCGCTGCGCGGCGTCGATGCCGGAGTAGACGTTACGCTCAGCCCGACCGGCGAGGTGGTCGAAGACGAACGTCCTCTGCTGGTCTGGACGGCCACGCCGGGAGCGACGTACGCCGTGATGATCTTCGCGGGTGACCGGATTGTGGCCGAGAGCGGGCCGATCAGCGCCCCGCAATGGCGGACGCCGCATCCGCTGCAGCGAGGAACGAATTACGGCTGGCAGGTCGAGATCCGGCACGCGGACGGCTCGTCGACCATCGCTCCGGCAGCTCCACAGCCGCAGGCGATCTTCCGCATCGCCGACGCGGCCACTCTTGACGGGATCGCCGCCGCCAGCCGCGCCCATCCCGGCGATCACCTGCTCCTGGCGATCCTCTACGCCCGCGCCGGGATGCAGTCGCGTGCTCTCGCCGAGCTCAACGCGCACCTGGCTTCGCATCCCTCGGATGTCCGTGCCGCCGCCCTGGCGGATGGCATTCGCGGGTGGTGAGGGGGAGAGAGTCCTCGAATCGTGCCTTGTAGTGTAGTTGTGTCCGCACTGTGATGCGTGATTGCCGACACTATTGATCTCGGGGGTCGGCTGCACTATGCGGCAAACCGGCACTCGACTCCCTGATGCCCATGACCAATTCGACGCTCGGTAATATCGAAACGTCGTCGCCGTCTTATGGAACGAAACGGGATAAATCGGCCCCGGTCCAGTTGACTGTCCTTCTCGCGAACGTGCCGCTTCGATCCGGCGGGCGGAACGATCAGGATTCGCGGTGCGCTCTGCCGATACCGTGATCGGACGCGACTGTTAAAGGAGAAAACATGGAATCGACGAATCGCAGGGCGAGCAATATGAGGGGTGGTGGCTGCTCGAGGAACAGCGGATTCACTCGCTTCCTGATGGCGTTCATCGCATTCCATGCGATCGCGGCGTCCGCATGGGCCGCCGACACCGTGCGCTTCATTCGACACGCCAACCCGATCGATGGAATCTACTTCGTCGTGTTCAACGACAACGTGGCGCCTCAGGATGTTTCCCGGTTTGCCGATGACGTCGTGAAGGCGCATGGAGCCCGCGTCCGCATGGTCTGGACTCACGTTCTCCATGGATTTTCGATGACGGCCACGGAATCGGAGGCGCTGGCGGTCAGCAACGACGTCCGGGTAAAGTATGTCGAACAGGATTTCGAGACCTTCCTCTCGACCGCCCCACCCCATGAGGACCCGACTCAGTATTCTCCGGCAACGAACTTCGATCCCGGGTGTGCATGGTCGTTTCTCTCACGGGTGGCTCCGCCTCTGGCATCTGGATCGGATCAGCCATGATTCTCCCCCTCCTCCCTCAGGTGGTGAACGGAAATACGAGTACTGCTGCGACGGCTCTGGCGTTCGCGTTTACGAGATCGATAATGGTGTGCTCCGCAGACATACGGGAGTAGGCCAGGTAGAGGATGGTCATGACTATTCGGGCGACCCTGACTCGGCTGCTACAGAGCCCTGTTATGGCGACATCGTGACGCAGGACGACGCCGGAAGCATCGGGCATGGAACATCTGTCGCGTCCCTCATCAATGGGTACGCAACCGGCGTTGCTAAGAAGGCGATCGTTGTTCCATTGAAGGTCGATCACTGCACAAGGGCTTACCAGCAGAAGCACCCGTATCGTCAGGGCGCGGTCATCACCGCCGGAAATGGGCACCGCTACTACGCATCAAACGATGGTACCAGCGGTGACACAGTGCTTGCGTTTGGTGATGCAGCAAATCCTGCAACGGTCGTCGTCGAGGATAACAAACAGATCTCCTGGATACGGGTCGATCAGCCCATTGCGAGCATACCCTCACATGTCGAGGCGAAGATCAAAGCGTTCGATCTCCTTCCGGGCTTTATCCACAAGCCCGCCGTCATTACGCTCTCGACCTATGAAGTCTGCAAGCCGGGCAGCCCTGGCCTCTGCGACCCTTCGGACTCCACGGCTCTGCATGACGCGATCTTGCACTTCGTCGGATGCACGCCCACCTTATGCCCGGACGTCATCGTGTTTGCCTCCGCGAACAATCAATCGCTGGATGCGTGCAACACCCTGCCCGCGGAATTGGCCCGGGAGTCTCCGCACGTGATCACGGTCGGCGGAACGATGCTGGTGAACGATCCAAACACATCGCGTCTGGGGAAC
>WNFL01365312.1_pt3 | contig 10822 bp, 8 predicted proteins | sample 5400361 | NCBI WGS metagenome assembly WNFL01 (sample SAMN13153351, study PRJNA577476) | soil metagenome | isolation source: 40 cm soil on Douglas fir-dominated hillslope | place: USA:California | collected 2013-09-17 | reverse complement strand
GAGCTTCATCGTGCACGAGCCGAGCGGGATCATCGCCGACGTGAGCGACAGGTCGCGCGCTTCGAGCCGCTTGATGTAGCGCAGCATCTCGGTCTCGGAGCGGTAGCGGTGGAACACCGGGTGCGTCAGGTAGGACGAAGTGCGGTGCAGCGACTCGGGGATCGAGGGGCCGGCCTTGGCGCCGAGATCCTCCACCATGAAGGGCAGCACCTCGTTGAGCGAGAACGCCGTCACGAGGTCGGCGAGGTCGCCGAGCGTGGTGGCCTCGTCGAGCGAGATGCCGATCCGCGTGGGGGAGATGACCCGCAGGTTGATGCGGCGTGCCCGGGCCGCGTCGAGCAGCCGCGGCAGCACCGACGACTCGACCTCCACACACAGCGTATCGAAGAACGACGAGTGCACGACCCGATAGCCCAGCCGGGTGACGGCCTGCGCGAGCAGGACGGCGAGCGTATGCACCCGCTCCGCGATGCGGCGCAGGCCGTCGGGCCCGTGATACACGGCGTACATGCTCGCCATCACGGCGAGCAGCACCTGCGCCGTACAGATGTTGCTGGTGGCTTTCTCACGCCGGATGTGCTGCTCGCGCGTCTGCAGCGCCATGCGCAGCGCGGGGCGACCGGCGGCATCGCGCGACACTCCGATGATGCGCCCGGGCACGTGGCGCCGGTGCGCTTCGCGCGTGGCGAAGAACGCCGCGTGCGGGCCGCCGTAGCCCATCGGCACGCCGAAGCGCTGCGAGTTCCCGACGGCGATGTCCGCGCCCCATTCCCCGGGTGGCGTCAACAGGGTGAGGGCGAGCAGGTCGGTCGCGACCGTCACGAGCGCCCCCGCCGCATGCGCCCGGTCGCACAACGCGCGATAATCCTCGATTTTGCCGTCCGTCGTGGGATACTGCAGCAGCGCCCCGATCACACCGGGGCGGAACTCGAAGCCCGCGGGATCGGCGATGACGGTCTGTACGCCGCGCGCCTCCGCCCGGGTCCGCACCACGGCGATGGTCTGTGGGTGGCATCCCTCGGCGATCATGAACATCGGAGTCGTGCCGGGGGGCACCTTCGCGACGGCTTCGGTCAGATTCATCGCTTCGGCGGCGGCGGTGGCTTCATCGAGGAGGGAGGCGTTGGCGATCGGCAGGGCGGTGAGGTCGGCGACCATCGTCTGGAAGTTGAGCAGCGCCTCGAGCCGGCCCTGCGCGATCTCCGGCTGGTACGGCGTGTAGGCCGTGTACCAGCCCGGGTTCTCGACGATGTTGCGTTGGATGACCTGCGGCGTGAACGAGTGGTGATACCCCATCCCGATGTAGGAGCGATACAACTGGTTCTGGGCGGCGAGCCCGCGCAGCGCCTGCAGCACCTCGCGCTCGGTTCGCCCCGGCGGCAGGGCCAGCGGGCGCCGCAGTCGGATGTCCGCCGGCACCACGGCGTCGATGAAGGCGTCGAGCGACTCGTATCCCAGCGTGGCCAGCATGCCCCGGGTCTCGTCGGGACTCGGTCCGATGTGACGGGTCACGAAGCGGTCGGCGGGGGCGAGCGAAGCGCGTACGGTCGGCATATGGAGTTCTCAGTATGCCGTCATCAGTCGGCCTTTACTGCGCTGATGACCGATGACGTCATTGTCCGATCTGTTTCTTGTAGGCCTCGCTGTTCAGCAACTGCTCGAGCTCGCCGGCGTTCTTGGCCCTGAGCTTGAGCATCCAGCCCGCGCCATACGGGTCGCGGTTCACGAGCGCGGGATCGCCTTCGAGTGCCTGGTTCACCTCGGTCACGGTCCCCGCGAGGGGTGCGTACAACTCCGAGACGGCCTTCACCGCCTCGATCGTGCCGAACACGTCGCCGCGGCCGAAGCTGGCGCCCACCTTGGGCAAGTCCACGTACACCACGTCGCCGAGCTCGCCCTGCGCGTAGTCGGTGATCCCAATCTGCACGATGGCGTCGGCGCCGGTCTGTTTCACGTATTCGTGCTCTTTAGTGTAGCGCAGATCGGCCGGGATATTCGCCATGCAGGGTCGGGCTCCGCGGGCGTGAGAGGTCGGGGCGAAGGTTATCGGAGCACCGAACCCCTGTCAAGCCAATGGGTTGGCCGATGGAAACAGGTCGGGGCGTGGCGCTAGTCCCGCCGCGCCGGGCTCGACGAGGAGGATCCGCCCGGCGGCCCAAGGGCGCAGGTCGAGCCGCACGGCGACCGGATCGGGGTCATCGGAGAGGGACGTGAGCACGCCGGGACGGCCCGCGCGCTCCCATGCGTGCTGCGCGGCCGCCGCGGCCGCCGCAGTCGCGACGATGGCGTCGGGCGGCACGGATTGGCCCAACGCCTTCGCGATCGCGGCCTCATCGCCGGCCACGCGGCGGACGGCGAGCCCCGCGTCTGCGTAGCGCGCCGCGATCGGGTTGAGCGTCGGCTGCTCGCGCGCATCCGCCGCGGCGAGCAGCAGCACGCGCGCCGGTCGCCCACCCACCGCGGCCACCGCCGCGCGGTGGCGCAGCTCGTCGAACGTGGCGCGGGCCTTTCGCTCGAGCTGCTTGAGCGAGCCTTCGTTCTCGATCACGAAGTCGCTCTTCGCCCGCTTGCGCTCGGCGGGCATCTGCGCCGCGATCATGCGGTCGGCCTCGTCGTTGGAGAGGCCGCGCATGGCGCGCAGCCGGGTGCGCCGCAGGGCCGTGCTGGCGTCCACCAGGACCACGACATCGAACTGGGCCGGGTCGAGCGCCTCGAAGAGGAGGGGGATGTCGTTGACGACGAGCAGGTCGCCGCCCTCCGTGGCTGCGCGCAGCAGCTCGTCGCGGCGGCGGCGCACAGCGGGATGGACGATCTGGTTGAGCGCGTCGAGCGCCGCCTGATCGCCCATCACTTTCCCCCGCAGCGCCGCGCGATCGAGCGTCCCATCAGCAGCCAGGACGTCCGCGCCGAAACGGCCCGCGATCGCCGCCAGTACCTCACCGCCGGGCGCCTGGGCCTCGTGGGCGAGCGCGTCCGCGTCGATGATCGTCGCCCCCCAGCGCTGGAACAAGTCGACGACGGTCGACTTTCCCGCGGCGATATTTCCCGTCAACGCGACGTTTAACACGGAAACACGTGCGGAATGGGGAGTGCGGAATGCGGAGTAGGGGGACCGGCTTCGATTCCGCACTCCGCATTCCGCATTCCGCACCTAGAGCAGTGCAGTCTGATCCTCATCCGCCCTCGGGACCTTGTGGCAGTGTCTGCACCTCGCCTCGTACGACTCGCGGCCCCCGACCATGATGATGGGGCTTTCCCACACCGCCGGCCGTCCGTTCACGAGACGCTGATTGCGGCTCGCCGGTCCGCCGCACACGACGCAGATCGCCTGGAGCTTGTCGACGATCTCGGCGACGGCGAGCAGCGTGGGCATCGGGCCGAACGGCAGGCCGCGGAAATCCATGTCGATCCCGGCCAGCACGGTCCGCACGCCGCGGTCGGCGAGCCCGTTTGCGACTGCCACGATGCCGTCGTCGAGAAACTGCACTTCGTCGACCGCCACCACCTCCGTGTTGGGTCGCACGGCGCGCAGCACGCCTTCCGAGGAATCGACCGGCTCGGCATCAACCGTCCCGCCGTCGTGTGTGCTCACCGTGTAGAGCCCGGCGTAGCGGGCATCGAGATGCGACTTGAAGACTTGCACCTGCTTACGGGCGATCACCGCCCGCCGGACGCGGCGCACCAGCTCCTCGCTCTTCCCGGAAAACATCACGCCGGCAATGACTTCGATCCAACCGGGGCGGGTGCCGTGGAACAAGCCTAACTCCTGATTGAACCCAGCGTCTTGAAACGGCGGGGAAGGGTAGCCGGTGGGAGGGGGTGGGGTCAAGGAAGTGCCCGTCTCTTGCGGATTTCCGGGGTGGGGGCTCATATTGTGGCGGTTTTATGCGGGTTTTCTCGGGCTACCCCGCGAAACGGGCGGAATTCCAAGGGTTTTCGCCTGCCCTAGACCCTCACAAGGAGACGCCGTGAACAAAGCCGAGCTGACCGCGGCATTGGCCATGCGAACCAAGATGTCGAAGGCCGACGCCGGCCGGGCGATCGAGGCCCTGTTTGACGACAAGGGGATCATCGCCGGCGAGCTCAAGAAGGGCGCGAAGGTGCAGATCACCGGCTTCGGCAACTTCGAAGCCCGCAAGCGTGCGGCGCGCGTGGGCCGGAATCCCAAGACGGGCAGCGTGATTCAGATCAAGGCGTCGATCGCCCCCGCGTTCCGAGCCGGCAAACAGTTGAAGCAGGTGGTGAACAAGAAATAACCCGACAAACCAGCGTCGGGTTTGCTGTTCACGGGCCGCCCCGCTGGGCGGCCCGTCGGCGTTTGGGGGCGCTCTAGGCGCGAGATCGAGCACCTGCTCGGCGCCGCAATCGGGACAGATGCCGCGCGCGTCGCGTTACCGCTCGCGGTCGCGCCGGGCCAGCACCCGGCGCCCGCGGATGGTCGCTCCGGTGAGACCCCGGATGGCCCGGTCCGCCGCTCCGGCCGCCACGTCGACGATGCTGAACGATTCGCGCACCTCGATCCGGCCGATGTCCTCCTTGGCCACACCGGCTTCGCGAATCAGGGCGCCGACGAGATCCTTGGCGCTGGCGCGGTCCTTCTTTCCTAAGCCGACGAAGACTTTCACCCGCGCGCCCTCGACCGGCGCTGCGACTGCCACGTCCTGCGTCCCGCTGGCCGCCTCGCCTTGCAACGCCAGCAACGCCGCCGCGACCTCCGCCGGATCGAACCGCTCGAACAACGGATCCAACAACGCGAGCTCCGCGTCCACGCCCCCTGCCCTGAGGACCCCTGCCACCCGCTCGCGCAGCGCTTCGGCGCGATCGCGCGCGCGGTCCGCGCCGGACGCCAGCACCAGGGGCGTGAGCGTCGCGACCGAGCGGAGATACGGCAGCTGGGCCGCGGCGATGAAGACCACGGGCTCGCCGGGGCCCAGGCGGGCGAGTGCTGCGATCTCATCGCGGCTGGGGAGCGCCGTGCAGACCACCGCATCCGGGCGCGCCTCGGGCGAGGCGATCGGGCCGCCGTTCCAAACGAACGGTGTCGTTGCGCTCATCGTGTCGAGGGCGTCGCGCACGGCGAGCGAGCGGCCGAACGACGGGACGACGGCGTAGCGGGCGCGGCAGACGGGCGGGAGCGGACGACCGCTCTCGTCCACCGGCGGAGTCCCGACGACGAGGGCGCGCCGCGCATGTCGCTCGAGAAAGTCGCCGAGCGAGCTGGGATTCCAGCTCAAGACGATGCGCCGCGCGTCGCGCGCTTCGCCGAGCAGGGTATCGAGCGCGGCGGCGCCGTCGCTCGCGACCAGCGCTTCGGGCCACGCGAGGACAACGTGCGCGACGGCGTCGAGCTTGAGGGTGGCGCGCTCCAGCAGGGCGGCCAGGTCCTTGGCTGCCCCCGCGAGGATGTCTACGGACCGTTCCTTGAGGATTCGGCTGGCGCGGGCGAGGCCGGTGACGGCATGGATGCGGGCGTCAGGGGGTGCGGCGGCGACCCACTCTGCCGCGCTGGCGTCGTCCGCACACAACACGAGCACGCGGGGACCCACGCCGGGGCCACGTACCGGCGCTGGCGGGCCCAACAGATCCCACACGTCTCGTGCCTGCTCCACCGCCGGGGGCCGCACCAACACCACCGGCCGGCCGCGCTCCAGCGCGGCCTTCGCGTCTGCTTCCGTCACACGGTCCTCGATTGTCAAAGGGCGATCCGTCGGGAGGGATGGTATGGGGCGGCGCAAGGAAAGGCAACCGTACCCCGTCATCCCCACCCTGAAGCGTGGGCCCGGCGCGGCACTGCCCTTCAAGGGCCGCCTGGGAACACGGTTGCGTGCGATGACCGGACGGGGCTATCGTCCCGCCCATGACTCCGGGGTCCGGCCTCTCACCCAACCTGCACCACCTCGAAACGTCTGCGACGATCGCCATCTCGCAGGAGGCGAAGCGGCGCAAGGCGGCCGGCGAGGACGTGATCGATCTGGGCGCGGGGGAGCCGGATTTCCCGACGCCGGCGCTCCCGTCCGACGCCGGGGTCCGCGCCATTCGCGAGGGCAAGACCCACTACCCGGCGAACGAAGGGATCCTGGAGCTGCGCGCCGCCGCGGCGAAGCACCTATCGCTGCTCTCGGGCGGCCGCCCCGTGAACGCCGACAACATCGTGGTGTCGAACGGCTCGAAGCAGTCGTTGTTCAACGCGTGCTTCACGCTGTTCGGCCCGGGAGATGTGGTGGCGATTCCGGCGCCGGCGTGGGTGTCGTATCCGCAGATCGTGTACCTGTCCCGCGCCCGGCCGGTGCTCGTCCCCGGGGAGGCCGAGTGGAGCCTCAAGGTGGCCGTACGGGATCTCGATCGCGTGGTTCCGGGAGCGCGGGGGCTGATCCTCTGCTCGCCCTGCAATCCCACGGGCGCCGTATATACGCAGGCCGAGATCAAAGCGATCGCGCACTGGGCGCGCGACCGCAAGGTGTGGATCATCGCCGATGAGATCTACCGTCGCATCCATTACGGCACGGGCGCGGCGCCGTCCTTCCTCGACTTGCCGGACGATCTGCTCGAGCGCGTCGTGGTGATTTACGGGGTGAGCAAGGCGTACGCCATGACCGGATGGCGGATCGGGCTCGCGCTCGCTCCGGGCCCGATCGCGAAGGCGATGGCGGCTCTGCAGTCGCACACCACCACGGGCGCGAATCATCCCGCCCAGTTCGCCGCCGCCGCCGCCTTGGGAGACGACCAGGTCGAACGGGATGTCGCGCGGATGGTGGCCGAGTTCCGCAAACGCCGCGATGTCGTGGTGGCGCGCTTTCGGCAAGAGCTCCCCGGCGTCGAGTTCGTGGAGCCGCTTGGCGCTTTCTATTTCTTCTTCCGCGTCGATTCCTTCGGAAGGATTACGGGGGCGGAGTTCTGCACCCGGCTCGTGACCACCACGGGCGTGGCGCTCGTGCCGGGCTCGGCGTTCGGAGACGATCGCTACGTGCGGCTATCCTACGCGGCGTCGTTGGACAACATCCAGAAGGCGCTCGATCGGATCATCGGGTTCGCGAAAAAGCTCGCCGACTAGAGCTTCACCGCTCGCTGGCTGAGGACCTCCACACCGGTCGCCGTCATCACGCAGTCATCTTCGATCCGCACGCCGAACTTCCCGAGCTGATAAATCCCGGGCTCGATCGTGAACACCATGCCGGGCTCGAGACGCGTCGTATTGCCTTCGACGAGGTACTCGGGCTCGTGGCCATCCATGCCGAGCCCGTGGCCCAGGCGGTGCGTGAAGAACGGGCCGTAGCCCACGGCGGTGATCGCCTTGCGCGCGGCGCGGTCCATCGCTTCGCACGGTGTGCCCGGGCGCCCCAGCGCCATCGCGGCGCTCTGGGCGTCGTGCACCACGTTGAACACCTTGCGGAACTCGTCCGACGGGCGATCCCCGAACCAGATGGTGCGGGTGATGTCGGAGGTGTAGCCGCCCACGCGGCAGCCGCAATCGATCAGGACGACCATTTCGCGCTCGAGCTTCGGGCCCCCCGGTCCACCGTGCGGCAGCGCGCTGGACGGGCCGAACTGCACCAACCCGTCGCCCGGCGCGCCGCGCTGCTGCATCTCGTGCTCCAGGATCTGCGCCACGTCTCGCTCGGTCGTACTGGCGGCCAGCTGGGCGAAGGTGGCGCCCATCGCGTCCAGCGTGATCGCGATCGCTCGCCGCAACAGCGCGATTTCTTCGGGCGCTTTGATGACGCGCAGTCGTTCCGTCACTGGCGCGGCATCCACGAACTTCCAGTCCGGGAGCGCGCGCCCGAGGCGGAGGAACGTCTGGTACGCCGTGGTCGACTCGAGTGCGATGGTGCCCTTGCCCGACCCCGGCTTGAGCCGGCGGACGGTATCGCGCACCAGCGCGTGGGGATCCTCCTGCTCCTCCCAGCCGTGCAGCTCGGCGATGACGCTGTGACGCTTGACGCGCTCGACCTCGAAGGAGGGGCAGACGATCGCCGGCGGCCCCGCGACCGGCAGCAGCAGGGCGATCAGCCGCTCGCTTCGCCCCGGGTTGTAACCGGTGAAGTACTCGTAGTTGGTGCTGGGCGTCGCGATGAGGAGGTCGAGTCCGCGCGTTTTCAGCTCGGCCCGGGCGCGCTCGAGGCGGCGCTGGAAGACGGCCGGGGCGAGGGAGGGCTCCTGCCCTGATTGCGGATTGCGGATTGTGGATTGCGGATTGGGCGGAGGGGAATTCGCAGCCCGCAATCGCCAATCCGCAATCACCCGCCACAAACCTTCGCCGCTGCATCGTCCTAGCTCCTCCCGAAAGTGCGGCCTATATTACCCGCCCTTCGCGGAAGCTGGAAGGCGGGTTCCCGATGCAATTCGAAGCTCGGATCGAGCCACTCACGGGCAAGCTGCCGAAGGTCACCTATCGTTGGGACCCGGAGACCGACATCCTCTCCGTGGCCTGTAAGGGCACGGGGAAGGCCACGGGGCTCAATGGGACGGTGGACCTGGAGGGCGGCGACGGCTCGTTCGTGGTGATCGACGTCGCCGGCGGTTGCATCCACGGCGTGGACGTCGTCACCTGGCCGGACGACATCCGCACCCGCGACGCCCTCCCGATTCCGGAGCCCGCCAAGGACGGACGCGTCGTGTTCCCGGGTCGCAAATCGCAGCCGCGCGTGGCGGCGGTCGAGGTGGACACCGCGCTCACGGTGGAGAAGAACGCGAACGAATCCGTGCTCCATATCCGTGTGGGGCGCCAGCGAGTTGCCACCGTGGTGCGCGTGGCCGACCTGTTGCTCGTCGAGGTGGACAAGAACTCGCGCCTGGCGGGGCTGTGGTTCCTCGAGGTGCCCCCGTTCCCCAATGTGGAAGCGACGGCCTGACGGAGGTTGGGGGAGGTTGGTGGAGGTTGTGAAGGGTGGTGGAGGTTGATCGCGGTGTAATGATTCTCCACGCGCAAGAACGGTCCCGGTTTCCTCCACGCTCCGCGTATTCTGGAGCGTATGTATCGCGGTACGAAAAGCTGCACGCGTGGCGCGAATGCCACGAGCTCGCCCTGGCGGTCTACCGCGTCACAAAACGATTCCCAGATGACGAGCGCTACGGGCTCACCTCGCAAACGCGACGCGCGGCGTTCTCCGCTGCGGTGAACATCGTCGAAAGTTCTGCACGCCGCAGCACATACTGCCCGAGGAGGACTGGCCCGGCCTCAGCGACCTCCAAAGCCGCGCCCGGTTTCTTACGTGGCAGCTCTACCAAGCCCTGGGCCGCAAGTAACCTCCCCAATCTCCCCCAACCTCCCCAACCTCCCCCAACGCCCTAGATTTCTGCCTCATGTCCGACCAGCTCCCCCGCCTCGGTGGCCTCTCCGAACCGGAGAAATACGAGCGCCTGGTCGAGCGGGTCCCGGGTGTGTGGTGGAGCGACGAGGGACCGTTCGCCGGGCTGCACGAGCTGAACGCGGTGCGGGTCGAGTACTTCCGGCGCGTGTTCGGCGGGTTCGGGGGGAAGCGCGTCTTCGACGTGGGTTGCGGCGGCGGTATCCTGGCGGAGACGCTCGCTGCCGAAGGGGCGAGCGTGACGGGTATCGATCCGTCGGAGAAGTCGCTTGCGGCCGCCCGGGAGCACGCGCGCCGCTCGGGACTTTCCATCGACTATCGCAGCGGCAGCGCCGAGGACCTGGGCGGCGCGGGCCTCGAAGGGACCTTCGACCTGGTGTTCGCCGTGGACGTGCTCGAGCACGTCGAGGACCTGGAGCGCACCATCGCGGGCATTGCCCGCGTCCTGGCGCCCGGCGGCGGGCTCGGCTTTCTCACCCACAACCGCACCATCGCCGGATTCCTGCAGGTCGTGTGGGATGAGGAGTACGTGCAGCACACCATGCCCGAGGGGTTCCATGAGTTCGCCCGTTTCATCACCCCCGCCGAATTGACCGAGGCGTTCGCCCGGCATGATATGGTGGTGCAGGAGATGAAAGGGGTGGAGCGAGCGGGTGACGGTACGGGCCGGCGTGTGCTCACCGGCGATTTGAGCGTGACCTACCTCGGCTGGGCGCTGCGGACACGCTGACCGTGTCGCGCTCCTGGGTCGATGCGATCCTCGCCGCGGGTGTGGTGCCGGCCTACTACGTCCCCGACGCGAGCCTCGGCCGCACCGATCTCGAGGAATTCACCGGCGCCGACCCGGTGGAGGACCCGGAGCTCCGAGTTCACCCGCTGACCGGGGCGCGCGCGCTCGCGCCTGGCGCGGTCGGATTTCTCGACGGGATCGAGCAGTGGCGGGTGGCGGGATACGCAGGAGTGATTCCGATCGTCCGGGCATACGTCGCCGCCGCGATCCGTCTCCGGGGGGCCGATCGCCGCCCCCGCACGGTCGCCGAGGACGCCGCGGAGCTCGCGATCACGCGGCTCGACCGTTTGTCCAACGCCGTATGCCGGGCGCTCGAGGGAACCGGAGTCCGCGTGGTCGAGATCTCCGCGGAGGACGCCGGCCAGCCGGCTCGCGCCCTGCCGGCCGCGCGCGTCGAGGTGCAGAAAGCGCGCGCCGCCCTCGAGCGCCGGCTGGCGGAGCGGCGGCTCTCGCGGCTCGGCGCCGACGAATGGCTCGTGACAGATGGTGTGCTCTCCGATTCTCCGGAGCTGTCCGCGCACCCCCGAGCCCTGGGGGTCGTGAAGAGTCACGGCGCGGAGTACTTCGACGGCCCCGAGCTCGAGCGGGCGCTGACGCTGCCCGCGCTCCACCGCACCAGCGTGTTCCGGCCCAAGCCCCGCGGCGCGCGGCGCGAGATCTATTCGTGGTATCTCAGGTTGTGGCCCTGGGAAGGGAATGACCTGTTGTACGGGCTGCTGCGGGTGGA